>Ga0315284_10000235_pt1 | contig 76891 bp, 64 predicted proteins | sample YL17G09_16_MG_FD_203696 | JGI IMG/M metagenome (GOLD analysis project Ga0315284, IMG submission 203696) | Sediment microbial communities from Yellowstone Lake, YNP, Wyoming, USA - YL17G09_16 | ecosystem: Environmental > Aquatic > Freshwater > Lake > Sediment | place: USA: Wyoming | collected... | reverse complement strand
ACCCTAACCCTAACCCTAAAACTGAGCCTGAGCTAAACCTAAAACCTAAACCTAAACCTACCCTAAGACCCACCGCGCGAGCACTGGCCAGCGAGCAGGGCGCGGGGCCTCGCGATCTGGCGTCCATTTGACTCCATCACTCCGATTCCGCGCCCTTTGGGGGGAGGGGGGGGTCGCCGGATGTCAAATACGAGAGGACAAAGAGATTGTTGGGGAGTTGACATTAAATGTGCGATCGCAAACACGCTCTGACTTTTGCTGGGTCGCCGTACCCTCCACCCCTCCTAGCCCTAATCCTAGGCCGCAAGGATGTGAACAGGTTTTTGTGCCGCTGCTCTCAACATGCGTGCAACAATATTTGCTTCCGAGGTCGAGGGCCTCTCTCCTGTCGCCGCCAGCATCGCCGCCAACGCCACGCGCCCACTCCCTCCCCGCCACCCTCCATCATGCGCGCCGCCGCCGCCGCCATCTGCGTCATCGTGCTCGCGGTCGCGGCCCCCGCGTCGGCTGCCGGTGAGAGAGAGGGAGGAGGGAGGCAATGCGCGCCGCCGCGCCGCGCCGGCGCGTCAGCCGGGCCCCGGTGCCGCTGCGCGCTCCGCCACCGTGACCGATGCGCGCCACGCTTTAGACACTCGTGTCGGAGAGGATTGGCTCGGCCATCGGCGACCGCGGCGGCGGCGGGTAGCCGCTCGCAACCGCGATGCTGGCGGCGGGCGCCCGCAGCCGCGCCCGGCCCGCGTCCGAGCGCCGGCCCGCCCCACTTAACTCTGTCTCAACTCTTGTTGGCATCGAGGGGGCGGTCAGAAGGGCCAAAGTCGGCCACGGTCCCGCCAACTGCCGCGCAGACCCAACGCGGACACTCCCACCTCTCCTTGCTCCCTAGTCGACTGCGGCAATGAAGCCGTCAAGCTTGCCCGTGGCTCGTGCTCCGCCCTGGGCGGCATGTTTTTCCAGTCGGTGGGCGGCGCGGCCGCCTATGGCGACGCCAAAGAGTGCTCTGCGCTCACCGCGGGGCTGGACGGGATGCTCAAGGGGACCACGATTCCCGACGCGTGCTGCCGGTAAAAGGGAGAGAGAGAGAGAGAGAGGGGACGGGGGTGAGCGCGCCAACCCCACGCCCACACCTCTCCGTTCCTTCCTCTCTCCTCAGCGACGCCCGCGTCTTTGTCACCTCCGGATGCGCCTGCTCGCCCGACGTGCCTGACCTGTTGACGAGCCTGCGCGTGCTGCCCGCCGGCGCGGACGCGTCGCTCTCGGTCTCCGGCATCGTCAACCTCCTCCAAGCCTCCAAGTGCGCCACCACCGCCCTGGGCGGCCCCATCCTCAACTCGTGCGTTGGGTCGACCGGGTGCGGGGCGAGCGCGTGAGGATAACGTGGTGGAGAGGCGCGCCGCCCTGGTGGAGAGGCGCGCCGCCCAAGTTTTTTTATTTGCGTTCCCCCCCTTCAAAGAAAAACACACACGGACACCCCGGCGAGCGTGTGCGGTGGCAGGCTGCTCTCGGACGCCTTCGCTGCCGCGGCTGCAATAAGGACAACGACCGCGCTGCCGACGACCACCTCTCTTGATCGCACCGCCCTCCACCCCTCTCCTTGTCTCTCTCACTCGACGCTGTTGACCACCACGGCGGACGCGCCGCCGAGCGGTGCGTCAGAAGTCGCTCCCTCGCACCTTTTCTCTCCCTCCCGTTCACGCTGTCGATCACACCGCCCGCCGCCGCTCCTCCTCTCTCTCCAACCCCTCTCTCGACCACACACTGCCCTCCATCTCACTCTCTCGCACTCAGTCATCCCTCCTTGACCAGCAGCACGACCGCGTGGCACTCGACCGCGCGCCCCTCGCCGACGGCGTCAACCTTCTCATGCGTCTTGGCCTTGACATTCACCGCGTCCGGGTGCGCCCCCAGCAACGCGCACAGGTTGGCTCGGATGGCGTCCTTGTGCGGGGCGATCTTGGGGCGCTCGATGATGAGCGTGCAGTCCAGGTTGCCGATCGCAAAACCCCGCTCCCGCATCAGCCTCACCGCCTCTCTCAAAAATATGTCGCTCGTCGCCCCCTTCCAGCGCGGGTCCTTGTCCGAAAACAGTTGCCCAATGTCGGGCAGGCTCAACGCCCCCAGCACTGCGTCGGTCACTGTGTGCAGCAGTGCGTCGCCGTCGCTGTGCGCGATGCACCCTTTGTCGTGCGGGATGTCGACGCCGCCCAGGATGAGCTTGTAAGGGCCTGGGGTGACCAAGGGAGGTGAGCGAAGGTCGCTGCGGCCTGGTGCAGCGACCTTCGCCTATCTCTCTCTCCACCTCACTCTCCTTCTTTTCACCTTCTTCAAGGCGATGCAGGTCGTAGCCGTGGCCAATGCGAAAGGGCAGAGCGGGCGCTGAGGGGGAGGCGGCGGCGGAGACGCGGCTGTGAAGAAGAAGAGGGGCGGTTGGCGCCCGCGGCGGCCGCCGCTCTCGACACGCCGCCCAAGGATCCATCCAACCACGCCTCTCACCAGGGGGTCCGCGCACGGAGCCGCGGCGCGGGCGCCGCGAGCAGGCGCGCCTGTGGACGGGATCGGGAGCACGGTCGACGCGCATTGCCCCAAGAATGGGGCGACGAGCCATCTTATTCTCGCGCGCCGGTGCTGGCGGCGCAAGGCGGGGCCGCCATGCGCGGGCGCCGTCCGCGCCGAGCGCCGCCCGCCCGCCACAGCCCCTCGCGCACCGTGGCGACGCGACTCAATTGGACACGGGCGCTCATGTCGGCAGACCGACGAGGCGGCAGAGGCGGGAGCGAGAGTTGTGGGCGTGGCCGACGCGCACTGGTCGACGCGCTGCTCGCCCTCCTGCTCAACGCAGTCCGACGATCTGCTGCTTTGCCCGCTTATCTCTCTTTCACACACACCGCCGAGTAGGCGGCAGGGGAGAGAGCGTGAGCGGTGGTGGGCGCAGGCGGCGCGCGCTCCTCGGCGAGCGCGCTGCTCGCCGCTGCTCGCCGCTGCTCGCCGCTGCTCGCCGCTGCTCGCCGCTGCTCGCCGCTGCCCGCCCGCGCCACAGCTCCAACGCAGGCAGTGCACCTAAAACCATCCACACAGTGCGGGACTCGCTCTCTCATCGCCCACTCATCTCTCTCTCTCCCCCAACTCAGTCGTACCTCAACCCCCCCAAAAACGCCTCGAGCGACGCCTCGTCCACCCCCGCCGGCGGTCTCGGGGGAGGGGGGGGCATGGAGGCGGGGCGGTGGGGTGGTGGTGGTGGCAGGGGCGGCCGTGCCGACGACCCCGCGTGCCCTCCCCCCACCAGCGGCACCAGCAGCGTCGCCACCTCGGGATCCGCCGCCAGCGCGGCCGCCCAAGACGACCGGTGGTGGTGCGCGCGGTCGGCGCCCCCCCCACTCCCGCCTCCTCCCTCGACCCCGGCCGCCGCCAATCGCGGCGCCAGGCTCGCCGCCAGCCGCTCGGCCGCCGCGTCGTCAGCCAGGAACGACATGAGGCCATCCATGTTGAGCGGCATGTCCAGGAGGTCGTCCAGGGCGCAGTCGTGCGAAGGAGGGGGGGGTGGGGGGGCGGGCCGGCGCGCGGGGGCTTGCCGCTTGCGCAGCAGCCGGCGCGGCGACCGCAGAGCGGCCGTGGCGTCGTGGGTGGCGGTCGCATGCTGCCAGGAGGTGGACGGCGCGGGCGAGGGCGAGGCGTGGCTCGCGGCGGGGTGCGCGCGCGCGGGCGCGGGCGGCCGCCACGGCTCGACGGCCGCCTGCTGCCGGCTCTCGACCACACCCACAACCGTTGCTTCCTCGCCTTCGACCCCGGCCGCCCGGTCCAGGGCACTGAGCACTTGCCCGAGCACCGGGTGCGCCGCGGCCAGCGCTGCGCGCCCGCGCGCCGCGCCGCGCAGGGCGACGTACTCGGTAAGCAAGGTCGACAGGGCGCGGACGGGAGGGGGGCCGTGGCCGAGAGGGGCGAGGAGGGTGCGCGCGTCGCTGGAAGGAGAGAGGAAGGACTCAAAACCTGCCGCCCTCCCCACCACCGTCCCACCCATCCGCCTCTTTTTCAACCCTCACCGCCTGAAAGCGGTCGCGCTGCGGTGGAATCCGTTGTCCGCCAGGTACCGGAGCACGACCGCCGCGACGTCGGTCGCTGATAAAGGAGGCGACGCCTGCTGCGCGGGTGGCGGCGGCGGCGGTGGCGAGCTCGCCATGGCGGCCGGCCGGCCGGCTCGCCGCCGCGGGGTGAGTGACAATGGCCGCGCGCGCGGCGCCGGGCATGCGCGCAGCAGCCGCCACTCTCCCCCAGCCGCCCACCATGCTGCTGCGCCTGCTGGCCGACCGGGCGTCCCGCCCCCTGGCCGCCGCCGCCGCCGCCCGCGCGGCGGCGGCCCAGAAGCGGTTCCTCAACATCCACGAGTATCAGGCACGGGCGGAGAGGGGCGCGGCGGCTGGGCGGGCTGCGATCGATGTCGCTGTCGGGCGGCGGCGGCAGCGGCCCGCGGCGGCCCTTGACGGCCGCGCTCGCGCGCGCGCGCCCATCCCCTCTCCCCCTCACCCCTCCCAGGGCGCCCAAGTCATGGCCGAGCGCGGCGTCAACGTGCCACCCGGCGTGCCCGTGTTTTCGGTGGACGAGGTGGCGGCGGCGGCGGCCAAGATGACGGATAACAACCCGGACGCCGACGTCGTCGTCAAGTCCCAAGTCCTCGCGGGCGGCCGCGGGCTGGGCAAGTTTACTAACGGGCTCCAAGGCGGCGTGCACATCGTGAAAGCGAAAGACGCCCCCGCCTTGGCCGCCAAGATGCTGGGCGGCACGCTCGTCACCAAACAGACGGGCGCCGCGGGCAAACCGGTCAACGCGTTGCTCGTCGCGCGCAAGCTCGACCTGGTGCGCGAGATGTACCTGGCCATCCTGCTGGACCGCAAGGCGGCGGGGCCGGTCGTGGTGGCGTGCTCGGAAGGTGGGGGAAGAGAGGAGAGAGAGTCGGCGTCCCCGGTCGCGCCCGCCTCAGCCCTGCTGCAGGGACGCCAGGTCGGCGTCTGCCGCGGCGGCGGGCGTGGGCGCGCCCCGGGAGAGGGGCGAGAGGGTGGCGCTCTCTCCCCGTCGCTCGCTCCAACCTGCCCTCTCCCTCTCTCGTCCACTCTCGTCAGGCGGCACGTCCATCGAGGACCTGGCCCACTCGCACCCCGACAAAATCCACAAGACGCCGGTCGACCCGCGCGTCGGCTTGACGGACACGCAAGCGGCGGAAATCGTGTCGGCCCTCGGCGTCACCGGTGACAGAGCCGCCGCCGCGGCCCAGGTCAAAGCCTTGTACCGCACCTTTGCCGAGTGCGACTGCACGATGGTGGAGGTCAACCCGCTCGCCGAGACGCGTGCGGGGGAACTGGTCGCCGCCGACGCCAAGCTCGGCTTTGACGATGCCGCCTCGTTCCGCCAAAAAGATATCTTTGCCATGCGGGACGCGTCCCAGGAAGACCCGCGCGAGGTCGCCGCCGCCAAGTTTGACCTCAATTACATCGGCCTCGACGGCTCCATCGGGTGCATGGTGAATGGTGCCGGCCTGGCCATGGCCACCATGGACATCATCAAGCTGCACGGGGGGGCGCCGGCCAACTTCCTGGACGTGGGGGGGAACGCGAGCGAGGCGCAGGTGTGTGGAGGGGGTGGGTTAGGGTTAGGGTTAGGGTGGGGTGGGGGCGGGGCGGGCGCGCGAGGCGAGCACAACCCGCCCTCGCCTCTCCTCCCTTCTCCAGGTCGTGGAAGCCTTTAAAATCCTGACCGCCGACCCCCGCGTCAAGGCCTTGCTCGTCAACATCTTTGGCGGCATCATGAAGTGCGACGTTATCGCCGCCGGCATCGTCAACGCGGCGAAACAGGTCGGCGTGCGCATGCCGCTGATTGTGCGGTTGGAGGGGACCAACGTGGACGAGGGCAAGAGGATTCTGGCGGGATCGGACGTGGACATCATCTCGGCGGACGACTTGGACGACGCGGCCGTGAAGGCGGTCAAGGCGATTCAGTGAAAAGAGGGGGTGGGTCGGTGTCGGCCGCCGCGGGCGTGGCGCCGCCCTCTGCAGCCGCCAAGCGTGAACGTTTCTAGGCACTGTTAGGATGGTTGAGAGAGCGGCAAGAGGAGAGAGAGAGGCTGCGCAGCCGCCTATGTGTGCGCGCGCCACACCTCGCGCCCCGCCCCTCCATTCTCCCTCCCCCTCCTCCATTCTCCATTCTCCCTCCCCCTCCCTCCCCTACTCCGCCACTAGCTTGGCCACCGCGTCCGACAGCGCCTTCTTTTTGTACCCCACCACCGTGCCCGCCTCGCGCCCGCCGGTGTAGAGCTTGAACGTGGGCAACGCGGTCACGCCGAGCCCGTCGGCCAGCTCCTTGCTCGCGACCTGGTCGATTTTGACAAAAGTGACGCCAACATGCTCTTTCTGGAGCTGCTCCACGTGCGGCGCCAGCATGCGGCACTTGCCGCACCAGGGCGCAACGACGTCGACGACCAGAGGGGTGCCCGCGGCGATGAGCGCGTCCAGCTCGCCCCGCGTCGTGACCGCCTTTAAGGTCGTCGCAAACGGCGCCTCGGCCGAATCCGCGACCTGCGAAAAATACTCTTTCGAACCCTCGCTGTCGGCCTTCATCGACGGGTCGCCCGGCGTCCACCCCGCGGGGCACACCTCCCCGTGCTCGGCAACATACTGCACCGCTTGCAGCGTGCGCAGGGCTTCGTCCACGGAGCGGCCGATGGGGAGCGCGTTGACGGTGACGTGGTGCAGGATGCCTGTGGGAAGGGGGGAGGAGGGGGATGAGGGACCACGCTCTCTTGTCTCTCACTCCCTCACGTCCTCCCTCGCGTCCTCTCCCACCATCGGGCGAAATAATGTAGAGCCCGCGGGCCGCGATGCCGAGGTCCTCGAGCAGGCACCCGTACCGCGCGGCGATCGATTTCGTCACATCAGCCACCAGCGGAATCTCCATGCGCCCCAGCCCTCCCTGGGACCGGGGGACGCGGGTCCAGGCCAGGTGGGACTCGGGCGTGTCGGTGGACGCGGCGACGAGCTGGCAGTTGAGCGCGGCGAATTCCGACGCGCGATCGTTGAACGCGATGATCTCCGTGGGGCACACAAACGTGAAATCCTGATGGAAGGGGATGTTGGAGGTTGGCAAGGTGATTCAAGGGCGGCGGGCTAGGGTGAGCGTGGTCGCCGGTACCCACCCCACGTCCCGCCAACCCCTGTCCTCCTCCTCCTCCCTTGACCTTGGGATAGAAAAACAGGCACACGTACTTGCCCTCCTCCAGCCACTGGTCCAGGCTCACGTCGACGACCTCGCCGCCGAGCGCGGCGGGCGCCTTGAACCGGGGCGCGGGCGACCCCACGACGGCGGCGGGGTCGGGGTAGATGACCATGTCGTCCTCGTCGTCCCAGTCTGAGGTGGAGGACGCAAAGGAGCGGGCCGCCCAGGGCGCGGCCACGGCGCGGGCGGCGGGCGCCATCGCGACGCGGGCGGCGGACGCGTCCACGGTCTCAGCCGCGCTGCGGGTGGCCAGGGCACGCAGAGCGCGCAGGGCGAAGGGCGAGCCGCGGCGAAGCATGGTGGAGAGAGGGAGAGGTGTGCGTGGCGGCGCTGGCCGGCTCGTCGACGCTCTCTTCCTTGCTCACGGCGCCGCCCGCAACCGCAGCATGGAGAGAGAGAGAGATTAGTGCGGGCAAGGCGTTGGCCGGGCTCGACGATACACCCTGCTCCCACTTCTCCCCTTTCTACCCCCAGCGCGGCGTCGCCTGCAGCCGCGCGCGCTTGCTGCGCGTCGCCCGGGCCGCGCCCGGCGCGGGCGTGAGGAAGCCAGCGCTCTCGCCAGAGCCGCGGGCAAAGGCAGGAAGAGGGAGAGGGGCGGCGGCGGTGGGCGCAGTCGCCGCGCCCGCCGCCCCGACAACCCCCACCTTGCTCCTCCCCTCGTCGAGCGGCTCCGACAGCGGCGCCAGCAGCGGCACACGGCCATTGGCTCCTTTGACCAGCAGCAGTCTCTCACCGCCTTCTCCACCGCCCTCGACCAACGGCACCGAGCGCGGCGGCAGCGGCGCGCCCGCGCGCGCGAGCCGCACAGGCGGGGCGCCGCCCGCGACGACCGCCGCGGCCCGCAGCGCGGGCGGCAAGTCGGCCGCGGCCCGACGCAATAGATCCAGCGCCGCCCTCCCCGCCCCCGTGTCGGGCGACGGCGCACCGGTCGCCGCCGCGGTCAGGAGCGCGTCGGCGGCGCGGCCGCGCATCAGGTGGTAGAGCACGGCGTGCAGGGGGCCGTCGGCGGCGGCGCCCGCGGGAGAGACGAGCCAGGCGAGCAGCGCTTTCTCTTCGGCGGGCGTGAGCGGAAAGACAGAGAGCGCAGGCAGGCCGCCCGCGCGCGCGCCCCACTCGGCGAGGCGCGTCGTGAGGTCGGCGACGGCGTCCTCCTTTGCCGCGCCGTCCAAGGCGTCGCAATGGCGGCGTGCTTCAATGTAGGCCTCGGAAAAGAGGCCGCACTCGAGGCGGGCCGCGAGCGCGGCGCGCGCCTCGGCGAGCGGGGGGGGTGCGCCGTCGGCCGCGGCGCCGCGCGCCCGTAGCAGCACGAGCGCGGCGTCCGGCCTTCCCAGCTCGACAAACGCGGCCCCCAGCTCCCAGGCCGCGTCGGGCGCCGCCGCGGTCGGCGCCGCGCCAGCCGCCTCGTCCAACGCCGCGTCCCCCGCTGGCCCCCCCGCCCTGGCCTCGTCCAGCAGCGCCTGCAGGCGCCACCGCGCGACGCGGGCCGCGGGCGCGCCAAAGCGGGCGCCCAGGGAGGCGAGAGTGGAGGGCGGGGCGCCGGCGTCGGCGAGGAGGTAGGCGAAAAGGTCGAGGCGGGTGGCGGCAGAGGTTGCCGCTGCGTCGCTGCCGCCGTCGCCACCCTCGACCGGCGCCAAAAAGATGCATGGCGCCGCAGCGCGGGGCGGCCCCGGCGGCGGGTAGAAGGCCGCGCCGCCGCCGACGCGCGCGGCGGTCGCCGCCGCGTCGCAGAAGAGGGGCCGCCCGCTCGCCTGCCGCCCCGCCGCCGCCCGCCACCTGGCCACTGCGGCCCGCCACTCGGCGTCGGACGTGTACCGGTTGCCGTCGGTCGCGGGGTCGGCAGCGGCCCAGTCGAGGACCGACGCGAGCGTCGCCAGGCGCAGCGCGTCGGCGTGCAGAGCGGAAGCCGACGGCGACCCGTCGCCCGATGCGTCGACCGCATCGCCGCCGGCGCCCAGCGCGGCCGCGATGGGGACCAGGCCGGCGAGCTTGGCGGCGGCGGCCGCGAGGCCGGGCGCGGCAGCAGCGGGCGCCGCCGCCGCCGCGTCCTCGAGCGCCGCCCGCACCGCGTCCAGCGCGGCCCGGCACCAGGCCACCACGCACGCGCCGTCGGCCAGGTAGGCTTCCACAGGGTCGCTGAGGAGGAGGAAGAGGGGTGATGGGCGCAGGCTCCCTAAACCCTCCACCCTCTCCTCCACCCTCGATCTCCCCACCTGGACGTCATCAGCGGGTCGCCGCACACTTCGACGACATAGTCCAGGACGACGCACCCCAGCCCAGCGGCCAGCGCGCCGTCGAACAGCGCGCCGAGCGCGGCGACGTCGTCGCCCGCCTGGGCCCGCGGCGCCAGCCCCGCGTCGGCCAGCGCGTCCGCCAGCAGGCGCAGCGGGCGCACGCCGGACGCGTCGGCGCGGGGGAGGGAGCGCGGGGGGGCGGCGACGAGGCGGGCGAACGGATGATGGGCGGCGATGGGCGCCATTGGCCCGTCGGAGGGGGGCGGCCGATGGGCGGGTGGGCGGCCGGGGTGTCGCGCGCGCCCGGGCGCGGGGTGGGAGGGCGCTGAGCGCGGGGAGTGGGCAGGAGGGAGCACCGCGCGCGCGACGCCGCTCGCCGCTTCGACCTCCCTCCGCCTCTTGCAAGCCCAAAGCAAAACGGACGACCGCCACCATCTTCCCTCACGCCGGTCCCTTCAGCGCCCCCTCCCTCTCCGCGTCAACCAGCCCGCTCAAAACAGTCTCCGGATCCGCCAACAACTCCCCCGGCGGCCCCGCCTCGCGCACCACCCCTCCCTCCATGACGGCCGCCACGTCACACCCCAGCACGACGTCGAGCGAGTGCGCCACTTGAATCACCGTCCGCCCCGCGAGCGCGCCGCGCACGGCGGCCTGCAGCGCAGCCGCCGACGCGGGGTCGGCGACCGCGGTCGCTTCGTCCAGGCACACGATGGGTGCGGCGCGCAGCAGGGCGCGGGCGAGGCAGAGCTGCTGAGCTTGGCCGGCAGAGAGGCCGACGCCGGCCGCGCCGCCGCCGAGGCGCAGCGAGAGCAGAGCGGACGAGAGGCCGGTGTCGGCGGCGGCGTCGGCCGCGGTCACGATATCGATTTTGGGGGGGGCGGGCGAGGCAGGAGGAGGGCGCTCGCGGGCGCCACGCGGCGTCGGCGTCGGCGCCACCTCGTCGTCGACGTCGCTCGCGCCGCCGCCTTCAGGAATCGATGGTTCCCTCGACTTAGCCTGCGCCAACGCAGCCGCCAGGCCGCCCGCCGACCGGGCCTGCGACGACGGGCGCGGCGACGGCGGCGGCAGCGAGAGCGGCAAGCCGCGCCCGCGCCCCGCCCCGCCAACGCCCCGCCCGCGCCCGCCCACCGGCGCCGACGCCGTGGGAGTCCACACTGTCCTCATCCCCGCCGACGGCAATCGATCCGCCAGCAAAAACCCTCCCGCCGAAAGCGGACGCCACCCCGGCGTCGGCGGGCTCGGGCTCGGACTCGGCGGCGGCGGCCCGCCCCCGGGCGCCGGCGGCCGCGGCCGCCGCACCGACATGAGGACGGGAAGGGTGGAGATGGCCGAGACGTCGGCGGCGCCCTCGCCTCCTTCGCGCGGTTTGCGCCGCGCGAGCGCGACGCCCGCGAGCACGTCCCAGAGCCCCACCGCTTTCAGGCTTGCCGCCATGCTCGCATCGCTGTGCGCCCCCAGCGGGTCCAAATTGTCGCGCACGCTGGAATCAAACACAAAAGGCGCCTGCGGCACGAGCGCGACCGCGGCCCTGAGCCGCCTCAACGGCACCGCGCGCACGTCGACGCCGTCGACCGACACAACGCCCGCCTCGGTCTCGGCCAGGCGCAGCAGGGCGGCGATGAGGGAGGACTTTCCGGCGCCGGTGCGGCCGGCGATGCCGACGGACGACCCCGCGCGCACGTGGAGCGTGGCGCCCGCGAGCGCGGCGACGCCGCCGGGGCGGTGGCGCAACCAGACCGAATCAAAGGTGACAGAGCCCGCCGTCGGCCAGTTGGCGGGCGGCGGCGGCGGCATTTCCCCAATCCTGGTCCAGCCGTGGGGCGGGAGGCGGGGGGGTTGGCGGGGCAGGGCGCAGTATTCAGCGACGCGCTCGACACTCACCAGCTCTTGCTCCGTTTCCGCGCCTGCCGTCAGCGCGCCGGCGAGCATGCCGGTCAGAGGGAGGGCGTACGCGAGACAAAGCCCGACCGCCCCCGCCCGCGCCCCTGCGGCGGCCCAGCCGCCGAGCCAGCCCGCGCGCGCGGCGACCGCGGCGGCGGCGGCCGCGCCGACGACGGCGGCCGCCATCAGTTGGAGGCGCAGGGCGAGCCACTGGGAGCAGGCGGCGGCCGTGACGGCCGCCCGCTGCGCAGCCGCGAGCGAGCGCGCGTGCGCGCGCACCGCCCGCGCCGGCGCCCCCGCGAGCGACCGCAGGACCGGCCCGCCGGCCCGCGCGTCGGCAACGCCCGCGACGACGGGTGAGCGGGCCACGGCGTCGAGCCGGCGCAGTTCCCGCGCGGCGGCCGAGTAGGGGATCTGTAAAGAGCGGAAGCCGGCCGCCAACGGGAGCAGGGCTGGCGCCAACGCCGGCTGAGCCCCGAGCATCACAGCGGCCGCCCCGGCCAGGCCCGCAAAGTTGGCCAGCGCGACGTTTGCCACAAAAGGGAGCGCGTCGTCGACGACGCCCACGTCGGCTCCGAAGCGGTTGAGGACGCGGCCGGCGGGGGTGGCGGCGAAAAAGGCGGGGGGCGACGCGAGGAGGGCGGTGAGGGCGCGGTCGTGCAGGGCTTTGGCGGCGCGCAAGCCGGCAAAGGCAAAGGAGAAGGCGCGGACTAGAGCGAAGACACTGTTGGCCGCGGCAATGACCAGGAGGCCGGCGACGTAGAAGCGGGTGGCGGGGCCCAAAGAGGAAGAGGAGAGGGCAGAGGAAGAGTCGGTCGCGGCGGCCACCTCCTCCCCTCGCACCCCCGCATCTTCCGCCCCCACCCAGGCCGCCAGCCAGACGTCGCCCCCGTTGCGGGTGGCCTGCATGAGGGCGACGGAGGCGAGGGCGACGGCGACCAGGCCCCAGCCGGCGGCGCCGAGCCACGCGCGCCAGACGCGCGCGCCGACCGCGCCGCGCTCCCGGCGCTCGGGGTCGAGGACGTCGTCCGGGAGGGGTGGTGGAGGGGCAGCAGCGGTCGTCTTCATCGTGGCGTCGACGCCGGTGGCGGGTGGCAGAGGCTGGGGCGGCAGGGGAAGAGGCGGCGGCAGCACGGCTGCCGCGGCCGACGGCCCGGCGCTCGCTGGCGGCCCCACCGACGCAATCCTCCCCCCGCTCATGACCACCACAACGTCAGCCATCGCCAGCAACCCTGGATGGTGCGACACAATCACGCGCGTCGCCCCACTCAGCGCCGCGTCGGCCCCCGCGAGCGCGCCGCGCACGACGGCCGCCGCGACGCGCGCGTCGAGCGCGCCCACCGGGTCGTCCATGAGCACGATGCGTGGGCTGGCGTAGAGCGCGCGGGCCAGGGCCACCCGCGCACACTGGCCGCCAGAGAGGGACGCGCCGCGGTCGCCGCAGCGCGTGCCGTCGCGCGCGGGCCACGCGGCGACGTCGGCGTCCAGGCAGGTGGCGGTCAGAGAGGCGGCGTAGCGGCGCTCGTCAAACGGCGCGCCCGCCAAGATGTTGTCCCTCACGCTCGCGCCAGAGAGCCAGGGCGTTTGGGGGAGGTAGGCGGGGCGGTGCGCGCAGCGCACGCCGCCGCGCGCAGGGGCGGTTTCGCCCGCGGCGGCCGCGAGCAGGGTGGATTTACCCGACCCAGGAGGCCCTGTGACAACAACGAGTTGCCCGCGCTTGACCGCTAAACACGCGTCGTGCAGGGCGATCGTGCTGCCCCCGACGGCCGCCGCGTCGACGTGCGACACTTCCACCGCCAGCGGCGGCGGCGGCGGCGCGGCCGTGCACGCGCCAGCGGCCACGCCAAATGCGGGGAGGGCCGCGGCGGGGGCGGTGCCGGCCAGGAGGAGGGGGGTGCGGAGGCCGGAGGCCGCGGCAGCGGCAGCGGCGGGCCGCGCGCCAGCCTCCTCTTCCTCCTCTCCCGGCGGCTCTTCAAACCCGACGAGTGCCTCCCCGGCCGCCCTCAGGTATGCCTGCAGCCGCCGAACAGACACGGCCGAGTCGACAATGCCGGACACGACCCAGGGCATGGAATTCAGGGGGGCGACGAGCACGGAAAAGAGCGCGAGCGCGGTGAACGCTTGGGCCGACCCCAGCCGCACGCCCATCAGGGCGGCAGTCAGAAAGGTGGCCACGCTGATGAGCAACGATGTCGCGGCCCAGGAGTACACACAGAGCGCGTCCAACAACTTCCGCGCCGCGAGCGCCTTCAGCTCGCGCGCGCGCGCCGCGCGCGCGCGCGCGCCAAACGCGGGCTCCCACCCCGCCGCCTTGACCGCGGTCGCGCCGCGCAGCAGTTCAGCCAGCGCGGTGAGGCGCACGCCCTTCCAGGCGAGCATGGTGGTCGACGCGGCGTCGATGCGCTGCGCGAGCGCGCGATTCGCAGGCACGACCGCGGCGACGACCGCGACGCCCGCCAGGAACGCCCACTGTACTTGGCGGTGGAGCAGAAAGAGGGCGACCACTGTTTGGATGGGCAGGGACCAGGCTTCGTGGAGGGAGCCGAGCGCGCCGGCAGCGCGGTCGACGTCGACCGCGGCCAGGGTTGCGACGCCGCCCTCGTCGGCGGCGCCGTCGACCGCGCCGCCGGGGACGATGGTTAGGGCTGCACCGTGCACCGCGGCTCCCAGCGCGGTCTTGCAGCGGGCGGAGAGGCGGGCGAGGCGGAACGAGTAGGCGGCAGACAACAGAGCTTTGCAGCACGCGGCCACCGCGAGGCCGGCCGCGCACGCCAGGCCGTACGAGGGCAGAGTGGTGGTGGAGGCCGCATCGCTGCTGCGCCCTCGATGCCGCGGCGCGACGTACGAGACGAGGGCGTTGAGGAGGAGGGGCCCCGCAAAGTTGAGCCCGTCGGACGCGACCTTGATGCCGCCCAGCGCCGCCCACTCGCGGCCGTAGACGGAGACCAGCGCGCGTGCGAGCGAGGGCGGCGACCCGGCCGCCGCCGCCCGCCGCCTCTCGGCGAGCCATGCCGCCGCAAGCACCGACGCCGCGCACGCCGGCGCGTCGCGCGTGGGCAGCGCAAACAGGTCGCCGTCGTGCAGGTGGCCGCGGTCGGTGGCGGTTCGGATCAGGGGGGCGACCCAGGCCATGGTGGGGGAGGGGTGGACGGAGGGGCGGCGGGCAGAGGGGCGGGGCGACGGCGCGCGCGCAGGCTCGCCTCCGCCGCCCGACGACGACGCCAGAAACAGGGCCCACGCGCTGCCCAGCTGGCACGCCGCCCCCAGCCTCAACAACATGACCGCGGCCGCGCCCGCGTCGGCCGCGCGGCGGTCGACGAGCCAGCCGGCGGCCGCCGCGCCGGCCGACCCGGCGGCGGCCGCCGCGCACGCGAGCGGCGTCGCGCCAGGGGGGCGCGCGGCGGCGGCGACCGCGACGACGGCCCAGGAGACGGCGACCGTGCCGCCCGCGATCGACGACTCGGCGAGGCGGGCGGCGACGGCGTACGCGGCGCCGAGCGCCGAAGCCGACACGGCCAGAGCGACCGCCACGCCACGCAGCAGCGACCGCGCCGGCGGCGGCGCGCCGCGGCGGCCGCGCGCGGCCAGGACCACCAGCACCGCTGCGGCGAGCGCGCCGGTGGCCAGGGCGGGGAGGGCGACGAGCGCGAGGTCGGCTGCGCACCCGACGCGCTGGAGAGAGAGAGAAAAGGGGTCCATCGCCACCAACCCCTTTCGAACCGCGTCCAGCAGCGCACGCGCCCCCCGCAACCGCCGCCGCCCCCACTCTGCCCACCTCTTTCCTGGCCAGCCCGCCGCACACGCCCTCGAGGGGCCACGGCGGGCCGCTGCCGCCTTCGGGGCGCCAGGTCAAGGTGGCTGGTCGCATGGCACACGCGGCGGCCTCGGGGCGGCGCCGCCGGGCGGCGCCGCCAGGCGCTGGCGCCGAGAGTGATTGACGCGGCGCCCTCGCCGCAAACCACTCTCCGCGTCGACGCCGCGCGCTCCTCCACGGCACGTACCACTGCACCCTCCCGCCTCTGAACACCTCCTCCTATCACCCACGCCCCCGATGGCGCGCTGATGCGCCGCGCCGCGACGGCCGCGCTGTCCCGCCCCCTGCCACCCGCGCTCTTGATGCGGCGCCACGCCGGTGGATCGCCGGGGCCGCCGTCGGGGTGGACTGGCGGCTCTGGAGCGCCTGCAGGCGCCCGCCCGCCGCCGACCCCGCTGCAGGGGCGGGGGCCGCCACCGCCGCCCAGGCCGCCGCCTCCTGGGTACAGGCCGCCACCAGCGGCAGCTGGATGGGCGGCGCCTCGGACGGCGGCGCCGGCTGGCTGGCCTGGGTCGCCCCCACCGACGCGGCCGCCTCCACCTGCCTCCCCTCCGCCCCCGCTCGGCTTTGCCACGCTGGGCGGGCATCAGGCGCCGCAGGCGCAGGCGTGGAGGCCGCCGCCGCCGCCCCCCGCGGCGCCCCGCGCTCCGCTGCCGCCCCCCCGCCCGTCGCCCGCCGCGCTGGCCGCCGCCATGTCGCGCCAGCTGGCGTCCAGCCCGCCGCCCAGTGACGGCTTGACATCGTCGTCGGATGAAGCTGCGGCGGCAGCGCTGGAGGAGCAAGGGTGGAGGCCGTCGCCGTGGGCGGGCGCGCCGCCGACCGACTCAACTCCTTCACCCTCTTCCCCACCGCGCTCATCCGACCCCGGCGGCATCACGTGGAATACGCGCGCCCTGGACTGGGGGGCGACGGCCGACCCCGCGGCCGCGCGCGACCTGCTCCTCGAGGCCGGCGCGGCGGCCGCCGCGGCGGGCGGCCGCGTGCGCGTCGCGGCCGACCTGGACCCGGGGACGGCCGTCGGCCTCTGGATCGCGGTCAGGGTTGGGGGTGGGGAGGAGGATGGGCGGGCGGCTGGCACCGCCGCCGACCCTGCCACCACCACCGCCACCACCACCCTCGGCTCCTCCTCCTCCCTCTACCTGACCGTCACCCCCCTGGATGATGACGCCGCCGCCGCGCCCGGCACGCCCGCCCCGTTCGCCGTTGCCTCCCCTGGCACCGTCTGGCGCGCGCCCGACGCGCCGCGCGCCGGCGGCTGGCTCAACTACCGCGTCACCCTGCTCGGCGGCGTCGCGTCCGTGGAAGACGAAGCCCTGTGGCCCAACATGGTGCTCCACGGCGACCGCGCCATGCACAACCTGCGCGACGCGGGTGACGTCGTGTCGTTCCTGGCCGCTGCGACGACCGCCGACGTCGTGTCGCACGCGCTCAACCTGAAAGCGTTGGCCGAGCTGCGCGGGCGGGACGCCGACTGGTGCTGGGAGCTGCTGGCGCAGCGGTGGGGCGGCGGAGACATCGCCGCGCTCGGCCTGGGCATGGGCCTATTTGACGGCCTGCCCCGGAGGCGGCGGAGGGTGGCGCGCGGCGAGGACGAGCAGGCTGTGGGCGAGTGTTAGGGAGGAGAGGGAGAGGGTGACGGGAACACAAAACTCTCTACATGCACACTGTGTTGCCCATGTTCTTGGGCGCCGTCCCCGGCGGGCACGCGACGCACGCCGCCATCTCGTTCCACTTGAGCAGGCCGGCGCCCTCCTTGCAGAGGTACTGGGTGGAGACGTCGCCGCCCGTCACGCACGGCGCCGCGCCCGCGAGCCCGCAGCCGGGAGCGTTAAGCTTGCACTCGGCGCCGGCACACCACGCATTCTCATCCGCGCACCGGGGCGGCAGCGGCTTGTCCGTGGTCACGCCGTAGGCGCCGGGGCAGCACGCGGCGCCGACGGCGCCGCACGAGCGCGGAAAGGCAGAGCACACGGGAGAAATCGGCGTCACGCCCGACGCCCCTAAGACGCCCCTTGGACCGCCCATGCAAATCAGGTCGTCGCCCGCGCACCACGCCGCGTACGCGCGGTCGGGCGGACCGCCGGGCGAGCCGGCGGGGCAGCACAGCGCGCCGACCGCGGCGCCGCAAGAGGGCGCAGGCGCAGGCGCGCCGGCCAGGGACCGGGCCGCGGCCGCGGGCGCGGCGGCCAGCAGGCACGCCAGGGCGAGGGCGGCGAGGGTCATGGTTGCGGTGGGGGTGTGTGAGAGGGAGCATGCGCCCGCCAGCCGCGCGGGCCTCGCTGCGGCCCGCGAAGGCGCGTGGCCGAGCTGCAGCGTGACGCGCGCGCGAGGCCGGCGCCGCCCACACCGCAATCACCCCGCCCATCAGGGAGAAGTATCGTTCTTCGCTTCGGAGACCGTGGCAATTGTAATAGTGACCGAGGCCCCGCGTGAGCGACGTCAGCCGCGTCGGCGCGTCGACCGGCAGGCGACGGCCTCTACCCGGCCCGGCAAGCCGCGGCCGCTACCGGGCGACGCCCGCAACCATCACAGGCCGGCCGCGCGCGGCTCCCAGGCGGCCGGCCGCCCTAAACGGCGCCCGGGGGGCGCCGCGCCCACACCCGCGCCACGCACGTCTTGGGGAGGGAGGGCGGGCGCGGCGGGTGCGGGGCCGGCCGCGGCGTCGGCGGCGCGGCGGCGTGGTAGAGACGGGGCGAGGGGAGACGAGGGGAGTGAGAGCGCGCGGTCAACGCGGCGCCCCCCGCCCTGCGCCCGCCGCCGCCGCCCACACGCCGACGCGTGTGGGCCAACCTTTGCCCGCCGCCAGACGAGGGAGAGGGAGGCGCGAGCCCCAAAACGCGCGCCCGTTGCAGCCGCGCGCCCCTCCCCCCTCTCCCTTCACCCGCCATACCGCACGCGCAACGCTTCGGGCGGCAGCTCAGCCATGATCGTCGGGTCCCGGGCCAGGTGCTGCCGCACCGTGGTCGCCCGGTCGGCGAGGAACGTGCGGTCGAGCACGCACGCCTCGGCGAGGGGGCCCAGGGCTTGAGCGGCGAGGACCACGTGCCTCAAATACGGCCGGCACGGCAGCACGGCGTCATCGTCCCACACGGCGTCGATGCGGAACGGGGCGCCGGTGGTCGGGTGCGCGCCGGTGTAGCGGCGCGCCCACTCGGCCGGCGCGCAGCGCGCGGCCCGATACTCGGCGTCGTTCCACGCCGCGCACGCGACGGCCAGGCCGGGCTCTAAATTTCCGCGCGCGTCCCGGGCCTGCACGGCAACAAAGCGAAACTCGTGCTCGCGGTCGGCGAGCGCGGCGGCGGCCGCCGCGCTCGCTGGCACGTCAAACAGCGCGACGATTAGCTCCCCGCCAGCCTCTTCCTCCACGCTCAAACTGGCCACCTCCCGCGTGTCGGTCCTCGCCACGCCGCGCGCGTGGAAGACGGCGGTTGTGTGCGCAAAGACGCGGCGCCAGCCGCGGATGGAGCCGACCCGGAAATTGGTCAGCTCGGGGAAGGTGAAGGCGGCCGACCGGGGGGAGAGGAGGGAGCCAAAGCCGGCGATCGTGAAGCGGCCGTCCTGGAAAGGGGAGAGGAGGGAGCGCGGGTCGGCCACCGCGAGCGACGCCTGCCGCCCCTCCTCCATCCTTCCGCCTCCCCCACCGCGTCCATCCTCACCCTGGAGATTGCGTCCAGGTCGGGCACACCGCCCGCTTCGGGCAGAACGTCGCCGTCGCGCAGCGCGGCAATGCGTGGGCTCGCCCGGGGGCTCATGCTCCCGCGCGCTGGCGGCACGGATCGGGCGCCATGGCGCAGCGGCGCGGGCGGGCGCATGCGGGGCGCTGTGGAGCCGGCGTCGCTCTGCGGTGCGCGCGGCTCTCGCCGCCCCTCCTCACAACAACGGGCGGCAGCCACTCCCCCCCGGCGCTCGTCGCCAGGCAGTAGGTGCGCGGACGCGCGGTGGGACGCCCCCGGTCGATATTTGCTTGCCGCGCGCGAACCGCGCGCGACAGCTCGGCCCCTGCGCGCGCCCGTTGAGCGCGCCGGCGCCGGTGAAGCGATCCAACGACGCGCACTGGCGCTTCGAAGCGGGCGGCGCCGCGGAAGCGCGCCCGGCGGCCCGTACTGGGCCCCAACTGCCCGGCATGCGCGCGGGCCGATTGCGCCGCCCACGGTGCCCCTCCTCCTCCACAGACTCGCCATGCCTCGCTCCGTCCTGTTCCTGCTGCTGGCGACCGCCGCGTGCGTCTCCGCGCGCTCGCTCGCCCAGGCGCCGGTCGCTGTCGCGCCTGGCGCGTCCCCCCAGGAAGAGGCTGAACAGGTGGCGGCCGCCACGTCGAAAGCGTTGACCAAATCGCACGAGGACGAGTATGCGGCCAAGGCGGCGGCCGCGGCGGCGGTCAAAGGGCGGTCCGCCGCGGCGCGCGCGGTGCCGGCCGCGTTCGACACGCGCGACAAGGTCGCGGCCACCGTGTCGGACGTGGATGTCGAGATGACAGCGCCCGTGGCCTCCCGGGCCCCGCCCACCACCCCCGCCCCCGCCGACTTTACCGACACGCTCGCGCAGGCGCTCGCCCTGCTCGACGCCAACGAGGCGACCGCGGTCGCCGAAAAGGCGGCGGCTCAAGTGGAGGCGCGGAGCGCGGCGACCGCCAAGGCGGCGGCCCGGGACCGGGAGGCGGCGGCAGCGCAGGCCGACGCGGCGGCCGCGCAGGCCGACGCGGAAGCCGCTGGGAAGGCTGCGGCGGATGCCCACCTGAAGCTGTTGATCGACCAAGCGACCGACGCGATGCAGGCAGAGGCCGCGGCGGCCAACGCTGACGCGGTTGCCGCGCAGGCCGACGCCGACGCCGCCGGCCAGGCCGCCGCCGACGCGCACTGGAAGCTGCTGCTCGACCAGATCGCGGCCGCTGTGCAGGCCGCCGACGCCGAGCAAGCTGCCCAGGCCGCGGCCGAGCAAGCCGCGGCCGACACGGCGGTCGGCGAAGCAGTCGTGCGCCAGGCAGAGTTGGAGGCCGGCGGCGACGCCGACCTGGAACGCGAGCTCGTGGGCGACGCCGTCCTCTTCCTGGAAGCGTCGTCCGCGCCCGAGGCGGAGCGCGTGGCCGAGGCGGTCGCCGACGCCGATGCGGTCGACGCGGCGGCGGCGCGCGAGGCGTCGCTGGACGCGGAGGAAGTGGCGACGGTGGAAAAGGCGCTCAACGAGGTCATGGACGAGGCCCAGGCTGAAGAGGAGGCGGAGATGGAGGCGGAGGCGGAAGTCGAGGCCGAGGCTGAAGAGGCGGAGATGGAGGCGGAAGCCGAGGCGGAAGTTCAGGCTGAGGCCCAGGCCGAGGCTCAGTCCCAGGCTCAGCAGCAACAAGAGGACGCCCAGGCTGCGGCCGACGCCGCGGCGGCCACCGCGGCGGCCGCCCCGGAGCCCGTCTCGCCCGCGGCCGACGCCGCGGCCCCGGAGCCGGTCTCGCCCTCGGTCCAGGCCGCGTACGAGCAGGCGGCGGCCGCCGTCAAAGCCGCCCTGACCGAGGCCACGCGCCAGCAGGCGGCGACGGCCGAGCGGGCGGCGCACGACGAGGAAGCGGCGGCGCCGGCCGACGCAGCCGACACCGCCGACGCCTCGGAGCCGGCCTCCCCGGGCGAAGTCGCGGCCGCGGCCGCGGCCGCCGCCCAGGACGACGCCATGGCGCGCCACGCGGCCGCGCTGCGGGAGGCGGCGGACGAGGCTGCTGCGCTCGACGAAATCACGGCCGCGCTGGACAATGCGCAGTCGGAGGCCGCCGACCTGCAGGCGGTCGACGACGCCGCGACCGCGGCTGAGAACGCGCCGGTGCCGCCGCCGCCGGTGGTCGAGGCGGCGGCGGTCGAGGCCGCGGTCGCGCCGCGCGCGTCCGAAAAGTCGGCGGCCGAGGAGACGCTCGAGGCGCAGGGCGAGGACGAGCCGGAGGTTGCGCAAGCGGCGCCGGTTGCGCAAGCGGCCGCGGTCGCGGCGCCGGCGCCGGCGCCCGGCAAGGCCAAGAAGCAGGCGGCGGCGCCCGAAGCGCAGGTCGCCATCCCCGACCTGCCCGCCGTCACCGAGCTGCTGGCGGGGTGATGATGCGAGGGACGCGGTTGGCGTTGACAATTGATGGGGGGGGGAGGGGAGGGTTCCCGCGCCCGGCGGCGGTTGGCGTGGAGAGTCGGGGTGGATTCCGGGCGCGGCCGCGCTGACCGCCTTTATGTATCGAGCCCTGCCCGTAATCTGACACGCACGCCCGCCCTGGCGCCCCCCTCTCAACGCGCGTCGCCCCGCGCGAGCGGGCGGCTAAAAACCCACTCGCGCAGCGCCGACCCTCCTCAACCCCGCGCGTCAGTGTCCGTTGGCGCCATTGGCGGCGCCGGTAGCAGCGCCAACGTGGCCCACCTCCGCCGGCCGGCGCGCCGTGAACAACCCCCACCGCTGCTCGCCCGCGGCCACCCTGCGCAGCTTGTCCTCCCACCCGCCGACGACCGCGTCGTAGTCGGCCTCGGAAAATTCGGCCACAAACGCGGCCTTGCCCTCGCGCGCGCGCGCGAGCTCGGCGTCGAGGGCGGCCTTGAATTGCCAGGTGCGGTCGTCGGCCTCCACGTCGGCAAACCCCGCGGCGCACAGGGCGGCACCGTAGTCGGGCACCGACAGCAGGTGGTAGCCGCGCTGGGCGATGTAGGCGCCAAACTCGGGCGACGGGGGGTCGCCCGAGGAGCAATAGTCGGTGACGAGGAGGCGGCCGCCCGGTTTAAGCGCGGCGCACAGCCTCTCCAACAACGCCTTTTTGTCCGCGACATGCAGGATGGTGTCGCGCGAGTAGACGACGTCGTACGCCGCGGCGGGCAAGGGCACGGTCGCCACATCCGCAATCTCAAAAGACACCGCGTCGGCGCGCGCGTCGGCCGCGCGCGCCATCGCGAGCAGCACCATGTTGACGCTCAAGTCGACGCCGTGCACGCGCGCGCCGTGCCGGGCCGCCATGTAGAACGCGCCGCCGCCGATGCCGCAGCCGACGTCGAGGACGGCGTCGCCGGGGCGGAGGGCGAGCGCGTCGACAAACGCGGCCGTCGTCGCGGCACCGCCGGTCGAGACAAAGCCCGCGCCAAACACTTTTTCGTAGCGCAGGATACCGGCCGTGTTGTACTGCTGGTTGTCCAGGAAGTGGCGCATTGACGAGGGGTGGGGCTGGGGGTGGAGAGGGTCGGCAGCAGCGGCGCGGTCGCCGCTCCCCCCCCATCCCTCCCTCGCCCCTTCCACACCTCGTCCGCCACCACTTTGCGCCACTTCCAGCAGAGCTGGTTTTGGTTGGCCTTGAGCTTGACGTACGCCTCCACGCAGCGGCACCCCACCAGCTCCCAGCGCGCGTGGCGCCCGCCGGCGACGACCGCGCGCGCGCCGTCAAACATGTCGAAGTATGACCGCGGGTCGCGGTAGTGCGTCGGGTTGGACGCGCGCGGCGTGTCGCCCGACTGGCGGAAGCAGGACTCGCGGAAGAAGACGGTGCCGCCGTCGGCGACCCAGGCGAGGGCTTTGGCCGCGAGCGCCGCGACTTCGGCGTCAGACAGGTACATGAGCAGCCAGTTGGAGAACAAGCAATCCGTTTCACCCGCCGGCAGGTCGAGCTCGGTCGCGTCGCCGCAGCGAAAGTCGACGTTGGCGCAGTCGGCGTTGGCCTTGGCGTTTTGGTCGATGAGCGTTTGCATGAAATCGATGGCGACGACCGACGCCGCCGCTTGGGCCAGCGGCCGGGTGAAGCGTCCGATGCCGGCGCCGAGCTCGACGACGCGCTGGCCGGCGACGTCGCCGAGGAAGGTGAGGACCTGGGGAGAGAGGACGGGGGTCGGGCGACGGCGCGCGACAAGGCTGCGGTTGCGACCACCGACTTCGCAACGCCGCAGCGTGTGTATCACCCAGACGAGCGCGCACGCGGATCGAGGGCGGCGGTGCGGCGGCGACCGCGGTCCGGGCGGCGGCGGCGGCGGCGGCAATTGGGTCGCGCTGCGGCCTCGGTGGCGGCCGCGGGGCGGCCGGATGTGCCCGCCCCCGGTCCCATTGGGCCATCACAGTTTCGACCGACCACCTGGCGGCGTCGACCGCCAACCCCGCACCCCAACCGCCGCCCTGCGCGCCCACTTCGTCGCCCGCGCCCCCCCGATCCCGCCCCTCTCTTACCTCTGGCCGCTCAAATTGGTCGATCTTGGCGGCCTTGGAGTCGAGCATCATCTCCTCGACGGTGGCGGCCTTCGAGTGTTCCACCCAGAACTCGCGCATCGCGTCGCGCTCGGCTGCGGTTTTGGTGGCGGCCGGATCCGCCATGCCGGCGTGCGACCGCGACGCGGGGTCGCGGGGAGGGGGCGGGCGGCGGAAAGCCGAGGCTTTCCGGTGTGGTGGCAGCCGGCGAGCGACGGCACTGACTCTTGCAGGCGCCGCCGCCTCGCCCCAGCATGCCGCCCGCCCCACCGCACGCCACCACGCTGGCGGCGTATCGGGATGTCCTGCGCGCGGCCGCGTCGGGTGCGGGATTGGGGACATTGGGGAGAGAAGAGGGAGGGTGCTGCCGCCGCCGCTGCGGGCGGTCGATGAGACCGGGTCCGGGCCTGCGGTGTGCCGTGGGCGCGGCGGGAGAGCGCGGGCGGGTTCGCTGCAACCGCCACGCCGACGCTCGCCCCCTCTTCCCACAGCCTTCAAGGGCGACGCCCACGCACTCGCCGCGTCCCGTGCCGAGCTGCGCTCCAAGTTCGCTGAGGGCGCGGCGGTGGCCGACCCCGCCGACGTCGCGCGCCGCGTCGCCGACGCGCGGGAAGCGGCCGACTTTCTGCGCACGTACGTCGTGCAAGCGGCCCTCAATGAGCGGGGCAACTATCGCATGACCGTGCAACCGCACCAGGCCGACACGGTGGCGGACGAGGGGGCGCTGCGCGGGCCGAAAGGGGGAGGGAAGGGAGGGGCGAGGAAGAAAGAGTGAGGCTCGTTGTTGCCGTTTCGGGAGCACTGCTGTGTGTCAACACTGGGGATTGCGCGCTGTGTTGAGGGCGGTCGGCCGCGGGCAGCGGCCGGCAAAAACAAACCGAGAGAGAGCGCCGCCCCCGCCTCCACCTCCACACTCCGCGGCGCCCGCGCCCTCCGCTCGCTCTCCCAGCGCGCTCGTCGTCGTCGCTCGCCCGCCACTCGCACCGGCGTCGGGCGTCAAACGCTCGCCTTCCGCCCGGCCCGCATCGACGCGCGCCGCCCGCGCCCCTCCAGCACAGCCTCGTTCGCGTCGCTCACCTCCCCTAGCGCACCAACATGGTGCGCGACGATCGACGGCCGGCGTCCAAGGTTGATGGGCGCGCGCGCGCGCTGCGGCGCGCGCGCCGACCGTGCCCATCCCCTCCTCCTCCCCCAGGCCGACGCCCGCGTGCTCGCGTTCATGCTGGAGCAAAACCGGCCCCACGGCGCCCAGGTCTGAGGGAGGGTGGCGAGAGAGCGGGCGAGAGGAGGCAGCACGCTGCGCACGCTGAGCTGCCCCCCCCTCTCCTCCTCCACAGGGCGTCGCCGACATGCTCGCCCAGTATGGCATCAAGAAGGTGGGCGTGCAGCGGTCGCTGGACGCGCTGGCAGCGGAAGGGAAGCTGACGCTCAAGGTCAGAGAGAGAGAGAGAGAGGAGAGAAGAGTCGGGGTCCGACCGCCGCCCCTCCACCCATCTCTCCCCACCCACCTCACAGGAATTCGGCAAGGCCCGCATCTGCTTCGCCCCTCAATCGACGCAGGGCGCCAAGTCGGCCGAGGAGATGGCCGCGCTCAAGGCCGAGCGCGGGCGGCTGACCGCCGCTCTCGGCGCCGCCAACGCCGACGCCGCCCGCGCCAAGGCCGCCCGCGCCGCCGCCACGTCGGGCCCGACGCCAGCCCAGGTGGGGGAGCGCCTCGCGGCGGCCAACGCGGCGCTGCCGGGCCTGCGCGCGCAGGTCGCCGCGCTCTCGACCGCCGGCCCGCGCACCACCGCCGCCGACATGGCCGCCGCCCGCAAAAAAGCGGCCGACGCGACCGCCGCCTGGGCCAAGCGCAAGGCCATGTTTGGCGAGCTGTGGGGCGCGGTGTCGGAGAACATGGACCGCAACGCGAAGACTGTGCTCGCCGAGATTGGGGTGGAAACCGACGAAGACGCCAAGGTGTGCCTGGCCGACGTGCGGGCGCTGGTGGCGAGCGGGCAGAAAACGGTGGGGGGGCCGAGCAAGCTGCGCAAGATGTGAGGAGGGGAGGAGGGAGGGGGGGGGGGCTGTGACGCCGACCCGCGCACACCCTCGCCGCGGCGGCCGCGGGCCGCATGGCGCCCGCCGCGCCAGCCGTCCCCCTCTCCCCGTTTGACCAGCTCATAGCCTTCATCGAGGGCGCCGGCGGGCGCGCGGCCGTGGCCCTGGCCGACGCCGGCTGCTCCTCGCGGCGCGGGCTGGCCGCGGCGCGCTCCGTCGCACCGGGCGGCGCCGCCCTGCGCGTGCCCTGGAGCGCGGCGCTGACGTCGGCGACGGCTTTGAAGAATCCAGCTCTGCGCGGTGCGAGAGAAGAGAGAGAGGGAAGGGGGAGTCGCTGCGGAGCGCGCCGACCCCGCCCTCCCTCCGCTTCCCCAGCCTTGCTCCCCGGGCTGCGCTGGGACGCGCTGCACGCCTGCCTGCGCGACGCATCCTTGGTCCCCCACCCCTCGATCCTGCTCCTCGCCCTGCACCTGCTCGCCGACGCGGCGTGGCCCGCGTCGCCGCGCCGACCGTACGCCCGCCTGCTGCCCACGCCCGCCGGGTCGGCCCTGGCCGCAGTCTGCGACGCTGGCCCTGCCGGCACGGACGTCGTCCTGTTTGCCGACAGCGAGCTGGATGGCTTGGCGTGCGCGCCGCTCGCGCGCGCGGTGCGGGTCGAGCGCGGGAGGCTGCAGAGGCTGCGGAAAGAGTTGCTGGCCGCCGGCCCGGGGCCCGACATCTCGTTTGCCTCGTTTGCATGGGCGCACGCCCTGGTGCGGTCCCGCGCGCTCGACTTGAGTGTCGTCGCGGGAGGGGAGGCAGACGCGGACGCCGCCACCGCTCCTTCGCTCCGCGTCATGCTCCCTCTTCTAGACCTGGCCCAGCACGCGACCGTTCCATCGGCCTGCGTGCTGCGCCTGGTGCGGTCCCCGGCCGGCGAGCCCGCCGCGGTCGACCTCATTTCCCGGGCGGGCCTCGCCGTGGGCGCCCCCGTCTGTCTCGATTATGGCGCCCGCCCCCTGCGAGACCTGCTACGCGGGTATGCATTCGTGCCGGCCGCGGGCGACGTCGTCGCCGGCGGCCACAGCGAGGTTTTCGAAGACGCCGACGCCGACGGCGCAGTGGCGCTCGTCGTGGACGCAGGGAGGAGGGAGAGGGGAGGAGGAGATAGTGGTTCCTGCATGCTCGCCCTGGACCACGTGCGCGTGCTCGCCGCGCCGGGCGGCGACACCGCGCTCGAGGGAGGCACCGCGCGCGTCGTGTGGTGCGTGCGCGCCGCGACCGGCACGGCGGCTCGCGTCGTTACGCCGGGTGACGTCGAGACGGAAAGTCCCATGAGCCCGTTCGACGAGGCGGCGGCCGCGAGGCGCGCGGCGGCGGCGGCGCGAGCGCTCGCCGCGCGGCTGCGCTCCGCGCCCGCTCCCACGGGCCGCCCCGAGCACGCGGCCCTGGCCGCGGCCTACAGGGCCGCCCGCATCGCCCTGCTGGACGCGGCGGCCGACGGGTGCGAGGCGCAGGCGCGGGCGGTGGGGTGAGGGGTCGGGCAGAAACAAACAAAACACACACCCCGGGGCCAGCGCCAGCCCCCTCCCCTTCTCACGATGCCCGCCTGATGCTCGCCTTCCCGCTGGCCGCCGCCCGCGCCCCCCGGGGCGCGCGCGCGGGCGCGCGCGCGTGGCGCGCCGCATCGGCCGACGCAGCGCACGCCACGGACGAGGGCGACCCGCCGGACGTGCCCCAGAACCTGTGGTTGCAAGGTGCAAAGAGAGGGGTGTTGAAGCGGGGCACGTGCGGCGGGGATGGGGAGAGCGCCGCCGCCGCTTGGAAGGCGGCCGACGCCTCGTCTCTCCCTCTCCCTCCTCTAGACTTTCGCCGGGGCGTCCTGCAACCGCGCGTCGTCCCCTTCCAAGTGGGCCTGGACGACGCCAAGCGCCGGTTCGAAGAGTGGCACGCGTCGTCCGCCCTTTCGCCGCGCGGCCTCCTCCGCGGCGCGGTCGACGCGACGCGCGCGCCCTGGGCCGACGACCAGCCGCCGCCCGCGCCCACCAGAAAGCGGCCCCCGCCCACGGTGCGGGCCGTGCTGCTCCCGTTTTGGTTGTTCGAGGTGGGCTTGCACGTCGATTTCCGCCGCCTCCCCACCCACCCCGGCGCCCCTCCGGGCTCGTGGCACGCGCGCGGGTACCGGGAGTACCCCTGGACCCTGGCCGGCACCCAGGTGTGCGCGTCGTACGCGCTGCGGCGCGACCTGGCGTCGGCAGCCGCCGTCCCGGGCGTGCTCGGCCGCGCGCGCGCGCTGCGCGTCGCGGAAGCCGCCGTCGGCGTCGCGCGCGACGTCGGCTGGGGCGCTGGGTCGCCGCCGGACGTCCCTTTGGCCCGACGCGACATGCGGCAGGCGGTCGCGTGGCAGCTCTGCCTCCAGGCGCTGCGCGCCGCAGAGGCGCGCTCCGCCGCCCGCCTGCTCGCGCGCCGGGACGGGGGCGCGTCCGACGCGGCCGAGGTGCAGGTGCGGTTGAAAGCGCTGAGGAGGAGGGCCAGGGTCGTTTACCTCCCCGCCTACCTGATCACCTACGCGCTCGGCGCGCGGCTCGACGCGGCGGGCACCAAGCGCCCCGCCATGTTTCAGGCCCTGCTGTCGGGCTTGGATCCAGAATCCATCGCCGGCGAACGCCACCTGTCCCCGCAGCGGGTGCAGGGCGCGGCCGCGGCGGCGACCGCGCTCGCGGCTGGCGCGGCGAGCGCGGTCGCGGGCGGCGCGTGGCCGCCCGACCCCGTGCCGCTCGCGTTTTGGTCGTTCATGGCGCTGTGTGCGGGAGGGCTGGCGGCGCGCGCGTCGACGCACGCGCTGCGGGAGGCGGCGGAAGCCGACCGCCTCGCGGCCGAAGATGCGTCGTTTGAACGCGCCGCCGCGGGCGGCCTCGGCCCCACCGGCGACGCGCACGGCGTCGCGTCTTCCGAGTACGATGCCGCCGAGTGGCGGCGGTGGGCCGAGGCCGACCGGTGGCACTGGCACGGGCCGGCGCGCGGCGCGTGGGCCGACGCGCTCTGGCGCGACGGCGCGCGGCGGCGCGTGGACGCCGCGCGGGCGCGGGCGGCGGCGGCGGCGGCCGCTGCCGCCGCGGCGGCCGACCGCGACGACGCGCGCTCGCGCCCGTCGCCTCTCTTCGGCGGCGCGCCGCCCGGCGGCGACGGCCTCGGCGCGCGCCGCGCCGCCGACCGGCACGGCCACTACGCATCCTTGGGCCTCCCCCTGGACGGCGACCCTCCCACCACGGACGAGGTGCGGGAAGCGTTTCGCGCGGCCGCGCTGCGGTTCCACCCCGACCGCCAGCCCGCCGGCGACTCGGGCACGCGCGCGCGCGCCGCGGGCCGCTTTGCGCGCGCGCGAGCCGCGTACGAGGTGTTGAGGGATCCTGTGCGGCGCGCGGACTATGACGCGGGGGGGTTGGGGGCGCCAGGGGGGGTGGGAAGGCACCACCGGCGCCGGCGGTAGAGAGGGGAGAGCGCAGGAGAGTGGCCCCGCCACCCCCACCGCGCACACACTGTCTCTGTCTGCGCTTTGGCGCGATGTTGCACGCAATGCGGGTGTCAGTTAGTCCTGGGCCGCCTCGATCTCGCCGCCACCGGCCACCGGCGCGGCCGTCCCCGCGTCGGCCGCGACCTCCGCCCCGCCCCCCCCACCCCCTTTCTTGGCCGACGCGCGCGCCCGCTGGCGTTCCGCGTACGCGACGACGGCCTCGTCGTCGCTGGAAGCCTCGGTGCCGGTCTCCTCCGAGTCCCACTCGCGCTCGTCCGAGTCGGCATCCGACCCGTCGTCGGACGCGTCGGACTCGTCCGACCCGCGCGCAGAGGGGGGCGCGTCCGAGTCGGCGCCGCCGCCGTCTTCCGACGCGCCCACCCCCCCTTGCGCCGGCCCCGCGCGCCCCTCGCGCTCGGCGCGCGACACGTCGGCCACGCGCAGGCGCACCGGCACCGCCGCGTCCGCGCCCACCACCCCGTCGCACAGCAGGTACATGGCCAGGTCGTACGTGCCGGGGCGGGGCGGGCAGTCGAACGAGATGGAGACGACGGCGCCGGTCGCGGTGACGAGCGCCGCGACCGCCGCCGCGTCGCCCGCGCCCGCCGCCGCGCGCAGGCCGTCGTGCAGGCCCGGCGTGAAGGAAGCCGACTCCGCCGCCGTCAGGTCGACGGGGGAGACGGCGAAGACGGTGTTGAGCGCGGCGTCGCCGACGACGACCCACCAGCGCTCGGTCACGCGGCGCCCGGCGTGCGGGGCGAAGACCGCGACTTTGCCCTCGGGAGGGCTGGCGCCCGGCAGCCCGTGCGCCGCCCGGGTCAGCAGGACGCTGCACGACACGGTGACGACGTCGCCCGGGCGCGCGTCGCCGTCGGCGCCGTCGACGCGCGCGGCGCCCGCGGCGGCGGTCAGCCGCGGCATCGCCGTCAGCGCCGACTCGACGTCCGCCGTCGCGGCCATGCCCAGGCCGGCTTCGGCCAGGGCGACGGCGCGTTCGGAAGGGGAGGCGGCGAGCAGCGCGGCGACCGACTTGACGCCGCGCCGCGCGAGCCGCTTGGCCGCGTCGGCGTCGAGGTGGGGCAGGCCCAGCAGGCCCGGGTCCGCCGCCAACGCCTTGCCGGGCGCTGGCCGGCGCACCATGGGGCTGATGCCCGCGTTGAGGCACTGCATAAACTCGATGCAGCCGAGCGTCGGCGCGAGCCAGCCATAGCGCCACGCCGCCGCGCGCGGCGCGGCCGCGATCTTGACCATCTCGTCCAGCAGCACCGTCGCTTTGGCCAGGTGGAAGGACGCGTCGGACGCGAGCTGGGGGGGGGCGGGTTTGCGCGCGCAGTGCAGGATGAAGACGCACTCCGACTTCAAGACCGACGGCCGCCGCTTCCACCACGCGCCCTTCTCCTTGACGTCCGGCCGCGCGTCCCCCACGCCGCGCGCCGCGACCGCCAGCGCCGGGCCTTGGTGGCGTCCAAAGGGCAGGGTGATGAACTCCCACGCCATGACCAGGGTGTCCTGGACGCCGCGCACGGTTTGCGCCTCCTTGACGCCCCACTTGGACCGCACAAACATTTCCACCGTCTCGGGCGCCACGTCCCGGATGCCGACCGCGGTGGAGTCGCGCCACCAAAAGTAGCAGGCGGCGAGCAGGGGGGCGAGGATGCCGCCGGCGACCAACACAGCCAGGAGCGCGGGCGCGGTCTTCGCGTCGCTCGCAAACACCCACTCCGGCAGCGCGATGTTCATGCGCATGCCCTGGGGGCCATCGGGGTGGCCGTACTTTTCATAGTTTTCGCGCGAGGCGTCGTCTGAGGGGGGGGAGGGGAGGGAAGGGCGGGTCGTCGCGCGCGGGAGAGACCCCACCACCACCACCTCTCCTCTCTCCCCCCCTCTCTCTCACACCTGTCAGCGCTTTGTACGCTTTCGTCACGCTCTCAGCAAAGTACTTGGTCGCCTCCGGGTCGGGGTTTTTGTCCGGGTGGTAAATGAGCGACATCTTTCGATACGCGCGCTTCACGTCCGCCGGCGTCGCGCTGCGCTCCAGTTTGAGGATGTCCCACGGGTCGAACGGCGTCGCGTCGCCGGCCGCGTCGCGCGACACGAGGACGAGGGCGAGCCACACGGCCCAGAGGAGCCAGAGGAGCGCGGCGCGGCGGGAGAAGAGGGCGGAGGCCAGGGCGCGCAGGCGGGACGGCTGTTTCTTGCCCTGGGAGCGATTGAAGGGGGAGGGAGGTGGGCGGGCGGCGGCGGGCGGGCGGGCGGCGCGCGGCGGGATCGCGCGCGCGGCGCACCCGGCGCGCCCCGCCCCCCTCCCTCCCCCTCCCTCCCTCACGCACCGTCTCCCACGGGCGCACATCCGTCGGGGGCGCGGACAGGGCCGCCAGCTTGGCGAACGTGTAGGGGAAGAGGACGAGGGAGAGCAGGGAGAGCGCGAAGACGGCGAAGAGGGACGAGTTGCCCTCCTGGGGGCCGGCGTCATCGGGCGTGGGCATGGCGGGGGCCGCGGGGGGGGAGGCGGCGTGCGCGCGGCGCGCCGGGAGTGGGCAGGATGGGCGCGCGCCGCCACCCCCACTCCCGCCGCCGGCGCCCGCGGCCGCGGCGTCGTCGATCGCGCCCGCCCCATCCCCACCCGCCGCCATGTCGGCGACCAAGGCCCAGCTCAAGCGGCTGCAGCACGACGCGTACTCGGCCGTGCTGCGCGCCATCGCGGCGTCCGAGCTGGACTGGGTGAGGAAAGAGTGTGCGGCGCGGCGTGGCGGGGCGGGGGCGTGCCGCGAGGGGCGTGGGGCGCGTCGGAGGGCCGGCCGTCGCGGCGGCGCGTGCGGCGCGGGGCGCGCGCCGCCGCTCCCCGCCGCTGTCGGCGGGTGTCGATCGCGGCTGCGGCGGCCACGCTGGCGCCCGCGCGCCGTGCGGCGCTGCACGTGCGCACGCGCCGCCGAGCGCCGCGACCCTCCCTCCCACCCCTCTCTCCTAGAACAAGGAGCGCCTGCTCTCCGACCTGCGCACCGAGCTCGACATCACGGGCGAAATGCACGCCCAGATGCTGGACGCCGTGCTGCGCGGAGGCGGCGCGCCGCGCGCGGGCGGGTCGTCCGGGCGGTCGACGCCGGCGCCGAGCGGCGCGAAAAAAGGGACCAAGAAGCGGGCGGCATCGCCTTCGCCGACGCCGAGCGGGGCGCGCGGGCGGCCGGCGCCCGCGGCGCGCCGCGGGCCCCTGTCCCGCCTCGGCTCGACCCCGGCCTCTGCCCCCCCGGCCATGCGCCAGCGCGGTCGGGGCTCCGCCCTCCCGGGCCTCGACCCCTTCATCGGCCGCAAGCTGTGGCGCCACTGGCCCAACGAGGCGCGCCAGTGGGCGGAGGGTGTCATCACCGACTTCAACCCCACCGACGGCGCGCACTGCGTCGTGTACGACCTCAACACGGCGCGGGAGGCGTTTGAGTGGTTCGTGCTGGCGGCGGGGGTGGAGGGCGTGGATTGGCGGTGGTCGAGCTCGCCGCCGGTCGACCTCGCGTCGTTGGCGCCGCCCGCCGGCACGCCCCTGCTCGGCACGCCGGTCGCCCCTCTCCCTCCAACCCGCCTGGCCATGACCGCGCCCCGCATCGTGGGCGGGGGCCGCGCGCGCGAGCGTGACCGCCGCCGCGCGCGCGCGGCGCCGCCGCCGCCGCGGCCCGTCGCGGAGTTCAACTTTGAGCGCGCGGTCGTTCCCTTTGACGCGTCTTACTTTGTGTCCAAAATGGCGGGCGCCAGCATGGACGCGCTGGAAGCGATGGCCGCCGTCCTCGACGCGCGCGCGGCCGAGCTCCGCTCGGAAGCCGCCTCCCTCGACGCCCTGCTCGCCGGCGGCCTGACCGCCGAGGCCGAGCTCGCTCACAAGCTGGAGGTCATCATCTCGCGCCAGCGCGCTGTCAAGGCGGCGCTGGCGGATTTGGCGCTCGCGCCGGCGACGCCGGGGCCAGAGGCCGCGGCGGCGGTTGAAGGTGCGGAGGGGGGGGCGCCCGCCGCCGCCGCACCGGTGCCGCCGGCGCCCACGGGCGACGCGCCGGCAGCGGCCGCGCCCGCGGGAGAAGCCGTGGCGGCGGTCGCGGCCGAGCCGGCGCACGCGCCCGTCTCCGAGCCGCCTGCTGCCGCCGTCCCGCCCGCTTAAGCGCCGGTTTTAGGGGGCGCGCGCTCGTCTATGTGTGACAAGTCGCCGGTGGTCGCACTCTGAATCGGGGAGGAGAGAGTGAGGAACGGACGCCGCCGCCGGTTCTCTCCCGCTCCGTCGCAGCCCGCGCGCCACAACCGCCCTCTCGCTCCGCGCCCACACCCGCCCACCCGCCGCGCACGAGTCCACCACCGTCACCCACGCCCCGCGCGCGCGCGCCGGCCCGCCTCGCGGCCGGTCCGCGGCCTCTCCAACCGACCGTGCCGCGGCGCGGGCGCCGACGGCCGGCGCCACACCCGCACCCGAGGCCGCCGGGCGCATTCCCAGCGTAGCCCTACACCCCCTTCTACCCTGATGAGCGGCTCGGGCTGGACCGAGGCCGAGGACGCGGCCCTGCGCGCCGCCGTCGCGCTCTGCCCCCCTTCTCCCGACCGCCCCTGGTCGGCCATCGCGCACGACGCCCGCCTCGCCCGCCCCGGCAAGGCAGCTCGCCTGCGCTGGATCAACCACCTGTCGCCCGACCTCAACCAGGGGCCGTTCACGCCGGAGGAGGACGCGCTCATCGTGCGCGAGCGCGCCGCGCGCGGCAACAAGTGGGCCGCCATCGCGACGCTGCTCCCGGGGCGCACGGACAACATGGTCAAGAACCGGTGAGAAGAGAGGAGAGGGGTTGAGGTCGGGGCGGCGAGTTGGGCCTTTCGCGGCGGCGACCCTCCCTCCCCTATCCCTCTCTCCTCACAGCTTCCACACCCACCTGAGGAAGGGCGCCGCCCCGCTCTCGCCCCGCCGCCGCGCGGCGACCGGCCTGCGCCCTCCGCCCTCCACTGCCCCGCCGTCGCCGCGCCGCCCACGGCGCGGGTCGCCGCCGCCGCCCGTCCTCGCCTCGCGCACGCGCGCCGGCGCCCAGCCGCTGCCGCCCGAGGGGGATGTGCGCGTGTCCGCGTCGGTCGCGGAGCCGGGTTCGCCCCTGGCCGCGCTGCTGGTGGCGGCCAACGACGCGCGCGCCGCCGTCGCGGCCGCGCCGTCGCCGTTTGCGGCCGCCCGCCCGCCGCTGCTGCCGCTGCCACCGTCGCCCCGCTTCGAGGCTGTACTGCTGGGATCGCCCACGCTGGAGTGCACGGCGTCCGACGCGGACGCGCGCATGCCCGCCGCTGCGCTGCCCGGCCACCGCCTCACACGCGCCGCCAACCTGCCCGCTGGCCCCGCCGAGGCCAAAGCCGCGCTCGCCAGCGGGGCGGCAGCCGAAGCCGCGGTCGGCGTCCGCGTGCCGCCGCCGCCGCGGCCCCTGTTTGAAGCGGCGGCGCCGGGGGCGGGCGCCGCGCCGCGCCCGCCCGAAACGCCGCCCACGCTGCCCAACTGGATGGCCGGCGCCGGCCCGCTGGGCGGCAATGCCGCGGCCGTCGCCACTGCGGGCCAAGCCGCCGCCGCGCTGCCGCCGCGGCCGCTGTGCGCGCGCGTCGCGGCGCGCGCGCGCGCCGCCGCGGCGCAGCCGCTCTCGCCGGGCGCGCTGCTGCCGGGGGCGGGGAGCGGGGAGTGGCAGAGCCCGGTGACCGGCACCAAGCTGCTTTGAAGAGATGAGGGTGGGGCAGCTTGTTGCCCGCCAGGTCGAGTTCTTGCAGGCGGGTGAGGGACGGGGGGGAGAGCAAACCTGACTTGACCTGATTGATCCCATCACGCCCACGTCTCTCTCTCTCTCTCCATCAATTCAACACGTCGATGGCCACCGGCGGCAGCCCGGTCGGCGGCACGACCGGCGGCGGCGGCACGTGCACGGCCAGAAGGTCCAACAGAGCCGCCGGAGTGTCCGCCGACACCACGATGCGCCGGGAAGCGGGCGAGACAAAGCCGGCGGCGACGGCGTTGTCAAAGAACGTCAGCAAGGGCGCGTAAAACCCAGCGACGTCGAGCACGCCGACCGGCTTTGTGTGCAGCCCCAACTGTTGCCACGTCACCATCTCCGCCAACTCTTCCAGCGTGCCATACCCCCCCGGCAGCGCGATGAACGCGTCGGCCGCGTCGTGCATCGCGCGCTTGCGCGAGTGCATGTCGGGCACGACGCGCAGCTCGCCCACGGTCGTGCCGGATATCTCCCTCGCTTGCAGTGCATCCGGCATCACGCCCAGCACGGAGGCGCCGCCGGCGGCGGCGGCGTGCGCGATGGCGCCCATGAGGCCGCCGTCGCCTCCGCCGTAGACGAGGCCAAGTCCCCGCGCGGCTAGCTCAGTGCCTAATGCCACCGCCGCCGCTTTGTAGGCCGGCGACGTGCCGGGCGACGACCCGCAGAATACGGCGACGCGCTTGAACGGGGGCGGCGCCGGCATCGCGGCAGTGAAGCGAGCGCGGCCGGCGGCGCCGGCGCACAGCCGCGGCTCCCGCTCCCTCCAATGCTGATCGCCGGCGCGGTCGGCCGCCGCGGCCGGGCGGCGGCCGCGGCGGGCGCGCGCTCGTTGGCCCGCGCCGCGGCCGCGGGCGACGACGGCGGCGACCGCCGCGCGGCGGGGAGGCAAGCGGTGCTCGTCAAGGTGAGGGCTTTTGAGAGTGCTGGAGCCTTGCATGGTGCGGCGGCGACTGCCGGCGACCCGACCTCCTCTCCTCTCCTTAGGCGCTCACGCGCGACCCGCCCAAGAAAAAACCTTCCCTCCCCCCCGCCGCCCTCTCCGACCTCACCGCCCAGGCCAAGGCGCACTCGGCGGCCGCCATGGCCGCCCACCGCGCGTGGCAGGCCGACCTGGGGGCCAAGCTGCGGCTGAAACTCGCTGCGGTCGCGGCGCTGCCGGCGGGGCCGGTGCGCAACGCGGCGGCCGCGCCCGACTATTCCCCGTTTCCAGCGGGGCGGGGTGTGTGGACTGACACGCCCCCGATCCCGGGCTTTGAGGCGGCGGCGTCGGGCGAGGGCGGTGCGGCGCGCGACGCAGCGCCGAAGCCGCGGCCGCGCGGGCGGAGCCGCAAGTGAGACGCGGGGGCCGGCGTGTGTAGCACTGACCCCATCCCACAATCCCACTCTCTCTGTCACCCGCGTCGTGGCGTGGACGCGAGCGAGGCGGCGCCCGGCGTCGTCGAGAGGGAAACCTCGGAAAAGGTCGTCGACCCCGACGACCCCGCCGCCGCCGGTCGCAGCGGACGTGGCGGCGTCCACCCGGGCAGGTCGGGCATGGAGTCGTCAGGGGCGTCGGGGGCGAGCGTGACGGCCGGGATCGAGCCCGGCGGTGCGGCGGCGGCCGCGGCCGCCGCCGCCCCCACCGCGCTCCCATAACTCGCCAGCGCCGGCTTGGACGCGCCCGCCATCTCCGACCGCTGTCGGGGCAGCAGGGACGCGGCCTCCAGGGGGCGGGAGGGCCAGGGGGAGGAAAAGGTGGCGGTGAGTTGGACCGCGGCGGGGGGGGCCTTGTCGCCGCCCAGCTCGGCGTCGGCGTCTATGGAGTCGAATGCCACGTCAGTGACATCGGTGCTGCCCCGCAGAAGCATGACGGCGGCCCAGGCGAGGGCGTGGGACGCGGTGATGGAGAAATACCCGGCCGCCGCCGCCGCCCTACCCCCCACACCACCCGCCAGCGGCAGCGCAACCAGAGCCGCCACGCAGTCGCCCTTGCGCGATGCAGCCAGGGTGGTGGCGAGGCGGCGGGCCGGGCGGGCGCCGGCGCGGCCTTTGAGGGCGAAGTGCGTGGCGACGCGCACCGCGAGCGACGCCGCCGCCGCGGCCGCGCCCGCCGCCGCGTCGCGCCGGGTCAGAGACCGGGGTTGGAGCGCGGCACCGGCCAGAGCGTAGAGCAAGGGGGCGCCAATGGAGGTCCAGGCGGCCGTCACCGACACGAGCGCGGCGTCGAGCGAGGTGGGGTCGGCGCCAGCGGCGTCCCGCGCGCGCGCTGGCGCCTGGGGCAGTGGCGCATCGCACGACGCGCAGCTCGTCGCCCCCGCCGCCCCGGGCGCGCCGCACTCGCGACACTTGGCTGCCGCGAGCGCGGCGGCCACGTCCTCCTCGGCCGCGTTGCGGAGCCACACCTCGGCGGCCGCCGCGCCCACCGTGAGCGCGGCTAACAGGCCGGCCGCCGGGTGGCGCGCGACGGCCAGGCCTGCGGCAACCGCGACCGCCAGGACGAGCACCAGCCCGCCCCCCAGCCTCGGCCTCCACCCACCCGCCGCCACCGCGCCCGCGACCGCGCCCAACGCAGCGCCCACGGCGGGCGTGAGCAGGGCGGCGCGCGCGTGGGAGCCGGCGAGGTCGTGGAGGCCGCCCCCGGCGCCGAGGGTGTGGGCGAACGAGGCGGCGGCGAGGCAGACTGCGGCCGCTCGGGCCGAGGCGACGGGGCCGCCCACGCCGGCAGCCGGGATGGCCATGATGGCGCCGGTGGCGGCCAGGAAGGTGGGCGGGACGGCGGCGCCGCGGCGCAGCACCGCGCCGAGCGCCGCCGCCACCGCGGCCGCTTCCGCCGCCAGCGGCAGGGTCCACCCCGCCAGCGCCACCGCGCGCAGGCTGGCCGACAGCTGCACCGGGTCCAGTCCGCGTGCCTTGCGCGCGGCGGCGGTCGCGTGCGAGGCGGCGAGCGCGGCCGCGCCCGCGCGCGCGACCGCCGGGGCGGCCGCCGCCGCGCGCGCGACCGCAGGCCAGCCCCAGCCCGGCGGGAGGCCGGCAACGTTTGGCGCCACCGTGGCCCAGAGCGCCCCCGCCACCAGCGCCCCCGTCGACTTGGGCGCGCGCGAGAGCTCAGCTGCGGCCGCGCCCACGGCGCCCACCACGGCCGCCGCCGCTAGCCTTCCCGCGTCTGCGGGCGTCGGCAGCACGTCCCACCACCCTTGGGCGATGGCCAGCGCGACCAGGGCGGCAAATGCGGCGACGGTGCGCTTGGCGACCGGGGCCGGAGGGGGGGAGGGGGGCTGGGCGCCGCCCGCCGCCTCTGGGTGTTGCGGCGGCATGGGAGCGGGCGCGCGCGGGGCGGCGCGCGGCCGGGGAGAGTGAGGAGCGGCCGTTTCGGGAGCGGTCAACCCTCGCCCGTCACACACGCGCCTGCGGTGGGTCCGCTCGCCGCCGCCCACGCGCGCCGCCCGCCCCCCCCCCCACACCCACACCCACCCCCACCCCTCTCCTCGTTCAGAACAAGGCGTCCTCCTCCTCTGCCGCGACGCCCGTGAGCGGGTCGGCGCCCGCGCCACCGGCCTCGAGCGTCGCGGCGGCGGCGTCGTCGACGCCGAGCAGCGCACGCACGCCCGCCCGCTTGCCCGCGTCGCTGACGCGCGCCGCGTACGCGGCGTAGAGCGTGTCGAGCTCGGCCTTGGGGGTCCACTCCAGGGGGGCGCCCGCGGGGAGGGCGGCCTCCATGGAGAGAAGGTTGTTGGCCGATGCGACGGCGGCGCCCACATCGCGCTGGCGCAGGTGGGCGACCGCCTGGACGAGGGTGAGGCGCCGCTTCTCCGTGACGAGCGTCTTGACGGCGGCGGACGCCTTGGTGGCGTCTAGGCCGAGGTCGGCGGGCAGCGCGCGCAGAATCCGGTCGGCGTCGAGGTCGCCGCGCCCGGAAGAGAGCGCGGACGCCACCTCCTGCGTGTAGAGCGACAGCCGCAGCTCCGGGTTGACCGCGGTGGCCAGGTCGACGCCCGAGTCCTTCATGTCGAGCAGCGCGCGCAGCGTGAGCGCGCCCGACCGTTGAGCCGCTTGCAGCCCCCCCACCGCCTTCTCCGCAGCGACCGACTTGAGGATCTTGTCGGCCGCCTCCTTGGACAGGCCCATCTTTTGGCGCACGTCCTCGAGGCGGGCGGCCGCGCCGGGCCCGAGCACGCCGCCCGCCAGCGCCTGTTGCGCCTGGTTGCGGAACGCGGTCTCGGCCAGCTCCCCCTGCACGCCCGCCAGGTCGAGAGGGCCGAGGCCCAGGACGTCGCCGAGTTGTTGGAGGCGGGTAAACTCGATGGGGTCGCGCTCCAGCACAACGGTCCCGCCAAACGGTTGCTTGACCTCCTCGCCCGACAGGCAGAAGAGCAGGAACTGGCGGTAGACTTCCACGCGGTCTTTGCGTTCCATGTCGTCGGCCAGGGTGATGGCCTTCTGGCCGGCGAGGCCGGCGTCGCGCGCGGCGGGGCGGCCGGGGCGCGCGGCGCCGCCGCCGCCCCGCGCGGCGGCCGCGTCGGCCTTGGACAGGGGGGCGGCCGCCGTGTCGACCGCCGGCTTGGGCTCGTCCTTGGTCGCCTCGGCCATGATCTCGGCAATCTCCTTTTTGGCGGCCTCGACGTCGGCGGCCGAGGTGGCGGCGTCGCCCGCCGCCGGCGCCGCCACCCCCCCAGCATCCTGCAGCAGCGGCGCCACGATGACGTTGGAAAAGATTACCAGGTTGCGCAGCTCGCGGCCGGCCTCCTCGCGCGAGCGCTTGGTGCGCGAGCGCGAGATGTAGCCGAGGAACGTTTTCTTCGCCTTCTCCGCGAGCACCTCGCGCGCCACGCCCGCGTCCAGGCGCACCGCGGCGCGCGCGGACGCGACGGTCGCAACGTCGCGGTCGGAAAAGGCGTCGGGCGGGATGGCCAGGGCGGCGTCGAGCGCGGCGCCATACGCGCGGCCGGCCGTGTCGCGCGCGACCGACGCCACGACGTCGGCCTGGATGCAGAGCAGGCGCCGCAGGCGGTCGAGGTCGGCGGCGTCCTTGTCTGTGTGAGAGGGGGGGGAGAGGGGGAGGGTTGTGGGCGCAAGAAGGGCGGAAGAGGTAGTAGCTGCTGACTCTTGCCACTGCCACCCTTGAACACTCTGACCCAAAAGCCTCACCCGTCAGGCTCCCCTTTTCCAGCACGCTGTCCGCCTTTTGGCGGTAGATGTCCTTGTGCAGGGCCGCGGCGGCGTCGGCGTCGAACGCGAGGCGGTCGCAGAGGTCGCCAAGGAGGGCGGCCTTGCTCGGCGCGTCGTCGAGGCGGCCCGACTGCACCTCGGCGCGCAGCGCGCGCCGGTAGGCGCGCCGGACGGCGTCGGTGCGAATTTCTGTGGCCTCTTTGGCGCCCAAGGCGAGCGCGGAGGCCAGCGTGGACGCGTCGGCTTGCGCCGCCGCCAAAAACGCGCCGCCCGCGAGCGCGGCGTCGAGCCAGGCCTTGTACGCGTCCCGCAGCGATCGGGCGGCGACGCCTTCCTCAAGTTTGCCGCCGTGCACGGTGGGCGTGGCGAGGCCGGGGGGGCAGCCGGGGGCGTCGGCCAGAGACGCGAGCGTTTTGGAAAACGCGAGCGCGTCGTTGATCGCCGCCACGCACGCCGCCTTGCCCGCCGCCCCGGCGTTCGCGGGGTCGACCGCGGGCGCGAGCCGGGCCTCGAGCGCGGCGCGCGCGGCCGCGCGCCCCTCGTCCGCCGCGACGTCGTCCGGCAGTTTCGCCTCGACCCGCCTCGCTTCGAGGCCTTCGAGCCACCCCTTGTCCGCTTTCAGCCCGCCCGCGTCCGCGATGAAGCGGCGCACCAGCGCGCGCGCGCAGTCGCGCTTGGCGACATAGAGTTGGGCGTCGGTGAGCCCAAACACGCGGCGCCAGGGCAGCATGAAGGCCGCCTTTTGGTCGCCAAACACGAGGGACGACACGTAGATGAGCTTGGCGAGCGCGGCCCGCCCCGCCGCCGCGCCGGCGCGGGAGCCGGCCTCGGCGCGGTCGCGCGACAGGCGGCGGCCGACGTCGATGTGCACGGGGGCGGCGTCCTCGTCGGTCAGTCCGAGCGCGTCCCGGAAGGACGCGATGCGGGACGCTTCGTCGCCGGCGAGGGGGGCGTCGCCGGGCGGGATGGTCGACGCGAGAAACGCGTCGTACGCGGATTTGAGTTCGTCGACGAGGGCGACGCGAACATCCACCCCCGTCGCCGCACACACGGCGTCCACGTCGGCCGCGGTGATGGTGCCGGGGTCGGCGGCGTCGACGAGCATGTTGTGGAGCGCCGCGCCGGCGGCGCGCGACCGTGCGGCGCCCGCGGTGCGCACGCCGACGGCCGCCGCCGCGCCGGCGGCGACCGCGCCGACGGCGGTCACCGCTGTGCGGGCCGCGGGCGGCGCGACCTTGCGGCCTGCGGCGCCGCCGGCCGCGCCGGCGGCGAGCACCGCCGCGCCCGCGACCGCGAGCGCGGCCGCGGGGGGGAGGGACGACGCCGCGGCTTCCAGGGGGGACATGTCGCGCCGGTAGCGGAACGGGTTGTTGGCGGGCGGCGGAGGGGCGGCCTGCGGAAGAGAGGGTGTGGGTGGGCGAGGGGGCGGCCGTCGGCGGCGGCGTGTGGGCGGCCCGCCGGGCGCTCTCGGCCCTTTCCCGGCCGCCGACCGCGCTCGACGGCGTTCGCGCTCGCAGAGCGACGTTTTGTGAGCCTCGCATCGGGGCGCGGCCGCGGCCGCCGGCCGCACCTCGGCCGCGCGGCCAGCCGGCGCGGCCGGCGCGGCCGCGTGGCGCCCCTCCGGCCCCCATTGGCGCCCTCGCCGCCCACCCGACTCCACCCTCTCTTCTCACCTCGCCGCCCGCGCTGGCGGCGGGCGCGACGCGGTCGCCACGGCGCGGCGGCGCAACCGCGCCGCGGCGCGCGCGCGTCGGCGCGCCGATCGGCGCGCCGGCGCGAGAGGCGGCAGCCATGCTAGCGAGCGGCAGGAAAAGGGGGAGGGTGGGACTCGGGAGTGAAGACGAGGCGCGCGTCGGCTTCCTTCCTCACTACTCCCCTCGCCATGCTGCCCCGCGCGCCGCCCAGCGCCATCCGGGCACGCGCGACCGCGCTGCTGGCGCCGCATCGCGCCCGTCGCGTGGCGCGCGGCCCTGCCCGCCTCCGCGCCGGCGACAGCGGCACGCCGCCGCCGCCTGCCGGCGACCCGCTGGAGAAGAACAAGGCCGACCTGATCAAAGGTGATGAGCGGGGGTGGTGGGGTGGGCGAGCGGCGCCCAACGGACGGGGGGCGCCAGCGTCGACCCCTTCCTCCTCTTTTGTAGCCTTGCGCGCGTCCGGCGTCGACAAATCCGTCGCCCAGCGCGTCCTCAAAAGCTGGGAAACCACGGGCGCGGCCGCCGACCCCGACGCGCTGCGCAAAGTGCTCATAACGCGCAGCCTCCGCTCGGCCGCCGCGATCTTGCTCCAGGCCGGCATCGACACCGGGGCGGCTTTCGGCGCCTTCTCCTGGGGCACCTTCCTGGACACGCCTGCAGGCGCCGACGTGCCAGGGCGCGGGGTGCTGCAGGCCCTTTCTTTCGCGCTCGCGTTTTACTTTGCCGTCGGCGTCGTCTCGGACCTCTTCGTCCTCGGCGCCCTCTCCGTCGCCGCCGCCCGCTACGGCGCCAATGCGGGGGCGGTGCTGGCTGCGGTGCGCGAACTGGCCGGCGCGCCGTCGGGCGTCGCCGCGCTCGACCGCGCGGCGTCGGCCGTGTCGACGCTGAAAGTGGTGGCCGCGCTCAACGAAATTGCCGACCTGCTCAAAGCGCAAGTCAGCGCGGGCGGCGGCGACGCTCCGTCGACGCTGCAGAATCTGTCGGCCCTGCTCACGCTGTCGCGCGCCGAAGAGCGCGGCTTCGACGCGGGCGCGCTCGGGCTCACCCGCGGCGACGCCGCCGCGCTCGCCGCCGCGTTTGCCAAGTACGACGCCAACGATGACATGGTCCTGCAACCGACGGAGCTCTCCGCGATGATTAAAGGGGAGGGGTATGAGCTGACGCCGGCGGAGGAAGCGGCGGCGTTGGCGCTGCTCGACAAAAACGGCGACGGCCTCGTCGGGTTTCCCGAGTTTGCCGACTGGTACGTCAACAAGGTGCGCGCGCCGAGCGCGGAGGCGTGAAGGAGAGAGCGGGGGCGCGAGGGAGGGGAATTCGTTGGCGGTTTCGAGAGCACACCAAGCAGTTTCAGGGTGACGGGAACGACACCACCACCACCGGGCGCCGCGGGCCTTGCAGGGCTCGCGGGGCGCGGCGCAGACGATGTAAGAAAGAAGAAGAAAGGAGCGAACACCAACCGCGCCGCTCTCACGACACACTCTGCCCGCGCGCCCGCCGCGGCGCACGCCGCGCTCCGCGCCCGCGCCGCCGGCGCATTGCCCCGCGCCGCACGCCGCATCGCGCCGGCCGCGATGCCGCTCCCGCTCGGCGCATCCAACTCCTTTTCCGCGCTGGGCGCCGCGTCGCCTCCCCGTCTCTCTGCTGATTCATACGAGGACGCCGCCACCACGCCCGGCGGCCGCCGCCGGCGCCGCGCGCGCACCGTCGCGCCTGGCGACGGCGGCACGCCGCCCGGCCGGGCGGCGTCCGACTGCGCGGCGTCCGAGGGCGACGTTGGCGACGGCGTGCAGCGGTCGGCCGATTCGGCGAGCACGCTGGCGCGGTCGCCGAGGTCGGCGACGGCCGACGCGGTGCTCGCGCGCCGCGCGGCGCGCGCGCCGCTCTTGCCCACCATCGACTCGCCCGCGCCGCCCGCGCTGCTGGACGAGGTCCTGGCGGGCGCCGTGTCGCCGGCGCGGGCGGCGACCGCGCCAACGCCCGTCTCGCCTGCGCGCGCGGCCGCGCCGGCCCCACCGCCTCCCTCCCCTCGCCTCCTCTCCGGCTTCGCCGCCTACCTGCACGGCGAGCTGCACCCGTCCCCCTCTCTGCCAACAGCTGACGTGGCGTGGGGGCAGACGGAGCGGCAGCGGGTCCACAACGCGCTCGCCGCCGTCCCTGCCGCGCTCGAGCGGTTCATGGCCCTCGGCTCCGCCGTCTGCCTCGACTCGTTCCTGGCCGTGTTTACGCTGCTGCCCCTGCGCGTGGCGCGCGCGGCGGCTGGGGCGGTGGCGCGCGCGGTGGGCGGCGGGCGGCGGCGCGCTGCGGCGCCCGCCGGTCCCTCCCCCGCGTCGGCCCTCTTTGACGTCCTCTGCGCCCTCATCTTTGTCGTGGCGACAGCGGCATTGTGCGCGGTGCCCGCGGGGTCGCTCTACTTCTGGATGAAGGTGGGGAGAGGGCGGACACCGGCGCGGGCGCCGACGCGCCGCGCTCGGCCCCCGCGCTCACCCGCCCCTTTCCTCCTCTCTCCCTCTCAGGACATGACCCAGGAGTTTCTCAAGCTGCACGTCATCTACACCGCCGTCGAGATCTTCGACCGCATCGGGTGCTCGTTCGCGGTCGACGCCCTGGACGCGCTCTCTGGCACGTGCGCACTCGCAGCCGCCGCCCCCCCCGGCCGCGCGCGCGCCGCCCTCCTCCCCGCCCTCGCCGGCGACGCCGCCCTCGCCGCCGCCCTCGTCGTCGGCCACGGCCTCGTGCTCATGTGCCACGGGGTCGCGTTCTCCGTGGCGATGCACTCCAAACGCGGCCACACGCTCATCGCGCTGACCGTAGCGGCCAACTTTGTGGAGATCAAATCGTCCGTCTTCAAGCGGTACGACTCCCGCAAGCTGTACACGCTGCTGTGTGCGGACGTCGTGGAGCGGGCCCATTTGGCGTTGGCCCTCCTGTTCGTCCTCGTGGAAGCGTCGGCCGACGGGTCGGCCGCCGGGTGGCGCCCGGAGCCCCTGCTCCTCGCGCGCTGCGGGCACGTGTTTGCGGCCGAGGTGGTGATCGACGTTGTGAAGCACGCCGTGCTCGCCAAATTCAACGAGCTGCGGCCTGGCGTGTACAGGGAGTTTACGGCGGATTTGGCGTCGGCGACCGCCACGGGCCAGTCGCACTCGCTCCACCGTGCGCTGCTCTTCGACCCGCTGGCGCCCGCCGCGCTGGCCGCGCGCACGGGGCTGGTGGCGGTGGGCGCGCGGGCCGCTCGCGGCGCGGTCGGCGGCGCGGGCGCGCGCGCCGCCGCGCGCGGCGCGCTCGCGCGCGGCGCCGTCCTCTGGACCCTCGCCCTGGCCGTCAAAGTCCTGTTCGGGTACGCGCTGCGGTCGGCGGCCGCCAGGGCGGCGGCGTCGGCGGGGGCGCGGCCTGGGTGGCGGGCGAAACGAGAGTAGAGAGAGGGAGAGAGCGAGGGGAGCGGGGAGGCGCGCGAGCGCCATTGTCACTCTCCCCGGTCGCCGGCCCAAATGGGCGGCTTGGTGAGTGGCCCCGGCGGCGTCGAGGACCACCTGCGCACGCGCGGCCGACGAGGCGGGCGGCGGGCGCGGCCCCATGTGATGCCGCGCCGCGCGCGCCCTCACCCTCTCCCCTCTCACCACCGCAGGACATCGAGTCGCGCCCCAGGCGACGCGCACCATCGTCGAGCACCGGCGTCAACACCCTCGCCCTCGCCGTGCTGGCCGCCGCGGCGCTCGCCGCGGCGGGCGCGCTCGCCGCGACGCTCGCCGCCGGCCTGCCCGCGCCCACCGGCCGTCCGCTGGCGGCGCCGCGTCGGGCGGCCAGGCTGGAGGTGCGGTCGTCCGGGGCGGCCGCGTCCAGCGCGCCTGCGCTCGCCGCGGCCGCGTCGCTGCGCACTCTACTCGACCAGCAGCGCCTCGCCACCCCCCTCGCGCAAGCCGCGACGCCGGCGGCCGCGGGATTACGGGCATCTGCTACCGCGACGCTCGACGCGGTCGCTGCGCCCGCGGCGGCCGACCTCGCGTCCGCGCGCGCGGGCGCCGACGCCGCACTCGCGGCCGCCATCCACGCCAACCAGTTCCCGGCCGACTGCTCCAAGGTCCGCCTCCTGGTCGGCGCCTTGGACAAAGCGTGCGGGTTCGCGTGCCAGATGCACCACGCGGTCCATTTGTTGGCCGCCGCGTTGGCCACAAACCGCACCCTCGTCCTGTATGCCGACGAGTGGCGCTACGCCAAGTCGGTGGAAGACAACGAGGCGACGCTGGCATCGTGGCTGTTGGACCACCCGCCGGAGGACGAGGGGGTGGTCGAGGCGGTGGCCAGGGCGCCGACGGCCGGGCGCGCCGCCGCGCCGCCTCGCACCCCTCCCTCGCCCTTCCTGCCTCCCTCGACGCACACGGCCGGCCTGTGGGAGGCCCTCTTCCGCCCCGTCACCCACTGCGCGACGCCGGGCGTGGAATGGGCGCTGGCGCTGCCGCCACTGCGCCCGGGGCAGCTCCACGACGACGCGCCCGCGGTTGTCGCCGGCATCATCGACGGCGCGCCCCTGGACGCCGACCCGCCCTCGGTGCCGGCCGATGTGCATGTCCTGGTGTCGTCTTTCCATTCCAGGCCCGACATTTGGTATGTGGGCGCGCTGGCGGCGTGGCTCACGCGCGCGGCGCCCGCGCACGCCGAACTGCGGGCCGGCTGGGCCAAAAGCGTGGGCCTCGCCCCGCCCTACATCGGCGTCCACATTCGCCGCACGGACAAGCTGGTGTCGGTCAAGCTGGCCGACGGGACGGTGCCCGCGGAAGCGGTGGAAGTGCCGGTGTCTTCCTATTTAACCGCCGCCCAGTCCGCCTGGACCGCTCTGGGCGCCAACGCTTCCCCCCCCTGGCCCGAGCACCCCATCATCTACCTGGCGACCGACGATCCGGACGTGGTGGGCGAGGCGCGGTCGCTCGCGCCGCGCGCGCGCATCCTCGTCCACCCCGCGTCCGCGCTCGCCGCCACGTACGCGACACGGGACACGCCCGAATCGGCGGCCGGCATCGCGGACGACGTCCACTTTTTGTCGGGGTCTTCTTTCCTCGTCGGGTCGCACTCGAGCCAAGTGACACGCCTCGCGCACGAGCTGGCCCAAGTCGGCCCTGCCGCCGCCTCGTCTTCTTCCGGCGATGCTTCTTTACGCATCCACTCTGTTGATAGCCTCTGGTACTTTGGTGGGGGCGGGAGAAACCGATTCTGCGCGTCGGCCGCGTTTGAGAGCGGGCGCACGCGCGTCGCGCGCTCCGACCCGCTCTACTGCTTTGCCGACGCCGCGCCGGCCGCGGGCGCGGTGCCGTGCCGCGCGGTGGTACAAGGAAAAGATGTGATGGCGCCGGCGTGGCTGCTGGCGCGGTGTGCGGACCACTGGCGGGGCGCGCGCGTGTTGAGGGGACGTGGTGGGGCGTAGCGCGTGTGTGGCAGACCCCTCCCTCCCCTCTCCAGCGCTCGGCGCCGGGCCCGCACGGCTGCCGCCGCCCCTCGCCCATGGAACCGGGCGGGCGGCGGGCGGCGGCGGCGGCGGGCGGCGTGCCGCCCGCACCGCGCGGCCCACCACCACCCGCCGCGCAGCCGGCGCCCGCCCTGCCACCCCAAACGCTCGCTCTGGCCGACGCCCTGTGCGACGCCGCCGGCCTCCCGCCCCCGCCGCCCGCCGGCGCCCCCGCTCCCCCTGTCCAGGTCGACCGTCTGCACGCCTCCCTCACCCTCGAAGACGTCGCCATTGCCTGCCTGCACTGCTGCCTCGCCCCCACGCCGTCGTCTGCTGATGTCGCCGCGTGCGCGGCGGCGTGGCCGTTTAACAGCTCGGCGGTTTTTTTGGCCCAAGGGGGGGCGCCCGTCGCGGACGCCGCGCTGGAGGCTTCTGCTCGGGCGGTGCGCGTGCCTGGGGGCGGGTGGGCGCCCGCGGTGGCTGGCGCGGCGACGCCAGAGGCCGCCGCCGCTGCCGCGCGCGCCGCGCGCGCCAACGCAGACGCGCTCGAGCGGGCCGACGCCGACGCCGCCGCTTTACGAGCGCAGGCGCTCTTGAGGCGATTGGGGCGGTGATGCGCTGGACGGAAGAAGGACGTGGGCCGGCGCTCGAACCGTGTTGGCCTGTCTAGCCCTCTCTCCCCAAAGCGCCCGCCACACCCGCCGCCCTCCCCGCGCCCTCCCCACGCGCAGGCCACCGGCAGTGCACCGTCCTTCGCCCGCTCCCGCCCCCCTCCCGCGCCGCGGTCGAAGCTCGGCGCGCCCTCCTCCGCGATGCTCCCGCTTTCCGCGCCCGCCAGGGCGCCTTCCGCCGCGCGCACGCCCCCCGCGATGGCTGCCATCGCGCCGCGGCCGGCCAGGCCGGCGCGTTCCGCCCCCGGCGCCCCGATGGCGCCGGCGGTGCTCAGCGCGCGCCGCGCGCCGCGCCCCATCCGCGCCGTTTCCACCGAGCAGCCCGAGCTGGTGCGTAGGAGGCGGTCTGCGGGCGCGACTGCGAAGTTGGCGGGGGTCAAACAGTTGCCGGGCGCGGGAAAGGGGGCGGGCGCCGTCACCCTACTTCTCGGCTGCCCGACGCGCCCTCGTCGAGCAACCAACCAACACCCCACACCGGCGGGCCCGCGCTCTCGCGCCGCGCCCTCTGCCACCCACACACCCATCACCCCACCCCCTCTCCCCCACAGAACGAGGCCGAAGCGACCGCGTCGGTCGACGGCCTTCCCGCGTACGCCTCCCCCACCCCCCCCGGCCGCCCCCGGGTCGTCGTCCTGGGGTCAGGCTGGGGCGCGATGTCGTTTGTCAAGTCTCTGACGAAAAAGGCGGCCGCCTCCATCGACTTGACCATCATCTCTCCCCGCAACTATTTTCTCTACACCCCCCTCCTCCCCGCCGTCGCGACGGGCACGGTCGAGGAACGGTCCATCGTGGAACCCGTGCGCAACGTGCTCAAAGGCAAAGGGCGGTACTTCGAGGCGGTGTGCCACGCGGTCGACCCTGCCGCGCGCGACCTCGTCTGCTGCTTCCCCGCCGATTCCGGCCTCGACCAAGCCTGCTTCAAGGTCCCGTACGACGTCCTGGTCGTCGCGGTGGGGTCGATCAACAATTCCTTCGGCATCGACGGCGTCGCGGAGCACGCCTTTTTCTTCAAATCCATCGAGGACGCCGCGCGGCTGCGGCGCCACGTGTCGGAATGCTTTGAGCGGGCGTCCCTGCCGCAGACGCCGGACGAGGAGCGGGTCAAACTGCTGTCTTTCGTCGTGTGCGGGGGGGGGCCGACGGGGGTGGAGGTCGCAGCGGAGCTGCACGACATGGTGGAGGAGGACCTGGTCAAGGTTTATCCCGATTTGGTGCCGTTTGTCAAGGTGAGGGAGGCGTGAAGGGAGAGACTGGGGTTGGCGCCCGCGCTGGCCAGGTCGGGGAGACCTCCTGGGCGGGGTTGGACCGCCCCGACCCCGTTTCCTCTTCTCTCCGTCTCCCCAGGTCCGCATCGTGGAGCTCCAAGACCACCTCCTGTCAACCTACGACCGCGCCATCTCGGAATACACGGACGCCACCTTTGCCCGCGCGGGCATCGAACTGGTTCTCAACTCGCGCGTGCTCGCCGTGAAAGGAGACGGCACCGGCAAAGGGTTTGTGCGCGTCGCGGGCACCGACGGGACGGAGACCGACATCCCGTTTGGCGCGTGCGTGTGGGCGACGGGCGTGGCGATGCACCCCCTGGTGAAACAGCTGCAGGCCAAACTGCCCGCGGGCGCGCAGACCCACTTCCGCTCGTGCGTCACCAACGCGTGCCTCGAAGTGGAGGGCTCCAACGGCTCCATGTTCGCGCTGGGCGACGCGGCGACGGCGCGGCAGGACCGCGCGCTCGACGCGGCGGGCGCGCTCTTCGACCGCGCGGACGTCGACGGCAACGGCACCCTCGACCTGGACGAGCTGCGCGCGTTGCTCAAGGACGCGTCCCAGGAGTATGCCCAGTTCAAAGAGCACGCCAAGTTTCTGGACAGCAAGGCGGGCATGAAACGGTGCGAGGGGGGAGAGGGAGGGGAACGAGGCGCGGCGCGCGCGCGCTCGCCCCCGCGCCCACCCTCCTCCTCCTCCTCCCCTTCACAGCTGGGGCGGCATGGTCGGCCGCGCCTTTGAAGCCGCGTCCCGCCGCGGCGCCGAACCGGCCGGCGACTCCCCGCTCTCCACGCTCGACGACGACGCCGCGCTCACGCGCGCCGAATTCGCAGACCTGCTCGCCTCGATCGACCGCGGCCTGCGCTCCCTCCCCGCCACCGCCCAAGTGGCCAAGCAGCAGGGCGAGTACCTGGCCAACCTGGTCGGGGACGGGGTCGTGACCGGGGCGGCGCCCGTCGCGGACAACGCGGCCGCGCGCGGCACGGCCCTCGCCCCGTTCGCCTACGCCCACAAGGGCTCCTTCGCCTACGTGGGAGGCGACCGAGCCGTGCTGGACGCGCCGATCATCGGCCCGATCCTGGGCCGCGGCGCGGGCGTCATGTGGAAGGGGTTTGAGACCTACTCCCAAATCTCGCTGCGCAACATCGTGCTCGTCTCCATCGACTGGGTGCGCACCAAGGTGTTTGGACGGGACATCTCCCGGTTCTAGGGGGGGGGAGGGCGGGGGGAGGAGTGTGCATGGTGGTGGGTGTGGGGTGGGTCTTGTAGTGGGCGGTCGGTCGATTGTGGGTATGCGAGCGGGAGCTCGTCTCCGGGGGCTGGTCGAGGTGGTCTGAAGTTTGCAGAGGCCCTCGCAGCCGCCGCGCGCACGCGCCACAACCTCTCTCCCCTCGTCTCTAGTAGCCGCCCTGCAGGTCGCGCAGGAACGACTGCGCCGCCGCCGCCAGCTTGCGCCCGGCGACGCCGGCCACCTGCTTGACTTGCTCGAGGTCAGCGGCGGCTGAGACGGCGAGGCGGCCGACGAGTTCCGACGCCGACGCGTCGAGGTCAAAGCCGCCCGACCCGCCGCCACCGTGGCCAGGCCCGCCGCCGCCACCGGCCCCGTCGCCGTAAAAGTCGGCCGAGGAGATGGCCTGCGCGCCGGAAAAGCGGGCGAGGCGGGTGGAGGCCTCCGCGGCGGCCGCCCCGGCGTCGGCGTCGCCGTAAAACTGGGCAGAGGAGATCGATTTGGCCCCCCCAAACCGCCGTACCGCGACGTCGGGGCCGCCGGCGGCGGCCGCGGGGTCGGCGGCCGCGGTCGCGCGCGTGGCGGCGCGCGCGGCGCGCGCGGCGCCGAGCGCGGGGCGGGGAGGGCGGGGCGCGCGCGGCGTCGACGCCGCCGAACCGGCGCCGCCCGCGTCGGCGTCCCAAAAGTTGCCGCCGCCGCCGGCGCCGCCGCCCATGCCGGGCAGGGAGACGTGGCCGTCGGCGCCGCGGGGGAGGGCGGCGGGGGCGGGCTCGTCCTCGGCGAGCTCCTCGTACGCGAACCGGGACGCCGCGCCGGCGCCGGCGGGGGCGCCGGGCGAGTCCGGCGCCGCGAGCGCCGCGGCCGCGGTGGCGGCGGCGGGCGGGGGCGGCGGGGCGGGTGCTTGAGAAAACACGTCGGCCGGCACGACCGCGCCGCCGACGCGCGCCGCGCCCAGGCCGCCGCCGCGCGCGGCGGGGCGACGGGCGCCGCCGCCGAGCACGAGGCGCGGCTTGGCGCCGGCGGCAGCGGGGCGGGCGGCGGGGGCCGCGGCCGCGGCCGCCGGCGCCGGCGCGGCCGGCCCCACCGCCGCGTGCGCCAGCGCGGCCGCCGCGGCCGCCGCCCCCCCCGCGCCCGCCACCGGCGACATGGAGTCGAACGAGGTTTGGGCGAGCAGGCCGTCCGCGCCGGCCGCCGCGCCGCGCGCCGCGTCGCGCGCGAGCGCGGCCTTGTAGAGACCGGCCCCCCGGGATGTGTACTTGGCGGCCACCTTGTCCGCCCCCGTGCCGTCCCAGCCGTGCTGCTTGAAAAAGGCGCGCGCGCGGCCGTTGCCGCCGGCGGCCATGAGCTGCAAGGAAGAGGAGGGGTGGGGTCGGTCCGTCGTCCGCGTCGCCACGCCACCGTTTCCTCTCTCCCTCCCTCTCCCGCACCTTCAGCTGGTCGTCCGACCACGTGTCGAGCGTGGTCGACCGCACGAACGAGAGGTGGACGCCGAGCGCGCGGTGCGCGCCCGCGCAGGATAGGCAGACGAGCACGCCGTAGGGCACGGACGCCCACGTCGGGTTCTTGGCGGGGCAATCGAAGCACACCTACGAGGAGGGGGGGCGGGGTGGTGTGGGGGGGCGGCGGGAGGGCGGCGGTTGCAGGGGTCGCCGCGGCGCTGCGCGGGGCGGCGGGCGGGCCAATGAGCGGCCGCTCGATGCGGGAGGTGGAAAGGACGACCACGCCACCCCCGCGGCGCGCCCGCCGCGAGGCGGAGAGGGGCGGGCGGGGCCGGGGCAGGCCCGCGCGGCGCGCCAGCGGCTGCGCCCGCGCGCAGGCGCCTCCTGCCGCGGGCCGCCGCCCGCCGCCGCCGGTGGCCGCGTGCGATCGTGGCCCACCGCCAGGCGGCGGGCGGCGGCCCGGCCGCGGTCCGGCCGCGCCCCGGCCGCGCGGCGCCGCAATCGCGCGCTGGGACGACGCCCGCCGCCGGCACCGCCCGCCGCCCGCCGCCGGGCGCGTGCCCAGCATCACGCTCGACCGCCGCCGCCGCCGCCACCCCCTCACACGCACCTTGTTCTCGGGCTTGGACCGCAGTTTCTTGAACAGCGCGTCGCGCTCCAGCGCGGGCGGCGGGCCGTCGCCGCCGGACGCCATGGTGGGGCGGGCGCGGCGGGGAGGAGGGGGGGTTAGGGAGAGTGTGTCGCCCGCGCGCGCGCGCGCTCGGTCACAGCCGCCCTCCTGCCCCTCCCTCTCCCTTCCTGGCGCTGCGGGAGCTGGAGCAAAGGCGGAGAAAGAAGTGCGGCCGCTCAACGTCGCGGCGCGGCTCATCCCGCCTCGGACCCTTGCACAGTGCCGCCGCCGCCCCGCCCCCCGTCCCTGTTCCCTTCACGGCGCGTCCGCGTCCCGCACCTTGATGGACAACCCCTGCCAATCATACGCGGGCTCCAACCCCGCGGGCGCGAGGAGCGGAGGCCCCGGCGCGCCTTCCACGCCCCAGATGAGTGTGTCGCCGACCGAGAGCGACCCCGCGGCGAGCGCCGCGGCCAGGGCGTCGACGTCCACCACCCCGCCATCCGCCGACTCAAACGTGACCGTGCGCGGCTCCCAGGGGAGGAGCAGGAAGCCGGCGTCGGAAAAGGTGCCGAGGAGGGGGCCGGACGAGAGGTGCACGGTGAGCGCGACGGCCGGGCAGGAGACGAGGAACGAGACCGACCCCCCGGCACCGTCGCCGACGACCTTGAACTCGTCAAACGCCAGTTTGGGCGCGACCGCGAGGCCGCGCGCGGCGCGCGGGCGCGACGCAAACGCGACGGCCTCGGCGGAGAAGGTGGCCGACGCGCCCGCCGCGACGTGCGCCGCCCCGACGCGGTGGCCGTCGACCGGAAACGTGACGTCGTCCGGCGCGTCGCCGGCGACGGTGGCCGCCAGGCGGACGACGACGTCGCGCGCTTCGGCGCCGGCGAGCGCGTCGGCCCAGTCGGCTTCAAAGACGACGCCCGAGAACTGCTCCGGCAAGGAAAGAGGCACAGTAATCACGCGCACGGGCCCGGCCCCTTTCGTGGCATCCCAGCGCACGACCTCGACCCGCAACTCGCCCGCGAGCGCCCACCGCACGTCGCTCGCGGCCTGCACCGCCAGCCTCCCCCCCCGCACATCCGCCCACAGCGCCACCGGCGCAAAAAAACGCCTCGCCGCGTGGTGGAGGAGCCGCCACGTGCCGTCTGCGTCGAGGCCGGACCAGGACTGGCCGGCCCAGATGTCGTTGAGCTGCCAGTACAGCACGCCCGCGGTGCCGACGCGCGGGTCGCTGCGCAGGCCGCGCCACAGGCCGATGGCAGTTTCGTACCCGAGCGCTTGGGCGCACTGGGTGAGGTAGACCCAGTGCCGGAAGAGGAGCTCGCGCGCGCCGACGGCGACAAAGTCGCCGGGCGGCGTCGCGGGCGGCAAGCAAAACGTGCGCGCAATTTGCGCGTCCATCTCCTCGTTACCGCCCTCATGCCGCTGCCGGTACAGGACGGCGGGCGCGTCGCGGCCCCAGTCGGTAGGGTCGGTTTGCCGCGCGAACGCGTCGAACGAGGGGTGCGACTGGAAGCCAAACTCGGACACGAACCGCGCCCGGGGGTACATCCCCGGGTCCAGGGGGTCGGACTTGTAGTCGTAGAAATGGACGTCGCCCGCGTGCCACGAGTCGGGGTCGCCCCACCACTTGACGTACGGTTCCTCGCACAGCGCGCCGGACGTGGGGGACGAGTCGATGAACGCCACCCCGGGGTGCACGTCCAGGATGGCGGTGCGCACGGTGTCGCAAAACAGGGCGGCGTAGTCGACAGCGAAGCGCTTCGGGTGGGCGCGACTCTCGGGAAACCAGGAGAATGCGGGCTCGAGCTCGTTGTTGCCGCCCCAAATGGCCAGGGACGCGTGCGCGCCGGCTCGGGCGGCTTGGTGGCGCGTCTCTTTGGCGCACAGGGCGAGGAAGGGGGCGTCGCGCGGGTAGAGCGCGCACGCCGCCATAAACTCTTGCCACACCAGCACCCCCGCCTCGTCGCACGCCTCGAAAAAGGCGTCGGGCGGGTACGCGCCCCCGCCCCACACGCGCACCATGTTCATGTGCGCGGCCTTGGCCGACGCGATGACCGCCGCAGCGAGCGCCGGCGCCTTGCTGTGAAACACGTGCGGCGGGATGTAGTTGGCGCCCTTGGCAAAGATGGGGACGCCGTTGACGCGGAAGAAAAAGGTTTGGGAGGGTTCGCCGGGGGCGGGGCCGGGACCCTCGAACGGGGTGTCCTCGCGCACGAGCTCGATCGTGCGCAGGCCGACGCGGCGCACGACGCACGAGGGAGAGGAGTCGCCGGCCGCCTCGTAGGCGACGTCAAAGTCGAGCAGGGGCTGCGCACCGTAGCCGTGCGGCCACCAGAGCGGGGCCGCGCCGGCCGGGATGGACACGGTTGCCGCCACGGTCACGACGTCGTCCCAGTCGCCGCCGCCAGGGGTGGAGGAAGGAGGGAGGGTCACGGCAACTGTCGCCACGGCCCCCGCAGGCGCGGCCGACCCTGGCGCCGGCGCGACGGTCAGCGACCCGGCCTCGCCCCGGCCGCCAGCGCGCCGCAGGCGGCAGGAAAATGTGACGTTGATCCCATCCTCTTCATGCTCCTGGCGCACGACGCAGCCGACGATGCGGGCGGACGACGACACGGCAAGCGTCACCCCCCCCATGACCCCCGCCGGCGCAAACGCGGGCCCCCAGTCCCACCCGTAGTCGGACGCCGCTTTGCGCACAAAGTTCCAGTCGTGCAGGGCGCCGACTTGGGCGACATACGGCACTTTGTAGGGGTAGGCCGCGGCGCGCGCCTTGGCCGCGGCGGGCGGCGCCTCAAACTCGATGCGCAGCTCGTTACCCGTGGGGTGCAGCTTGTTGGTGGCGTCGACGACGACCGGGAAGAACGCGGATTCGCAGGTGGCGACTCGGGACCCGTTGAGGAAGATGGCCGCGTGCGCGTCGACGCCGTCGAGCACGATCTCCGCCGCCGCGCCCGCGGGCACTGGGGGCGCGTCAAACGTGCGGGTGAAGGTCCAGGGCGTGTGCGCGGCCCAGCGCAGGTCGCGCTCGCCAAAGCTAAAGGAGGGAAGGGGGTCCAAGCGGGTTGGCGGTTGCGTGATGAGATCGGCCAGCCCCCGATTGACCCCCTTTCCCGCCCTTTCCCCTTCCCCCTCACCCGTGCAACGGGTCGGGTACTTGGCCGGCGTCCGTCAGGGCCTCGAGCGCGTACTTGGGCAGGGAGAAGCCGTCGACCGCGTGCGCGCCGTCGGCCGCGACCATGGACCAGCCGTCGTTGAGCAAAATCTCCATGCGGGCGGTCATGGTGGGTCTGAATGCGACTGTGAGCGCGGTCGTCCAGGCTATCGGGGGGGCGGGGAGCGCCGCGGATGGGGGGGCGCGCCGGGCGGCGTGAGACGCGGGCGCCGCGGGCGGGCGGCGGCCGCGCGGGTCAGGCGAGAGAGGGCGACTTTGAGTGCGGCGGGCGGCGCGACCGAGCCGCGGGGGGGAGGCGGGTGTGTTTTTCTTTCACAGGCCGAGCGCGTCGAGGTCGAGGCTCTTGGCCACGCCCGCCAGCCGCCCCGCGGGCAGCCACCCGATGCGCTTGTTGCCGCGGCGGGCGTGTGGGGAGGATGGCTCCGAGTGGGCGCGGGGAGGGTTGAGAGGGGTGGCGAGGCTGGGGGAAGGAGCGGCCGGCGCCGCCGCCGCAGCCTCGGGCGGCGCGCCCTCGTTCCAGCCACCGGCCACCGTGACTCGTTTGACCGCCGCGGGCAGCGGTGGCGCTTCCGGCGCCCACACGACCGCCGGCGACCGCTTGGCGCGCTTTTTGGCGCCGCCGAGCCAGGCCAGCATGGTGGAGAGAGGGGGTGGCGGGTGTGTGGACGGCTCGTGCGTGGCCGTTACGGGCCGGACGAGGCGGCGGGCGAGAGTGGGCGGGGGGCGGGCTGCGGTGGCAACGCGCGCCCTCAACGCGGCCACACCCGCCGACCACCATGCTCGCCCTCGCCCTGTTCCTGCTGCTGGCCGCCGCCGGCGCGCACTCAATCCTTCTCCCACCCTGCACGGGCGCGCTGCTGGTGCGCGCGGCCGTGCCGGCGGGGTGCTCCTGCGCCGCGGCCGTCGCCCCCGCGTCGGCCCCTTCCTCCGCCTCGGGCGCGCCCACAACACTGCGGCCGTCCACAGGCATTGACGTGGCGTCGTTGGGGGTGGGCAAATGGACGCTGACGGTGGTTTGCGCGCCGCGCGTATGCGCACCGCCCGCTGCGATTCCATTTGAGACCGTGCCCTGCGCCGGCGACGAGCCAGCGGGGCTGTTTGAGGTCGGGACCAACATCATCGTCACCCTGGCCGGGGGCGGCGCGCGGCGGGCGGCGGCCGCGGCCGCCGCAGCGGCGACGGCCGCGCTCGCCGCGCTCGCGCTGCGGTGACGCCCTGTGGCAGACATTGCACACTCTCCCCCTCCCTATCTCATGCCTCGCCCCCTGCATGCGTCAGCGACGCGCGCAGGGGCGTGACGCTGACCCGCCCCGCGGCGACCGCGGCAACGTCGCCCCCGGGGCGTTGCCCTTCCGAATCAAACACCCGCAACCCCGACGGCCCCCACTCGAAATCGTGGGCGTGGTCCGGGTGGGCGGGCGTGTACAGGGAGGCGTAGCCGCCGGGGTCGACCGTCGTGCGCTCAACGGTAAGGACAGGGAGAGGGGCGGGGGCGGTCGCGTTGCCGTCGCCACCTCCATTCTCTTCTCTCCCCTCGCGGTCAAAGTCGAGCGGCACATTGACGTTGTAAAGGTCGACGCCGACCCCCCAGTCGTCCCACAGCCCCACAACGACGTCGACCGAGGCGGCGACCGCGCGCGCGAGCTCGGCGTCGGTCCAGCCGCCGAACCCGTGCCTGAAAGGGAACGAGAGCGCGACCGCCCTGCGCCCCGCCATGGCCCCTTCCAACGCTGCCCCCACTGTCCCCGACGAGAGGATGGAGCCGCGGCCGGCGTTGTGGCCGACGTTTGGCCCCGAGACGACGAAATCGACGTCGCGCGCGAGGTGGTGCAGGGCCAGGTTGACCGCGGTGGCCGGCGGGCCCGACACATGCACCCGAGTTTCTGAAATGCGTGTCAGGGTCACGGGGCCGCGGCCGACGGCTTTGGCGACAAAGCTCTGCCCGGCGTCGGGCGGCGCGACAAATGCGGGCCACCCCGTCGCGGCCAGCGCGTCCACAAACGCGTCAAAAAAGGGCGAGTCGGGGCCGTCGTCGTTGGTGATGAGGACGCGGCGGGGAGGAGGAGGGGCCGCGGAGGCCGACGCGGCGACACGCATGCCGCGCCGCCCCGGCGTCAGGCGGGCGACCGCGCGGCGCAGGACCAGGGGGGCGCTCATGCAGACGACGGCATGCACGCACTTCTGGGGCGGTCGTCCGGGCGCGGGAGGTGTGTGTGTGAGGCGAGCCACGCCGGCGTCGCCACGCCTCACTCTAGTCGGCGGCGGTTGGCCTTCTTCCCGCGCCGCCATGCAGGCGATGCGGGTGCCTACCTCTCGTGCGCACCCTGGCGTGACGCGCCGTCCCGGGAGCCCCGCCCCGGCCCGCATTCCGCGCCGCCGCCGCTCCGTCGCCGCGTCCGCCGACGTCCTCCTCCGCCAGTTGTCGGCCGACAACGAAGTCTCCGTCCTCGTCGTCGACGGCACGTCCCTCGTGGCCGAAGCGTGCGCCCGGCACGGCACCGCGCCGACAGCGTCGGCCGCGCTCGGGCGCGCGTTGTTGGGGGCGCTGCTCATGTCGGCGTTCAAGGGCGAGGGCGAGGCCACGCAGCTCACGTTCCAGGGGACGGGCGATTTGGGGGGCATGGTGCGGGGGGCGCGGGAAGCGGGCGGGGCGGTCGACCGCGCGCACCGTCGACCCTCAACCCCCCTGCCCCCTCGAATGGTCCTCCCTCAACCCGCTCTCCTTTCCTCATTAGATGGTCGTCGCCGAGGCGGAGGGCAGAGTTAAAGGCCGGCTCTCGAATCCTTGCGCCGACCCCCCTCTGCGCCCGGACGGCAAACTGGACGTCGCGGCCGCCATCGGCGCCGGCGTCCTCGCCGTGGTTCGCTCGCGCAAAGGGGGCGGCGACCCGTACACGGGGCTCACCGAGATCGTGTCGGGCGAGATCGCGGCCGACCTCGCGCACTACCTCGCGACCTCGGAACAGATCAACTGCGCCCTCGCCCTCGGCGTCCAACTCGACAGAGAGGGCAAAGTGACGGCCGCCGGCGGCTTCCTGGTGCAGCCGCTGCCGCTCTGCTCCGACGCGGCGCTCGCCGCGCTGGAAAGAAACGTGGCCGCGCTCCCGTCGGTCTCGGCCGCCCTCGCGTCCGGCGCGGGCGCGACCGGGGTGGCGGACTTGTTGCTGGCAGGGCTGGGGTCGGCGGGCGACCCGTTCACGCTCGAGCCGCGCTACGGGCCGTGCGACGCCGAAGGCCTGCGCGGCCGCATGCTCCGCGCCGCGGCGCTGCTTGGCGAGGAGGAGGTGCGCGCCTCCCTGACCGCGGGCGGCGTGTTGGAGATGACGTGCGAGTTTTGCCGCGAAACGCTCGAGTTTGATGGAGGCGAGGCCCTTGACGCCGCGCGCGCGGCGCGCCAGGGGTGACAGGGAGGGGATGCGTGCGTGTGTGTGTCATGCCTGCGGCGCTCCTCGGTCTTGGGCCGGCGGCGTGGGGCGGGCGGCGCGTCTCTCTCGAGCGCGCGCAGCCGCGAACCGAGCGTCGACGGTGCACCATCGCGCACTCCCTTCTCGCCCAGTCCCCGCCCCACCACCACCATGACCGCCGCCCCAACCGACGCCCCCCCACCGCCCATCGCCGTGCTCGACCTGCGGTTTGGCCACCCCGGCGCCGCGCGCCCGCTCCTCGACGGCTTCACCCTGTCCCTGCCGGCGGGCGCGCGCTGCCTGCTGGTGGGCGCCAATGGCGCTGGTGCGTGAAGAGGGGTGGGGTGGAGGGCGGGAGGCGGGAGTGGCCGCGGCGCGATGCGCCGCGCGCGCCGTGGCGCCGGCGCGCGCCGACCTCCCGCCCTCGACCTCGCCAGGCAAGTCCACGCTCCTCCAAGTCCTGGCCGGCCACCACATGGTCCCCCAAGACGCCGTCCGCGTGCTCGGCCGCCCCGCGTTCCACGACACGGCCCTTGTGTCGGGCGGCGACCTCGCGTACCTCGGCGCGGCGTGGCGCCGCGACGCGTCCGCCGGCGGCGGCGCGCTGACCGCCGACATCGGGGCAGGGGACTTGCTGGCCGGCATTCCCGGGGCAGACCCCGTGCGGCGGGACGCTTTGGTGTCCATGCTCGGCGTCGACCCCGCCTGGCGCCTCCACCGCCTCTCCGACGGCCAGCGCCGCCGCGTCCAGATCGCGGCCGGCCTCCTCCGCCCCTTCAAAGTGCTGCTGCTGGACGAGGTGACGGTGGACATGGACGTGCTGGCGCGGGCGGACCTGTTGAACTATTTGACGAATGAGGCGGAAGAACGCGGCGCGGTCGTCGTGTACGCGACCCACATCTTCGACGGCCTCGCGGGGTGGCCCACCCACCTGGCGCACGTGGCCGGCGGCGCGCTGGCGCGGTGCGGGCCGGTGGAGACGGTGCCGGAACTCGTCGGCGCGCCGAAACTGCTCCCCGTCGTCGACGCCTGGCTGCGGGCCGAGCGCGCCGCCGCGCGCGCGGCGGGCACGGCTGCGTGCGAGGGTGGGGGTGTCGCTCCCGCGCCGGTCAAGGCGCCCTCGTTCCCGAGCCGGCAGATGGCGTTTTTTCGGTAGAGGGGAGGACCAGAGGAGTGGTGGGGTCGGGGGTGGCGGTCTGCCCTCCCTGCCTCTGCCGCCCTTCCAGGCGGCCTGATTTCTGGACTGTGTTAATTGGTGCGTGGCGCGTGGCGCGTGCGTGAGGGCGGGCGGTGGGTGAGGGCGCGGCGGGGCCGGCGACCGCCGCCCGCCTGCCCCACCCCTCTCTGCTCCCCCAGCCGCCCGCCAGGCGGGCCGGGGTCGCCTCGCGACCACCCCCAGGTGGCGCCGCGCCGTCCGGCGCCCGCCCCACCCCGTCCCGCGGCTTCGCGCCCGAACAAAATGACGGTTTGGCGCGCGCGCGTCTCGGACGCTCTCGCCCGACGCAGCGCCCCACTCCCCGCCCCGCCCGCGCCCCTCCGGGCCCTCCCTCCCTCCCACGCGGTCGGTGCTACCCCTCTCCGCGCTTCAGGCACAACGATGGCGGCCCGCCCCGTGGCCGCCTCTGCGTCGCGCGCATGCGCGTCGCCCGCGCCGGGCCATCTGCTCCCTGCGGCAGCGGGCACGCCCGTCTTCTCCGCAGTCGAAATGATGTCGTTGCTGGAGTCGAATAGGTAAGACGGCGGGAGCGCGGGCGGGCTGGGCGGCGCGCGGCACGGCGCGCGCGCGATGGGCTGGCAGCGCATCAACTCAAAATTGGACGGCGCGCCCGCCCACCCCCGCACGCCGTGTGCGATGCGGGCCGCGCGATGCGCCCGGCGCGGGGCGGGGAGGAGCGGGGAGCTCTTGCTCGGCGCGCGGCGCGGGCGCCCCGCCGCGCGACGCCGGGCGCGCGAGGGGCCGGCGCCCGACCCGCCTCCCCCCTCTTTCCACCTCAGCACCGTCCCCGAATGGACGACGACGGCGCACCACCACCACCTGCCCTCCCCTGCCGCCCCAGCCGCCCGCGTGGCGCCCAAGCGCGCGGCCTCGGCGCGCGCCGGCTCGGCCCGCTCTGTCGCGTCCGTCGCCGGCCCCGCCGCCCCCCGTCCCCCCTCCTCTGGCGGTGGCACCACCACCTCTTCCCGCCCCGGCTCCCGCTCCGGCGCGCGCAAGCGGCCCCGGTCCGGCTCCGCCGACCGCGCCGCTGCGGCCCGCGGCATCGTCCGCTGCGGCCGCCCCGTCACCTGGATTGGAGGGGGCGGGATGCAGGCGGACGACTTGGAGGGGCTGGGCGTGCCCCGGCTGCGCGCCCTCTTCCTCGAAGCGTTCGGCCACCACACCGCGTCCAACAACGGCGGCTGGCTCCGCCGCAAGCTGTGCGAGCCGCCCGACTCGGTGCACGGGTCGGGGCGGTGCGGCCGGGTGCGCGGGCGGGACGCGGGGGCGGCCATTTGGACGACGGGGGCGGTGCGCGCGATCACGGGCGCCGAGGCCGCGGCGCTCGCCGCGTCGGAGGGGCTGGCGGCCGCCTCGTTTGGCGGCCCGTTTGCCGCTGATGACGGTGACGTGTCCGGCCTGCACGCCGACCTGGACGCGGCCCCGACGCCGACGCGGCCTGCGGCGGTCGCCGCGCGCGGCGGTGGCGGCGCGCGGCCGCTGCGCCTCACCTTTGACGACGGGGCTGCCAAGCCCGGGGATGAGGACGATGAACCCCTCCCTCCTGTCCCCGCGGGCATGCGCCCGCTGTCGCGGGGCGACGTGCGGTCTGCGCGCGCGCTGCGCGGTGCGGCCGTCGCGGTGCGCGAAGGCCCCCGCTGGCGCCGCGCGCGCGTCGTCCGCCTCGCCCCCACCGCCCTGCACGTCGTGTATGACAACGGGGAGCCGGGCGAGCTGGACACGGGGGACGCGGTGGCGGGCGGGGTGGTGGCGGTGCCGGCGGCGGCGCGCGGCGGCGGCGCGCCGCGGCGGGCGGCGCCGTCGGCCGTCGCTGTGACGCCCGCCCCTCCCCGCGCCGACGCTATTTTGACCACCATCACCGGGGGCACCAAGAAAAAGTCGCGTTCGGGCGCTCGCCGGCCCGGCGCGCCGCGCCGGCGCTCGGGCGCGCGCCGCGCGGCCCCCGCCGACGCGCCGCCGTCCGCCTCCACCCCCCCGCGCGGCCTCTCCCTCTTCACCGCGGGCTCCCCCGGCGGCTCCGCCGCCCGCGTCCTGCGCGCCGCGTTCGACACGCCCGGCGGCGCCGACGCGGCGACGCCCGCGGCCGCCGCGCGCGCGCCGCTCTGGCCCGCGGGCGCCGGGCCCGGCGCGGCGACCACGCCGGCAGCCGCGCGGCTGCTGCTGCCCCGGCTCACCGGCGTCGCCGGCACGCCGGGCGGGGCGCTGCTGCCGGGGCCAGCCGCGTGGGGCGCGCTCACGCCCGGCGCGCGGCTCCTGCCCGCGTCCGGCGCCGCCCCCGCGCTCACGCCCGGCCTGCACACGCCCGCGGCCGCCGCGGCATCGTCCGGCACGCCGATGCCGGGCGCGGGCGGCGCGGCCGCGACCCCGGCGCGCGCCGCGCCGGCGCGCGACGACGGCGACGACCTCTCGGCCCTCCTCGCCGCCGAGCTCGCCCTGGCGTCCGCCACCACGCCCGCTGCCGGCGTGGACGGCGCGCCACCGTCGGCGGCGCGTCCGACGGCGTCCGACGGCGGCGGCCGGTGCGCGCCGACGCCGCGCGCCGCGCGCGCGGGGTCGGCGCCCGCGGGCGACCCCTCTCCCAAGCGCTGCCTGGAGCCGGCGCTGGGCGGTGGCGGTGGCGGCGGCGACGCGCTGGGCGCGTGGGCGGACGGGCTGCTGGCGTCGGCGCGCAAGGGAGAGGCCGCGACGGCGGCCGCCGCCCTCGGGCGGGCCGCCGCCCCGTCCCGCTCCGCCTCGCCCCCCCCGCGCCCCGAGCTGCGCGGCGCTCTGAAGGCGTCCGCCCTGCGGCGCGAGGGGTCGGCGTCGTCCGCGGCCGAGTCGTCGCGCGGGCCGTCGCCGGCGGGCGGCGGCGACGCGGTCGGCGCGTTTGTGCCGGTCGCCATCAATTGACGAGCGAACCAAGAACACTACAACACTGTCGGCACGCCCGCATCCGCTTCAGAGCTCGGGCAGACACAGGACAAGCGACCGCGCGCGCGCGGGGCCGGTCGCCGGCGCCCGCCCGCCCCGCGGCCGGTCGCCCGCATCTTTGCAGGGGGAGGGGAATTGATACACCGGGGGTGGAGGGTTGCGCTCGACGCGGGAGGCGTCGGAGCGGTTGGTGGTGGTGGGGGGGACGGGACACACCGCCGGCTGCCTGGGGAGGGGGGGGGGGAGCACCGACCCGGGCGTTGTGAGGGAGCGGCCCTGTTGCCCGACACATGCCGCGCGAGAGAGGCGCCGGGGCGTCGCCGGGTCTCTGCAGCGCCCACCGCCGCCACCCCCTCCCCCCTCCCCTCACCGCCCAAAGAGCGCCCCGAGCAGCCCCGGCCCCGCCAGCGACGCCCGCCACTGGCCCAGCGTCGGCGTGTGCACGCCCACGGCGCGCAGGTCGGCCAGGTTGGCCTCTTGGACGGCGGGCGTCGCGGACGCCGTCGCGTCGGCCAGCACGCTCACGTCCGCAAAATCTTCCGCCACCGCGTCAAACGCGGTCGCCCGCACGCAGTTGGGCGTCTGCACGCCCGCGATGACGACGTGCGCGGCGCCCAGGCGGCGCAGCAGCGACGCGAGGTGGGTGCCCCAAAACGCGGAGAACCGCTTCTTGGACACCACGTGCTCCCCGCCGCGCGGCACCAGGCCGGCGACGAGGTCGGCGCCGTCGGAGAGGAGGGCGAGGGGGCCGCGGCCGTCTTTGTAGAGGGCCTGGCGCGTGGTTTCGGTGTCGAGGCCTGAACGAGGGGGGGTGGGGCGGCGGCTGGGGTCGCGCTCGCTTGCGCGCCACCCACCGCATCATCGAGAGCCCGCCTCCAGCGCTGCCAGCTGGCGCCGGGCGCCGGCGGCGCGGCGGGTGGGTCCGATGCCAATCGCGGCGCCGCGCGGCCTCTCTTCTCACCACTGGGGTGGTGCTCACGCACGACCCAGATGACGGGCACGCTTTTGGTGCGCGCGGCGTCGACCGCCTCGCGCACGGCGTCCACGCAGGCGGGCGCGCCGGCGACGAAGAGCGGGCCGCCCGGCTCGCAAAAATCGCGCTGCATATCGACCACCAATAGGACCGAAACCTCGCGCGCGGACGCCATGATCGGTCGCCGGCGCGAGAGGGAGTGTGAAGGGAGTGAGAGCGGGCGGGCGACCGCATTCGCACACACCACGCGCCCGCCTCGCCCCTCCCAACCCCCGCCCCCCGCGCCCGATGTGATGTCCGTTCCGCGCGGCGCCCCCGTGGCGGTCGCGGGCGCCACCGGCGTCCTGGGCCGCGCGGTCGTCGCCGCACTGGTCGTCGCCGGGCTGCCTGTGGTGGCGCTCGTGCGCCCGCGATCTGCTGCGACGCCCGCGGCAGCCGCCCTGGCCGGCGCGCGCGGGGTGCGCGTCGTGGCGGTCGACGTTGGGGACTCCGCCGCGGTCGCGGCCGTCCTCCGCCGCACAAACGCCGCCGCCCTCGTCTCCTGCGTCGCCGGCCGCGACAATGCGGGGGTCGGTGAGGCCGCCATGCGGGCGGCCGAGGTGGAGGCGCCGCTAAGGCTGTTTGCAGCCGCGGCGGCCACGCGCGGCGTCGCGCGCGTCGTTGTCGTCGCCCCTCCCCTCGCCGCGTTCCCCAACCCCGCCTCGCCCTACCTGCGCGCCAAGCAGGAGATGGTGGACCGGCTGCGCGAGGCGGAGCGGGCAGCGAGAGCGGCGGCGGCGTCAGCCACCGGCCCGAGACCCACCGGCCCCTCTCCCTCCCCCCCTCCGCGCCTCACCGTCTACCAGGTCGCGTCCTGGGCGCGCGACGCCGACGCTCTGGTCGCATCCCTGCGGGCGTCCCGCCTGGCGCCGGTGCTGCGCGGAGGGGGCACGCGGCTCCAACCCATCGTGGACGCCGACCTTGCGTCCCGCATCGTGTCGGGCCTGGACCTCCTCGCCGACCTCGGCGCAACGGTGGCGGTCGGCGGGCCGGAGGTGCTGACGATGCGCGACTTGTGGCGCGCCGCGGGCGTGGCTGCCGGGGTCGAGCCCCGCTTCGTGCCCCTGCCGAGGGCCGCCATCGCCGCTGCGTTGCCCCTGCTGCGCGCGGCCAGTTTATGGTCCGCGGGCGCGGCGCGGGGCGCGTACCTGGCGGCGCTTGCGGCCGACGTGGGTCGAGCGCGCGCCCTCTCCGGCGAGCCGACAGGGACCCTCACCGTGGCCGACTATTTGGCGGGGCGGGATGGGGGCGGCGCGCGCCCGCGGGCGCGCCTGTAGCGAGGGGAGAGAGTGTCGGGGCGTCTTAGAGTCGACGGCAACGCTGCCGGCGAGCGCCAGCGCGCCGACGCGGCCAGTCCGCGGCCCCGCCCGCCTCCTCCCTTCCTTCCACCATCCGCGGGCGCCCGCCCGTCGCGCGTGGGCACTACCCTCTACAGCCTCGCGCCGCTGAGCCCGGGCGCCGCTCCCCATGGGCGCTACAAAGCTGGCCAGTGCCGCGGTCGCCGCGCTGCTGCTGGCCGCGCTCGGTGCGTGGCGGTTGAGGGGTGGGAGCGTGTGCGCAGTTGATGCGCGTGGGAGGGGAGAGGGGAGAAGGGGAAGGAGGGCGGGAGGCGGGGGGCGGCGCCTGGCCGACGTGACGCGTCGGGCCTCCATTTTCTCACCCCGCCGCGCCCTCTTCCCCCTCTTTACAGCCGCCCCGAGGGTCGCCGGCGCGCCCGCGCCCGCGCAGGCCCCCAGACCGGCCGCCGCGCCGCCCGCGCTCGCCGCCGCGGCGGGGTCCGCCCCCGCGGCCGCCGCCTCTGTCCGCACCTACAACCCCGCGTTCCCCGCGTCCTCCCCCGACCTCGCGCCCGCCGACGCGGCGGTCGCCGCCGCGCGCGACGCGGCGGCCGCGCGTCGGCGGCCTGCCGCGCGTGCGCGCGGCGCCGCGCCGGGGCCGTCGGCCGGCCCCTGGCCTTCCTCGGTGCCCGACGCGGCGCGTGCCGCGCTGCCGGTCGGCGCGGACGGGACAGTGGTCGCGTTGGAGGAACCGAGGGTGACGGCGGTCATTAAACCTCGCCCCGGCTCGATCTACTACACGGGGGGCACCATTGTGATGCGGGACGTCCCCGCCAATGGCGAGGGCGGCGGCTCGGTCGGGCCGTCGGCTGGTGGCGGGGGTGGCGCGAGGCCCGACGGCGACCGCCCGCGCCCTTCGGTCGCGTCCGCGGCTGCTTCCGCGCCGGCGGCCGAGGTGGCGACCGGCGGGTGATCGCGCATTATGAAGGGTGTGGCGGGAGTGCATTTGGCGCGGGCCGTGTGACCCGCGTAGAGGCGCTCTCTCTTGTTGCAGGCTCGCCCTTGTCACCCTCGTCCCTCCCGCGCCGCCGCGCTGGCCGCGCTCTGCGCGTGCCGGGCGGCCGCCCGCTCCGCGCCCGCGGCGGCCGCGGCAGCGCGCGCCGCGGGCGGCAGCGCCGCGGCGACCGCGGCCAGCTCCGTCGCGACCCCCGCCTGGGCGTCGAGGCTGGCCAACGTCGTCAGCACGGGACTGTACCGCTTGAGCTCGGCCTCGCTCTCTTTCGTGAGCCGGCCCGCGCCAGGCGGCCCCGGCGCGTGCACGGGGGCCGAGGCGAGGGCCGCGATTTCCGCCGCCACCTCGGCCGGCGCGCGCCCACTCACATCCACCCACCTGTACAGGGGATCACCCCGGAACCAGGCGAGTTGGGAGTGGGCGAGGCGGCGGGAGGCGGCTTGGACCGCGGCGCACAGCGTGACGGCGTCGCGCTCGCTCGGCGGCGCCTCCCGCGCCGCCGCCGCCGCCGCCGCGGCTTCCAACGCTTCCGCGGCTTGCCGGTACCCGATGGCCCGCGTCGCGCACCCCGCCCCCGCGCGCTGGCCGGCGGCCAGCAGGTCCCCCGCCTCGCGCAGCAGGCCGCCGCGCAGCATGCCCTCGGCGCGCGCGTCGATGGCGCGGTACATGGACACGCGGTCACGGTGCAGGAAAAAGGCGCGAAAGTCGTAGTCGAGGGGTGGGGGGGGGGCGCCCCCGCCCCCCTCGCCGCTCAAACACTCGCCGCGCGGCCGCCCCGTCGCCAGCACGATCTCCAGCGCGCGCAGCAGCCGGTACTCGTTGTTGCGCTCGCCCTGGATGATGGCGGCGGACGCCGGGTCGCCGGCCGCGGCCAGGGCGCCGGTCGCCGCTGCCCACCGTTCGGCGCCGGCGAGCCGCCGCCCAGCCGCGTCCTCCGCCGCCGCCACCGCGGCGTCCACCGCCGCCCGCGCCGCCGCCGCCGACCGGTCGTCGCCCGGCGGGGCCGCGGGCTTGCCGTGCACGAGCCAGCGGAGGTAGAGGCCGGTGCCGCCGACGACGACGGGAACGCGGCCGCGCGCGAGGACGCCCTCGATCGCGTCCCGAGCGCGCCCGAAAAAGTCGCCCGCGGAGAAATCTGTGTCCGGGTCCAGGATGTCGAGGAGGTGGTGCGGGATGCCGCGCCGGTCGGCGGGAGGGATCTGGGGGCGAGGGGGGAGGCGGGAGGGTCGGCCGCGCGGCCCGCCCTCGCCGCCTCTGCCCCGCCCGGCCGCCGCCAACCTGGAGCCAGGCGGCCGCGCTCCAACCCCTGGGCCGCACACCCACCTGCCCCGCCTCCTCCTGACCTTGGCCGACCCGACGTCCAGCCCCTTGTACACCTGCACGCTGTCCGCGTTGACAATCTCTCCCCCGACCGCCGCCGCTACATCCAGGGAGACGGCCGTCTTGCCGACGGCGGTGGGGCCGGCCAGGAGGATGACGCGCGGCGCGCCGGCGCGCACGCGTGGGGCGCCGCCCGCCGAACCGCCGCCCGCCGCGGCCATGGCGGCCGGGCGGGTGGACAGGGCGCGCCGCAGGGCGCGCAGGGGCGCCCGCATCCGCGGGCGCGCGGCGCCAGAGTGCGAAACAGAGACGCCGGCGCCCCTCCACACCCCCAATCACCATGGAAGCCTTTTACGTCGTCCTCTTTGCCGCCCTGGCGGCTGTCGCCGCCGCCCTGGAGCTGGGCAAGGGGCGCGGGGGCGGGGCCGGGGGGGCGCTGACCCGCGATTTCTTATCGTTCCGCTCCAACTACGTGCTGGTGTATGCGCTCATGATGGGTGAGTGGGGTAGAGTCGATTGGCGGTGGCGGTGGCATCGGCGGCGGTCTGGCGACCGCGGGAGCCGGCGCGGGGATTGGCGCGCGATGCGCTGCGCCGCGGCCACCGCGCGCCCCCCGATCCCGGCCCCGCGGGCGATGAACACGCTCGTTACCGCGGGCGCATTGGCGGCAGGAGGGCGGATCGACGGCAGCCTGCCGCAGCGCGCGCGGCCGCCCGAAAACAGAAGACGCGACCCCGCCAACCCCTTCCCTCCCTCTCAGCCGGCGACTGGCTCCAGGGCCCGTACGTCTACGCCCTCTACCAACACTACGGCTTCGACCGGGGCGCTATTGGGCGCCTCTTCATCGCGGGGTTTGGTTCCTCCATGCTCTTCGGCACGATCGTCGGCTCGCTCGCCGACAAAACCGGCCGCAAAAAGGCGGCCCTCACGTACGTCGCCGCGTACGCGCTCGGATGCTTCACCAAGCACTCGTCCGCGTTTGCCGTGTTGTTGTGTGGGAGGCTGCTGTGTGGTGTGGCGACCTCCCTTCTCTACTCTGCTTTCGAGTCCTGGCTCGTCGCCGAACACTTTCGCCGCGGCTACGACGGCGACCTCCTCGGCGGGACGTTTGCGAAGGCTGTCTTTGTGGGGAATGGCCTCGTGGCCATCGTCGCCGGCCTTGCCGCGCACGTGCTCGTCGAAACGCTGACCCTCGGCCCCGTCGCCCCCTTTGACCTCGCCGCCTGCGTCCTGGCCGCCGGCGGCCTGGTTGTCGCCACCACCTGGACCGAAAACTACGGCGACGCCGCCGACCGGCGCCCGCTCACGGCCCGCCTGGCCGCCGCCGCGCGCCTCATCGGTGCTGACCCCAAGATCGCGCTGCTCGGCACCCAGCAAGCCCTCTTTGAAGCCTCCATGTACACTTTCGTCTTCCTGTGGACGCCCGCCCTCGCACCGCGCGGCGAGCGCGTGCCGCACGGCTTTGTGTTTGCGCTCTTCATGGTCTCCTCCATGGCCGGCTCCGCGCTCGCCGGCCGCCTGCTCGCCTCCAAGACGCTGAAACCGGAGCGCTACATGCAGGCCGTGTTTGGCGTGGCGGCGGCAGCTCTGGCGGTGCCCGCGCTCTTCCACACGCGGCGCGACGCGGGGCCGCCGCTCACAGCCGCGCAGCAAGCGGCGGGCGTGGGCGCGGATGGCCGCATTCAGTTGGTCGCCTTTTGCGTCTTTGAAGCCACTGTGGGCATCTTCTGGCCGAGCATCATGAAGCTGCGGTCGCAGCACGTCCCCGAAGACGCGCGCGCGACGATCATCAACTTCTTCCGCATCCCCCTCAACTTTTTCGTGTGCGCCATCCTGTACAACGTGTCGGCCTACCCGCTGTCGGCCATGTTTGGCATGTGCTCCCTGTTCCTCCTCGGGGCGGCGGGGTGCGCCTCGAAGCTGGAGAGTGCCATCGCGAAGGACGCGGCGCCGGCCAAGCCCTCGCTCGCGTCGCCCACGCGCCGGGTGTGAGAGGGAGAGGGGAGGGTGGCGGGGAGCGTGGGAAGGCGAGAGTGTTTGCAGGCTTGCGGCAGAGAGGGGTGCAAGAAAACGACAACCACCCCCCTACCCCGGCGACCGCGCCCACCCCCGCGCCGCCCGGCTCGCCACCGGCGGCGCCCACTCGCCCGCCCACCCGTCATACGCCGACCGCACGACGAGCGGGCGGCCGTCGGGGTCGCGGGTGGCGGGGTCGTCGGTCGCGGGCTCTGTCCTCAGCAGCCCCGCGACCGACCGCACCCGGCACCCGCCCGTCCCGGCGTCCACGTCGACCCACACGTCGTCGGCCCGGGTGGCGACGCCGGCGTCGAGTTCGACGAGGAGAAAGTGGGACGAGGTCGCGGGGCGCGCGGTCGTCACGCCGTCGACCCTTGCCCCCGGCACCGCCACCCGCCGCGGCCAGGCCGCCGCGTTCAGGTGCACGGTGCCGGTGGCCGCGTCAATGGTCGCCGCGGTGCGGGGGCGGGTCGAGGCGCGCAGGGATCGGTGCATGTGGCCGAACGCGACGAGCGCGGGGGACGCGCCCGCCGCGGCCGCCGCGGCGAGCGCGTCCCGCGTGTCGGGGTCGCCCCAGTCGCCGCCCGCCTCGAGAAAGTCGGCGCCGCACGGGTCGGAGGCGCGCGCGCCGAGGCCGGCGGGGCCGTTGTGCGCGAGGAGGACGAGCGCGCCGGCGCGCGCGCCGCGGCCGGGCGCCGCGAGCCAGCCCGCCGCGCCCTCGAGCGCGGCCGTCGTGCGCGCCGCGGCCGCGTCCCAGTCGGCGACGCCGTACTCGGCCTCGTAGAAAGCGGCGGCCCTTTCGAAATTCGACGCGCGCACGCCGTCGGCGCCGCCGCCGGCCGAGTAAGGGCGCGCGCCCGCCACGGCCAGCGGGGGCGCGTCGGGGCGGGCGGCAGCAACCCCATCCACCCCGCGCCAGCGCCAGCCGACGTGGGCGTCGCCCAGGGCGTCGAGCTGCGCGGTCAGCGCGGGTGTGCGCGCGGGGAACGCGTGCGCGGACTTGGGGCGGGACGAAAACCAGGCGTCGTGGTTGCCGAGCGTGACCGCGATCTGGGGAGGCGGAGGGCAGGCGTGGAGAGCGTGGGCAGTGGTGAGCGAAACCAGCGCGGCGGCGGCACGTGAGGAAAAAAATTCACCCCACCTCCTCTCACCGGCATCTCCTTCCCCAAACTGGCCACCGCTTTCACGACCCCCACGTCCTCGTTGCCAAAGTCGCCCACAAACAGCGCGGCGTCGGGCGCGAGCCAGCGCAGCGCTGCCGCATCGGCGGGCGACCACGCGCCGTGCACGTCGCCGATAAGGGCCAGGCGCAGGGTGCGGGGGGTGGCGCGGGCCAGGCGGGGGGGGAGGGAGGATGAGGGGACGGGGGGCATGGCGGCCCGGCGCCGGCCAGGCGGCGGCGGACTCTGACCGACCAGACCGACCGCGCCGTGCCGACCCCGCCACAAACGCCCGCCCGCCGGCGGCCGGCCTCGCCGCCACCGCCCGCGCCGCGCCCCGCCCCCAGGCATGCCCATGCGGCCGGCGGCGCCCGCGGCGAGAGCGCCCGCCAGCGCGCGCCGCCGGCGCCGCGCCGCGCCGCTCGCCGCGGTCGCCGGCCTCGCCCTACTCCTAGGGTGGGCCTCGCTCACACTCGCGCGCGGCACTGGACGCGCCGACGTGGGGACGGGGGCGGGGTCCGACACCCTGGTGGTGTACGTTTTTGCCGACACAGGTGAGAAAGAGTTTTCCCCCTTTTCCTGCCCGCGCGCGCCTCGGCGCCGCCCTGTGGGGTCGCTGCGACCGCGGTCCGGGCGTTGGACCGGCGCCCGAGGCGTCCGAGGGCCGGGGAGCGGGGTGCAGAGCGACTTGCGTGCGAGCAGACCGACCGCCTCCCTCCTCCCTTTTCCCTCCTTTCAGACCCCGAGTACGCCGGCAACCTGGCCTATTACCTGCGCCACGGCGTGACCCTCGGCGACGGCGCGGACCACATCGTGGTCGTGCAGCGAACGGATTCGACCGACCCGGCGACCCCGCCCCCGCCCCGCGTCGCGGCCGCGCTCGCGCACGCGCCGCCCAGGGTGACCGTACTGCACCGGATCAACGCGTGCTACGATTGGGGCGCGTTCGGGTGGGCGCTGGGGCAACAGGCGGCCAAGAGAAAGAAGTACAAATTTTGGGTGATGCTCAACTCGTCCGTCCGCGGCCCCTTCCCCGGCCCGTCCGCCCTCGCCACCCCCCCGACCCCCTGGCACCGCATCTTCACGACGCGACTGGGCGGCGCCGACGGCGCGCGCATGGTGGGGCCGGTCGTTTCGTGCGAGGCGTCGCCGAGAAAGGGGGTCGCGTCTGGCGACTGGAGAGCGACGCCCCACGTCCAGTCCTGGCTCATCGCGTTGGACCGGGTGGGGCTCGACGTCCTGAAAGCGGACGGCCACGCGCTCGCGTGCGCGGGCGACCGGTGGGACGCGATCTGGCACGGCGAGCTCGGCGCGTCGGCCGCCATCCTGGCGTCCGGCCACAACCTGGCCTGCCTCCTCCCGCGGTACGCGGGCGTCGACTGGCGCGACTCAGCGGCCGCGGGGTGCAACCAGAGGACGAGCCCGGTGGGGGACGGGTATTTCGATGGCGTGACGCTGTCCCCGTCTGACACCGTGTTTGTCAAGTACAAGGCCCGCCTGCTGCACGCGCGCCACCCGGCGGCCCTGGCCGCCCGCACACTGTCCCGGTGGGAGGACGAAAAGCTCTTGGCGGGCGTGGCGGACGTGGGGACAAACGCGTGGGTGTCAGACCCAGCTACGCACAAGGCGCCGCGCGTGGCGGCCGCCCTCTCTCGCGGCGCGCCCTGCTTCGACGCCGCGTACTACAGGGCCGCGAATCCGGATCTCGCCCACCTCGACGACGGCGCCGCGTTCCGGCACGCGGCCTTGTGGGGCCAGTTTGAGACGCGAGACCTCGCGTGGACCTGCCCCGCCGCCGCCATCCCGCCCGATCTCGTCAGCGCCATGGAGGCCGCGCACGCGGCGGGCAAGGGGCCGCCGCCGGCCGGGGCGCCACGGCCGCGGGTGGTGGGCGGGAGGGTGGGGAGAGCGGCGCCGCGGCGCGCGGGCGCCGTCGCGCTGTGAGCCCAGAACTCGTCAGGCCCGCCGCCCGCCCGCGCCGCCGATCCGACCGCGGGCGCCGTCGCCGCCCCGGCCGAGCAACCGCCGCCGCCGCCGGCCCGGCGACCCGCATTCGGCGCCGCCTCCCCCCCTCCCTCCCCTCCCCATGTCCACGCGCGCCGCCGCGGCGGGCACCACCCGCCGCTCTCCCGCCCCCGCCGAGCCGGTGGGCCGGGTGCGCACCTGGACGCTGGGGTGGGGGCCTGCGCCGCCGCAGGCGGGCAAGGCGGCGGGGGACCGGGCGCCCGAGTTTCTGCGCTGGACGGCGGGAGGTGACGAGGGAGGGAGGAGGGAGGAGGGAGGTGGCGGGCGGCGGAGCTCGACGCGCCGGCCGACCCCGTGCCCCTCCCCTCTCCACAGACGCCCGCGCGGGCGACCCCGGCGCCGCCCGCTTCCCGTATCTGGTCCCCGTGGACGACCCGTCGCTGCCCCAGCCCGCGGGCGCGGGGACCGCGCGCGCGGCGGCGGCGGCGGTGACGGGGGGCGGCGGCGGCGGCGGCGACGCCATGGTCGAGTGAGGCGGTGGCGGGGAGAGGGCGCGCCGTGTCGTCTGGGCCATGATTGTTGGGGGGGGAGGGAGACTGCAAGCAGCGCCGTCGCGTGAAGGGAGACAGACGCGCCCACGCCGCGCCGGCCTGCCGCCCTCTCTCTCCCGCCTCTCCATGCGAGCGTGGGTTGCAGGCGGCCAACGGAGACGAAGGAAGGCGCCCAAGTGCGGGAGGACGGGGGGTGGCGCCCCCCTGCTCGCGCGCAGCGAGACAGGGGGGCGGGGGGCAAAAAGGGCGCCGCGGTGCGGCGCCTGTCGCTAAAAAAAACAAAAATGGGGCTCGCTGCACGCGAGCCCAACAAGCGGCACCGCGGCGGCGCCACGGCGGGCGGGCGCGGCGGGCCGCGGCGGCGCCCGCCGCCGCCGCTGCGCGCCGCGTCACCGCCGCCCGAACTTTTTGTCCAGCCCGCGCGCGTAGTAGTTGACCCTCTCCGTCAACGCCTGGGCGGACACGAGGCCTTCCACGCGGTCGACGGGGGCGCCGCCGCGAAAGAGGACGAGCGTCGGCAGCGCGCGGACCTGGAAGCGGGTGGCCAGGGCGGGGTAGGCGTCCGTGTCGATGCGCACGATGGTGACGGCGTCCCCAAAGTCCTTGGACGCGGCCTGGGAGGGGCGGGGAGGGGGGGCGCCGTCGGGGGCGAGGCGCGCCGCTGCCGCCTCCTTGTCCCTCCCCGCTCGCTTTTTTTCTTCTTTGTCCCGCTCCCTTCTCTCACCGACACCACGCCGTGCATCATCTTGCACGGCCCGCACCAGGACGCGTAGAAATCGACGAGCACGGGGACGTCCGACTGCGGAGGGGGCAGAGGGAGGGGGGTGGCGGCGCTGTCGGCGTGGGCGCGCCACGCCGGCGCGCGGTGCGGCGCCCTCCCCCCCTCGTCCGACCCTCCACCGCCCCCGCCTGCACCTCTTGGATCATGGCGTCAAAGCTGGGGTAGGACTTGCGCACCGAGGCGGGCGGGGCATGGGCGCGGCGAGGGGGGGGGGCGCGCCGCTGCACCGGCCGAGGGCGTGCGCCGCCACCTCTGCTGTCGCGGGGGCGCACGGGCGCCGGCCGGCGCGGCGCGCGTGCCAACCGCATTGGGCGGGCCGCGGCGGAGTGGTCTGCGGCCGCGGTGTGCCGGCCTGCACTCTTGCCGCGCGCACGCACGCGCCGGCGCCGCCCACCACCACTCTTCCGAGCATGACTCTGCTCGTGGCGGCCTTGGCGAGGTGTGAGGAGGGGCGGGTCGCGGGGTGGCGCGATGGGCGCCGCGCGCGCGCGCGCGGGCGGGCCTGGGGCGCCAAGGCGCGGTCGCACTTGCCCACACGCGGCGCGTGAAGTCGTCCAGCAGCACTGGAGGCGAGGCAGGGCGCGCGCGGCCGCCAACCGCTCCCACCCCGCACCCCCATCAGCGCGCGCCGGCGGCCCGCGCTCGCCGCGGCCTCCCGCGCCGCCCGCGCGTTCTCGGCTCAGGTGCGCGGGCCGGGCGCAGGGCGGGAGAGGAGAGAGAAGCGCGCGTCGGCGAGCGCGCCCAACCCCCACCTTTCTCCTCCAGCCCGCGGCCCACGAGCCCGCCGTCTTTGTGGACGAGACGACCCGCGTCCTGGTGCAAGGCATCACGGGCAAGAACGGGTCGTTCCACGCGCAGCAGGCGATCGAGTACGGGACCAAGGTGGTCGCCGGCGTCACTCCCGGCAAGGGCGGCACGACGCACCTCGGCGTGCCCGTGTTCAACACGGTCGCGGTGAGAGAGAACGAGAGAGCGTGTGGGTGTGTGCGGGGAGTTGCGTGCGCGGCGCGCGACCCTCCCGCCGTCTCACTCTCCGCAGGACGCGCGCGCCGCGACGGGCGCGAACGCGTCGGCCGTCTTCGTCCCCCCCCCCTTCGCCGCCGCCGCCATCCTCGAAGCCGCGGACGCGGGCGTCGGCCTCGTGGTGGCGATCACGGAAGGCATCCCGCAGCACGACATGGTTCGAGTGAAACGCGAACTGGCCGACCGCGCGGCCGGCGGCCGCGCGACGCGCGTCATCGGCCCCAACTGCCCGGGCATCATCAAGCCCGGCGCCTGCAAGATCGGCATCATGCCCGGTTACATCCACACGCCGGGCCGCGTCGGCGTCGTGTCGCGGTCCGGGACGCTCACGTACGAGGCGGTCTTCCAAACGACCGCCGCCGGCCTCGGCCAGTCGACCGTCGTTGGCATCGGGGGCGACCCCTTCAACGGGACCGACTTTGTGGACGTGCTGCGGCGGTTTGTGGTCGACCCGCAGACGGAGGCGATCATCCTCATCGGCGAGATCGGGGGCACCGCCGAGGAAGAGGCCGCCGCGTTCATCCGCGAGTGCGGCACCACCAAGCCGGTCGTCGCCTTCATCGCGGGCGTGACCGCGCCCCCGGGGCGGCGCATGGGGCACGCGGGCGCGATCGTGAGCGGCGGCGCGGGGACCGCGGCGGGCAAGATCGCGGCCCTGGAGGCCGCGGGCGCGACCGTGGTGCGGTCGCCGGCGCAAATGGGGGCCGCGATGTCCAAGGTCATGAAGGAGCGCGGGCTGGCGTGACAAGGGGGGGGACGAGGGGGGCCGGGTGGGGGGTTCGGGGGCGGCGTCTAGGCGGGACGGGGTGTGGCTGGCGCCGGCGGGCCCGCACTGCAAGCTAGGTTCGAACGCGCGGCGCGAGGGAGACAGGGTGGCGGGCGCCGCGGCGGCGGCGGCGTCTTTCTCGCGACACGCCCTTCAACACGTTTTCGGCGGACCCGACCCTCCGCCCCCCCCCCCTCGACCATCACCACCGCACGTCCACATACACCGCGGCGCCCCCCGCAAACGCGGCGCGCGCGGGGAGGGCGGCGCGGGAGACGCGTCCGGGCGCCGACACGTACCCGGCCGCCGCGCCGCGCGAGAGGGCCACGTCGGCGGGGGAGTCGACGACGTCCCCTTCAAACACGACGGTGACGATGCCGTTGCTGTCGGGGGCGGAGGAGGCGGGCGGGGTGTCGCCCAGGGCGAGGACGACCGACCGCTGCGCGCCGTCTGGCGCGGCGCCCACCAAAACCAGCGGCGACCGCGGCGGCAGCGCCGCCAGCGCCGACGCCACCGCCTGCGTCTGCGGCGGCGCGGGGCGGCCGTCCGGCCCCGTGGAAACGGGGACAGAGGCGAGGGTCGGGGGGGAGCCTGCCAGCGCGATCCGCACGCGGGACCCAGAGTCGGCCGCGCGGTCCAGGGTGGCGGACGTGCCGAGCAGGATGAGGGTGGCGCCCGCGGGGGGGGCGTTCACGCCTGCGGGAGGGGAGGAGGGGGACCGAGGTCGGCGGGCGGCGTCGCGCCGCGTTTTTCGAGCCGCCCGCCGAGCTCCCAGCCGCGCCGCGCGTCGCCCCCGCACGCCGCCGCCGCAGGCAACGGCGTGAAACATCGCGCCCCTCCGGCGCCCTCGCCCGCCGCCCGCCGCGCCCGCACCGGGCGGCGCGGCATGCGCGGCTCCCGCCATGCAGACGAGCAGCGCGGCCGCGAGGGCGCGCGGCGCCATGAAGGGGTGCCGGGGTGGGTGCCGCGACGCCGGCGGCGTGCGTGGGGTCAAAGGAGGGTGTGTGGTGGGCGGGCCTCACCGCCGCGCGCGCCGCGGAGCGTGCTCTCTTCCTCTCTCTGGAGGCCCCGCCGCCGCGACCCACACCCCCGACCGCCACCCCAGCCGCCTCCCCCAGTGCCCGCCGCCGCTCCATGTCACACGGCGACCCCATCCCGCCGCGCCTCATTGCCCC
>Ga0315284_10000234_pt1 | contig 76979 bp, 73 predicted proteins | sample YL17G09_16_MG_FD_203696 | JGI IMG/M metagenome (GOLD analysis project Ga0315284, IMG submission 203696) | Sediment microbial communities from Yellowstone Lake, YNP, Wyoming, USA - YL17G09_16 | ecosystem: Environmental > Aquatic > Freshwater > Lake > Sediment | place: USA: Wyoming | collected... | reverse complement strand
GCCGTCTGCACTCCCTTTCCGTTGACAACAGCCGGGAGGACCATCGAAGTCAGACCAATTGTGACGAAGGTCCAGACGAAGGAGAAAGCCACCAGAGCCTGTGCAAGCAGACCGACGACTGTGTACCCGAGCAAGTATGAAACGGTGCCCCAGACAACCACCTGAGGAACAACCACTATGATTGTCAATATGGCCCCTGCACCTGCGAAGGCGAAGAACTTGTGCCAGAGATATGAGAACGCAGCCTCGGCTTTGGTTTCACCTGTCATGACCAAGTCGTTGCTCATCCCATAGATTGAACCAACAACCACTAGGAAGAGGGACACAACTGGGATCATGACCAGAATGCCGAGTCCTCCTACTAGCATAGGATTGTGCGCGGCCCATGCCGACATCATTAGACCCATGTTGTTCCAGAACAGACCGCTGGTAGCGAGTGCTAGGAGCATGATGGGCATTGCAATGATGCCAAACAGTATCGCAATAACAAAGACCATGCCGAGGTTAGCAAGTAAGTAGCTCAGTACGCTTTTTCTTGCGAGTCCGAGGCTTGTCTTGAGATCGTTGAAGACTGTGTGAAAGTCTGTAGACATAGATTCATTCACCACGAGGATAGTTGTGGAACGTTTGATATGTGCCAAACATAGGACGCTTTTGTTTATAAAGTGTTTGATATCTGCCAAACGTTTGGGTTCGACTGTCACGACGCACGACCGAGAACCTGCGGCTGTCCACAGGAGCTACCGCTCCTCTTCCGGTACACGCGTGGTTTTGGAGCCAGTGATCGCCCCACTTTCTCATACTCGTCTGGCAGGAGGAATCCGCGACACCAGTGACTGCCAGACCCAGCTGAACAATGGTGTCAACAAGAACACTGTAGGGACACCGACTGTCAACAGTGGAAGTAATACGAATCCCAGCGCCACTAGGTCAGCGTACACTTCTACGGTAAGGCCGACCACAATCGTGACAAGCATTGTAAAGACAAAACCAATCACAGACATGAGCGACAGTTTGGCAAGTGAGCGACCATTTCCGAAGTCATATCGAACAAGGCCCACGACGAAACCCATCACTCCGAAGGCCAAAGGATTCAACGAAACTGTCACGACAGTGCCGAAGAACAGCAGACCATAGAGCAGCGCACCTAGATATCCAGTCAGCAATCCTGCCAAAGGCCCTCTAATGGCTCCGGCTGTTGAGATGACTGCGAGAGCCGGCCACAGTCCGAGTTTGAAGAGGTCGACCATGACATACGGCTCAGGCGGGATTGACAGGACAACGAAGAACGCCACGCCTGCGGCCACGGATATAAGTGTCCAGAACAGGGTATTGCGGTCCTGTACTTGAAGCAGTTGAGAAACCGAACGCTTCTCTTTCTGCTCAACATGAACCTCAGCTTCTTGGGCCATGCATTACCCTCCTGCGACAATGACCAGATGATAGGTGCCCGGGTTCAGCGTCAGCATGTAGTCAGATCCAGATGCAGTGAGCTGCGCCAAGGAGCGACCTCCCGAGTACGCAGTGGGCACAGACCCGAAGTTGGTGAAGGTCAGGGTTGCCGTCTGGTCTACCCGTAGATTCAGTATGAAGCCCTCCTTGTCAGGGTCCCACTGAGCTTGGTACACCCACATCCTGTCGTCATCAGCCTGAGAGATATACGGATAGCCCCAGAACTCAGCAGGCCGTGGGTCGCCCAAGTCCTTGATTGTCACCGGTACTGTGGCCCAGAGCCAGCCATAGGCCATACTCGACTGGAGGAACGGCTCTATGGCCATTGTGTCCCAGTGCATTGCACGTCCATCAGCCGACCAGACCTTGTTGTATGGGGACCACATGAAGTTGACAATCCGATCTCTGGTGATCAGGTCTCCCCTCTGGTGGGCAAGCGCAACGGTGTACAAGTTGGACAACATGTCGAACTCGTCAAACTTGGTGGGGCAGTTGTACGTGTCAATCATGCAGAGTTGGTCGGCAGAAATCTCCTTGGAGTAGTACTCAAGAAATGCAGGATAGTCTTGAGCTACTATGCTCTCGTTAGTATGCTCGATGAACAACAATGACCATGCTACACCATATCCTTGCACAATGGGGCGTCCGTCTCGAACGAAGGGGTCTAGCATCTTGTCAGGAAACTGCTGTACCGGGCCACCGACAGTCTGATTGAAGCCCATCGGGCGTTGCACAAAATACTCGTCAGTATAGAGACCATGGTCGTCCGTCATGTTTGCCTCTATGAATCCCAGACCATAGTCCCACATTCCGCTCTCCATATAGCTCGTGTTGTGAATATCGTCATATAGCTCAGTGAAGAACAATGGGATAACATTGCACTGAACCCATACCGCGTAGGGCTGACATGGAATGAGCCCGCACTCCCATATCCCACTCTCTCGTGCATGGCCCAGTCCATCAGTTGTCAGCGAGTTGTTCCAGTCGTGCATGTACCAGTCGTACTCGCTGAAGAACTCGCCCGTGTTGAAGTTCCGCTCATAGAGGAGCTCCATCAATGCATAGTGACCAGTCCACATTATGTTAGCAGGGCCTCTGAAACCCCCTGTGAAGATGTCATCTCCGTCAGGATGTATCGGGTCGGGGTAGTAGTACTTGGTCCAGTTCGAGTAGCCGATGACGGGACGGATCCACTCCATGGACTCGATCGAGGTTTCGTTATACTCCGCTTCGGTGGTGTTCATCTTCTTGATGAGGTCGTATGCCATGTCCGAGTAGTAGTCAGTCCTGTAACCCGACGTGACCTCAAACATCCTTGCGATTGAGTAGGCCATGAATGCCAGTTGGTAGTGGACCAAATAGTAGACATCAGAACCAACGTTCCACCCGTCCCACGAACCGTATGGCTGCTCGACAAGTCCGCGTATGTAGTTGTACGCTGCGATTTGCTCATGAGTCAGTGACGGGTAGTCTGCCAGATTGAAAACTGTACCATTGACGACTTGTATGCTTGTCAGTGTTGCCGGGCCTGGCAGGTTGCCGAAGGTCAGTCCTGCAAGAGCAATGGTGATGACGAAAGTGGTGATGAGGAACTTGCTGGCTTTGGGCGATTGACTCATGTGAGCACCTCAAACGGATTGCAGACGGGTTTCGGAACGCCCGGTGGTTCGTGAGTTATATACCTTCCAACCTCAACGGTTCTCACGTCGGCAGATGACGTAGCGCCAAATAGTTTTCATGAAACCGTCTTTGAAGGGACGGGCTTCCATAGGGCTTGAGAAACCGAATGGTATGACCCCCTGCGAATGCCCAAGCCAAGACAGGATTGGTGGACGCGCTCGTGTTCAATCCCTTGACTAGTACTCGGGTTCTATGTTCGCTGTGACTCTCGGAAATAACAGTCTGACGATTGGTTTCATAGACGCCCTGCAGGAAACATCTGGTTCATGGAGCTGCAGTTCATCGAGGGTTTCGTAGCCCATAATCAGACGGGTCAATGCATCAGGAGAGAATGCCGCATCATAATGCGCCGTACCGGCATCCTTCCCTTGAGTGACCTTCTGGAAAGCCCCATTCTCAAATTGGAGCGTGTAGAGTTCCCTGTAGCTACTGATGATGAGGTTGCCTGTGAAGTTGTCATACTCAGTCCCCTTCAAGCGCATTGTCAAGACAGATCCTATCGTTTCAAGAAAAGATGCGACTGAAGGAATCTTCACATACCACGCGTAGGCTCTCGGGAAGTGGTTGCGTGCAATCGCTATGACGATCTCTCGGACTGCTTCCTGGCCCGGAGGCACAACTCTGATACAGACTCCTCCAAGCTTAGTCGCCATGGCCTCCACGTGGCGCAATACACTTGCAGTGTGCTGTGGATTCTCTAGACAGAGTTCTGCAAGATTGAGGACCCCTTCGTCGCAGCGTAACGAGAATGAGCCAACTATCGCACCTGCTTCTCTCACAGTGAAGAAGTTGTATGCGTAGCAGGTGAGTGAAACATCCGCATAGTCGAGGTAATTGTACTCGATTGATCTGAGCTTTCGATAGAATGTATGTTTCGGAGCGTGTTTCTCCCTGAATCTGAGGAACTGGGCGAGGCTCTTCTTATTCACTCTCACGACACTGACAGGCTCGGATTCTCCATCTTTGAGCTTGGGAATCAGCTCCGAAGGGACGATTAGGCCCCCACCTAGGGATGCCGCATACTTGTAGCCAAACATCTTGTAGAAGTATGGAATCCCTGCGATGACCCAGATCAAGACACCCCGTTGCAGTGCTCGTTCTTCGTAGGCCTCGTTGAGCTTCTGAATGAGCCCTCTATTCCTGTACTCCTTTCGAGTGCCCACCATCTCCATCTGTGCCGCGGGAATCTCTGCCCCATCGATGACCCAGGTCACCGGGAGCAGCATGATATGGGAAACCACCTTCCTGCTGTTCGAATCGACGACGATGAAGCTGTCTTCTAGTTTGAAGTCCGCCATCCTTCTGTATATCGATTCTGTGAGCCCGACGACCCCTTCGTCATGCACGATAAGATTATGCTCTATTATAGCAGGAAGATCCTCCATTGTGGCTGTCCTCAGAATTAACCCATCACCGAGTTTCCTGTTCACTTTCCAATCCACAACCTTTGAGCCATACTGTAGATTTGATGCCTTAGACACAGAAAGGGTGCTGGAAGCGCACCAATGGCCTGTGACAACCCAGCCTGCCCCTTTATAGTTCACCTTCAACCGTTTCTCGGTCGTGGCAACGGGAGAGCGCCTCCAAGACATCGTTGATAAAAGGCGGTTTGGCTGTAAGACTACAGGTCGGGGCGTGGTTACGAATGCTGCCGCTACGGAAGAAAATCGGTTACGCCATGGGTCGGTTTCCATCTTTCTTGATGACGTTCATCACGCTTACAAGTTTCTACATCTACGGCCACAGGTTTGAGTTGAACTGGCTGCTGACTGGCATATCTCTCTCTGCCTCGTATGTCGTGATTGGTCTGACCCACTGGTTCACAGGATACTACAGTGATAGTCTGAAGACACGATGGGGGCGTCGACGTCCTTTTGTCGTGCTAGGAACGCCAGCATTGATCGTTTCCGGCTTCCTGCTCTTCGTACCCAACTGGTTCCTTGACATCGCCGACCCAGCCACCGAAACTCTGGTGTTTGTTTACTACCTTACGACTTTGTGTCTGTTCAAGTTCTCCTATGCATTCCTGATGACGGCGTACCAGGCCTGGTTGCCAGAGATTACCGATGAGAACGAGAGGCCGCTGGTGTCGAGCATGCAGAACACCGTCAACTGGTTTGCTGACTCGAGTGGTGCCGTGTTAGGAGTGATGTCAGCACTGCTCTTCTTGCAGGTGCCACCATACACCCTGACCAGTGATGGTGTCACGATTCTTGCGGCGTTCTGCCTTGTGACACTGGTGTTCAGTCTTCCCTCTATTCTCTTCATCAGGGAGAAACCAGACATCATAATCCCGGCAAGGAAACTGAGAGAGGAAACGAGTGTCGTCCTGCACAACCGTACCTATGTGGGTTGGATACTTGCCGTAGGCTTTCTGTCCTTCACCTTCTCGGCATTCACAAGCCAGATCGTGGGGTTCCTAGAGCAGGTACTGAACCTCACAACAATCGAGTCGCTCATTCCTGCTGCACTCGCCATGCTTGGATCCGTTTTCGTCTTCCTGTACCTCTGGATTACCGCGATACGTCGAATCGGCAAGCGAAAGTCGCTCATTGCAGGGCTCATTCTCCTTGCAGTCATGCTCCCCCTCACGCCATTCTTGCGCGATATTGGCGGCATAATCGGCTATACAGTCGTCGCCATAATGTTCTTTGTACCATTCGGAGCCGGCATGGCAATCTACTATCTGATGAGTTACATCGTGCCGGCAGACATCGCTCAAGTCGACGAGATTGTTTCTGGCGAGAGTCGTTCTGGAATGTACACAGGCTTCCTTGGCGTACCTCTGAACATGTTCCAAGCAGCCTCAGCGCTGGTCCTCGGGTGGCTCATGGACTACTCGGAAGTGATGACGGGCGGCGAGCTTTGGGGTCTGATGTGGTGGGGTCCAGTCTTCGCACCCACGCTACTGATCGCCGCACTGGTGCTTCATTATATTGACATCGACCCCGACTTCGACTCGTTGAGGGCACAAACAAAGACAAGTGAGAACGAAAGGTAGACAGTCACCTCGATTCTGCTCTTCATCCAAGACAAGGCATAGCACAAGATTACGTTATATGTCACATGAGGAAGCATAGTCGGTAGTGGTGCGTCTACTATGAACCGGTCCTGTCTGCTATGCATGTACACCGTCTTCTTCCTCGTCGGGCTCTTCGGTTTGGTTTATGGTGGCCTTGGGTTCCTCACAGTGGGACTCTTTGGTGCGATTCCGGGCTCGGGATTCCCTCCTGTGCTGCCAATCTCGATTGGTGTGGTTCTGGGGTTTGGAGGACTGCTCATGATTGTCAGCACACTCAGGAAAGGTTCGATGATGTCTAGAGTCGTCGCCGTTGCCAGTGCTCATGACAAGATAGGAATGGATGACATCAGCCGTGAGTCGGGCGTCGGCCCTACAAAAGTGAAGAGTCTGCTGTATGAGGCCATTGCGAAGGGACATCTGCATGGTACAGTAAAAGAGTACACATTCATACGTGCCGAGCAGAGACCTGGTGAGAAGGTGACTATAGAGAGAGAGGTTCTCGTGTCACGCAAGCCCCCTGACCGCTGCATCAAGTGTGGAGCGTCCATCAACCCCAAGGACGTGGAGTGGGTGGGGCCAGACCAAGTCAGATGCCCACACTGCGGTACGACATTGTCCGTTTCGACCGAACGCATCTAAGTGAGTTATCGTCCCGTTTCAGTGTGCCTTAATAGCATCCACTTTCAGCTCAGGCCAGTCACGGTTCTGGGCTGGGTCAGAGTATGCTCGGTTTCAAGGGAGAGAATCGCATAACTCAGTTTGAAGAGGAAGCAAGCAGGGTCGTTTCGAGGGTGTCAGCCCTTGAGGGTGTGGCGGGCATCGTCTTCCTTGGAGGACTCGTAAGGGGTTTCGTGGACAAGTCCTCGGACCTTGACATCACAGTCTTTCTAGACGGGAACGACGACAGTCTGAGAAGACAGGTCGGACAGATTGGACTTGAGGAGCAGAAGAGGACGGGCGTTGAGGTGGATCTTGAGATTCACCATCTCGAAGACTTCGAGAGGAAACGGTGGAGCGAGGTGGATAGATGGGACTTCAGTATTGCCAAGGTCACATTTGACCCAAACGGCGAGGTGACCAAGATGATTAGCGCTAAGCTGAGAGTCCCGGAGGGCTTTTGGATATGACAGGGCGTGCTGTGCGCGGAGTACATGAAGTGGTACTGCTACCGTTCATTGTAAGCTGGACAAAGTTGGACACAGGAGTCTTTGGCCTCCCAGAAACGGCACTGGGGTCGTACTCCTTGGGGCTGGAATGTGTCGAGTCAGCCTCAAAGAGATGTCTGGTTCGAGCTGTTTAAGCCCCCACTCGAAAATGTCCAAGATTGTCCAACTTCTACGCAGCTATTGCATACCCTCGTGGATTTGCTCACAGTCAAGAGCATTTCGAAGAAAGGCGTGAGCAGAAGAATCGGATTGATTCGCAGTCTGTGGTCTGATGTGTCGGCAAAGATGATGAATGACATGGGATTGAGTCCGGACGCGGTTTCAAGATACTATGTCAAGAAGCATCTGCATCAAACGTCGGGCTAAACGAGGAATGAGCTCTGGAGTGACATCACTCTGTAAGCGCTAGGCTGAATAGGACGCCAGTCAGAAGCCCTAGTCAGTTTCCCACTGAAGCCATAACCCGGTGCAGGAGTTGCGCAACCAGAACATCCGTGCAATCATATTCGACCTAGACGACACCCTGTACACATCAGATGCGAGAATGCTGGATGTGGCTCGAAGGCTGTTGAGAGAAATGGGTCTGGACGAATGCGGCAGCCTACCTGATCAACGTCTTCAGGAAGCGTTCACTGGAGGACCAGACCAATGGCTGAGAGAGTACATGCAGAAGAACGACGTCGACCATCACTGGAAACCCTCTCGTGATTTGTGGGTTGAGTATGGCCGAAGGTTGCTCCAATCACTGGGAGTCAAGGAGTCCAAGGAACTCGCAGCGAACATGATCTCCAAGTGGATGGGCTACGGAGTGGACATGCGCTCTCACTTGCCTGAGGAGTCCAAGCTGGTTCTTGAAGAGCTACACTCGAGAAACTACAGGTTTGGACTGGTGACAAACCGGTGGGAAGACCCGGCGCCGCTTCTTGATAGAAACTCAATACTGCACCTGTTTGACGCAGTGGAGTATTCACGTGTGCCGGGCTACATGAAGCCTTCTCCGTTCATGCTGATCCAAGCCGCATCTCGATTGGGCATTAATCCCGCCAGATGTGCGTCTGTTGGAGACTTCGTTAGCATTGACGTTGAGGCAGCAAAGAGAGCAGGGATGAAACCATACCTTCTCACATGCTACAACTGTAACCAGATGCAACAGGTCCCGCCGGAAGTGGTTGTTGTGGAGAGAATCATGGGACTGCTGGAGTTGTTCCCCTAGGGCGCCCATGCGCTGTTTCCATCACGAACCATGAAGTGAAACCAGTTCAAAGGCCACGACTGCCTATCTCTTGTCCTTCAGTGTGGCAGAAGAAGCAATGGAAACAGATTGATATGATACTCTTCTTCAAGCACTCCCCAAGGAGAACCCCCACACAGACGCTAAGTGAGGTGAACCCATGACCGATTCCAAGACATCCACAAAGACCGTCATTCGTGCTCCAATGGCTGAAGAGAGAGAACGGTTCTACCAAGTCTACAACACCGGTCTGCCCAATGTCGATGAGATAGCGTTTGATCGATTCTCAAAATGGTGGGAAACGAGCACCAACAATGGTGAACTCGAGAAACTGTGGAGAGTGGCCGTCCTAGAGGACCAAATCGTAGGGATTGTGATCAACACTGTTTCAGAGTCGCTGAGATGGGGCATGATCTGGGAGTTGGCTGTGGTCCCCAAACACCGAAACAAGGGCATAGGTACCAGACTTATCAAAGAGTCAGAGCGATTGCTGGTCAAGCATGGAGGAGGAATCACGCACTTTGCCATTGGTGTGAAGACCCACAACACCCGTGCTTTTACTCTCTATGAGAAGCTGGGGTACGGAGTGCAATTCCTAGTCCTTCGGTTGAGAGGCAAGGTCTGGAAGCCCGAGAAGACCCCACCAGTTTCGATTCGCAATGCAGATGTCCGACATGCCGGAAGACTGTCGCGCCTTGTTTCCAATGCATACTGGAGTACCAGAACAAAGGACAGCTGGAGGAGGCTGATTCCCATGGGGGAGTGGCACGTGCTCACAACAAGAGAGGAGTCGAAGATAGTTGGTGCTGTGAGCCTATCCGAGGATAAGAAGACCGGCAGTACCGAAGTGTCATTCAGCGCGAAGCACGGATTCGGTACGAGCGTGCTCGATGCTGCTTTGGACTTGGTGAAGACAAAGCGAATCGACCTATGGGTACAGGACAATCACCAAGATATCCTCGAGTATGTCTATCGCAGGGGGTTGAAGCGCATCGACTCTGAGTATCTCCTAAAGAAACCGGTTGCCAAGGAAACTATGAGGTGATACTCGTGCCATTCCGCGACTTTCTCACCGTGATAAGACCATTACTGAACCTGTACGATGAATGCGAATACGAAGACGCATCCATCATAGCCAAGAAGGAACTCGCTGCCGCAACCGACCATGGACTGTCCGTCCTTCTTGAGGCGCTGATGCTTCATTTCGAGGGCTACTCCAGGTGGGAGTCCTCGTACGACTACGCGATGGCTAGAAACCTGCTGCGCCAAGCAGACGAGGTAATCGACGCGAGCGCCGATTCATGCCCGAGACTGGAACAGAAAGGGCTGGGTTCGGTCAAGATACTCAATGGTGTCGTGACTTCCGCAATCGACCTCGAGAACGCGCTCATCTCAGCAGACCCACAGTCGATGACGGAGTTGGCTAGCAGGGTGGAGAGTCTAGCTGACAGTGGGCTTCAGCAATTGGACGGTCTTGAGGAACGTGAGGGTGACTTCGTGGACTGGCTCCGATCACAGCTGAGAGTCTGGAAGCACTATGGGGCGGGAGTAGCTGCCTATGGCAGGGCAATGTCTGCACTTAGGACACCTAAGTTCAGGGAGGTATATCCTGAGTCTGAGAGAGTAATCCTCGCGAGCCTTGAGTTTCTCGACAAGAATGGCGACGAAGACTCCTACACCGAGCTCTCAAGCTACTACGCATTCCTACAGCGCCATGTCGAGATGGCAGATAAACACCCAGAGTATCTGGTTCTCAAGAACAACGAGCTCACTTGGCTGTTCAGCTTCTGGGTTGGGGAGAAGTGCCTGAACACCATACTGGACAGGCTAATTGAAGACAGCCGCGGATTCATTGATCATATGAGCTCAGCGGGTATACACGCTGAAACCGTGGATGAGGACTCTCTCAGCGACCTGTTTGAAACCGTGTTGGGAAAAGACCGGATGAAGAATTTGGTCATTCCATTAAAGCCGGTCACGATGAGATTCAGAGGTAAGACTGTGTCAATGGCGCTGTCTATCCGCCTGTACAGATATGCAGTTGGCAGCATCTATCTCAAAACGGAAGAAGATGAGATGACTGTTTCTGATTTACGAACATATCTGACTTTCAATGGGCCTCAATCAGCAGAGTATTCGATTGAGTGGGAGGACAGAGCATACAGATATCTGCCCGAGCTGGCCAGCGAAATTGTCGCAGCCCTGCAGGATGCATTCAAGAAGATTGAGCAGAGTACAGTCGTCAGATTTGTCCCTCATCTCAATTGGTACGCATACGCTCTGATTCGTCGTGGCATATGGGGCAGGAGCGATGGAGGAGAAAGAGCACTCACCCTCAATGAGGCCAGTGAACACCCTGACTTCAGGGGTCTGTTGATAGGACAGATGGAGGCTCGTGCTGCGCTGAACGACTGGGTTGCCAGAGACCCGCTTCGGTCCCGCAATCTGGCCCCGATACGCTCGCACACAACCGACCTCTTGGTGACGACTGAGAATCATGGAGTCCTCTCTTTTCCAGATGATCCTCATTGGGTGGTTGTGCAATATCAGGAAACGATAGAAACAGTCGTACGTCTGCGCTGTCTGATTTCGACGCTCATAGAGATTGCAGGGGAGCTTCTGGACTCCTTTGTTGAAGAAACCACCGATCTTGCAGGAGAACTTGACAGTCTTGACGTTGATGTGGCCGAGAAGAGAATCGCAGAAACCCGCAGGCAGCTGTTGCCAGTGATTCACTTCGATACAATGGCGCACATGAACATCGAACTGATCCGTGGCACTTTCACATCACACTTTCGCGACCATGCAGAACTGCTCAGAGCCGTGATGGACGCTGTGAATGTCAACCCCATGGTTGAGTTCTTAGAACGTAGGCTGGGAATACTCTCTCATCATGAAACCCTCTTCTCCGAGATTGCGGCAGGGGTAGTGGAGAGAAGAGAGAAAGAGCAAGAGAAGATAGAGGCCGAACATGAAGAGAGACGGACCAGAGCAACGGAGTTGGTTGAGATATTCATATCAGTCCTGGCAATAGGCGAGATACTGGGCATGTTCTTTGGCGCCCTCAGGGGCGACCCCTTCCTGCTGGTCATTCTACCGGTACAGGAGTTCATTGTCTACCTCGCCACAATCATTGTGGTGTTCAGTATGATTCTCTACATACGTAGGTGAAGTCTGACCGGGATTGGCAGCCTACTGAGGACCCTGTGTGCATGCGCTGCAGGATATGATCATGGAACAGGTCATGCCACTGAGGGAGGACCGGCCCAGCCAATAGCGTAATTAGTCAGACTGGACCACGCGTGACACCAAACAGAACATGACAGTACAAGGGTTCTCTGCAAACGCTGAGCAGGCGTGGAATCAACTGGAGTGGCTTGCCAGCGCTAGAGAGTTGATTCACTGGTCCCAAACGACCAGTGCTGAAGAACCCCTGATGTTAGTCGTCAGGCACTCCCACAGAGAAACAATCGCCAGTTACGATGATATGATTGGCAGAGGACTGACCCCTCTCGGGCATGCAATGGCCAAGGAGTTTGGCAGGAAACTCCCACCGCGAAAGAACGTCCACATATTCCACAGCTACGTGCCGCGATGCCAAGAAACTGCTGAAGATATCGCAGAGGGTATTCGTGACAGGGGCGGTCAAGTAGACTTGGTTGAAGCGTCAGACCTGCTCGTCGGTCCAAGAGTGGTTGACCCTCAGTTGTGGCGTAAGCTGGGAAAGGACGGGATTTGGGTCCTCAAGTTCGTGACTGACTGGTCCGGAGGAGTGTTCACAGAGAAGCAGATTGAGCCCATTGAGGAGTTCAAGAGAAGGGTCGTTCGTGAGGTGATTGGGAAGCTCAGGTCGGCTCCAGCGAATTCAATGCACCTGCATGTGACCCATGACCTGTTCCTAGTGGCCGCAAGACGCTTACTACAGACAGCTTCTGCCAGCCACAACAGGCCGGCTTATCTCGGGGGGTTCGGTGTTGTGCTAAAGCTCGACAGGCTTGTTGTCTTTGATGCAGGAAGAAGTGAGGAGATCCCAACCCCGGAGCAGGAGTAATAGGCACGATTCGTGGGATTCAGAAACATGATGCAGGGCTATGCAACAGGCAGCTGGCTTGTCTTCGGGGTTCTTGTGCATCAATCAGGGGTGTGAAGACGTTCACCAAGCCACGGCAGGAAAGCATCGCCGTCTTCAGCAAATACAAGCTCAAGATGTGATTCCTTCTTGAGGAGGAACTCCGTGCTTGCATCATCGGGTTCCACATTTAAGACTCCTAAAGCACTCTTGTACGGCACGCGATTGACAGCGACAGCCATCGCAAAACAGTCATGCGGGCAGGTGCCTGCGATAGGCTCGTTAAAGAGCGCAGACCGATAGCGCAGCCAGACATCTAACATCCGGCCTACAAGGCGAACATGAGGGACCTTTGTTTGACGAAAACGGTCTATGGCGTGCCCTTCCAGCCAGTATCGACAAGTGGCATCATTTGTGACGACACGCATCGGAACACCTGACTGAAGGACTCGGCTTGCGGCTGCCATGTCACAGAGGATATTGTGTGAATGCCTAGCCCGATAAGACTGGCCACTGAATAGTGTTGGTGGAAAGCTTTGGGGGTAGGTCAGACCCCCTCCCATAAACACGATCTCCTTCAAATCGTCTATCAGATGGGGGCTAGACTCAAGCGCCTTAGCAACGTTTGTGAGAGCACCAAGTGCCACGAATGTGACTTCCTTGGGATGGGTCATCACTTGGTCCATGATGAGACTCGTGGCATCATCAATAACGTTGAACTTGTCAAGCGGCGCTTCAATCTCGTCCTTCGTGAGAATGCCTTCGCCTTCGGTACCTGCTGTCCAAACGGGCATGAGTGACAGCATGGGTTCGGAAGCTCCCGCCGCCACCGGCGTGTTCAGCCCAGCTGCTGCTACAATCTTGCGTGCAATCTTTGCGCGTAGCTCAGTAGGTCCGTATACTGTTGTGATTCCTAGTATCTCCACATCTTTGAGATGAATCGCCAGCAACAGAGCCAAGGCATCATCAATGTCCGAACCAATGTCAGTGTCGATAAGAACACGCTTCATTCTCGCTCCATCCTCTGACACGAAGATCGACGCCGAGTTTCATGATGACCCGTATCATTCTGATGGACGGGATAACCGTTATGATGTGCCGATAGAATGTCAGAACGCATATGTCTTTTGCAGGTGATCACCCCACCTCAATACAAGGATGAAATGGTTTCGGGAAAAAGCATAAACCTGACCCGAAGTGAGTATGCAGACAGGGAGTGTGATAGTATGAAACTGCTGAAACCGCCAAGGCTTGCCGCAGGGGACACAATTGGGATTGTCGCTCCGTCCCACCCTGTTGCACCCTTTCAGGCAATGTACAACCAAGGAATAGCGAACCTGAGAAGCCTCGGCTTTCAAATCAAGGAAGGCAAGACAGTCAAGCTTCAGCACGAAGGCTACATGGCCGGGACGGATCAGCAAAGAGCTGAAGACTTGAATGGCATGTTTGCAGACGAGGAAGTGAAGGCAATAGTCTGTGCTCTCGGAGGACAAGTGGCCGTTCGAACTCTGCGCTACTTGGACTTCAGTCTGATGAAAAGAAACCCCAAGGTTTTCTCTGGAATGAGTGATATAACGACTTACCACATTGCCATGCTGGCGAAGACCGGTCTCAGTGGTCTCCACCAGAGCGATGTGACTTTTGCCTTCGGCGGAGAAGTTCACAGCAAGGACACTTACGAAAGGGATCTCTTTTTGAGAATAACACAGAATCCAGAACCACTAGGCGTTCTGCCAGCCCTCACAAGCTGGGATGCCTGGCGCGAGGGCTCTGCCAAGGGCAGGCTGTTTGGTGGAAACATGAATAGCGTTCAATGCCTGCTCGGGACCAACTACATACCCAGACTGACCGAGGATGTCATCTTCTTCTGGGAATCGATGACTCAGCCTCTTAGTCACATCGATCAGAAGTTGGCTCACTTCAGAGAGGCAGGCCTCTTCGACAGGACTGTTGGAATGCTCATAGGCAAGATCAGAGGAGATGAGAAAGGCTCTGAGAAGGACATGACAGCTGAAGTGAAGCCGGTCGCGGTTGATATAGCCGAAGAGTTCGACTTCCCCGTGATAGCAGGCATGGACTTCGGCCACTACACACCCAACCTGCCATTACCCATGTGGCTCAAGGCGAGCATGGACACTGAGAACTTGGCGGTAAGCATTGAGGAGCCATATGTCGTGTGAGGGGTCGGCGGCAGCTGCCATGAAGTTGGACAACCTTGGACATTCTCGAGTAGGGGCTTAAATAGCTCGAACCATACATCTCATTGAGGCTGACTCGACACATTCCAGCCTCATGGAGTACGACCCCAGTGCCGTTTCTGGGAGGATAAAGACTCCTGTGTCCAACTTTGTCCAACTTACAATGAACGGTTGGGGCAGGCCTTGCTTTGAATGGACTGACAGCATGATGCCGCTCGAATGAAGCGGTTACTCTACCTCTTCTTGGAAATCATCCTTCTCCCACGCTTCTCAAGTCATTGGAATCCATATGCAAGCAGCAACGCAACATCCTCACCCCATGGCGGAAATGGCTGAAGGTCTTGCATGATTATCTGAAGCAACTCATCGTAGGTCATTCCTATCAACCAAGGTGTCAGAAACAGTAGGGCGACACAGATTATGCCGAAGAAGATAGAGGCATAACCACTCTGTGTCCACTTCACTTCCAAATCTTGGCTCGAACCGGTTGTTTCTGGTAAGACTGGCTGTTCCTCTGATCCCGGTGTCGCAGGCGTGCTAACCTGCTCCTCTACAACGCCGCTGTCCTCCGGCGCAATGCCGCTCTTTTCGTTCTTCATGTCTCCTCTGATACCAATTGCCGCGCTTGTGGTTCGCGCTATATCGTCGGCAGAGAGCATGACTCCTCGTATCGCTTTCTCATATCCTCCAAGTCTTGCTCCAGTGCGTATCCCGACTCGACCCACTCGTCCTATACGAGAAACACCTCCAAGTCCGGCAATGCCGAACAAGACACCCATGTACGCGTCGACAACGAAAGAGAATGCAATAAACGACAAATCGAGTTTTAGGTGCCAAAACGACCTGCCCACAATCTTCCGCGCACATCCTGAGCAATGGTGATGCTGGCGCACCAGTTCAAACACAAGATGAACAGCGACGATGACCACGAGCCAGAAGAGACTCAGGAATATGCTGAGGACTACAGCAAGAACGATGTAGAGCACCTTGAAGGTTCTGCTCTCATCGTGGTTTACTATCCATGTGTGAGCAGAGCTCAGACGTTCATTGCCCAGCTTGAGCACCAGTCGTGAACATGGCTGCTCGTGCATTTAGACTATGTGGGCGTGAGGTGGAACAGGAACCCACGATACTCCCTGATGGCTAACACTCCGAGTTTCTTCCTCTTGCCACGGTGATTCCTTCCACAAATCAGAAGAACCGCTTTGACTAAGACATTGCGGGTACGTGATTGTTTGAGCAGTGAAATCGTGCATGGACGGTTTGATCCTAGAGTAGTCCATGATGGCCTTCTTCAGAGGCGGGAAGAAGAGGGCGGAAGATGTCTGACGTGCAACCATCGCTGCCTTATCACAGATGGTGCAAGGGGCTTTTGCGGCACGAGAACGAATGTCAATGGCAGGGTGACCACGTTATGTTTTGGCAACATATCATCGATCAGCAATAACCCCATTGAGAAAAAGCCATTCTTCCACTTCGCCCCGGGAACTGTGGCGCTCACTGTTGGAAGCTGGGGCTGCAATGCCACATGTGGTTTCTGTCAGAACTACGAGATATCGAAAAGACATCCTAGTCCTCGAATCTCTAGGTACATGAGTCCAGAGGAGTTCGTCCAGAGGGCAACGATGGAAGGGAGTGAAGGCACATCAATCTCTCTGAATGAGGCCGCCACACTCATGCTCGAGTGGAACCTAGAGGTCTTCAGGATAGCCCACAGCAAGGGTCTATACAACACCATCGTCACGAATGGATACATGACCACAGAGGCGCTCGATCTCATGATTGATGCTGGTCTTGATGCAGCTAACGTCGACGTGAAGGGGTGTGCGGAAGGCGTCAAAAGAGTCTGCGGCCTGACAGTAGATCCTGTCTGGGACAATATCACCCATATGAGCAACAGAGGAGTGCATGTCGAGCTGACAACGCTGGTCGTACCAGGACTAAGTGACGACAAAGAGTGTCTTCAAGAAATCGCATCTCGCATAGTCGGCGACGTAGGTGCAGACATGCCTTGGCATGTGAACAGGTATTTCCCTCATTATCACTTCAGAGAACCGCAGACACCGATTGAAACTCTCCTTCTTGCGAGAGAGATAGGTAAGCATCAGGGTCTACGATACGTGTATGTAGGCAACTTGTGGCAGCAAGGACTGGAAGACACCGTATGCCCGGCCTGCGGTCGGGTCTGCTACGAAAGGAAAGGGTTCCAGTCAAACAATACAGGTACGGACCCACAGGGAAAGTGCACTCATTGCGGGCAGTACTTGGGCATACGATACTGGCTAGGAGTCTGATTAGCGCACGTCAGCCATGGGTTCCTCCTTGAGCAACCCTCGGAAGCCTAGAGGCGACAGATGGAACCAGCGAGGCTGACATCAGCACTAGAGGCCCCACAAGCAGGCCGGCCCATGCACCTTCGGTCCTACTTCATTTTCATTTCCGCCGATAGCCGGGCAGGAAGAAGACGCTTCACCAGAAGTACCAATGTTGTAGCCAATGTGAACACCAAGAATGACAGCACGAAAAAGAAGTACATCAGCGACCTGTCAGCATTGCTCAAGTGCCAGAGTAGTCCGGGTCCACTGTCGACAATGAAGTATGCAGTAACAGAGAGATAGACCCCTGTTATGATGAAGATGAGTAGTGCGAGCCACACCATTGCATCTTTCGGAGTCCCCGATTCCTGGTCAGACAACCTGAGAAGCAAGAAGAGAACAAGCAGACTAGGCAATAGAGCAAACAACGTGGGGCCGAACATTCGGATCAGGAAGTCTTCGACGGAAGTGAAGAAGTAGCTGGCCGAGAACCTCCAGCCAAATAGAATCAATCCGACGTATAGCAGCGCGAAGTACATGACTATGACAACTATAGTAGCCGCCACTCGTTGTCCGTCCGCAAGCGCAGTCTTTGCACTGCCAAAGGAGCCTCTGAACAAGACAGCCGCGACCAAGATTCCGGCGAATATGCACGCCAGTACAACCAGCAGCCTAGTGGTTCGTTCTTCAGCGACCTTTGCATTCCATGACTCTCGGAGAATGCTCTCAGAAACCTCGATAGACGTGATTGCACCATCGATGGCAGCACTGCTGTTTCCGCTCGTGAAGTTGCCTCGGGCATAAGTGATGAGCTGTTCGGCCTCTGCGATCTGGGACTGATATAGAGTGAGATAGCTCATCTTGCTGACTCTGTGTGTTGCCTGTGCTAGGCGTATCTCTGATAGATTGATTCTGTAAACGGCCTCTTGCTGGACGGTGAAGCTCAGACATTGGAACAGGACCGTTCCTGAGCAGTCAGAAGGCACAGCCCAACCCATCACAGCAGCAATGGTTGGAGCAATCGAGTTCTGATGCACAGAATCGTCATATATCCCAGGCTTCACGCCCGGTCCTCTGATCAGCAGGGGTATGTGAAGCACCTCTTCCTCAATGCCGCCATGTTCACCCTTGCCAGAAAGGACGTCGACTTGTCCATGATCGGAAACCACGATTACAAGTGTGGTATTGAGTAGCCCCATAGCATCGTATGCGTCCAGCACCTCTCCAATGCATGTGTCTTCGTTCTTCAGCGCCGTCACATATGACTCGCTTGCAGTGCCGTTCTGATGACCCGCCTCGTCTGTTTCCCCGAAGTGAACGACCATGAACGTCGGGGAGTAACGTTCCAAGACGAGTCGTGCATACTGCGACGCAAGACTATCTCGATAATCAGGCAGGGTGACCTCCGTGACCGGCACGCCGCTTGTAGCGTTTATCAGAACAAATCCTTCATTGGGCACTTGGCTTGTGAACGTGAGAGAGTAGTTCAGCCAAGGGCCGAACAGGTCGTACCAAGAATCGCTTCCAATCATGGCGGTGGTGCCCGAGTTCATGACGGTCGTATTCCAGATTGAGTCCGCTGGAAACACCCCTTTGTGCTCGTTACTTATGACTTGGCTCTCAGTCGAGTTGACTCCAGATGAGATGACGCAGTAGCCGGTCCTACTTACGCTGAGAAGAGTGGAACAGTGGACCGCAGTGAAGTTGGCCCAGTCATCATAGGCCTCGATCTCGGGCTTTGACGTCTGATAGAAAGTGTCTGCCCGCACGCCGTCCAGCACGAACACGACTGTCCGATTGGCCAATGGAGTCATCCCCATGCCTTCAATTGACGAAACAGGTCCGGAGGGCACGTAACTGTAAGGGTTCACAAAGGCCACATAGGTAGAGAGCCCGGACACTAAGAGTTGCAGGAAGCCAAGTGAAACAAGCAACATCAGTGCCACTGCACCCCTGAGACTGCGATTGTGTGCTGGCATCTAGTGTTCGCCTCGACTGGTACTGGACGAGGAGTTGTTGAACCAGCAATCAAGGCTATATCAATTGCTGCTCATGATTCTGAGCCCATGTCTTGCCGCTACGAGTAGCCCTGGCCAGATTCACGTTGGCTTGAGCTCGCCCGCTCGTTTCAGCTCAAACACGACCACATTCCCCGGGTCTGGACATGCAACAGAGGTGCGATCTGGATCCTTTCCCCATGGAAAAGCGCCACCGAACTCAAGGACTGTGATGAATGGAAGCATCGAGTTGTACGCCCAGCGACAGACCTTCGCCCTCTCGCTGTCTTTCGACAGGTCAAACTCGTCACCCACTTTGTAGAGCTTGCAGGGAGTTTCTCCGGGCTGAGCACGAAGTTCTGCGACACGTGCAACTATCCTGTATCTCTTTGTCGTTCTTGCACCACCCTCCAAAACATCACTTTACCTCGCGAAGCTCACGTCGCAATATCTTCCCCACTGCACTCTTGGGCAGCGAGGAAACAAACGAGATGATACGAGGATACTTGTAGGCAGCCATATGTTCCTTGGCCCACTCCTTGATCTCGTCCTCAGTGACCTTTCCTTCATACTCAGGCCTCAGTCTGATGAATGCCTTGATGGTTTCACCTGCCGCCGGGTCTGGAATGCCGATCACTCCAACTTCAGCGACTGCAGGATGTCTGTAGAGGAGATCTTCCACCTCTGCAGGGAACACCGAGTATGCCTTGTACTTGATGAGATCCTTCTTCCTGTCGCCGATGTACACATAACCGTCTGCGTCGAAGCGGCCGATGTCGCCAGTGTGCATCCAACCCCCTTTCAGCGTTTCATCGGACTCCTTCTCCTTGCGCCAGTAGCCTGCCATGACCTGTGGACCTCGGATCAGGATTTCGCCCCATTCACCAATCGCCATCTCCTTGGTATCATTCGTAGTGTCCACCATCTTGATGTCAGTGTTGAAGATTGGGAGGCCCACACTGCCTGGCTTCAAGACACCCTCCGGAATCAGAGTCTGTATCGGCGAGGTTTCTGTCATTCCGTAGCCTTCGACTATGTATATTCCAGTGAGCCGCTGAAACTGCTCCAGAATCTCGACAGGGAGCGGCGCAGCGCCGGAGAAAGCATGCTTCAGGGACTGCAGCGTTTCCTTCTTGAGGTCAGGGCGCCCTAGCATTGAAACATACAAGGTTGGCACCCCAACGAGTACCGTCGCCCGATACTTCGGGATTACATGGAGGACCTCCTTTAGGTCGGGTCTTGGGATCATTATGATACTAGCTGCTATGTACGAGGCCAGTACGAGTACACATGAAAGGCCAAATGCGTGAAAGAATGGAAGGACTCCCACAAAGCACTCCTTGCCCTCATTGACCTTGAACCACCTACGACCCGCTTCTGCGTTGAACATCAAGTTGCGGTGTGTCAGCATGGCGCCCTTGGGCATACCAGTGGTCCCTCCCGTGTATAGCAGAGTGGCAACATCATCTGCACCAAGACTGTTCTCAGGGGGTGTCACGGGCTGGCCAGACATCAAATCCTGAAGAAGACGAATCTCAGGTGCAACCGGTAGTGTTGGGTGCGCAATCTTGCCTACAAGCTTGCCCAAGACAGCCTTGGCTTTCGGCAGATATTCACCTGTCCTCGTATAGACTACCGTTTGAACTTCTGTGTCCTTTCTCCCTTTCTCAGCAACCTCATGGAACATGTCCAGAGCCACAAGGACCTTGGCGCCAGTGTTCTCAAGCTGATGGTGAAGCTCAAGTTCCTTGAGCAGTGGATTGACTGGTGAAACCATTGCCCCTGCTTTGAAAGCGCCGTAGAAAGCAATGGGAAACTGCGGCAGGTTGGGAACCATGATTGCTACCCTATCGCCCTTCTCGATGCCCAAGCCCAATAGAGCATGAGCAAACTGGTTACTCATCTCATCGATCTGTCTGTAGTTTATCGTCTTGCCCATGATGTAGAAAGCGGGATGGCTGGGAAACCGCTTGGCAGTAGTCATGAGAGTCTCATGAATTGTTACGTTGGGAACCTCGATATCATGTGGCAAGCCCTTCGGCCAGCTGTTCTGCCAGAACCTCTCCATTTTACACACGTCCGAATTAGCTAGATGAAACTATACTAATCTAGAGACCCGGCATATAACAGCATTGCCCAATCACGTGAAACAAAGGCAAGTTGACCTCCAGACAAAAACGATTTGTGCCAGCAATACTATGCACCTCATTACTGAAACGCGCTTGGAGAGGATTGCGTGAAGACGATTACTGTGATTGGTGCAGGTACAATGGGACACGGAATAGCCCAGCTGGCTGCCAAGGCAGGCTATCAAGTGTACCTGAACGATGTGAAGAAGGAGTTCATTGACAAGGGTTTCGAACGCATAAAGTGGAGCCTCGGGAAGTTCGCAGAGAAGAAGGACATCACTGAGGAGCAGGCGAAGGAGATCTTCGGGAGAATAAAACCCGAACTGGATCTTGCCAAGGCTGCAAGAACAGCCGACATCATAGTTGAGGCAATCATCGAGGATATGGCCGTGAAGCAGGAACTTGGCCGTAACTTGGACAAGGTCATGAAGAAAGGGGCCATATTCGCTACGAACACAAGCACACTGCCCATCACAGAGATAGCCTCTGCTTTCTCGCATCCTGAGAATGTGATTGGGATGCACTTCTTCAATCCGCCACAGCTAATGCCACTGGTAGAGATAATCCGCGGCGAAAAGACTTCAGAGAGCACGCTGACGACAATAGTCGAACTGTCGCGCGAGATGGGAAAGGACATTGTCACGTGCAAGAAAGACGTCCCGGGCTTCATTGTGAACCGCATGCTCGGACCTCTGCTCAATGAAGCCGCATGGATGGTCGAACGAGGTGAAGCGAGCATCACGGCCATAGACTCGGCAGCAAAGTACAGGCTTTCACTGCCCATGGGTCTGTTCGAACTCGCGGATTACAGTGGCGTCGACGTAATCTACAATGCACAAAAGTACTTCGTCAAGAGAGGATTGATCTCCAACCAACCACCCATTTGGGAGAAGAAGGTCAAGGCCCAAGAGTTCGGGATGAAGGTCGGGAAGGGCTTCTACACGTACAAGCAGGGTGCCCTCGGATGGGAGAGACCCGACATCGCAAGAGATGCTGGAAACAACGTAGATCTGGTCAGACTCTTCGCCCCCGCGATCAACTCCGGAGCTGAAGTGATGCGACTGGAGATCGCCACCAAAGAGGACGTCGACAAGTCGGTAAAGATGGGGTTGGGCTTTCCAAAGGGCATTCTCGAGATGGCAGATGAGTTTGGCATAGACAAAGTGATGGATGCCCTGAAAGACTTGCGTGGCAAACATGGTGAGTTCTACAAGCCAGATCCTCTGTTAGAGCAGATGATGAACGAGGGACGCATTGGGAAGGCGGCCGGCAAGGGATTCTATGACTACAAGGAGAAGGCAACCGAGCTAGAAACACTCATCTTGAGAAAGGAGCCTGAGAATAAGATCGCTTGGTTGATTGTGAACCGGCCGCACAGGATGAACACATTCACCCTTGAGTCCATAGGGGACTTCCGACGGGCATTCCTTGACGTTGCCGCCGACAAGAACATCAGAGTGCTCATAATCACTGGTGCAGGAGACAAAGCGTTCTGTACGGGAGCAGACCTGACGGCCTTCTCAGGTGACATCAACCCCTCGGCAGCGCGAGACCTATCCGCACAGGGGCACGACCTCTTCGCCATGATTGAGAAGCTGCCGCAACCCGTCGTTGCAGCCATAAACGGATACGCCTACGGAGGTGGTTGCGAACTCTCGTTGGCCTGTGACTTCCGGATTGCCGCTGAGCGTGCCAAAATCGGCCTCACAGAGATGCGCTTGTCACTATTGCCCGGGTGGGGTGGTACCCAGCGACTCCCGAGGATCATAGGACTTGCCAAGGCCAAGGAAGCCATCATGCTTGCACGGAGGTACACTGCTGAGGAGGCACTGGCGATAGGTCTCGTTCACAAGGTCGTTCCAAACGAGCGCTTCGAGGAAGAGGTCAGGGCATTCGCAAAGGAACTCGCCAAACAGTCCCCAATCGCGATGAAACTCGCTAAGCAATGCCTGAATCAGGGTACGCAAGTACCACTCGACGTAGGAATGGAGCTTGAAGCACAGGCCTTCGGGACACTCTTCTCGACAGAGGATCTCTTCGAGGGGATTGCGGCATTCATGGAGAGGAGGGAGCCGGATTTCAAGGGCAAGTAGGAGTGGATGTTATGGTTGTAAAGAAACTACGCGAAGCAGTCATCGTTGAAGCAGTTCGAACGCCCATCGGCAAGAGAAACGGGAGTTTCGCCAATGTCCGACCTGACGAGTTGGCCTCTCACGTCCTGAAAGAGATTGTCAAGCGGGCCAAGATAGACCCTGCCACCGTCGACGACGTGATCATGGGCTGTAACACACAGACCGCACAACAGGCGGCAAACATAGGCCGCCTCTCAGTATTGGGTGCCGGCTTTCCATACACGGTGCCGGCATGCACACTCAATCGGGCGTGCGGCTCATCCCAGCAGGCGGTCAACTTCGGAGCTCAGTCTATTGCCACATACAACGCGGACATCATCATAGCTGCAGGGGTAGAGCATATGACCCTGCTCCCAATCGGTGCAGATTTCGGAGAGGGCTATGCGTCGTTCAATCCGAAGCTCGTGGAGAAGTATGCCCTCGTCCCTATGACGATGAGTTCGGACATGATGGCAGAGAAGTACAAGATAGCAAGGGAGGATCTGGACAAGTTCGCTCTATGGAGCCACAAGAAAGCGGTTGCGGCTTGGGATGCCGGCAAGTTCGAGAAGGAAGTGGCGCCCATGGAAGTGGCTCAGCCAGATGGAGGAACCACAATCGTCAAGAAGGATGACAGCCCCCGTCGTGAAACCTCTCTTGAGAAGCTGGCTTCACTGCCCACACTGCATGGCGGAACAACTACTGCGGGTAATGCATGTCCCATAAACGATGGAGCTGCCGCGGTAATGATGATGTCTCGTGAGAAGGCGGACGAACTCGGTTTCAAGGCTCGTGCGTTAGTCCATACTCAGGCCGTTGTAGGGGTTGAACCTGTCACCTGTCTTGAGGGACCAATCCATGTCATACCCAAATGCCTGCAGCGTGCGGGACTAACGCTGAAAGACATCGACCTCATGGAGATCAACGAGGCATTTGCATCAGTTGTCTTGGCCACAGGCAAGATGCTGGGCTTTGATGCCCTGACGGACAAACGACTTGCGGTTCACGGCGGGTCAATTGCCCTAGGACACCCTCTTGGCGCTTCTGGTGCTAGGCTAATAACAACCCTGCTGCATGCCTTAGAGGACCGAAAGCTGAGGTACGGGCTAGTATCGATGTGCATTGGGCTCGGGCAGGGGACAGCGACAATCATCGAACGCGTGAAATAACAAGCATTCATCTGCATAGGTTCTTTACACGACAGGCCACACTAAAGTCCAAAGGCGGCAATAGCATGAACATCGAGAGAGCTGTTGCTTTTGTGACAGCCAGAGGAAATCCAATCGAGATCGCTCGAATGTCATCCATACTCTGGAACCAGAAGAGCAGCCGTTCTGCTTTGACCAGACTTCAGAGAATGCAGAACGAGGATGGAGGATATACCATGGAACAGAGCGGCCTCAGCACGGTCTGTGCCACGGTCAATGTGATCTCATGGTTGGATGACCTTCAGCTTCGCAGTGGTCCTCTTGTGGACATGGCATTCAGGTTTCTGCTTAGGCACCAACATACTGATGGAGGCTGGGATGAGGTGGATGAGATAAGTAGAACGAATCCTCCGCCGTTCCTCGTGCCCGGAGACACAAGAACAAGAACTTGGCTGACCGCATGCTGCGCCCACTGGTTTGTGCGTTTTGGTCGCGCTCAGCCGCCTGACTCCAAGGGGTGTCCAGTGGAGTTCCTACTCGGATGCCGCGAGGCATCAGGCAGATTGACGGGGCATCTTCGAGCAACTTGGGATGTTCTGCCACTGTTCTCTTACTACCCCGGGCATGATTCCAGTGTGTTCAAGGAAACTCTGACAGTAATAGAGAGAGAGTTTGCTCCTGACAACTTGGAGGGGTCCAACCTAGCTTGGTTGCTTTGCTGCTTCAGAGATGCAGGACTGCCCCGCGACCATTCATTGGTGAAGAAAGCGCTCGACGAACTTGCCAGAAAGCAGCGTCCGGATGGCAGCTGGTCCTCAGAGGATGGTGAGAAGTCCGCTGTGAGCGCCACGATTGAAGCTCTGCGGGTGCTCAAACACTACGGCGGAGTCTAAGATACCGCCATTCAATCCGACCAAGCCACAATCGACAAGTGGGAGTCATGTGTTGCAGAAACAGGGTGCTGGTATGAGAGAACTCCGTCGGAAGGAGAAGGCGATCACAGATCGAAACGAAATGCTCGGAATCTTGGAGCACACGCAGTACGTTACGCTCGCGATGTGTGCTGACAACGAACCATATCTTGTGACCGTGACCCATGGCTATAACAGGGAAAGGAACTGTATCTACTTTCACTGCGCAACGGAGGGCAAGAAGATTGATGTTCTCTCTGTTAACAATGTCGTCTGGGGCCAGGCTCTGATTGACAACGGCTATGTCCAAGGCGCATGTGATCATCTCTACGCCACCGTGCATTTCAGAGGCAGAGTCACCTTTGTGGAGGATATTGCGGAGAAAGAGCACGCTCTCAGGATTATGATACATGCCTTGGACGACGACCCATCAACAGTCATCAAGAAACAGCTCACCCCCAAGTCCGTTGCACGCGTCAACATAGGGCGAATCGATATCGATTACATGACTGGAAAGAAGGCAGAGAAGGTAGTCATATCCCTATAGAGAACTGGGGCAAGATTGTATCTACGACCAGTCTTCTTCTGACATCAAGGTTCGTGCTCAAGACAAGCAATAGGGTCATATTCATCTGGCGGAGAGCAACTGACTAGGCTTGACCATGTTGTTTCTTATTTCTGTCCTAGGAATGATAGCTGCGGTTCCGATTCACTTCTTTTCTGTCGAACATTCAAGGTTGGAGGAAAAGTACGGGCAAGAGAAAGGAAAGAAGCTTGGAGCTATACTAGGCATGATATCGGGATGGGGTTTCTTCGGGTTCTGGGTGGGAGTGTGGGTGTCTTCTCAGCCCAGGTTCAACATTCCGGTTCTTTCCGACTTAGTTGTGACTATCCCTATCAGTGGCTTTACAGTCCCCGTGATTCACGTGTTTCTCGGGCTGGCTCTCGTCTTAGTAGGAGCTTGGTTCGGGATGGCAGGCGTGAAGGAAATCACGCTCAAAGTCGCCGAAACTCACAGAACAGAGAGAGTCGTGAAGACGGGGGTCTACTCAACTGTCAGGCACCCTCAGTACCTAGGCGGCATTGTTTCTCACTTGGGAATCACACTCCTCCTGTGTGCTTGGTATGCTCTTCTTGTAACGCCGTTGATTGTGTCACTGAATTATGCAGTTTCTTGGAAAGAAGAGAAGGAGCTCGTCAGGGAGTTCGGCAACGAATACAGAGAGTACCAGAGCAGCGTACCGATGATGGTGCCCCGAATCCATGGCCACAGAGCAGGTCGTTGACACCTCAGAATCATGGTTGAGTGCGGCCGGTATCGTTGGCTTTCCGAACCACACTGACCCGTCTGATGTAGTGGTGGACCACATCATCTTAGAACCTTCTAAGTGCCAAGACCAACCAAAGCGATTCTCGGTGGACTCCTGTCATCCCCGATTCCGATGGGATGTGCAGTGCCTACTGGAGTCCAAGCTTCGTTGTGAGCTTGACGATAAGGAATATGACAAGTGCTATGATTATGAATGTGATGAGTTCGCCCATGAAGTGACCCACACGGAAGGGTCCGAACACTATTAACTCCCAATCCAACCCGGGAGTGAATATTGTGACTATCGGCATCACAAGATCAGTGACCAGCGCCTGTACAAGAGCGCCCAGATAGAGCGCAAGAATGAATGCCGTGGCCAATCCCATGACCTTGTATGACTTCAGGAAGTCTTTGAACTCATTAATGAACCCCTTCTTCTGTGGTGTGGGAGCAGGCGTCGCAGGCATGAGCTGTCGCTCAAGCAACGAGTGTATGCTCTTCAACTCACCAAGAACGGTCTTTTCGTCTGTCATTCCATCATCAAAAGTGCTTTTGCGACTCATCATTCATCACAAAGAAAAGGCCTCTATGAGCTTCAATATCAATCTGGCCGTTTGTACCAGTAATCAGCTAGAAGGGAGAATCCGTCATGATATTGCCTGTGGACCCTTGGTATCAGTCGATCTTTCTACGTCAGTCAGAGCGACTCTATTCGGGCAAACCTGTCCCAGAGAAGGATCTGTCCGAGATTGACAAGCTGTGCGAGCAGTTCCGACCATTCTCGGGTTCGCGAGCGAAGCTCGTCAGAAACCCGCCAGATGATGTCTTCAAAGGGATCATTGGCTCCTATGGCAAGGTCAAGAACGCCCCGCACTATGTCGCATTCATTGGTGACACGAAGTCGCCAACTGTGGAGGAGGCACTTGGTTACATGGGCGAGGGGATTATCCTCGGGGCGACAGCCCTCGGTCTCAATACATGCTGGGTAGCCGGCTTCTTCCATCCTGAGAGAGTCATGGAACACATCGACGTTTCTGAGAATGAGGTAGTCATGGCAGTCACCCCAATCGGCTATGCGGAGCAGGAATATGACCGCATTGAGTCACTGAGATCGGGTCATGACAAACCACACAGGCGGCATGCTCTTGAGAAACTAGTCATAGAGGGCAGTCACGCTCCGAAAGAGTGGATGAGAACCGGGCTTGAGGCCGCAAGGTTGGCACCTTCTGCAGTGAACAGGCAGCCCTGGAGGTTCCTAATCGGAGAAAACACGGTGCTAATCGAGCATCCGAGGACTAGGAACTTCTTCCGCATACCCTACCGCTTGGATTGCGGCATCGCAATGCTTCACTTCGAACTGGGGGCTCTCGTCGCTGGCGTATCGGGCAACTGGACTCTGCTACAATCGCCGAGTGTTGCGGAGTACAAGGTAGCATAGTCGAATCGGTCGTTCATCTCGAGGACCTCCGAACTGTGTAGAATCGATTTCTCAACAGCTCCAAGCTTCACGTGCTCAATCATACGAATCACGGGCGTGATGGTCAAGACCCCGGTATTGTCGAAGTGGATGAAACTGTTGAACCTGAAATGAGCTGATTGACAATCCTGATTTGTGATTGCTCCAGTCCTTTCGAGCAAGCTGGTCACATGCGGAAAAGGGGGCTGCAGGGCCCCCAGTCTTTCTGATTCGGATTCGTCTAGGACTTGGCCATCTTGCGCCTACGAAGGAGGAGCAGGGCAAAGATAGCTACGACTACTACCAGTGCGGCGGCAACGGCTGTTGCCATTATCGTAACACTGGCCATCTGCTTAACAGCAATGCCGACTACGGCCCAGACGAACACGAGAGCGAACGCGATGTCACTCCTCTTGAGGATCATGAGGAGATTGATCACCAGAGCCACTACTATCACAGCGGCTGTCCAGACCTCTTGAGTGGGCAATGGTATTCCAGGCATAACCACGTTCAGCGCTGACGCAATGTTAGCTATGATGGCAACCGAAATCCAACCACCATATACGCTTACAGGCAGATGCACTGCAAGTTTCTGCTTCATGGAAACCTCGCTAATGCCTATCCCCAGTCGCACGTACATCGCTAGCAAGGACAGGAGGAGAACAGTCATTGGCACAAGAGAGATCAGGAAGAGTGAGGGCACACCATATGAGTAGTGGAACAGGAACAGCCAACTGATGTTGGCGATTGCAGCCAGAAGATGTAGGAAGCCTATTCTCGTAAGATAGCCTTGACTACGCTGGTTGGTCCTTGCCTGATAAATCATGAATGTAACTAGGAGTACATAGATGACACCCCATATCGCAAACACATACCCCGACGGCGTGAACAGGTTAGGATAGGAGTCGGAAACCTGACCAGTGAACACCCCATTCAATGGAAGAATGTTTGCAAGCATGTTGACAAGTATCGTGATGAATATCGCTATCACGTTTGCAGCCTGCAAAACCACGGGACTCATTCTAGATGACATGATGTTAACAATCGTGAACTCCTTAATAAGCCTTCCCTTGTTCCTCTGTGTTCGTAATCCTGACTCAAACTCCATTCGTGGAATCGGATGTATATGGTACGCGGCCTTGATTGGCGCTCCACAATATGGGCAGTAACGATCCTCGGTTGTGCTCGACTACGACCTGTAGTACTTGAATGCAACAGCGGCAATCAGCACTACTGTTAGTGCTAAGCCAGCAGTCAACCAAGAGCCGCTGTCGAGGCGATTGCCATCTGATGTAGTGCTGGATGTCGAAGAGGTCGTACCATTTGTGTGTTGCGCGACCCATCCGCTTACAACTGCAACCATCCACCAGAATGCATGGCCTTTCTGCTCGCAGCTGGTGTATGTTGTGTGGCCTGCTTGGTCTCCGTGAAAGTCCTCGTGCTCAACCGGGACGTAGTAGTCACCATAGGCATAGGTGCTGTGTTCACCGTTGCTCCATGCATCGAGATCTTCGAAGTCAAAGAGCACCTTGTTATTTGCTATGCAATACTGGCGAATTTGCTCGTTCCTCTGCCACCTGTTGTATCCTTCATCGCCAGTGGACTGAGCGTTGCAGGTCATGTAAACAAAGATCACATTAGGATTCGCCGTTTCCAGTGAAGACATCGCATCAAGATAGGCTTGGGTTTCAGCCTCACCATACCAGTACAGCTGAGTGCACCACGACCAAATGGACACCGTCAGTGTGGGGTTCTCATCAAGTGTGTTCTGAGTGATGGCAAGACCCCCGGCTGTTTCCCAATATAGGTCTGGTGTGATGTATGATTGAGGGGGATTGCCGTCAAGCATGCACAAAGCACCGGACTCGGTTGGCAGGTATTGATCACCCTGCGCCTGGCTGAAAGTGGAGTTAGCATCCTCGATCAAGTCAAGACCTGTGGTGATTTGACTGCCATGGCTTGTGTGCGCATAGTGAACTCTCACATCTGACTGAGCAGCTTCTATCCACTCTGCAGGAATTGTATTCAAGTCTGTGCAGGCGTGGTCTATGACAAGTCCGCCCGGCCAGTCAGCAGGACCCCTGCCAGACGCTGCATTGAGGGTTTCAGAAGACACCGAGTAGACCGGTAGGAAAAGGAGAAAGATAGAGAACAATCTGACTACATTAATGTGGCGCGGCGTGTTTTCATCCTCCAGAATCGCCGGCAACCTCATTGGTCAAGTGTAAAAGCCTTTTCTCGTGCCAAGTCGTGACCCACACTGATATAACCGTGGGAACTTCCTTCGTGTTCAAGAAGCCACAGATGAGCGGACTGAGACTGTGTTCATATCATGCTCCACAATCGGCGGCATAAGATCAGGAGCAGTGCCAGAGCTCTTCCTCACAGACCAAATCCGCACTCTCATACGAGTCCATGATGCCGGATATCGCCGTGTCGAAATGATTTACAACAATCAACCAGAATGGGTTGGCAAGACAATAATGGAGGCGTTGGGTGAGCTCTCGCTTGAACCATACTCAATACACCTGCCGAAGTTCATCTTTTCCTACGGTGACGACGAGTTCACCGCGTTCACTGCCGCAGCCTATCCCTTCATCGAGAAACTGGGGATTCAGGTCGCTGTCCTACACCCGCCCGACCCATCACAAATGGCGAACACAGACTGGTCGAAGAGATTCGACACACTCCTAGAACTTTCGGAAAAGGCTCACTGCAGACTGACGCTCGAAAACATGCCGTATCTTCCCAATGTGGACCAGTTCATATTGGATCACATATCAAAGAACGACTTCACCTCCCTTGGCGTCACAGTTGACCTAGAGTACATGAGATACAACGGTTCTGACATTGGCGAACTGATCAAGATGTTTGGAGAACGTCTGCTGAATGTTCACTTCCGTGACGGGGATGGTAGCCTCGTGGACAGTGAGGGTCACAGGCGATACCTGCTTCCCGGCTCAGGAAACATCGACCTGCTTGGTGTGATCCGAATGCTCCATCGTTCAGGATACCGTGGAGTACTGACCGTTGAAGTCTCTCACAGACAAAGGGACAACATCATCAAAGCCAAGGCCTTTCTTGAGGGTATCCTCAGAAGTACTGGAATTCAGCTGTGAAAGAAAGAGATGGGGAGTCCAATCCCTCTTAGGCGGACTCCCTCACGCGGTTGATTCGAATGCATACTGCTGACAGGACAACGACTGCACTCCCACCTAGGAACAGCGAAGTGTACAGTATTCCCGAGATTCGCCCGCTGACATCGCCAGGAGCCATTTGAGGGAACACCGTGAAGATTGGGTCGTGAACGATTGAGTACCCGTCCCACTCTCCATAGCACGAGCTGTAGTAGTACGAACCGGACATCATCCCTGTTGATCCTGTAGCAACTCCGCTCAATGAGGGGTTTGCTTCTGCAGCGAATGCGTAAAGGTACACAGGCATGATTGCTGTGCCCACATCGTGCGTGGAGTTGTCCTTTCCCCAGACATAGGTGCCGCCAAACTGGACGGATGCCAGTGGGTTGTCACCTTCATTGAAGGAGATTCCTCCACTGACAACGGGCTCTGCCATGTTGACTGTGGTAGGGGCTATTGTTTGATCATCTCCACTGACGAGAAGATCGGAGCTTGAGAAGGAACTCCAGTAGTTCAGTGTCAGGCTGAGCCCCTCGGCCAGTGGCAGTATGCCGCCTGTGAGCGGTTCTCTGAAGTCACCGATGAGCTGGTCAATCTTCAAGACTGCCGCTTTTTCATTAACCTCAAAGCGATAAGTCATCTTGAGTCTGTCAACCTTGGCTGGGTATGTTTCTGGCGGAGCAAATGGCTCAGTGCCAGCATAGTCGTAGCAAGCAATCGTGTATGGATAACGAGAGCTAAAAATGCCCTCGATGTCAACGACCTCAGTGCTCCACTCAATCTGTCCATTTGCATTCACGAACGGAGTCTGCACACTGCCGACTGCTGCACTCTGCGCAAAGAAGTCATACTTCAGTTCAGAGCTGGTGTAGTTGATTACATAGTACGACCAATCAATGCGACTATCGTTGTCGAAGTCGTACTCTACCAAGTCATAGGCAATGTCTACTACTCCGTCATCATCTGTGTCATTGAACACGCTTAGCCCCGAGAAGTAGTGCTGCATCCACTGTGTCTGGTTGCCAGCCCTTGTCATTTCGCTCACATCGTATCCAAACCCGCAGTAGTACCAGTCCTGAGCATCACTGTATGATCCGTTCATGAAGGATGCCCACTGATACTCCTCCTTCAGGAGCGGAACGATCAGACTAGGGTCTACGACAGTCAAATTCTCATCCATCCATGTGTACTGGGCGCTGTACGAGTAGCTGTAGTTGTAGGTGCTATAGTAGAACGAGGAATAGACAAGGACCTCGTCTCCTGTGAGCGCTTCAGCAGTCGGCCACCAGTACATCATCCAGATGTCACCGGCTGTCGGCTGAGTGGATAGCCATGAGATGAAGCTACCGTCGGGATCCAATACTATCGTCACAAGTAGATTCGAGAAGGACCAATCAGAGGTCGAGTTGTATTCGGCGTCTTCAAGGATCCAGTAGGTGTTGTTCTCTGTGTCCTCCACCATGTAGTAGTACTCATAGTTGTACTCATTGCGCATCTCGACGGGAACCGGCCCCAGATCGTCACTAGATGCGTTCCACCATTGCCAATAGACATAGACGCTGGGCAGCATCTCGTCAAAGGGCACGGTGGTCTGTGTTGGTGTGGTAATCGGACCCGTCTGCATGGCAGCGACCGGACCGACACTAAGCATCACCAAGGCGGCGAGGAGCCCTATTGTAGTGGCGTATTGCCGTACTCGATCGTTCATCGGTAGACCTCATTCGTTGTTGTCCGTAGGCCTGCTAGGTAACAGAAAGAACATAGTTGTTACCTGTGAACCGTTCCAGAACAGAGAGTTGAAGGATATGATTTGCCTTGAAAAACGATTACGAGGGCGAATAGGTCTTTGAATCGTTCGAAGAGATGATTTCGACTGCTACAAATCATCGTGAAACATTGCGTACCAGAACGACCGTCTTGGTCCTGCCATGGGCCTCCCGACTGATAAGCGATTTTCGCTCCAGTGATGACAAGGTGACACTCAACGTTGACTTGCTCAGGCCCGACACTCTTCTGAGTTCGTCTTGAGCCATCTCACCGCCGTTCTCCTCCAATCGGTTGATTACTCGTCTTTCAGTGCTACTCAGAGTGACCACTAGGACCTTTTCGCTCTCGGAAACAGGGACTTGAGTTTCAGTGCCTGCCAGCATGCCCTCTAAGCGAGAAACCCTTCTCTGAAGCCTCAGTACAACTAGGACTGCTACGTTAACCACCAGTACGAGAGATATAACGAGAGCGATGGTGGTTGCTAGGAACACTATCTCTTTGGCGATAGGCATCGCCGCCATCCAGATCCACACAGAAGCAGACAGTATCACCACGGAGATGCCAACGAGGACTGCATCAATCTTCGCACCCCGGTCTTCATGTCCGTTCATCTGCGGCAACCTTCTCGCGACGACCCGTCGTTTCTCGCTCTCATGAAAAGGGATCCAAGCGACCTAGTCAAGCGACAGCTTCTCGGGTCCTCGTCCAGACACTCTGTCCAAAGATATTTGCTAGGAACCCCGCTAGTACTGATGAAGTTGACGCCGACGGATACCGGTCGTAAAGCGGTCCGGGTCAGACATGTTTGGCACATGACACGATTGGGTCTAGCCATAGTCATTGGGTCGATTCTGGCTCTTGTCTTCCTTGTCAGAAGAAGCATGCCGCTCAAGCTCCTGAAAAAGACCCGACCTCTGATGATAGTCACGTTGGTGATGCGGGCACTCTCGTTCGGGCTTGGTGTAGTGAGTTACGTCGCCAACCGTCTGTTGAGTTAGTTTCGTTCCAACGCATGGCTCAGGCGATAGGTAAAGGAACTAATGCAAAAAGGTAAATCACCAAGCATGCAGTACCTCGTCGAACAGAGACGGTTGATGTGACAGAGCAAGTGAGTGGGCAGCTGTCTAAGGAGGAACTGCGGCAGCTTAGAAGACTGAGAATGGTCAAGGAGGCCCTTGAGGAGTACAAGAGGAGAGGTATCTCCGCCGACATACCTGTCTGCCCCGCCTGCAAGAGCCCTCGCATTGTTCACTTGACCTCGTTTCAAGATTTGGGGTACATAGGGAGCTTTCAACCTGCCTACTACTGCCTTGACTGTGGGTGGTACGGGAGAACTCTGACCATCATGACCAATCGACCTGAAGATGATGCAGTATCTGAGGACCTCAGGGAAGCGTTTCCATCGCTCCAAGAAGAAACGCCCGAAGAAGACTATCCCGAGGGCGAGGAGTAGCGCTTCTGGAAACCCCAGTGGCCCATGTACCCAAGGGACACTCATAACCAGCGAGCCACATCAGGTATGCAATGATGCTACGGCAGCGTTCCGCGTGCGTACCAATCACACAGAGTAGACAGGAAACAGTCTGAGCACTTTGGATTGCGGGCTCTACAGACTTCCCTGCCATGGAGAACTAGATTGTGGTTGAGGGAGTAGAGGCAATGCGCGGGTATAATCTTCTCAAGCATAGGCTGTGCATTCTCACGCGAGACCTTGAGAGGGACTAGACCAAGTCGTCTTGTCACGCGCCAAACATGGGTGTCGACGGGCAGCGTCGGCCTTCCGAATGAGAAGAGTAGTACAATCGCTGCGGTCTTAGGTCCAACCCCATGCAGCGATGTGAGCCATTGAGTCGCATCCTCAGTAGTCATGTCACTCAACAACGAGAGATCCAAATGCCCCACTCTTCGCTGAATCTCTGAAAGCGCGGCCTTGATACGTTTCGCCTTCAGCTTGTAGTATCCTGACGACCTTATCGCCTGTGCCATCTCATCTTCTGGCGCTGACATCACGTCCTCCCATGTCGGGTAGGTCGCCCTCAGCTTGTCATATGCCCTCTGGGAATTCACATCAGCTGTGTTCTGACTCAGTATCGTCATAACGAGCTCATCGATTGGCGGACTCGGTTGCCCTACTACTGTGTCGCCGTAGTTCTGCTGTAGCAGTCTACATATGCGAGAAGCCTTCTTGCGTGCAGCATCGTCCAAAGCTCATGACCCACCTGTTCATCGGTTTGTGACTCGCTTCAGAACGCTTTTCTGTTGGTTGGTCTAGCAGCTCCTGCAGATGAATATGCGCGTGGTTGTAATCTACGAGAGCACTATGGGCCGGACAAGGGCCATGGCCCAGGCCATTGGCGAAGGTGCTCGTGTAGAAGGAGCACAGTGTGATATCATAGAAGCAGCTCAGTTCAAGGAACTGGACGAAGCATGTGCACTTGCCGTAGGCAGCTCCACACGTATGACCAGACCACTGCCTAGAATCCGCCAGATTCTCTCCGAACTGAACAACCTGAATGGTATCACGGCTGCGAGCTTCGGCTCATATGGCTGGAGCGGTGAGGCGCCTGACATAATCGCGAATCTTCTCATGGGGCTGGGCGCCAAGCTGATAGACGGACAACCTGTGAAAGCGAAAGACTTCCCGGGCATTGAACATCTCGAGAAATGCAGGGAACTAGGCCGAAATCTCGCGAGAGCATGCGCAAGATAGTGCCATGATTGACTAGGCAGACTCCGGAAGTCTTATCATTTGAACCATCGAGCCGCGGTCTGGCGCTAGGTGTGGGTTACATACTAAGACTCACAGGTTATGTCTTCAGGCACTCAGGCCTCTTCATAGGTGCCATGGCTGCGGCCGGGACGGGCGTTGTGTTCAACACCCTGTCACCTTTGGTCCTAGTGACGATTATCGACGCGGTGATACCCACAGCCCGGTATGACCTTCTGCTACCCTATGCATTACTATACCTCACTCTTGGTGCATTGTATGGAGTATTCGATGTGGTTGGCCGCTATACGGCGGCCCTAGTAGCGCAACATGTTGTCTTTGACCTGAGGTCTGAGCTCTATGAGAGCCTGTTGGAGAAGGACTTGGCATTCTATGATGAGAATGAAACGGGTCAGCTGCTTGCCAGAGTCACCACTGATGTCACGACAATGAGGGAATTTCTCGTATGGGGCTATCGCGTCATATTCATAGGTATAGCCTCCCTATTCGGCACATACTACGTGATGTGGTTGCTCAGCCCTCGGCTGACCTCATACATGCTGTCTGTAGTTCCATTTCTGATTCTCTTCGTCTACCTGTTTGCGAGACGGGTACGTCCCCTGTTTTTCTCCTCTCGCACACAGTTCGGCGCACTCAGCAGCGTATTGCAGGAGAACATTGTAGGCATGAGGGTCATCCGCTCGTACGCGGCGGAAGACAGAGAACTCGAGAGAGTGAACAGAGAGAACAAGCGGTTCTTGGACATAGTTGTCCATGCGTTCAGGCTCAATGCCCTGTACTCGCCTCTGATGACAGCAGTCTTGGGGGTTTCGACTGGAATCCTGATCTTCGCAGGTGGAATGTCCTACATACTTCATGACCTCACCTATGGTGAGTTCGCAGGGTTCGTCAGTTTGGTTGGCATGCTAGCTCTCCCGGCTCGGTTCTTCAGTTGGGGAGTCGGCATGTACCAGAGAGCCTCAGCAGCGGCTGAGAGGACATTCTACATTCTTGACCATCGTGACATAATGCTGGAGCCAGAGAACCCTGTACACGTAGAGAGGCTTGAGGGCAGGGTGGAGTTCGACAGGGTCGACTTCAGCTACCACGGTGGAAAGTGGGTGCTCAGAGATGTGAGCCTCAGGGTCGAACCGGGACAGGTCGTCGCGCTTCTTGGCGGCACGGGTTCGGGAAAGACCAGTTTGGTCAACTTGATTCTCAGGTTCTATGATGTTGACTCAAGACCAAGTGTGACATGCAAGGGGCAGACGTACAGACTTGACGAACGAGGCAGAACCAAGATAGAGGACAAGGAGTACACAGCATCTGATGGAGTCATACTCATCGACGGCGAGAGATTCCAAGTGAAACAGCCTGGTGCAGTCCGAATTGATGGTGTCGATGTCCGTCAGTATTCACTCACCGATCTGAGGAAACAGATAGGCATGGTTCATCAGGACCCATTCCTGTTCTCCGCATCATTGCGTGAGAACATCGCCTTTGCGAAACCGGATACCACACAGGAAGAGGTCGAGAAGGCCGCCAGAGCTGCGATGATACACGATTTCATCGTCACGCTTGAACAGGGATACGACACTGTGATTGGGGAACGTGGCATAACACTCAGTGGCGGTCAGAAACAGAGAGTCGCAATCGCAAGAGCGATTCTGGCAGACCCCCGCATTCTCATCTTAGATGACTCGACCAGCTCAGTCGATGCCAAGACAGAGGAACTCATCAAGCAGGCGCTGGATAATCTCAAGGCGGGCCGGACGACGTTCATAATAACACACCGCCTGTCCACTATTCGTAATGCGGACCTCATCGTGATCATGGATAGAGGACGCATTGTTGAAACTGGTACCCATGACCAGCTACTTGCCCGGGGAGGTGTGTATGCTGGAATCCATACGACGTTGAGTCAGATGGGCTCAACCTCCCTAGAGTGGGGGAAAATGCCGCTGACTGCAGAAGCGGGAGGAGGTGGCAGAAGCGGCTAGTCCAATCATCGAAGACGAAGAGGAGCGGACACACGAGTATGCAGACTCTGCGCTACTGAAGCGCTTGGTCGGTTACTTGCTTGCATACCGGAAGCTCTTTGCCTTGGATGTGATCCTAGTGGCAGCAGACATTGTTCTTGCGATAGCTGCTCCTTTTGTTCTCAGACAGGCCATAGATGTGGACTTCCCAAGCGGCAACCTTCAAGCCCTTGCAGGCACTGCACTGCTCTATGTGGTCCTCCAGATAATCGTCTGGCTCTCGGCCTACGGTTCAGGCTATGTCATGAGTACGATGGGGCAGAGCGCGGTCTACAAGATGCGACAGGAGCTGTATCAGCACCTTCAGAGGATGTCACAGGACTTCTACGACCGAACCGCTAGCGGGAGGACTCTATCTAGGCTGACCAACGACATCGACAAGATAAGCGAGTTCCTAGCTGGCGGCCTCATAGAAACGTTTGCACAGTTGTTTGTGATTGTCGCAGTCGGCATCGTCATATTCACTGTTGATGTACAGCTGGCTTTCGTTTCACTGGCAGTTGTACCGATTCTTGCTGTCACAACTGTTTACATCAGAATAAGAATGAGAGATGCCTACAGACGCACTAGAAAGACTATCTCTAGCGTGACCGCCAATCTGGCAGAGAGTATCTCCGGCGCGAAAGTGACAAAGAGCTTCGCAAGGGAGTTTGTGAGCAGCGAGAGGTTTGCAGAGCTGAACAAAGCAGACTACCAGTCGAATGTCGATGCCTCCAAACCGTCTTCCCTGTTCTTCCCTGTGACGCGCTTTATTGGTGGTCTAGGCGTGTTCCTGATTATCTGGTTCGGGGGGCAGCGGCTGATTGGAGAAACGCTGACTCTCGGAACACTCATCCTGTTCATACAATTCAACGATCAGTTCTTCCGACCTATGCTGATAATCACGAACTTCTACAACACGGTACAGAGCGCCTTTGCCGCCTCGGAGCGTGTGTTCAGCATAATGGACACTCAGCCAACGATAGTGGATGCAACTGATGCAGTCGACATCGGAGATGTGAAGGGTCACATCTCGTTTGATGATGTCACCTTCGCATACGTGGAAAACAGACCAGTGCTTGTCAATTTCAGTCTAGACATAAGGCCTGGAGAAACTGTGGCGATAGTAGGTGACACAGGTGCAGGGAAGACGACAATAGTGAGCCTCCTCAACAGATTCTATGACGTCAACTCAGGCGCGATCAAGATTGATGATGTAGACATCCGCAGGGTCAGTCAGAAGTCACTACACTCAAACATTGGACTGGTGCTGCAGGACCCATTCCTGTTTCAGGGCACCATCAAGGACAATATCAGATACGGTCGACCAAATGCGACTGAAGAAGAAATAATCAGAGCAACTGAGGCCATTGGTGCGCGGGCAGTGTTCGAGAACCTAGAGCACGGCTTCGATACCCAGGTAGGTGAGAGAGGGCTTAGACTGTCTGAGGGAGAACGTCAGCTGGTGAGCTTTTCTAGGGCTCTGCTGGCCAACCCCAGGATACTCGTACTGGATGAAGCCACCAGCTCAATAGACATCTTCACCGAGCATATCATTCAGAAAGGCATGAAAGCGCTGATCAGAGGCAGGACCTCGATCGTGGTCGCCCACAGACTGTCTACCATACTGAGTGCAGACCGGATACTTGTGCTCGACAAAGGACGGATTGTTGAGTCAGGCACACACCCCGAGCTGATGGCTAGGGGCGGTGTCTACTACTCGCTCTATGAACTGCAGATGAGGCCGAGAGTAGCCCACTCACCGACAGCCGGATAGTGCTGCCAAAAGCCGGCAGGCCGGTCTGCGGCAAGTGGGGCATGCTCGTGTTTTGAGCCACTCTATTACAGCTCATCAGACTCGTCATCACCGCAACAGGAGTGCAGGTGTTCTGCTGATGGCTCCCAATCATAGAAACCTCTCATATGACCTAACCCGCGCATGGCTCTTGACACCTTGTCGCTGACCATGGGGCCGATTTCCCGAAGCCATTCAAGATCCGGGAGCTTATCACTGCCCAGCACAATTGCCCGGCCGTCCTCACGCCTGATGACTATCCCAGACTTGCCAATTGAAACAGAGCGACCTTCGCCATCAATAAAGACTCTCTTGTCTTGCACGAAAGCAAGACTCTCGGGCTTAGTGGCGATGACCACCGACTTGTCGTCTTCCGTGGTGCCAAGAAGAACGGAACTGCTCCGGTCCTTAACCACATTCTTGTGACCGTTGTCGAGGTGCTTCTCGACACTTGAACGCACTTCGTTCAGGAACGCGCCTGTGTCGTTGTATCCAAGCTTTCCAATCACGTCTGCGGTCAGTGGTTGAGAGACTGTTTCGACTTCCGTTTTCCCAAGATAGATCTGGACACCCTTGAGGGCGGCTGACTTTGTGTGCCCCACGGCCCCCTTGGAGGTTTCAACTATTGCATCAATGATATAACGGGAGGGACCTGCGAACGCGACTCCGACCCGTTCGCCATTGTCTGTCAGATAGGCCCATGCACAGCCAGCATCAAGCCTCACAACCGCTTTCTCGTGGGAGAGAATGTCGAATGGTGCGGTTGTGGCCATTACAGTCTCTTCGGGCTTTATGTTTCTCACTGTTCACCAGCTCCTTCCTTGCTCTTGTCCGCGTCCTCCTCAAAGGACACACTGACCTTGCCCTCGCCACTGTCACCAGTCCGAGACCGCTGCCACTCCACTCTGCTTGTCAACCACTGGGCAAGACGGTATGCCAGACGACCTGCGACAGTGATGTAGTATGTGCCTCTGACCTCACCCTTAATCACATAGCCGGCATCCATCAATGGCGTCAGATGGTGGGTCAGTGAGCTGCCGGTCTTGCCCGTGAGCGTTTCGATCTCATTGAAGGACTTGCCGCCATCTTTCAGGATGTCAAGTATTCTGAGGCGTTCCTCGCTGCCCAAAGGACTCACTGCCTGCGCAACGCGCTCGGCAGGAATGTTCTCGATTCCTCTGCGATGATGCTTGCCCATTCGTCTAATCATGAATCGCGGTGACTTCAGACTGACCCCGATATCACCAACCTCTCGGAGAGACATGCGTATCTGCTCGCCTAGTCCCTCCATCATCTCATCAAGACCATCTGTGATACTGCTGAGATCCACGAAGTGTGAATCCGGAGGACAGCAGGGCTCAGGTGGAGCATGCGCTCTGTGAGAACCTCTGAATCGATGTTCTTCTGCAGAGGTTTCTCTTTCTTTGCGAAGGCGTTCGATCTCTTCCTTGAGACTCTCTTTGAGCCTACGCACTTCTTCGAGTTCTTTGCGGATATCGTCCAAGTTCTCGGTCATTGTACATTACCAGCATACTGTACAGTTCTACACTTATAAGTTTTCGGTTCTGCTACAGTAGGCCAGAAACAAACCCCACTCAGACCGGGACTGGATGCAAGAAACCCCAGACTTGATCCAGATGATCTAGTGGGAATTGCGGTCAAGACGACGCTTATTATTCCCGATGATGGTATGGCCACTGTTGAGAGTGAGCACTTGAGCCTGTTCGAGGAAGAGAGAGGCACGGGATACTGCTTGTGCTTCGGCATGAGCATGCTCCCGATACTCGGCTTGCTCCTGCTGGCTCTTCCTCACGTGACAATCAGTAATCTGCCTTAAGTCGCCGTCCTCCTATTCTTCATTTTCGCACCGCTCTACGGTTGTGGCGAGCTATTCAGGGGGCGACCAGCGTTTCAGTGGCACTATCATGGTGTTGAAACCGAGGTCATGGAGGAACTGTCCCAAGAAGCGGACAACCTCTCCTCCGCCAGCTGAGAGCGTTTCGGTTGATGCCTATTCTGAAAGTTAGGCGTGAAATCACAGAACTGGTCAGCAGTTTCAGTGTAGCTGTTTCAAGCAATTGGGACAGAAAGTGCTTGGTTTTCGGTCTGTGTCATCGAGGCAGTTGGAGAAACGCATGACACATCGCTGTCTACAGTGGGAGAAACCAAACACATGGCCGACCTCGTGCAGCGCCTCCTTCGCCACACGCTCGAAGTACAGTTCTTCATTCTCCGGTAGGCCATAGAACACAGGACTGAGTCGGGGCAGAGCGACAAGAGCATTGCCGCCATGCTGCGCAAGACCAAATATGAAGTTCAAGCTTGGAACGAAGAGGTCTAGGTTGACAAGACCAAGACCGTGCTTGCCCGGCGGAACGCGGTGGCCGACTATATCTAGGAAGGGGTCTGTGGAGTACTGCCGACGCGCCGGCACATACGCATCCGCGGGCAGAGAAAACTCAACTGGGTCCACAGACACCTCTGCAAGATTCCTAGGCAGTCCGTTACGAAGTGCGTCAGGAAGTCGATCCAGTATGCTGTGTGGTGTGTTGGGAAAGGCAAAGATGAGCAACGCGGTCAATCGAAACACCGGAGAAAGAAAAGGTACCGACGGCGATATGGATTCGTCCATGGACATGATTAGTATGAAACAGCTGACTCGGTTGTCAATCAAGGTTACGCTTGGCTGATTTGACCACAGCCTTCGCAGGTATGATGTTCACCAGGCATCAGAACTCGTGGAAGAGGCTTTCCACAGAAAGGGCACTGCCGCATCAGAGGACCTTCGGACCTCATCACCTTGGCTGCCTGCACCGCATCGAGGGAAATGAACTCGTCCGATTCTGGTTCGAATCGGCCGGCTACGGCGCCAGACCCAACCAGCTCGAAGACGAGTTTTCGGGTTTCGTCGATTGACAACTCCGAGTACGGCATAATCTTTTCCATGCTGATTCTGCCGTGGGACTTTAGCACTCCTATGACTTTCTTCCTCATGCTGTCCCGAGGGTCTTGGGAGGGCGTTTTGGTACGTGACTGAGCAACTGCGGCTGCCTGAGCTTCCAGAGTCTTTGTGTCACTCCACGTTATTTGCTTCTTATACTGCAGCATAGCTCCCCCTGAGAAACCCATGAAGACTCTGTCAGCCTTCAGTTTCGCATACTTTCCCAAGTCGACCTCTCTCAGGCCCCCACAGGTGAAGAGTGCCGATATGTCAAGCTCCGCCAGCGGGTTTCCTGCCAAGAACACCTTCTGAAGAGCCATGTGGTTCCTAATGGGGGATAGGTCAAGTGCTGTAAGCTGGTTTCCTCTCAGGTCGATTGCCTGAATCTGTGTCAGGTTTCTCAATGGCGAGAGATCAATGCTCTGGAGCTTGTTCTTCTTCAGGGCAAGGACCGTCAGCAGCGGACATGCTGTCAAGGGCGAAAGGTCCAGAATGCTCAACTCGTTCTCGTTCAGCAGCAGGCGTGTCAGAGCCACACACATTCTGACGGGCGAGAGATTGATTGCGGCAATCCCCTTGCCGGTCAAATCGATTGCTGTGGTTCCGTCGCTGACACGAAAGGCCTTCGTCTTACCGCTGTGATCTGTAAATGGGATTTCTACATTGACCACTCTACACGCACCCTCTATAAACACCTCCAATATACAAATGACTCTTTCTGTTTTCCGGTGCCGATGGACAATGGCCTGTACTCGTGTGGATGGCGCATGAGTGAGGACAGGGTCTAAGAACAGGCATCTGGTCTCGTGTTGTCTGGATTCGGGACCGACTTGTGCCTGCCTTATGCACGATTCGGCCGCCCTAGGACTCACAGGAAACATGTACAAATCCACGTGGTGTGCAGACAAACCTGATGAACATAATGAGTGGATCATCGCAAGCCAACGATGCAATCCTTGTGCCGACTCAGAATAGAGGATTGATGCATCGACCCCTTCGTAAGATACTGCCTACTTCGAGACTCTCGTATCTTTTCCTTTTGTGGATCCTCTACCTCGCTACCGTTGCGGTATTCATGCGCAGAAGCCCCACTTTCTTCGACGTGGTTGCCCAGCAGAGCGTAGCAGTTGAGTACGATTCCGTGATTCCCTTGGCTAGGTTGGCTTTCGAACCATTCATTGGGTCCTTCTTTGCACTCTTGGCCGACTACAGCCTTGATTTCTGGGTCCCATTATCGATTCTCGTCGTGTATCCTTTCCTTCGGGCAGGATGGCGATGGCTGAGTCACGACCGACAATTCACCAAGTCATCCGACTCCAATCGTTCAATGAAGATAGCACGCACAGTCTTGAACTACACAACGATCATGACAGCCATTGGATTGGGAACTACAGGTGCTGTATTTCTTCTTGTGGAGTACTACTTCGGTCCAGTAGGCAGTCGCGGCCTGTCATATCAGGTTCTGGACATTGGTATCATACTAACCGCGTGCGCTGGTCTGTCGACAGGAGTAGTCACGGTCATCGGCTTTGTCAAGAGAGCAATATCGCCTACTGTGCAAACCAAGGTTCGCAGTCCACTCAATCGGTTCGAACATGAGGTTTTCCGATTTGTTCAGTTTCTACTCATTCTGGGAGTCATCTCGCTCTCTGCGCTCTCAGCTCCACTGCCCACTCAAGAGATTCATGCGGACTTGGCTCCGAACGAGTTTCTTTTCGATTTCCATGTTCACACGACGCTTTCGAACGGATACCTCACCCCCGAAGAGAGAGTTGACTGGTACATCTCTCAGGGAATCAACGGAGCGGCGTTTTCGGATCAGCTATCTCCGAACGGAGCTTTACGGGCTCAATCGTATGTAGACTCGCTCCGATTGAACTTCACGGTCTTCATTGCTCAGGAATACGCGGCGATTGACCCCAAGATCCATCTCAATCTCTTCGGATTATTGGAACCGATAACCCCCATCGCCTATGCAGGGGATCCCTACGCTGTTAACTGCATGAACACAAGTGATGCAATCAGGTATGCCAAATCCTATGGAGGATTCGTAGTAGTGAACCACTACATTGGGAATGGCAACACTCCCGCCTATCCTCTTGAAACGCTGCGTGATTGGGGCGTGGATGGCTTCGAAATCACGAATGCCGGGGCTGAGCTGGACCCTTCAATACGAGAGTTCTGCCTGGCAAACAACCTAGCGCTCATAGCAGGGACAGATGAACATATGAATCAGGAGATCAATGCGTTCATGCGTGTTGCACTTCCCGATCCTTCGAACAGGTCGCTCGCATCAGTCTTCGAAGTGCTGAAGATGAACGAACATGAGGTAGTCTTGGTAGAGCAGTACGTCACTCGGTTTGCATGGCCGAGCCTTTTGGACCCATTCAAGATTGTCTGGAAGTTCACGAATTATATGCTGAACCTGAGCCCATTTCAGTGGGGGTCATGGTTTTTGTGGTCATCGTCAATCTATGCGCTCATCAGATACCGGCTGAGAGTGCACCGTGCTGGTCCATCACCTGACTAGTCCAAGAACTATCCTTCATAAGATTCATAGGGTTACGTACGTGTTTTGCAGCGGCCTTTAGGGTAGGAGCTGTGATAACGCGAGAGCTCGGCGACTCAGAGCGAATACATTGGTGTTCTCAGTCCTGCTACTCATTGGAGGAGTGCTACTGTTTGCCTCACCGTTTGCATATCCACTTTCGACAGCTGAAACAGAAGCAATCAGCACTGTTGATCTGAGTTTCGTCCTTTCTTTGGGCAACCCTTCGCACAATATGAGCCTAGAGAGCACGACAACAGAGGTGGAGATTCTGAAACTGGAGTCGAATGATACTCCTCTCCAGATAGTCACCTATGGTGTTTCAGGCGTCTTCCTTGAGTTGAGCAACGTGACCAGTATCCAAAACCTAGTACTAGATTTCTATCACGATAGTCCATGGGATATCGGTTTCATTCGGGAGAGCGGAGACGCGAATGTTTCTGTGGTGGCTCGAATTCACCGTACTGCCCTGACCCCACTGATCACCTTTGGGCCACATATGATTCTCTTTGGAATGGGTGCCACAATCCTTGGAATATCCCTTTGGTGGTTCTACGGCTTGGATACAAGCCACAAAGCAGAATCAGACACAAGCGGGTCCCGTCAGAGCCGCCCCGCCCTAATTGTCGTCTTGATGTTACTCTCGTCTTTGTGCTTCACGCCTATCACCGTCATATATGGGATCTACGGAGGGCCCTCTCTTCCGGACCCAGGAAATTGGCTTGGCTACATGACCACGGTGAGCATTGAACTGAACGCCTCTCACCCTCAGGAACAAGTAGAGGTCTATCCATATGGTGGCTTCCCGGCTCTTGTTCATATCATAGACTTCAGTGGAGAATCAGTCCTCATGGGCTTTCAGACCGAATCCGCTACTGAAGAGTTCACCGCCGGGTTAACACCACAAAACCACGGGTCGTTCCACATCGAATTGCAGAATGATACGGTTCTCACTCTGACAAGGGTCAATGTTAATGTCACTCTGGTGCTGTGGTTGTCTTCAGGGGCCATGGTTATCGGACATAGCCCAAACTGGGTCTGGCTGTTGTCACCATTTGTGAGTCTGCCCGCTGTTGTAGGCCTCATACTAGTTGTTAACGGACTGACTCGGGCCAAGAGAATCGATTCTGAAGACCTTTCGTGACCCACGGGCCTATCTTTCAGACTGTAGATTCTTGAGCTCCTCTATGACTGCCGGCACAACCTCGAATAGATCTCCGACGATGCCAAAGTCTGCAATCTCGAATATCGGTGCCTCGGGGTCCTTGTTTACTGCAACTATAATGTCACTGGAACTCATGCCGATCCTGTGCTGTATAGCTCCAGATATCCCCAAAGCGAAGTAGAGCTTGGGGCATACAGTGCGTCCAGACTGCCCGACCTGTTGCGATGGGGGTAGCCAACCAGCGTCCACAACCGGCCTAGAGCCGCCGACTGCCGCGTCGAGCAGCTTCGCCAACTCTGTCGGGAGTGCCAGATTGGCCGGGTCTTTGATTCCCCTTCCGCTGCAGACAATGACGTCGGCAGTGTCCACTGGCTTCATACCTTCAGCAAGCTCCTTCACTCTCTTCATGACCCTAGTCCGGACCTGAACTGGATTGACCTTCACCTCAACCTTCTCAATGGTCCCCTTCCGAGAAACGTCCCGCTCGCTTGGTTTGAAGACATTCGGTCGGACCGTGGCCATCTGAGGCCTTGTATACGGGCAAAGAATCTCGGCCATGATATTCCCGCCGAACGCAGGGCGGATCTGCACAAGCTGTCGCTTGTCATCAATTTCCAGACCAGTACAGTCTGCAGTGAGTCCAAGACCAAGCCGAGCCGCCACACGTGGCGCGAGGTCCCGTCCGTTGCCTGTCGCGCCAAACAGTACGACTGCTGGCTTGCGGGGAGCAATCAAAGACGTGACTGCAATGGTGTAAGCATCTGTCGTGTAATCAGCAAAGGCCTTGTCGTCGACTACGAGGACCTTGTCAGCCCCTTGGTGGATCAATGACTCTGCGTAACTGGATATCTCTGATCCAATGAGCACGGCCACGACCTTCTCGTGGAGATTGTCGGCAAGGACACGCGCCTTGGTCACCAGCTCATAGGCGACACTCCGGACTCTTCCCTCAGCAGTCTCGCATACCACCCAGACGTCCTTGTATTGAGCGATCTTGTCCTTGTCCACTGTCTTCCTCTCAATCTTTATGGCATCAACAGGACACACCTCTTGACAGGACCCACAGAGAACACACTTGTCAAGGTCGAACCGCACCTTGTTGCCGTCCTTGGCGATGGCTCCGAAGTTGCAGACCTTTGGGCATAGCATGCAGCCGGTGCATTTCTCCTTGTCATAGATCAGTGTCATTCTCTAGATCGCCCCCTTTGCTGCAAGGAACTCAACGAGTTTCTTTGCTACGGCCTTCGCGTCGGTTCCCTCTATCTTGATGCCGCCTTTCCTCCTCTCGGGTGCAAACACTCTCCTGACTGTAGTGGGTGAACCTTTGAGTCCAATCGAATCTGGATTGATACCCAGTGTCGTCACGTTCACTTCTTCGAGAGGCTTCTTCTTCGCCTTCATGATGCCCATGATGTTGGGAAGTCTGGGCTCGTTCAGACCCTTTGTGGCGGTCAGCAGTGCAGGCAGCTTCACTCGCACCACTTCGTAGCCCTCATCAGTCCCTCGATGTACGACTATGAACTTACCATCCTCCTCGACTTCAAGGTGGCGCACATAGCAGACCTGAGGAATACCAAGGAGCTCCGCAACCTCCGGACCAACCTGAGCGGTATCACCATCTATGGCTTGCTTTCCACAGATGACTAGGTCATACTCCATTTTCTTGATCTGTTCAGATAGAGTGCGGGCGGTGGCCCAGGTGTCGGCACCTGCGAACGCTCTATCGGTGAGGAGAATCGCCTTGTCTGCACCCATGGCCAAGGCCTTCAGCAGTACGTCCTTGGCCTGTGGGGGACCCATCGTGATGACCATAACCTCACCGCCGAGCTTCTCCTTAAGCTGTATCGCCGCCTCAACTGCGTACTCATCGAATGGATTCAGAATGCTGGGCACTCCTTCTCGGATGAGTGTGCCGGTTTCGGGGTTGATACGAACCTCGGCAACCTCAGGAACTTGCTTGATAGGGACTATGATTTTCATGAACGTACACTCCGAGGTGTCCACGTTGTTCGGCTCGCACGGGTAGTCTGGACCATTATAAGCAATATGTACGAGGAACAATCAGCCGGGCGACAGGGTCCTTCATGTGGGGGAACCCGTCCAACGAGGTGCCAGAGCAGGCCTTACGTAATCCTTTTATGAGAGCTTCAGCGGATAACCAGCCAATTCCTACTAAGAAGGTAGTGGACACTAATGGGCAAAGAGAAAGGTATTGGCATACTCATATTCATCCTTGCATTCCTTGTGTTGATTTACTACACATGGGGTCTTGTAATCCTGCAGAACCCATGGTTCGGGCAAGCTGTTCAGGACTGGGTATTGGCTACTTTCGCAGCCGGGTTACTGAGAGACATCTTCCTCCCGGACCCGATGTTCCTTATCATCCTCCCCGTCTGGCTTGCCGCAGTGCTGATTGCGGTCATCGCGATGTGGATTGGTTGGACAATGATCACCACACCAGCTCCTGAGCCGCTCGAAGACTTCGATTTCGAAGAGGAGAAGGTGGCCGAGGGTAAGAAGCCTGAGGAGAAGAAGCCTGAAGAGAAGAAACCCGAGGAAAAGAAGCCCGAGGGTAAGAAGAAGTAGAGTGATTCAAGAGAATAACCCAAGTCACTACCGCAGGAGAGTGGACCTTGTGGTCCCTCTCACCTCATTTTCCGTCGCATGACAAGAGCCTTTGACATTGCAGCCACTCTGTTATGGTTGGATATAGCCTGAATCGGAATTGGCATGGAACCGGTATGTCTGCTAACTCATACCTGCTCTACTGCTTCTAGAATCAACTTGACGCCCCTCTGGGACAGCTTGTCTGCCGTGTCTTGAGATCGCCCTTCTGCAAAACACCGCCACAGGGGCTCGGTACCTGATGGCCTCATGAGCACCCAACCTTCGTCGTAGAGGAGCTTCACTCCATCCAGTGTGACTCTGTTTTCGCCTTCCGTCAGACGGAGCAGCACATCAAGAATCTCGTTCCTCTTGTCTCGAGGCACAGGAACCTTCGTCTTCGTGTTTGCATAATGGGGCAGCTCCGAAACAAGCTCGGACAGCGCCTTGCCCTCCAAAGCCAGTATCTCGACTACCTGTGCCGCAGTCATTGCCCCATCGCGAACAGGCTGATGTGGAGGATAGAACACGCCCCCGTTCTCCTCTCCTCCGAGTTCTGCACCTATCTCTTTCAGTTTGTGGGAAACCACGACGCTTCCCACTTCAGTCCACACGATGCAGGCTCCAGCCTCTCGGGCAACATCTTCGATTAGCCGTCCACTACTGACAGGCGTCACCAGTGTGGACCCTCTCTTTTTGGGCAGCACACGGGCGGCTATCAGAGCAAACGACTGATCGCCCCACAGAACCTGACCCTTCTCATCAACAAACGTCGCCCTGTCAGCATCGCCGTCGTGCGCAATCCCGACATCAGCCCCTACGGCGACCACTGCGCGGCGGAGAGTTTCGAGATTCTCAGGGAGAGGCTCCGGGTTTCGACCGGGAAACGCCCCATCCAGCTGTGCGTTGAGCGATATCACCTTGCACCCAAGCTCCCTCATGAGACGCGGCGTGACCAAGGAACCCACGCTGTTCGCTCCATCAATCACAACCGTGAGCTTTCTCTTCTGAATCGCTTGGACATCAACATGAAACTTCACTGCATCGATGAACTGGTCTATTGCAGAGTCGTACGTCCGGACAGTGCCTATCCTATCCCATCCCACAGCGGCGAACTGCCTCTGGAAGTAGAAGTCCTCTATGCGTGTTTCAGTTTCTCTTGAAACCTCTATACCGTCTGACCCCACGACCTTGATTCCGTTGAACTCAGGGGGATTGTGGGATGCTGTGATGACTATGCCAGCTGCGCATCCCAGTTTCGGCACGATGAACTGTAGAGTTGGAGTTGGTACCAGGCCTATATCAATCACCGAACAACCAGTGGCCAGAAGGGCAGATGTCACTGCCCTCGTGAACATCTCGCCGCCCATTCGGGAGTCTCGAGCTGTAGCAGTCAGGCCGGGCCCTGCGATCGTTCCGACGGCTTTGCCGAGATTGAGTGCCATGTCCACGGTCAGGCTCTGGTTGATGACACCTCGGATGCCATTGGTGCCGAAGATGCGCCCTATCTTTGTTCACCAAATCAGTTGTCCCCATAGGCGATGACTTAAGAGTATCGTCAGTTCCGTGACGACTTGAAGCCAAGATGCCGTTCTCCAGACGTAAGATAGACACTGACTATGAGCAAGCTGCGAAGCTGCTGGCTGATGGAAACTACCGCGAATCCATAGACATGCTACGGCAGATCATCTCGAAGAGTCCTAGGCATACTAACGCAATGGTGTCCCTGGCTGTGGCGCTCATTGAACAGCAGGATACACCGGAAAAGGATAGCCCGCTCACCGAGGAGGCCTTGGGTCTACTCGACAAGGCTGCGGCTCAAGCTCCAAGGGACGCAGTACCACTGTTCAACAAGGGGGTATGTCTGAGAGATCTTGGCATGCTTGAGGAGGCCCTAGTCAGCTTTCAAGCGGCACTGGATATCGAAAAGAGACTTCCATTGGCCATTCTCCACATGGCAGAGATCAACTACGAACTTGGCAGATGGGAGGAATCCATCGAACTCGCTAGGCTTGCGCTGATAAGAGACCCCGGTCTGGAAGGCTCTATGGAATGGGTGCGTGATGCAGTGAGCAAAGCCGCTGGCCACAGCAAACCCTGAAACGCGTCTGTGATACGACCGTGACGAAACGTTTAAGTTAACACTCTAGTGGGTCACTTCAATCTGAGTGGTCACGGCCATCTCTACCTAATATGGTGATCACATGTCACAGAAAGGCGTTCCGACCTATCGTGGACACGAGCTTGAGGCCCTTGCCAAGATGAGCATGGACGAGCTCATAGAGCTTCTCCCATCACGCAGGAGAAGGACCCTGAAGCGAGGACTTCCTCCCAGACAGAAGAAACTCTTGATCAAGCTCAGGAATGCAAGGAAGGCTCAGAAGAAGGGTAAGGAAGTCGTTGTGAAGACTCACTGCCGTGACATGGTCGTACTCCCTGAGATGATCGACCTCATTGTGGCCGTGCACAATGGCAAGGATTTCCTTAGGGTCAAGATAATTCCACAGATGATTGGACACGTCCTTGGAGAGTTTGCCCCGCCAACCAAGAAGGTTTCCCATGGCAACCCAGGCATTGGTGCAACCAAGTCATCATCATTCGTACCGCTGAAGTAGGTGCACTTCTTTCCGAAGAGGCGCACTCACGGCGCTTCGCGTCAGTCACAGTGTTTCCATGTCCTGTTGTCTGTAGTGAAGGTCTTGCGTCTATCGTGAGAATGGTTCTTAAGAAAAACGCCAGCTATGAGTGGAACGGATAGAGCAAGTGAAGACCGCACTCATTGTATACGAAAGCAAGTATGGCAACACGAAGCGCTTGGCTGGTGCGATTGCTGAAGGCATTCGACAAGCAGGTAACATCGAGTGCAAGGTCGTGAGTGTTGGAGAGGTACAACCGGATGAGCTGCCCAAGTACGAGATGATTCTGTTTGGCTGTCCAAATCATATGCAGGGGCCCAGCCGTGGACTCATGAGTTTCATCGACCGTGCAGCTATTGTGAACCTGAGCGGCAAGACTGGAGCGGCCTTTGACACATACATGGGCGGCAATAAGGGAATAGCAGTCACCAAGTTGGAACTGAAGATACGACAGAAACTTCCCGGTGTACGACTGGTCATCCCGGGTCTATCAGCAGAAGTCAGGAGCAGAACCAGGCCTTTGGTTGAGGAGGAGATTCCGAGGGCCGGTCAGTTTGGTAAGACAATCGGCGAAGCACTGCTCAAACAACCGTAGTCTGCCCTGGAATCCTCGGTCCTCATATTCCTGCGATTTGCGCGGAAACCAGATTCTGTTCGAAGGCACTAGGAAACCCGTTCCGTCAATGGAGTCTATATCTCGTAGCTATCGCGCGCACGCGATAGTCGCCTGCAGCCTGTTTCTGTGACTGCAAAAGTGTCTTCAATGCCCAGCAGCTTCTTACCTAGGAAGACAAGCTTCGGTTCGCATGCCACTACGTTGCCTGATACGAGATCCGGCCCCCCCGAATAGAACACAGGCAGATCATCCAGTTCCAGTCCAACACCGTGGCCGACAAATGCCACTTTGTCAGACCCATCCCCCATGAAGTGTTCTTCGATGCCCAGTTCTCTGCTCAGTGCGAGCACTCTGCCGTAGAGAGATCCCAAGTTCACACCTGGCCGGAGCTCCTGCTGGATGAGAAGCCTGATCTGATTCAGCGAATCAAGCTGAATGCGAGTTTCTGGGTCGAACCGGCCAAGCACGAACGTCCGTGTGGTGTCGGATATGTACCCTTGGCAGTTGCCGCAGGTATCGACCAAGAAGGGAGAACTGCGTCCTATCTTCTGATGAGACGGTCCGTACGGATATTTCAGAGACAGACCCCCGCTTGAAACAGGGGTGAAGTAGCTGTTGAGAGCTGACGCAGTGCTTGAAACAACGTAGGAGTACTGTGGCATTACAGAGCCAAAGGCCCGCGTTGTGATGAAGCCGCCGTGGCCATTCTCAAGCAACCAGCAGTCCAATCGTGATGCCAGCTCCACTTCGGTCATGTTGGGCTTTGCTATGCGCATGCAGTAGTCGAAAGAGCGGTCTACAATGCTTGCGGCTTTCTCGATCAACTCAATCTCAGACTCGGACTTGACAGAGCGCTGCTGTCGGAATATGAAACTGCCATCGACAAGCTGAGTCCCTTCTGCCTTGGACTGGAGAAATGACACAAAGGAGAATGGCAACAAATCCGCTTCTATGGCGATTCGTGTTTCTGATTTGATTTCTAGTGTTTCAAAGAACTTCGACTGTCGCCCAAAGTCCTGAACTGTCGGAATCGCCGAATGTAGGCGAGCGAGTGCAACGTTGCGTTTTACGAGGTGAATGGGCGTCCCATCCGCGGGGACATATACCGCCCCCTCAAGTCCAATTCCTGAGTAGTAGTAGAGCTCTGTCGCCGAAAAGAGCAGAGCACCATCGATGCCTTGTTCATTCAATCTGCGACGCAGACTGCCTATTCTTGACTCAATCTCTGAGCGAGAGAAACTGCTGCTGCAACTGGACATGACTAGGCTACCCCATTCTGGTAAGGAGGGTCCATGTGAAAAACGTGACGAACCGGGATCACCTCGGTCCTGTTTCGCCTGTCCCCTCCACACTGCCGAATTGGGGGAGTGAACGAGCCCGCTGCGTCATTTGGGCCCTCCTTGGGAGAATGCACATTATCCTTATTAATCACCACTAATATTACATCATATATACTATGGGAGGCTAATCTGAACGTGGATTGTCTGCATTCGGCTTACAACTCCCCTATCATATCCTGCGGCAGATCCAGCTGTATAATCCTCTACAGGGGAGAGGACTGCTTCTTCTGTGATGTTGCCGCCGAGATGCTGAGCAGCATCGTATCTCAGTATGGCGTGTCAAACGGAGTGATTCGAGAGATCGACATCGACTCGTCAGAGGATATTGAGTCTGAACCTGCGATTGTAGCCCTCCCTACCATAAGGATATGCGACGCCGTGCTAACGGGCCTTCCTGAAGAGGACGTCATAAGCGACGCCATCATCCGAGTGCTGATGAAGGATTGTTTCTCGGAGCATTTCGCAGGTCATAATGTACTTTCAGAGCCTCAAGCAATAGAGAGTCTGTCTGGTCCTCTCGGCCAGCGAACAGAAGGGGCCTAGTCAACAAACGTTGTCTTTGACACCAGTTGCAGACTGCGGACTCTCGTGCAAGTCCCGCCAAGTTCGGAACAGTCCAGCTGTTTTTGGCTTTCGGAGAGCTCCGCACGAGAGATTCGGAAGGAATTAGGAGTCCATCTCTATTGTTTCCCAGCGGACTCGCCCTGCTTGAACGGCCTCCTTTATCTTCCGTTCCGTACGGTTGAGCTGAGCGTCCCCGGTCTTTATGTCTGCAATAATCACCTCAATAGGACCCTCCGACTTCCCGTCCTTGACAGCCGTGTAGCCGTCAAAGATCACGTAGTCGATTGGTGACCCTATGAAGCGGGCGTCTGAAAGCTCATGCCTAAACTTCTCTCGGAGCAGAGGAATTATGTGTTCCCCAATCTTGCCCTTAAGGACATAGCGGCTGCGATCTGTCGCATCCTTCCTTATGCCTGCCTCTTGCTCTGCCCACGTCTTCCTAAACTCAGCCTCCACCCGGGATATGCGGTATCTCAGCTTCATGTTGAGGACGAGATATACCACAAACGCAATCAGAAGTCCTATCGCAAGCCCGAGAAGTGTGTCCTCCAGAGCCATGTTGCCTGTCTTCCCGTCGTCTAATATATACTCGGGTAATCGGTGGGACATACAGCTGGGGACCGACGGCTCTCGTGGTCGTACGACGTTTGCCGACGGAGTGTTCGGGGAAAGACTGATTAGTACCTAGAGTGCCCAAGCTCCGAGATTGCCTCAACTGGAGCTGAAACCGCCCATGAGAATGCAGACTAAGATTGCGGCACTCGGTGCACTCGTCTTGGTCGCCCTATCGACCGTGACCATCATGGCGCTGTTCGACGACGCGGAGGGGCCGCTCATCTATGAGGTGGACATCCTACCTGTTTCACCAAAGGGCGGCGACATGATAACCGTCAGTGCCTACTGCATTGATGCCTCTGGAGTGTCTTCTGCGAAGATGTCGTGGTCAATTAACGAGGCGGGTTGGGTCGAGCAGGACATGGTATTCTATGCGTGCCTGTGCCTAGCAGGAGGAAGGTGGATTGCCAGCTTTGGTCCTGTTAGTGCAAGTGACACAGTGCGCTTGTATGTGACAGCGTATGACAGCACACCCGGTCACAACTCTGCTAACACCCAGACCTTTCAACTTCAGATAGCGACGTGAATCTGGTGACAAACATGAGAATCGAAGCCATCATCAACCTAGTGATACTTGTAGTTGGAGTTGTTGTTGCTATTGCACCTTGGACCTTTGCACCGGTCTGTGCAAGTCAGATGAGATGCTGGAATACGCGTGATGTGGAGACAGTCTTGGGTGCTTCCATTGCACTTCTTGCTCTTGTCAGCACATACAGACTTCTTGCTCACGGGTGAAGAGAAGCGGTTTCGCGGGGGTCTGCTGGTGAACCGGGAACAACGCAGGATGCTTGAAGTGACCTTCGTCATTGTTGGATGCCTCGGCATCTACGCCTTCACGAGCACCCTCCAAGTTGTTCACTACTGCAATTGGACCGGACTGCAGATTCGCGACCGCATTGGCCATGAGGTCACGTTCTTCTTCGCGAACGGCACCCAGAGGTATTACTGCTGCGTGAGCATATCGCTCTTGGCGTTTGATCGTCTCATCGGCATCGGACAAACCGGCAGCATCGTCAACATACGGGTTAGATGCCCGATGTGTGGGATGTCTATGGACTGGGATGACCAGATGATTGTGTGGATTACTCAGCCTAGCTATCTATGTCCGACCACAGGCACACCCACGATTGCCAGTGTGTGTCAGGATCTCCCTGATGCAGAACTGTGTGAGAGCCACTTCTTACGGCTACATGGTGGCAACATCACCACAAACCCCTACATCTGGCCCCTATAGAGGCGATCTCTTTGCGAAAGCGAATGATACTCACTGCTCTACTATTATCAATCTCATTCAACGTACTGGCTGCATTCGCTGTTAGTGCATTCCCAAGAACTTCGCAAGCATGGCTCTTCCCAGATTTGGGGCCAGGAATCTTGCAGGACTCCTACTACAGCAGGGCGCCGGCACTTGAGAGCCTGTTTGGTGCAATCGGTGACACCCCCGGGGGGTACTCTCTCTACGAAGGGAGCCCACTTCAAGGAGGTCTCAATGACAATCTCAGTACTTGGATGGCGGGGTCGCTTCCTTGGAGCCTGCCCACGCCCAATCCACAGGCAAGTGCAACGCTTGCGGCCATTGCAGTTGCTGTTTTTCCTCTCCTAGTAGTCTTCATCGTCGGGAGGAGATCATACGGGTCTACGAAGACACGCTAACCTTGCCAGCTACTCTCTGGGGAACGTATTCAAGTATCGGACGAGGAGTGCCGCGATATTGCTGGCCCTCACGTTCTCTACAGCTCTGCTTTGCTCTGTCGAGTTCATCAGAGAAGGAGTCGTGATAGATGTTGAGGCCTCACTTGCGGAAGGCCCGGACCTTATTGTCCAGAAACTGGTCGGAGGACGCCAGGCACTGGTACCGTTGGAGTGGATTGACGATGTATCTGAAACGACAGGGGTCAGACTGGTCACTCCTCGTGTATGGGGATACTCTGATGCTGGAGATGGCAGATTACTCACTGTCATGGGCGTGAACGCAACGGAGTATGCCACCGTATTCGGGGCAGTCGGCACAGACATCCTAGCCGGTGGCAGATTCATCGTGGGGAACGACACAAGGAGAATGGTCGTGGGACAGGGTATCGTCGACATGATGGCTGCATCTGGCGCAGCAGTGACAATCAGTGTAGGGTCTGTGCTATCGCTCATCACATACAATGGCAGTCTAATCGAGTTCGTTGTAGTAGGTATCTTCAGTGCAGACTCGAAGATACAAAGCTACGACCTGATCCTGACTGACATCGGCAGTGCCCGCTTGGTCCTAGGCGTTGACAATTCGTCATGCACGGACGCCGCTGTATGGATCAGCTACGGAAGTGACTTGAACAGCGTGGCATTCCAGCTCGACACCTCATTGTCGCAGGCACGTGTGCTGACACGTGATGCGATGAAGAACAACATGCTGAGGACCTATGGAGGTCGTGCAGGTGTGGCTGCACTCCTCTGGGCCTGCGTGTTGCTGACAGTTGTCTTGCTTGTCTTCACTGCCTCATCTGCAGGCTCAGAAGAGGCCAGGAGAGAAGTGGGTCTCTTGAAGGCTCTCGGCTTTGACACTGTTGATATTTTGGAAATCAGGATGGTAGAAAGTGTGACCCTGGGAGCTCTTGGTGCCAACTTCGGTATTTCGCTGGCGATAGTCTTTGACTTCATCTTGGGGGCACCGCTTCTCGCCGGATATCTGTTAGGATGGAACCTCGTCCTTCTGAATGGGGGCATCCCCTTAGCTGTTTCTTCAGCCACTATATTCATGGTATTTACAGCAGCCATTGTTCCCATCATGGTCGCCACGGTCGTGCCTTCATGGCGAAATGCCATCACCGAACCGGACACGGTTCTGAGAGGTGTCTAAGATGGCAGTTGCAGTCAGGACGGAGAATCTATGGAAGACCTATGGCTCTGGTGGACCACGTCAAGTCGATGCCGTAAGAGATGTCACTATAGAGATTGAAAGAGGAAAAATCACTGCCATTGGGGGCCCTAGTGGCTCTGGAAAGACCACACTCTTGAGTCTAGTCGGTCTGCTCACAAGACCAACCAAGGGAAAGGTCCTGTATGGTGACCAAGACTTCTCGGCCCTCTCAGAAGTGTTCAGAACAAGAGCACGACGTCAACGGATTGGGTTCATCTTCCAAGCTCAATACCTCATCCCGCAGCTCACCTCTGTGGAGAATGTCGCTCTCCCAATGCTCTGTTTAGATGTCCCTCGTTCTGAGGCAGAGAAGCTGGCAGCTGAGAGGCTGTCAGGCTTGGGTATGAGTCATAGGTTGGACTTCAGAGTCGCCGAATTGAGCGGCGGCGAGCAACAACGTGTTTCGATAGCGAGGTCACTCATGAACTCGCCAGAGATACTGATAGCAGACGAGCCCAGTGCATCAATCGACGAGAAGTCTGCTGAAGAGCTGCGTTCTGTCCTGAGAAAGATGGTCGAGAAGGATAGACTGACTGTCATAGTGGCATCACACGATTCACAGGTCCTGAAATGGGCAGACAGACAACTGAACATGCGCGACGGTAGGATTGTGGACTAGCACCATCGAAGTCCTCGATGGCAGGCTGCTGGCAGACCTACAGCAGCAAGAGATGCGATACCACCGAAACCATGCTGAAGAGAAGTGCCACCGAGGAAACCTTCCGCAAGAAACCGGTCAGCCGGTGGGTATCATCTATTGCAAGGTGCTTTGTCTTCCAAGCTGCCTGTAGAGCAACACGCCAACCGGCGGAAGCAACTCCCAACCAGAAGAGTCCTGCAAAGAAAGCGGTGTCATGAAACTCCTGAAAGAGGCAATACGGACAATGATGGGTCGGAATACCCAGCAGCAGTGGAGCGTAGCTGTCGTGCAGCATGACTACGTAGAACACAGCAGCAAGACCACACGTGACCATAGTCAGAATCCACATCAAGCTGCTCTCGCGAGTCACCCACTGTATCACGATGAGTATGACTGACAGAGAAACCGCCAATGCCATTAGAGCTGTGCCGAACCCGGATCCGAGGACAGAAGAAGGTGAGAAGGGAGGGTTCACATCATAGACACTGGAGCAGCACGGGACATATACTGGCTTGATGGAAGCGACAAACAGAACGTCCATCACACTGTCCAGAATCACAAGCGGTAGCAGTACGAGCACGAAGGACTTTGCGAGCTGACCTGCAAAGGGCAGATTCGGCTGGCCGCGGTTGGCCAGCTCCACAATGAGCCATAGGCCATAAGCAAAAGGCAGGAGCAGTTTCAGCACAACATCAATGACAGAATACGGGGCACCAGCATTGACCACACCATATGCGCACATCGCCCCAGGGCAATACGGGACAAGCGACTGCAGCATCCAGAAGAAGATAGGCACGGTGAACAGGCGAGCAATCAGGACAACAACGCCAATCATGCCAAGAAGGTAGTACTTCTGCTCGGACATGTGTTGTGACTCCTCGCCACCCTTGAAGCCCTCGACAATCGCTGAAGAAACGTATCCACCATACAGCGCGAGACCAAGCGAAAGTAGTCCAATGACCAGTACTACAACAGTGGTCACCGTGACAATCATATTGCAGCGCTCCAAGTTGCACTTGGCTATGCACTCCATCACTAAAGCGTTTGGTCACGATACTTGGCCATCGGGATATGCATTCCGGACACGCATCTACATGACATTGAATGGAGCAACGCCGATTGCAGTCATTGGAAACCAGATAGACGCCTTGTGCTCAAGACTCCAGCGGGCTCACTAGCACTCTTAGACTCTCTCGCGACAGGATTTGTACCTGAGATCCCGGAAGAATCTGGCCATCGCCACAACGTGCATCCCATATCTCACCACCCACTCGAATCCTGCCTGACTTGGAGGTCACGGTTTCAGTGACCACCCCTGTCATGCCCTTGAGATCATAGAGGCCATATGAGCCGGTGTCAACGAGTGAGGGGTAGACTAGGTAGTACTTCACAATGACAAATACGGCAGTGCCGGGAACCGCTATGATTACGGTGAGCAAGAGATACTCTGGGGCCCAGAAGTAAACTACCGCTATCACCAAAAGGACAATGAAGATCTCGTCAATTGTGATTGCCACGAACTTGACCATAGGCGAAAAAGAACGTGTCATCCATTGCTCAACCGTGCTCTACTAGTGAACCTGCAGAGAAATACTTTCGCAATGGCCCGACAACACGATTCAAAAGGGGCATGCCTTGCCACACTGATGTGACCCACAATTGAAGACCGCGATGATACAGATCATGGCCGGCGCAGCCATGCTCTCCTCTGCCACATACGTCCCCATACTCGCCCGTGACACTCTTGGAGCGGATGAGCTGTTTGTCACTCTGATTGTTGCAGTGTATGCAATCACTTCCTTTGTGGCGACTTATGTCTTCGGAAGGGCGGGCGACATCTATGGACGTAGGTTGATACTACGCATTGGACTCTTCGCGGCCCTTGTGAGCTTCGCGCTCCTGATTGTTGTTGACACCCTTGAGGGGCTGTTCATTGTACGCATGATCAATGGCTTTTGTATCGGTATATATCCAGGCGCACTGACTGCCTATGCCTACGAGTCCAAGATGCCTATGGGCAAGTTCGCCGCGTTTGGCGCCCTTGGCTGGGGCGGCGGTACTCTACTCTCAGGTTTCGCAGCCACGTTCGAGATTCACCAAGCGTTTCTAGTGTCCACCTTGTTCTTGGTGGGGGCGCTCGCGAGCGCCATCGCCCTCCCTCCGCTCCCTGGGCTTCATATGAGAATACCTTTGTTCCCAGTCGAAACCATAAAGCAAAACATGCCCATTTTTGTGGCGATGTTGATTCGACAAGGTAGTGCCTCAGCGGTCTGGGCACTGTGGCCGCTGTTCCTTGCCGACTTGGGAGGGGACGATTTCGCAATAGGGGTCATTCAGGCGCTCAACTCTGTGGTCCAAGTTCTGTTCATGGCAGGTCTCACAGACCGTTTCACCTATAGACCACTAATCCTAGCTGGCCTTGTTGGCTCTGCTGTAACATTCGGGTGGCTTATGCTAGTAAGCAACATCATTGAAGTCCTGCCCACGCAAATAGTCCTAGGCTTCGCATGGTCATGTTTCTATGTCGGCTCACTGAAGTATGTCACCGACAGGAATGTGGAGAAGTCGACTGCCTCAGGCCTGCTCCAGTCGGTGATTGCCATATCTGGTATCATTGGCCCTGTGATCGCGGCCGTCCTCTACACCCTCTGGCCCAGCTACCAACCAATCCTCTTCGCTGCCTTCGCGATGTCAATCGTGGCCCTTGTCGTCTTTAGAGCGGCCGACACAAGAAACGAAGAGCAATTGAAGTCCGCTGATATGACGCGAGTGCCAGACGCCTTGTTAAGACCCGTAGCTAGATAGGGAGTGATCTAGGCCGTTCTTGAATGAGCCTAGCAGCGGAACACAAGAAGCCTACGTGATGTCTTCCTCGCCAAGAGAGTAGTCAGACGATAATCGACCAGAGAGCCTCAGAGCAGTCGTTCCGGCCTCATAGGCTCTCAGTACATCTGTCTTCGTCACAAAGCCCAGCATTCTCTCCGGGTTGTGAAGAAGCCTAGGCCAATGGCGAAGACATACAGCCAACGCATCTTCTCCGGTGCCGCCTGCGCGCCGCTAGCAGCCTTTGTGTCTGTTGCCATTATTCTCTCTCACTCCGCGCAACTGACGAAGCTCGTTTCCATACACCATGTAGAACCGATATAATAGACTGCTGCATCGAACCCTGTGGGGAGTCCTGTGGGCACTGGCTAGCTCCTTCCAAAGAGCAGGTCGTCGAGAATCCTTTCGAGTCCCTCTGCGGTCTCTATCTCACAGAAACCATTCACGAGAAGACGACCGGGAAGCACGCCGTCCCCAAGCATTGAGGGGATAATACTGTCTTCGATTACAGAGCGGTCTCGATGGGCTGCCATAGAATCTCTTTCGAGACCTGTTAGCGGCCGCCAAACAACGACCACAATGCTCTCATTCTTCTCACCAGCGAGCGCCCTGTAGCGACGACTGTCATAGACTGAGTCCAAGACTTTCTTCACCGTGATTCCGAGCAGAAGGCTGAGAGTTTCTACAAGGTCAACTGTTTGGTCTACGACTCGCCCTCCAGTTCCAACTCTGACTGTACAGGCGAACGGGTCGAACACAGCATCAGGACTCATCCTACATGAAGCCTTGTCGCTCTCAGAAACTGGCAGATACCGGATGGCTGCCCGAGGGAGCGGTTCGCCTGGGCGTGCGTCGTCACTGAAAACCAAGTTGTTGATGGAGTCGTCGAATCCCTCGAGATAGAGGACCTTCACCACGTGGCGGATCTGCGGTTCATCAGGACTCCGCACAGGTCGTCCATCTTTCCACTGGCCAGTGAACACGACCTTCTTGATACGCGGGAGCAGAACCTCCTCGAGCGAACTGTCCTTCTCGACGAGAATGTACTTCCTCTGTCCTCCGTCCCTTCTGTTCTGCTCTATCGTTGCGTGGGCAGTTGTGCCGGATCCAGCGAAGAAGTCTAAGACCGTGTCGTCCGTTGAGGTCGAAAGCAGGAGGATTCTCTCGACAAGGCTAACGGGTTTGGGATTGGTGTAGACCCCCTGTCCGAAAAGCGCTTTCAGAGTCCGAGTACCATCCGTCGTTGTTCCAACATCGTCCCACCAAGTGCTGACTGCTCGTCCTCTCGCGTCTCTCAGGTAGTGCTTCCGTTGAATGTTTCCGCCAGTCACCTTGAGCTCTCCTTTATCATAGAGTCTCTGCATGGTTTCCTTGGAATAGCGGAAGTAACCGGCAACACTCATGAACTCATAGTAGGGATTGCCTTTGCGTGCACCGCCGGGACCGTCTGTGGGCACCCACTTGTAAGGGCCTCGCCCGTCACCGTCGTCATTCTTGAAATCGACCGCTGCAGCGTCATCGATGGGCAGCCTGAAGGCGAACCTCTTCTCAAAGACAGACTGTTCGTTCTTTGCATAGAGCAGTATCGCATTGTGGTTGGGCGAGATGATGAGGTCGTTCGATACAGACTTCCGGTGCTGGTGACATATCATCGAAACGCGGTTCTCAGGTCCAAACACGAGGTCCATCAGAAACTTCAGGTGGAAGAGCTGGTTGTCATCAATGCTCACGAAGATAAGACCGTCTTCAGCCAACCACTGGCGGGCCGAACTCAACCTATCGGCCATCATTGACAACCAGTGAGATGGCTCGTATCTGTCCTTGTAGACGAAGCTCTTGCTGCGAGTGTTGTATGGGGGATCGATGTAGATGCATTTCACACACCCACGATATTTCTCTAGGAGAGTGTTGAGCGCTTGTAGGTTCTCACTCTTGACCACAACACCATCGATGTGCTCGTCTAAGCCATCAAGCGAATTCAGCAGCCTGTTCTTGAAGTCCTCTGGAAAATGCCTCGTGTCAACGACGAGGGAGCCATTGCGACGCAGAAAATCACGGTGCAGAGTGATTCCCTCACTCAGAAGATCCTCAAGCATGTACAGACGACGCCACTCCTCAATCTGAGAAGCGTTGCCAAGGACCTCGTCCCACATTTGCTCGGGAATCCAGTCTATGGTGAGACAGTATTCTGTTCTGAGTACGAGTCTCTTCTTCTCAAAGAGAGCCTTGTGCAGCTCTTCGACTTGGGCCAGACGGTCGATTATTCCTGAGCATAGGTCCCGAGTAATCCTGCTGCGACTGAGGGCAACCATGAGAGGCGGAGAGGAATCCGCTTGGTTTCCAAGACTTGAGAACTCCCTTCCAATGGAGCCGTCTAGCTCCCGAAGAAGAACCGCCTTCAAGCACTTGTGAATCATTGAATCTGCTGCATCACCAACGTAGTACTGGTCCCTGTCGCGCCAAGTGAACCTGACCCCTACACTGTCTGCGTAGGCGTTGTTAGATTCCAGTTCCATTGGAGGACCAAGAACGCCATCGCGATAGAAGAGTGAGAAGAATCTGAGGACATCATTGAGAATTGCGTCGCTGAGCTCAGTGGAGAGAGATGGATACGAGGCGAACGCCTTAGACACTATACTCGGCAAATCCTCTGCAAGAAGTCTGCCAAGCAGTCTGCGCCTTGACTCATCAAGGCAAGATGTGTGAGCAGTGGAACCAGCCCTCTGATGCTGGAACAGGCGCATGAGTGATTGCTGAAAACGTGTGGTTGATTTGTCCACTACAGTGTCACCAGCAACGTAATGACCGAGCGGCCACTAAGCTCGAAGGCCGCTATTAACACTGTGGGTAGAGTCTGAGTACAAGAGCAGCTGGGACTGGCAGCAATGATTGTCAGGAAGATGAACATTGACGATATCGACTTCGCCCTGAGCCTGACCTCAGGAGAAGGATGGTCTGACATCAGGAGCGATTTTGAGAACTTGATTTCATATTCGCCGACTGCAGTATTTGTAGGTGAGAAGCACGGCAGAAGAGTTGGGATGGTTAGTGCGGTCTCTTACGGTATGCTCGGTTTCATCGGCTCTCTCATTGTTGTCAGGGACTGTAGGAACAAGGGCCATGGCACAAGTTTCATGAAGCATGCAATTGGACACCTTCGGGGGCTGGGAGTTAAGACACTGATGCTGGATGCCGTCGAAGCAGCTATACCAGTGTATAGGAAACTTGGTTTCAGCACTGTCTGTCGTTCACTCAGGATGAAGGGCGTGGTTGAAGCAAGGAGGACAGACAATGTGCGGCCGATGACTAGAAGAGACCTGTCTACTGTCTTGGTAATCGACCGAGCACACTTTGGTGCTGATCGATCACACTTCCTCAAGCGGACATGGGCCCTATTCCCGGAGTTCTGCAAGACGCTTTGCATCGGCAAGACTGTCCAAGGATACGTGATGGGTAGCCCGAGGAACGACTTCATCAGAGTCGCACCGTGGATAGTGAACGAAGGCGTCCATCGAGGAGAGGATCTATTGGGAGAGCTGGCAGCTCAATCTGGTGGAAAGGCTCTCAGAATGGGAGTACTCGAGAGGGACTCGACGACTGTTGAGTTGCTGAACACACTCGGCTTTGAGGAAGTGTCTTCTTCATACCGCATGGTTCAAGGAGATCCAGCTGTTGCTGGGCTTTCGCAGGGGATCCATGCCATAGGCTCTCCTGCGAAGGGCTAGCTTTGCGTGTCTCTGCTTTTCAACCATGTTTTCCTACATTGGCACCCAGTGCAATATCATCTCTCCGGGCGACGAGCCACAGCCAGTCCGAGTCCCAAGATAGCGAACAGCGTCAAAACCATGATTGGAATCGCTATGTCGATGAGTGTTGCGCCAAAGAACACTACGGCCTTGACCGCCATCACGTAGTATGTCAGTGGAAACAGATACGGCAGGAAGCCAAGATAGGAAGGCAGTAGAGAAGCCGGGAAGAAAATCCCACAGAGGAATATCTGAGGAATAATGTAGATTGGTATCATCTGTATGACCTGGAGCTCAGTCCTCATCCTGTAAGAGGCCGCGATTGCCAGTGTTACCGACCCCATGACCAACAAGAGCACCAATGGGATGAGGAGCCCCATCGCAGACAACATGTTTGGTGAGAAGTAGACTATGACTACGCTGATGATTGTTGTTTGGACAATGGAGACGGCGATAAACGCGATGACATAGCCTATCACTATCTCAGTTTCATTAAGAGGTGATGCACGCATTCTCTCAAGAGTGCCCTGTTGCCTCTCTCGCAAGAAGAAGACTCCAGAGATAATGAAGCCAAAGAAGAGGGCGAAGAAGCCAATAACCGACGGCCCCGCCAGCTCGATCATGGACATTCCGGCACTGCCATACACATAGGTGACGGTGACTTCAGTGCCCTTGCCAACTGCGGACTTGGTGGCATCCGCAAGAGCTGATTGAATAGCCGACAGAGCGATGCCTGCTTCTGTGCTCTCAATCCCGTTTACAAAGACCTCAATGGTCGGCTCTCCGCCAGTGAGTATCATGGCGGTGAAGTCCTCAGCAACGTAAACACCTGCAACGCTTCTTTCTTGACGAATCGATTCGATTATTGCTTCACGACTTGCGCAGGAAATCAATGACACGTTCCCATCAGCCGCTAGGTTCTCTTCGACCAGTGACCCAATCACGGTGGTGAACCCTTCGTCTTCATTTACGAGTGAGATATTGAAGGAGAGATCGCCACCAATGGGTGGTGAAGGAAACTGGACAGTGACATTACGATCAATCGTGAGACCGCTCCTGCCGAGGAGTTGGGACAGTCCGTCAGTAGTTGCGTTGGCTACCACACCCATTATGAAAGTGGCCCGAGGTTGGATGGTGACATTGACGTGTAGGCTCAGACTAACATTCTCACCTGTGATGAAGGCAGCTGTGAGAGTAGGCGGCATTATCAGGACAGCCTGCACGTCCTCACCAAAGCCATCGAAAGCATTGGCCCTGGATCTCTGGACGACCGACACGTTCTGATTCTCATCTAGCTGCGCCGTGATAGCATCCCCCAGTGTTATCCCCCATGGCTGGTCCAGTATGCATGCTGCTGTGGGCACATTTGTCACTTTGCCAGTGAACATGAGAGCAAAGATGAAAGTGACAATGAGTGGGGCAACTATCATCAACCCTAGGGTACGCCGGTCTCGCCGTATCTGACGAGCAATCCGTTGCACCATAGTGCGAACTCTGTGCATGTCTAGACTTCTACTCATTGATCCTCCCTCCCTGCGAGGTATGAGAACGCCTCCTCCAGACCCGGCTGCTGAACCATTATCTTCCGGGCATGCAACCCCGACGCGGATATGACTCCAAAGGCACGGAGAAGCATTTCATCGCTCTGCGTCCTGATTCTGAAGTGGCTCCCGGTGACTTCATTCGCTGCAATCCCATCTAGAGCCTGCTTGAGGCGAGGCGCGTCTTCAGGGCTGACCTCACCGGAAATGGTGCGCTCAAGCGGTAGAGAAGAGGTGAGTTCATTCGGAGACCCAAGTCCTATCAATCGGCCTTGAAGTATCATGGCCACGGTGTCGCAACGAGAGGCCTCCTCAAGGTAATGAGTTGTCATGATAATCGTCCGTCCTTGGCGGGCAAGCCCTTGGAAGTAATCCCAGAACTCAGCACGCAGGTGGGGACTGATACCCACTGTGGGCTCATCGAGGAATATCAACTCAGGATTATGGACAATCGTGCAGGCCAGGCTGAGTCTTTGTACAGTGCCCCCACTCAAGACCTCAACGGGACGATCAAGGTACTCTGTGATGCGAGTGAGCTCTGCCACTCTGGCCACGGCCTCGCTTCTCTTGTGTGAATCCGACACACCATATGTATCAGCGAAGAACTCAAGGTTCTCCCGTGCAGTCAGGTCAGGATAGAGAGCCTTCTGTTGGGTCATGTACCCGACCTTAGCCCGCTCTTCAGGAGACAGCAAGTCCGATCTTCGGTCCGCAATGTAGCACGCACCTGAGGTGGGCTTCAGTATGCCAACCATCATTCGCACCAGTGTCGTCTTGCCTGCCCCATTCGGGCCAATCATACCAAGGATGGTCCCGGGTGGAATTTCAAGACTGACATTGTCCACGGCCAAGACATCACCGAAGCGCTTGGAAACATTCGCGGCTCTGATCAATGGTCATGCCACCACCAAATCCGTCCTTGTCCTCTTTCAAAGGGCGTCTGGACCGGTACTGCTCTCTATGGCTCATCCAGATGATAAAGGAGTGGTGTTACTCTAGACGTTACAGAGAAGGTTGCATACAGGTAAGGAATCCACTCATAGCTATCTTTCAGCGAAAAGTGATTGTTGCGCTCCTTGGAGCAGTCGAGCGTCTGCTCTCAAGAGAGTAAACGGAATCATCCCAAGGTCTGAGAATGAATGGTAGGACAAAGTATCCTACCACCAGCTTATGGGGGACAGATTGATATTCAGGCGGGGAAATCGCCGGGTCAAGGGGGCCTGTGAATAGGCTCTCAGGAGTGCAGTCGGGTTTGAATGAGTTCCACCTGAAAGCGCTGAGATGCCCTTCGTGTCACAGGGCACTTCGCCTTTCCGAGAGATACTCGGAAGGCGATGAGATTGAGAGTGGAAAGATTGTGTGTGAGAAAGGGCATAAATGGTCTGTAGACGAAGGCATCCCAACGATGATCCACCCCAAGGTGAACGAGAAGGACGAGGCCTGGATTAGACGATATGACGAAATGGCCGAGAACTATGATGAAGTCTTGAAGTCATATGATGAATGGCTTGGCATCGACATGATGAAAGAGAGGGAGAGGGCAAGCCTCTATGTGACAATGGAGGGGCCTGTCAAGGTACTCGACATCAGCGTAGGGACAGGCGCGAACTTCGTTGCTCTGTTCAACGCGTTCAGGAATGAGATGGGCAGGTTCGACTTCTATGGTCTCGACCTGTCCCGTAGGATGCTGACTGTTGCGAAAAGGAAGTTCAAGGAATTCAACATCACAGTCGGCCTCGTCCACGCCAATGTCTTCAACACGCCCTTCCAAGATGACTACTTCAGCCTAGTACTCCACGGCGGCGGCATCAACACGTTTTCGGACAAGGGCTGCGCACTCGAGGAGATGTGGCGTGTGGCGAAACCAGGTGGTGTCGTCTTGGTCACTGATGAAGGCCTGTCTCCGGAGGTGAGAGGCTCGGAGAGAGGAAGAGAGATACTCAAGACCAATGCACTATTTGGGTCAAAACCGCCGCTGCAATATGTCCCACAAGGAGCACGAAACCTCGAAGTCACCTACGTCATGAATGGGACTTTCTATCAGATGGCCTTCGGCAAGTGACCCGGATCCCAGAATTGGGATGATTCCCTACAATCACGGGAAAGTGGGGAAGAAACTCGTCGTCTACAACCCACTTGAAAAACAGACTGGTGCTCACGTGGCTTCCCACATGAGCACATCCTCTCGCATCAAGGAGCGATGCGTGCTATTCCGATTGCCCTCGTTAGCGCACCTTGTCTTCTGCATCGAGGCTCTCGTTCTGCGAGCCACCTGGCAGACCCACTGGTTTTGCATGACCGCTCTTTCCTATCTTCTGTAGGCATAGGCGTAGTAGAGAGCACTTGCGCTAATCACAGTTCGAGGGTGCTTGCTGGCAATCGTGTTCGGCTTCTGAGAATCGGTTTCGTGTGCCATAGTCTTTCACCGTTAGTTTGTGTCGCAAACTATTCGATGGTTTTGGTGTGTAATCTAAAGCATATAAAGGTTTGGCCCGCAAACCATTACCACTTACATTATGTCGATAATGAATGGTTCACAGAACAAAACTTTAATACGCAAACTGTCAGATTTGTCTGTAGAAATGGGAGATTCCCCTGAAGCAGGACTTGGTGATTCGAGAATGTCCGAGGAACTGACTGACACACTGACCGGGATCGAAGTGACACCGGAAAGCAAGAAGCCTCAGAAGGAACTGGAATTCGTAACAGATGAGAAGAGAGCTAGCGTGCTCCTTGAACCCGTCCGGCGTCAGATAGTGAAGGTGCTCAGGGCTGGCATCGATGATGAAGTGACTACAGAGGAGTTCAACAAGGAAACGAATGAGAGAATCATCCGCAAGAGAGCCATGAAACGCTATGCGATGTCAGTTGTTGAGATTGTGAAGGCATCGACCGGCGACAAGAATGCTGACGGATTCACAAAGAACCAGGTCTATCATCACCTACCAACATTGATTGACGCTGGGTTTGTCATCAAGTATGGCACAGTCACCACCGGCAAGCGGACCACAGACTACTACCGTAGGACCGCAAAGGGGTTTATAATAGCCACCAAGCCGGCTACAAAGGATGAGAAGGCGGTTCGAAAGGACGTTTCCGAGAAGATGGAGAGGGCTTTGAGCGTCTTCAAACTGGATGTGCCAGATGACCGTAAGCAGGAACTGATTGAGCTTGTGGCCCGTCTAGCAATCATGGAAACGTCGTGGCGTGCGAAGGTAGGCAAACTAGTGAGAGAAGACATCGCTGATTCTGATATAATCGACATGTATGACTGGCTCTTAGACATATTCGGCGAAGGTTCAGAGGAGTACACAGGTCTGAAGCGCAAGATCCGCGAGATACTGTTTCCGGCAGATTGATGGCACAATCACTTGAAGTGAACCTGTACCGCAAGACCTCAAAACGTTTATAGCTGGCAGCAGTCGCGGCCTTGGTGGGACGCCCATCATGAGTGACGGCTCTGAAGCTCGAGACAGTTTCCTGACGGCTAATCAAGACAAGAAGAAACGCTTCATCCTTTTGCTGGTCGTTCAACAGTGCTTGTTCTGGGCAAAGGTGTTGGTCGGTCAGGAATTGGACTGGGACACTACGGCCAGACTCGTAACAGGAGACGTTTCAGGGGTCGACATAGGACCTCTATCATGTGTCATCATAGCTTCAATCGCGGCCATGTCAATCGACAGCACATTGAAGATCCTGCTCGTTTTCGTCCTTCATGACCTGTTCTATGCCGCAGCGCTCTGGGTCCTGATGAGCTGGCTTGATCACGGGTTTCACCTGAACAGCAGGGATTTGACTCTAGCCGCTCTGGTCTTCATCTGTGTTCCCCCAATCTTCAGGACTGTCACCCTCGCCGACGATAATGTCTTTCCCCTGCCTTTTCTGCTACTGGCCCTGCAAGAGGAAACTCAGCAGCGCAGAGCACATGTGACCGGTCTCCTGCTCGGATTGGCGCTATGCTTTCACATCCAGTCCATCCTCATTGTATCTGTCTTGTTCGCACACAGACTAGTCGCTGTTCGACGAGTTGGTCGGACAGGCGTGGTTTCGGCAGCCTTGGTGGCAGGGCTCCCAGTGTTGATGTATCTCGCATGTCTTCTTCCTCTGTATGCCGTTGGAGTCTCAAGTACTGTCATGAGATACTTGTTCGGTGAAGCACGCTGGAGTTTTCTGGCACAGGACTTCACTGCCCAGTCCGTTCTCGCAAGGCTGGTTCTATGGCTATCATCCATCACGAAGGCGTTCCTCCCTCCGTTCTCGATGCTGCTCTCGGCTGAGATTCGAACGCTCCTGGATATTTCAGTTGCAGTGATGATACTCGCCTGCGTATTCTATGCACTTCACCGGCGCTTCAAAGCTCTGGACGACATGGCGATTCCTTTCCTGTTGATCACAATCGGCCAGCTGGCTCTTTCGTTCATATACGAGCCAGAGGGGCTTGAACGATGGACTACTCTTGCGTTGCTCATGCCACTCTATTACATCTGGCTCATACACGACGCCACAGACCTTCTAGCTTGGTCCAACCAGAGTCTTCGCCGTGTGTCGGGCATGAGAGTCTCACGTGCGCTTCACTTGAACAGGACCACAGTTCACAACACCATCTTCGTTGGAGTCGCATTGATTGTGCTTTCCTACCCAGTTGTGTGGACCGCAATATCGGCTCCAACTCCGCCGGTCGGGGTTTTCATTGCCCGGCAGAGCGCTCTGCTTATTCCAAACCCACAGTCACTGGTAGTGGCAAATGACATCTTGGATGGAGATCCCAGATCGCTTAACCTGTACAGCCCGACCATCGTGACAGCCTGGATTCGAAATGCTGGCCATGTCCTTGTCACTCATGATAGGCAGTCAATTGTGACATACTTTGAATCCCCTGAAGACCTCGTCGAGTATCTGAACGAAACCTTCTACCAGTACCATGAAGCCGGCTACGCCATACTGCTTCTCCCCGGGTCATTCACACTCGTGAACGACCTACTACCGGACCTTGAGCAGGTAGCAGTGCCGGGTCTTCCTTATCGTCTACTAGTCCTGTGAGTTCGACCAGGCCATACTGGAGGACTGCCTATTTGCTCAGAGTCGGCTGATGAGTTTGAGCGCGGTCCGGGAAACATCAATGGCAGCGAGCTCAGGAACGGAATCGGCAGTAGCCCATGCCATCACCCATGTCTTCCCCTCAACTAGTGCCATGAGAAAGTGCCCACGGTTCTTCTCGGAGGTCGCCACGTAGAATCCCGTACTGGACGCAATCCTATTGTACTTCACACCGTTGGCATGGATAGAGGCTGCCGTGGTCTCGGCCGCCGTCGTGAGTTCGTGTCCTTCTTCAACCAGCGACCAGTTGCTTGTCTGCCACACTATGGTGCCGTCTTTGCACACCGCAAAGGCCTGAATCTTTGGATTGTTCTGAAACAGGCTCTTCCATTCTTCATCAATGACCGTCGACATAGTTGCGGCCGCCTTGGAGCTAGCCAATCAGAAACAATATTGCCTGCCGCTCGTTCATACTCGAATCTTGCCTTTCAGGAACTTCGCCGAGCGGTCCACATCGACGTAAATCCCGTCAGGAGTGGCACTCGCGTTGGCCCAAGCCACGACCCACTTGTCACCTTCAATCCTGACGAGCACAAGGGTACCGTTGCCTGCAGCACTTCGGGCGACAAGACTATCCGGGTTTGATCTCAATGTGCTGTACTTCACTTGATTCTGGATTACGCTCGCCGCCTTCTGGGTCACAGCTGAAACGAGACCCTTGACGTCCTTGGTCAGGTCCCAGTTGTTGGTTTGCCAGAGGACCTGTCCGTTAGCATTGACCACACCAAAGGCCTGGATCATGTGTCCGGAGTCATTGTAGGCCCGAGTGTAGGCTTCCATCACGACTTGGTTGTATGACACTCTGCATTCACCCCGTTGGACTCGTGTGTTCTGCGAAGCAGTTAGCTGGACTACTGATTTAAGATAATCTTGATGGTCCTCAACAGAGCCATTGAACAAGCACTTATGCAGGGGATCACACGCCCACATTGTGACCAACAAGGCGATCTGGGAAACAAGTGAGGGTATGCAACAGCTGCGTAGAAGTTGGACAATCTTGGACATTTTCGAGTAGGGGCTTAAATAGCTCGAACCAGACATCTCTTTGAGGCTTACTCGACACAATCCAGCCTCAAGGAGTACGGCCCCAGTGCCGTTTCTGGGAGGACAAAGACTCCTGTGTCCAACTTTGTCCAACTTACAATGAACGGTATCATGATTAGAGTGCTTGCTAGGCCCAGAAGCAGGTCCAGTACACTCACTGAAGAGATTGGCGAAGAGGCAGTGCTTGTGAATCTGAGAGAACCTGCGAGAGAAGGCAAGGCCAATTCTGAGCTCGTCAAACGACTTGCAAAGGCACTGAGTGTTTCATCTAACGATGTTGCCATCGTTGCTGGACACGGAACAAGAGACAAGATTGTGCAGGTTAGAGGACGAAAACAGACATACGTGCGGGAGCAGCTTCTAAGGACCATGGGGAGTATGTGAACCGTAAGACGTGATACCTACCGTCTGGACTGTTCCGACATCCATATCACACTCTTTTTTGTGTCCAATGATGCCGGAATGACTTCGGAGACCAAGCCTTGATCACTGACCACAGAGCTTCGAGAATGCTTCTTACGGCCCTCTTCTCTGCAGGGCTGTTCTACTGCGGAGTAGTCATCTCCAGCGGTCGTTTCGATATGGGGATTGGCGCTTCGATGGTCGTGGGGCTGCTGCTTGTCTGCCTGTCCCTTTTCATGAAACCTCCAACCAGAAAGGGACTGGTCTTGCTGGCTCTCGTGGAAATCGCCTTTGTCCTAGTCATGTCTGCCCTCGGATTGCTGTCAGAGGTGGTCTTGATGGCGGCAGCAGAGATCGTCATCTATGCAATGACGATGAGTGAGGCCAAGTTTCCCCTCACCAAGCGAGCATTGGCCACAGGGATTGTCGTTGGAGTGGTCATGACCTTTCTCGGTGTATACTTGATGCTTAAGCTTGGTGTGGTCTACTTCATTGGTGCAGAGATGATGGGAGCAATCATTCTCAGCACACATGGCAAATACACGAAGGAAGAGAACACGATTGTAGTCGCAATCGCTAATGGTTCCTCAATGATATGCGCAGGAATCCTCATCACGCTGCCCGGGTTAGTCATCTACGAACTGCAGTTCAAGCCCCCACTTGAACCCTCTATCGCTCCCGCTCTCATCACGCTTCCGTTCATCGCCTTTCTCATAGGCACGAGCGCACTCTTCGGGCTCATACTTCTTGTGCCATTCAAGAGTCACTTCGATAAACAGCCTTGGCCTCAACTCAGACCACAGGCAGAATGCATAATCTCAATGGGAGCTGACAAGACTGCAAAGAAGAATGTGCTAGTTGGCCTAGGGGGCTCTGCTTCGTATGTGGGGGCGACGAAGATTGTAGAGCAGGCTACAGGAGCGGCTCTGGGATCGATTCCAAGTGCATTCAAGGGCCTTGTCCCAGCCACGGGGCTAATCCCAGACTGGATTGGCTTGAGTAACTCACCGCTCATCGCCGCCATTGGGTTCTTCGTGGGCTGGAAACGAGCGCTTGTCCTCCTCCTTGGTAGCACAATCTCACTCACAATCTGGCTGGTCTTCGAACTGGCCCCGTATGAAGGCATCGGTGCACATCTGCAGCGTCCTGAGATTCTGTACCTAGTGTTCGGCGTGTTCGCGGCAGTCATCGTTTCCGAGGTCACATCAGCCAGGCGGAAGAAGGCGACAATTCAGGAACCAAGATCAACCGTCAAAGATGAACAGGCAAGCGAAACAAGAGCAGTGTCAGAGGAACCACCAACAGAGATGCCGTCAAAGACCGCTGAAGTGCCGAAGCTCGTGCGTCTGAAGAGAGAGCTCATGTCTGTGGACATGATTCGGCATGACATTAGAGAGATAGCCGCAAATCCGCAGGGTTTCTTGAAGAGCAGACGAGGACAAGTACCCCCGTGGATCGCAGTGGTTTCGATGCTTATGTTCATGGCAATCGGCATCGTGTTCTTCTGGGTCATCACTCCCTTCGCAGGACTTCAGATTCATTGGGCTCTCTCAGTTCTTGGTCCACCAGTGGCCCTACTCTCTGTCTATTTCACTGCAAGGGCCATCAGCGAAACCGGAATGTTGGCCGGTTACATATCTGACGTGATGGCAATACCTGCGATTCTCTTGTTTCGGGTCTCATTCGCGGCCATCACAACCTTCATGACAATGGTAGGTGCGTTCCAGGACGCGGCCATAGCGTTTCTTGTTCACCTCAAGCTAGGGACTTACACCGGCGTGAAAGGTATGGACATATTCAAGGCCATGTCTGTGGCAGCCATACTCGGGACATCGGTCGGTTCCTTCATCATCTTTGGAGTCTACAAGATTTATGGTTTTGGCGGCACTGAGTTCCCGTGTCCAATAGCACAACTGTTCGTCATACTTGTGACGAGCTTGATGGGTTTGGGCAACCTTCAGCTCCCTTACGTCGACAGGCTCGTGCAATTGCACCCTGCCTTGGCACATCCCGTGCTGGCCTTCATCTATGTGTTGATGTTCGGCTTGTTTGGATACCTTCTGAGCAGGCAGCTCTTGAAGGTCGGACTAAGTCCCATTAGTCTTGCAGTGGGCCTTCTGATTCCCCCCGCGACAACTGCAACGATGATGATTGGTGCCTTCATAGACTACAGAACCAAGAAGCACCAACAGCTATCCTGGGAAACAGACACGATGCAGACCACGACTCAGAGCCCTGAGTACGACAGGACATCTCGCCTACTGAGCGGCGTGGTGTCTGGCGAGGCGATAGTGATAGCAGTCTGGGCACTGGGCAGCGCCATACTCTTGTTCATCTAGTCTGGCTGTTCAATATGCTAGGCCAGTTTCCGCAAGAACCTAGGAGCCTTGTCGTCCCCCTATACAGGTGAACGGACTGCCTACTGAATCTGTCACTCCTTGGCAACATCTTCAATTGCCCGGTCCCATTCGTCCTTCTCTTCGGATTCTCCGCGACGCTTCCTACGGGCATGCGTCCGTTCCCTTCTCGCTCTCCCCGCTTCCTTCTTCTTCTGCTTCAGCTCTCGCCTTTCCCGCTTCAGATCCTGTTTCTGCTCCTTGGTCAGCTTCCCCTCCACTTCGACTTCTCTCTTGACAATGGCGCCAATAAGCATCGCAGCGAAAGGAAACAGGGCCACTACAGGAACCAAGAACAGAAGCATGAACTCCGGCTGCAGGAGCTCCACACTATTGGCTATCCCCGTAGGAAGGTTCAGTAGCGCCACAAAGACCCAAGGGTTCATCAAAAGGAAGGAAACACCAACTACTGCCAGAAGACGGACTGCCGAACCGATTACAGCCGATTTGATGACGTAGCTCTCGGACGGGGCAGCCGCCCGAGCTGTCAGTTCATCCTTGGCTGCAGGGTCATTGCGAAGCAGTTCATCAACGAAATGCTGTAGGCGTCGCACATCTGCTACAGCATCCAGATTCTCAAGAGCATCTTTGCTGCCGACAACCTTTCTTTCAATCGCCTCACGTAGAAACGAAAAGGCTGTTGCTCCAGAGGACCGACTCATGGCGGTTGTGCTGACCTTCTCGCTCCTCTCCATCCTGTCTTGCTTGCGGGTGGCCATGCGCAGCGCCAAGAGCTGCTTCTTCAGAGTCTCCTCTCTCTCCTCCACAGGCTTACCAACGGAATGGCTGTATATCATCTGGTAGCTCGATTCGAGATAGGCGAACGAAACAAGCGCGAGTATCTGCACCCTGCTGATGAGGAACTCGTAGAAATCGGTGGGAAAAACCTCGTAGTTGGGAATCGCTACGTCCCTGAATGCAGCGATGACCAATATCAACTGGATAGATATGAAAGCGCCAGCCACGTACTTGTGGTCCATCCGGACAAGCGACTGCAGGAATAGGGCTACACCTACTGCGGCACACAGAAAATAGAGAAACGTGAAGGTCTGGTTCCAGAGAGTGAGTAGTATCCCAAAGAGGTCATTCATGAAGGATGCAAACACCTCATGCACATTCATCAGAGGGCCTGAAACACCGTAGGGTTGCATGTACCAGAAACGAAGAACGAGTGTGTTGTACAGTCCCCCTACAAGATTGTCCAGAGTCGGGCTACTGAGAAGAGGGGACGCAACGCCATTCACAATCATGATTGCCAAGAAGAACATGATCAGCGAAAGAAGCCTGAATACGGTCACTATGTACGCGTAAGGTATGCTCCAGTCCCATCTCCCGGACATTATGCTGTAGACTGTGTACGACAGGTATACGAAGGTCGCTACAGAAACAATACGTAAGATCCAAGTGACGACTCTCAATGAAGCGCCACACCCCTCTGCTTCGCAGCATTGTACTGACGGATTATGGTCGGGAGGAAGTCTTCTGGGCCCACATTGACGACTTCGATGCCAAACCGTGATAGTGCCCGAGAGATCTTGAGACGCCGCTCCCACAGCTCCTCCGAAACGGCCTCTGAGAGGACTTTCTCAACTGGTCCAAACTGACCTACTGGTACTTCAAACCAAGGACCAAATGGACTGATGACAACAGCCCTGTGCCCGTTTGCCACGACTGCCTTCATCGCATTCAGCAGTGGGGCGGGCGATTCCTCTAGGTCTGTAAGGAAGAAGAAGAGAGA
>Ga0315284_10000232_pt1 | contig 77287 bp, 62 predicted proteins | sample YL17G09_16_MG_FD_203696 | JGI IMG/M metagenome (GOLD analysis project Ga0315284, IMG submission 203696) | Sediment microbial communities from Yellowstone Lake, YNP, Wyoming, USA - YL17G09_16 | ecosystem: Environmental > Aquatic > Freshwater > Lake > Sediment | place: USA: Wyoming | collected... | reverse complement strand
AAGTACGGGGTGTGCTAGGTGACTACAGCGCCTTCGAGCCTGTGGCCAAGAACATCTTGGACTACTGGGCGGACTATGTAGTGCAGATGCACATAGGACAATCTCGGGCGCAGAGAGTGATTGAGAGGACAAGACCTGAAGGTGATAGAAGGACGGCTGTGCTGTATCTTACTCGAAGAGGTTTCTCTTCAACTCCCGAGCCAGCAGAAACAGGTAAATGGACTGAGGAGAGGGCTGAGCAGGGAAACACCCCCGATGTATGAAGCACTGGCTCTTCTCGAACTCGCTGTATGGTTGGGCTTACCTGCATGGGTGGCGAACTCCACGCCCGTCATCCTTGGTGGAGGTATGCCAATAGACCGCGGACTTGTCCTACGAGATGGACACAGGCTCTTTGGCAATAGCAAGACCGTAAGAGGCTTTGTACTAGGTGTCATCTGTGGCACTCTGGTGGGTGCGGCTCAGACCCTTGTCGCGCCATACCTGCGCCCCTTGCTCGGCATGTTTGTGACAGTCACACCGGATATGGAAGCTGTGTTGTTCATGACATTGCCTACGGCGTTCCTGCTGTCCTTGGGTGCACTGACTGGTGATCTCCTCGGATCGTTCTTCAAGAGACGAGCTGGCATAAAGAGTGGAAATCCTTCGCCCATACTCGATCAACTGGGTTTCATAATACTGGCCCTGATTGCAGCATCGCCATTCCTGCACCCGGGTTCACAATATGCCATTGTGTTGATACTGACAACACTATGTGTGCACTGGCTGAGTAATGCTCTTGGCTACCTTCTTGGCCTCAAGGATCATCCTTGGTAGCATTGCTACCAACCGGCCATGACATACACAGAAGCATGATGCAAGTCATCAGATCGTTACGCCCTCCAAAAGATAGACATAAAAGGTAACACCGGACCTTAGTCTTGTTCCGGTCCAGATGCCACTACAAGAGTCTGTGTGGCATGTGTGCAAGGAACCAGCAGCCTTCTATTCCATACCGGAGTTGCTCCAACAATGAGGGTATCTCAATTCATGCAGTCAGACGTGCGGTACGTTACAGTGCCAGGTACGAGAGAAGATGTTCTACAGCTGATGGCTGAATCTCAGATCAGTGGTTTTCCCGTCTGCAAGAAGGGTACAAAGACCCTAGTAGGGATGATTACGAGGCACGACCTGCTTCGGAAACCGGATGAGAATCAGCTGGCCTTGTTGATGGTCAGAGACCCTGTCGCAGTCACACCGGAGACTGACGCCAAGAAAGTCGTCGATCTCATGCTCGATAGGGGTTTTAGAAGAGTGCCTGTCGTGAAGAGCGGTGACTTGGTTGGCATCGTGTCGGTTCCAGACATTCTTGGAGCAGTACTGGAGGAGGACAAACATTTCCAGTCCGCGAGTATCGCAGACTATGTGAGTAGAGCTGTGACTGCGATCTGGGAAGAAACCCCGCTGCCCCTCACATATATGATCATGGAGATGGCGCACAAGACAGCCGTGGTGATTGTCAACGAAATGGGCGGGGTGACAGGGATGATGTCTGTCACCGACTACATACGCCTTTCAGAAGAAACGCATGAAGACAATGTGTCCAAGACTTACAGTGGGACCGAAGCTTCGGTGGAGTGGGGCTGGACTTCTAAGGACTTCCTACTGGTGACCAAGAAACTCCTGAAGCTTCCAAGCGTGCCGGTCAGCCAAGTGATGACCAAGAACCTGATTAGTGTGAGTGAGGTCGCCACTGTTTCAGATTGCGTGAAGACGCTTAGGAAAAGTGACATCGATCAGGCGCCCGTTCTGTCTGCCACTGGTGCTCTCGTCGGTATGATTGAAGACCAAGAACTGCTCAAACTGGCTGCGAAACGTCTTGCTCCGAGTCCAAGGGCGGAGAAGTGAGAGGAAAGGACTCTGCAATCGAGTGGTTTCAGTCGACAAAGTCTGTCAGAGAAGTCTGCTCAGATTGAAACAGGGAGTCCATGGCAGAGTTGATCAACCTTAGCCCATCCTTCAGGTACTGGCCGAGGCCATGTTCGTCAATCACTCTCTGAGCTATGGCAAGATACTTTGAGATGTTCTTGCGTCTGACAGTCAGCGAGAGCTTGGAGCCACAATCACACTTGCCAGAGAGCGGGACTCTGCGATAGATTCTGTGGCACCTTATACACTGGATCTTCTGAGTAGAGTAGGCCCTCAGGTTTCCTCTTATGTCTCGGATGAAATGATGTGATAGGACACGTTCGGCAACGTCTTGTGCGTCTACTGCATCGATTAGGCCAGCCAGTCGAAGTTGAGCATCCAGCTTCTCTTCCATGCTGCCCAAGGTCTTGTACCTTGTATTACGTGGACCTGCGTCAATCAGAGAAGTGCCATGAGTGAAACCGAATCCTTCATACTGGTTCTCCGTGTTCAACCTTGATGCTACAATGTCAACTAGGCGTTCGACTTCTTTGGGGTGACGAGCCTCAGCAACCATCTCAAAGAATTGTGCGGGATAGCGTCTGCACACATCCATGTTGTGCGCTTCGGCGTCTACCTCAGACGGGTTGAGAATGACCGATAGGACAAGGGGCGCATCCATGAAGCCCCCTCTGCCTGCAGGGAGGTAGGCTCTTGAAAAGTTGAGAAGAGCTTCCAAGACAAGCATTACTGCATCTTCGTCGCCATCGCAGTTTCGCCTCTTGGCGGCATGCCAGTATGGATGTGCGTAGCAGACACTCGCATCTGTGAAACCGATAATCCTACCGATTATCCCTGCGGACGTGTGAGGTGCGAGCCCTATGACAAGCTGTCCCAAGACGTCGTCCTGCGTTTCGAACTTGTAAAACGGCTCCAGTCTGTACACTTTCTCAAGGCAGTCATCGACAAAACACCCCACTCTGAGAAGATACTCAGCACAGTTCTCGGATACAACTAGGTCTTGCACCTTGAGTTCCACAATCTGGTCGTCTGAAACAAGAGGATTGCCATTATAGTCAGTGCGATAGCCCAGTTCACGTAGACGTTCGACTGAAACTCCTATCTCACGGGGGGTGAAGTGAGTCAGGGGAGCATCCGTCGAGTCAAAGCGCGCAGTACCATCTCGATAGCAGTATACATCGTGCTTGGCGCGGAGCATACCCTTCCCGGTGTATTCAGGAATCTTGAGCGCATTCGTCAATCCAAGCACACCTCGTGGATTGTAGGCCTGTGATTCACCAATCTCGGTCTTTACGCGATCAAGAAGCGTTTGAATGTCAACTACGTACTTCCTTGTGGCCCGAATCATGTTCACGTCGTGGCTCAGAGGACACATCCCTGTGTTCGGGTCTATTGTACGACCACAGCCGTCCTGAGAACACCATCGACTCACTTCCGTATGTAGCAGACACTTAGGGCAACGTGACTCGAATGTCAGGGTCTTGCATTTGGGACATACACGTGACACCATCTCAATGTCTGGTCCATATGTTTCAGCATAGCTTGACTGCCCATCCCCCAGATCATCAAAAGATGATAAAGTGGAAACGGCTTGTGCGGTCTTGGCAACTCTCTCCAGTCGCCTCTCACTAGCGGTGGTCCGACCCACAGGAAAGAGCACTTGAACCGGGGGGTGCATCTTCCGCGCCTCAGCCTTCTCGGGTCGACCCATTCTTGCTCCTATGAAAAACCCCGCCTTATCTCTAAGCGGCACGCTTGTGACAGAGTTCAGCATCTGAAGAGGATCCTTACCGCTGAGCGGCTTGTTTCTGGAGCCCAACTGCACGAGAATAGTTTCGGGGCTGTCAGTAAGACAGATGTTCGCCTTGTCGCGGCTCACGATATGAGGGACGCCAAGACGTTCGAGGAGGCCTTTGTAATGCGGATCATTTGGAACGGTAAGAGTTTCGCCCTCAGGAGCACGTTCTATCCTGTGCTTAGACAGAAGCCATTCCCTCAGTTCGGAAACCTCTCCTGTATTCAGAACTGACCATCGGTACAGGTATCTCGGGTGCAATGGCACGTGAAACTGCTCCGAAAGACGTAGAGCTTGGGCTGGAGTCGGAATCCTAGAAAGTGGAAACTCGATGAAGCCCTTCAGATCATCGTGCGTAACTCCAGTGTCAGAAAGATGCTTGTCAACGTGCTTTGCACTCAGACGAGAGTAAGCCTTCTCAAGGTCGTGTGACCACCACTCCTCGCAGTACCCAGAGGGCACCAGCGGGTGATTGTTCTCTAGAAACTCACCTAGCGCGATCAAGATATCGCCCAGAAAGATGATACGTTCCACCTTTCCTTCGAGACTTTGAGCTTCCTCAGCAGTGTTGACCTGTTTCACCGAGCCATCCCTGAGCAGGACTATTGGTCCCTCGATAGTGTCTACAGGAGCCACAATTGCCCCCTTGCCCGGTCGCTCGGTACGAATGTGAGTCCCGGTGGCAAGAAACTCGTCGACTAGGAACATGGTAGCAGGACTGATACCGGCACCCGCCAGTCCGGTGTTGCGCGACCGACCGTACCTGAGCCTGAAACCGCCAATACGAGAGGGGTGAGAGAACACCGGTCTTCCGCCTATCACATCGGCGAGGTACTCCGGCTTCGGTGCGAGCTTCTTGAGAACAGACTCATCTGCCTCTGAAGACTTGGCCTTCGATGTCTTGGCCGCAATTTCGCTGAGCCACTCCCACCCAGGTACGTTGATTTTGTTCACCATCTTTGCAAGCTTCGCAGACCGGCCAACAACCCCGTCGCTTAGGACTAGGACGAAACCACTCCTGACCCTATTGGTTTCGATGCGCTCAAGGTCTCGGCCACCTGATACTTCGTACTCTTCGGTTGGCTCGCCAGTCAGCATTATGGGCAGTCGCGCTGCTGCGAACCTGATTAGGTCTGGATACACCGGGTACTGTAAGTGCGACGCACGAGAGTACAGCTCGACCTCCTCAACTGCTCGTTCCACTTCATCGTCAGTTGTCTTGAAGGCGGGAATATGCAATACTTGGCGTACTTGATCTGTCACAAGCACGGTCATTGCGGCGTCCGTGCCTCCAGCAGCACGAATCGGGCCAGCAAGGTAGAGTGCCAGATACTCGCCCTCACCTGAACCACGTATCCGAACTTTGGCAATGCCTTCCAAAGGTGCTGCAGTGATACTCTCAGTCATGATTGCTAATGCGACACGTACTGCCTTGTCTGCGGCTTTCTCACGGTCTGAGATTCCTCCAAGATCTCCAGTCGCTATTTCCCTTGCCACTGCAAAGGCCACTTCCTCCCTAGAGAAGGTCTGTTGAAGTTCACGGATTCGTTTGGCCACTCCAACGGGGCCGTCAAGAGTCGCCTCCACCCTTGCGGCCACATCATGTGCCGGAGGTATCTCAACCTTGGTCACCGGGTCGAAACCCTCAGCCCTCGCGCGTTCAGCAACTCCATAGATTCGCTCTAACTCTCTCTTAAGAGATGAGAAGTACTCTCCATAGCTCACACTGTGTTTTGGCAGACTCGGCTCGGAATCACTCACTGAATATCATCGATTGCCACCGAGCGTTGGCTTTTTGTGTTTTCGCTCAAGCTCCTACGATGCCAGCTATCAGAGGAACCTCAGATTCTGAGAAGAGCCCTTTAAAGGAGTGCAAAAAGACTACTCTGCATCCGGCACTCAATATCAGGATGGAATTGACTGTGCTTACACTCGAAGAAACCATTGAGTTGATTCTGAAGCATTCATCGGATTACGACCGCAAGGGCATTCTGAGGCTCATTGACGAGAAGCGTCAGGAACTTGGCCCAGAGGTCGTCAACGAGGAGTCAGCTGCAATGATTGTCGCTCGAGAGCTTGGGATTGACCTGCAGCAGGTTTCACCTAATGCGCGAATGAGGGTGGAGGACATAACCGAGAGCAGTAGAAGCGTAACGCTCACTGCTAAGGTTGTCAATGTTGGAGCCTTGCGAACCTTCTCGAAGCCTAGCGGGGGTGAAGGAAAAGTAGCGAGCATCATTGTGGCCGACGAAACTGGCCAGATTAGAGTCGCCCTCTGGGATGAAATGGCAGATGCTATTGAGGAGGGCCCGATAACTTTGGGGAGCGTGGTCCAAATCAGAGGAGCATATGTGAAGAAGGGACTAAGAGATGCTCTTGAGTTGAACTTGGGCAGAATGGGAGGGATTAGGGTACTAGACGAATACGAGGCAGAGGACCTGGACATCAAGACGGCTGAGTCAAAGAGCGCCCAGATAGCGGACCTTCAGGACAGAATGTTTGATGTGACCCTAACTGCGCGACTGGATGCGCTCTACGGCATATCTACATTCACTCGGAAGTCTGACGGTGCAGAGGGGAAGGTTGCAAGTGCCACAATGACCGATGATACAGGTAGCGTCAGGGTTGTCTTCTGGGATCAGTATGCGGATCAGATGAAAGACGCAAAGCCGGGAGAAGTCATAAGACTCAGTGGGGCCTATACGAAGACAGGGCGGAACGGCGAGGTTGAGGTCCATGCCGGGAGGAGCGCCAAGATAGAGAGAGGTCTAAAGCAGAAGATATCTGCTGCAAGAACTCCTGCAAAGGCGGCGGGAGCCAAGTCCGTGGTTGAGGCTGTGGGTAGAAAGAGCATTGTGGACCTGTCTGTGGAGATGAGGGACGTCGATATAGAGGGAAAGGTTGCCAAAGTCTTCCCCCCCACATCCTTTGAGAGAGAAGGAAAACAGGGCAAGGTTCAGAACATAGTGATTGGTGACGAGTCAGGGACAGTCCGTGCCACGTTCTGGAATGAGGATGCTGAGAAGGTAAAAGACCTGCAAGAGGGAGATGTCATCAGGATACAACACGGCTATGTGAAGGAGGGCTTTCGCGGCGGAGTTGAGTATCATGCTGGGCGTCAGTCGGACATACAAATCAACCCTAGTGACACACACCTTGATCAGCTGGACCTTTCCGAGATGAGAGCCAAGTCCGTGGTTGAGGCTGTGGGCAGAAAGAGCATTGTGGACCTGTCTGTGGAGATGAGGGACGTCGATATAGAGGGAAAGGTTGCCAAAGTCTTCCCCCCCACATCCTTTGAGAGAAAAGGAAAACAGGGCAAGGTTCAGAACATAGTGATTGGTGACGAGTCAGGGACAGTCCGTGTCACGTTCTGGAATGAGGATGTTGAGAAGGTAAAAGACCTGCAAGAGGGAGATGTCATCAGGATACAACATGGCTACGTGAAGGAGGGCTTTCGCGGCGGAGTTGAGTATCATGCTGGGCGTCGGTCGGACATACAAATCAACCCTAGTGACACACACCTTGATCAGCTGGACCTTTCCGAGATAGCAGTAAGACCTGCCATCCAAGCAGGGAGAGTCATGATAAGTGAGATTGATGATGCTGCAGAGGGGAAGACCGTTGAGGTCTGTGGTATCGTTGTTGTGCCGTCCCGTACAAGTCCAGTCTATGCCTCATGTCCGAAGTGTAGGAAGAAAACTGAGGAGAAAGAGGGAAAGCACTACTGTGTGAACTGCGGCAAAGTCGAGAAACCTGAGTACCGTATGTTGTACAAGGTGACTATTGATGATGGATCCGGGTCGATACGTGTGACACTCTTTGGGAAGACCGGAGAGGAACTTCTCCAGATGACAGCTCAAGAGGCTCAAGAACTGATAGCCAAGTCCGGTAACAAGACACTGCCAATTGAAAAGAACTCTGACAAAGTGCTTGGGAGGTATGTTGCGGTGCGCGGGCGCGTGGCGAGATTCAGAGAGGCACTAGAGATATCGGCCAACGAGTTGATTCTCGTCAATCCGATAGAAGAAGCCAAGCGCCTAAGAGAAAGTGTCACCAAACTTGTGGGCTGAATGCAAGCAACGCGGGAAGGGCCGCGGTCCGGTTCAGTCCCAAGTTACGCGTTCTCAGTGATTCTCTTCTCCCGAAGTTCTGGCAATCAGTGCATGAAGACCTTTGAGGAGTGTACTGATCTCTGCTTCGTTGTTATAGATGTAGATTGAAGCCCGTGCCGTTCCTCTTGCAGGTGGAATTCCCAGCTGATAGTGAAAAGGCCCTGCACAATGCCACCCGCTCCTTATCATCACTCCATACTCGTCGCTCAAGAAAGATGCGATGTCATGTGCTGATGTGACTGTGTCCACAAAGAATGAAACGAGCCCACTTCGAAGATTGACGTTTTCAGGCCCAATCACGTGGAGATGTTCCAGTTCCTTCAGCCCCTTGAGCATGGTTGCCAAGAGTTTCCGCTCTTGCTTCTCGACTTCAATCATGCCAATCGATTGTAGGTATTCCGCAGCCGCGCCGGCGCCGATAGCACCTGCATAGTTCTGCAGTCCCGCCTCAAACTTGGCTGGCGGCGGCAGATAGTAGGGCAGTATACGACCATTCTCAAACCTCACATCGCTGACCGTATCACCGCCGACGAGAAACATGTTCATTGACTCCAGCAGTTCCATTCTCCCATAGAGAACGCCCATTCCTGTTGGGCCGCACATTTTGTGTACTGAGATGGCTGAGAAATCAACATCAGGATTCTGTACATCAAGCGGGTGATGCGGAGCGTACTGGGCGTCGTCTGAAACAACCAATGCACCACGATCATGTGCAATCTCGACTATGTCTCGGAGTGGAGTGATAGTACCCGTGACGTTCGAGGAGTGTACAACGGACACGACCCTCGTATTGCTGTCAATAGCCTTCTTCCAGTCTTCAATATCGAAAGTTCCATCGTCATGTGCCTTGACAACTTCAATCCTCATCCGGCTTCTTCTTGCCCTTTCTACAAACGGAAGAGAACCACTGTGGTGTTCTAGACTCGTCGTCACAATCTTCGAGCCCCTTGGAATCTTGAGACAGTTCGCAACTATGTTGAGCGACTCCGTTGCGTTTCGTGTCCAGATACACTCACGTGGCTCGCTGGCATTGATGAATCGAGCGATCTTCTCTCTAGCTCTTGAATAGGCACCTGAGGCCTCTTGTCCTAACTTGTGGACGCTGCGGCCGGCACAGGCAGGGTACTGCTCATAGTACTCATTCATTGCGCCGATGACTTGACGGGGTTTCAGTGCCATGCACGCACTATCTAGGTAGACTAGTGGATGGCCGTTGACCGTACGTTTGAGAACAGGGAAGTCGTTTCTGATACGCGCCCAGTACTCCGTGTCCGTTTTCTCATCGCCTCACGATTTGCCAGTGGTATCCGCCCTTACCCAGCTTCTTGGTGACGAGCCCCTGTTCAACAAGCTGGTTGGCAGCGGCAACAAAGGTGTCACCGCCTGCGCAGTCCTTACAGATCTCAACGTACTCGGTTCTCTGTGCCATCTCAAGTATCTCAGATGTCGTCAGGGTACCTGCAGCCTGTAGTATCTGCAGTACACACTGGGCATTCTTTGACAAGGCAGACATCAGTCATGTCGCATGGCAACTGCAATAAGAAGCCTTCGAACCAGAACTCATCAAAACTCAACGCAACGCTTAAATGAATGCCAGCAGAGGCCGAACTCGCTCTGTTTCTCCGTGCCTAGTAGCTCGGTCTATGTGAAATAGGCAAAGGTGAGGAATGATGGGAAGAAGAAGAAGGCAGAAGATTCGACGACGGCCGCAGAAGCGAATCCCTGACGTCTATCAATGTCCAGACTGCGGTAATGCGTCAATCAAGATAGAGCTGCTCAGGGAGAAAAAAGTGGCGACGGTCAAGTGCGGCTCCTGCGGACTTGAGATGACTATCGACGAGGTCAATTCGCTCACTGAGCCTGTAGACGTCTATGGCAGTTTCATCGACCGGTTCTATGAAGGCAGCAAGACAGAGGAGTAGCCTCAGTACAGAGCTCTTCAGTCAGCAATGATTATAAGTGACATTCAGACGGAGCCATCCGATACCTATGCAGATAATCCCAGTCATCGACATCGTCTTGTACGTCTTGGGAATTGTGGCCCTTCTCCTTGTCTTGGGCTACGTCGCATACGGTGAGGAAGAGGAAGAGTAGGGCACGTCTGAAACAACCTCATGATGAACTTAGAGGCACTAATCCAACGGGCATTTGAGAGATCTGCACCACACTTATCGAACCTAGATATGGTGCAGTCATTGGTCGAGGAGATAATGAAGCAAGCCTCCTCTCCAAATGAGGCCATAGAACTGCTTGAAGACAGAGCGCGTGAGGCAGATGTCACGCTTAGAACTGACATTCGCATCCTAGTGAACGAAATTCGCCACACACTTCGACAAAGGATGTCCTTTGGATGAATGTCTTTGATTCTCTAGGTCCAGAGATCTCCGGATTCCTGTCAACCCGGGGCATCCAGACGCCCACGCGGATTCAAGAGAGAGCAATTCCCACAATACTGGCTGAACGGAGCAACATGCTTTTACTTGCCCCCACGGGCAGCGGCAAGACTGAAGCGGCCCTCTTACCACTATTGAAACTCCTTGAGGAGAAACGGTTGAAACAGGACCTATTTGGGATTCACATCCTGTACATAACGCCGCTGAGAGCGCTCAACCGTGATGTGTTCGGACGGATAGAAGACCTCTGTGACCACTTGGGTTTCACAGTAGCTGTCCGACATGGTGACACAACACAGTATGTGCGAAGGCAGCAGGCAATCACTCCGCCCCACCTGTTGATAACTACACCTGAGTCGCTTCAGGCAATCCTCCCGGCGCAGAGGCTCAGATATCACCTTAAGACTGTATTTGCCGTGGTTGTGGATGAAATACACGAACTGGCCGACAGTAAAAGGGGAACCCAGCTCAGTCTAGGTCTCGAACGACTGAACCAAGTCGTGGGGTCGCGAGTACAACGAATAGGACTATCTGCGACCGTCGGAAACCCAAGGACTGTTGTAGCCCTCCTGAGTGGGGTATTGGGTCAAACAAGGATTCTGTGGGCGGGGTATGGACTACGTAAAATGAACCTGAGGGTGGAGATGCCAAAACCCACCACTGAAGACATTGAAACTTCCAAGCGGATTTCCTATCCCGTGAACTCCACAGCGAGACTTCGAAGGATTGTTGACCTAGTGCAATCGCATAACTCGACGATAGTGTTCACTAACACTAGATCGTTTGCGGAGGCTCTTGGCGCCAAGATGCATGCTCTCAAGCCTCCATTTGAGTTTGACGTCCACCATGGGTCACTATCAAAGGACACCCGAATGGCTGCTGAAACTCGTTTGAAGCAGGGACTCTCAAGGGCCATCATCGCTACATCAAGTCTGGAACTTGGCATAGACATTGGACAGGCAGACTTGGTTGTCCAGTATTCGTCCCCTCGAGAAGTGGCCCGCGCCTTGCAGCGTACTGGGCGCGCCGGGCATGGGCTCGAGAGGATCGCGGAGGGGGTCTTCTTGGCAACTGTCAATCTCGATGACGTGACTGAGTCGGCAGTGATACTTAGGCGCGCACTGTTGAACAAGGTCGAGGATGCAAGCATACATGAGAAGGCTTGGGATGTCCTATGTCATCAGATAGCCGGAATTGCTATTGACATGCGTCAGGTAGACCGCAAGGATCTCACAGCATTGGTACGCGGAGCGTACCCGTTCGCAGGGGTGACGGATGAGGAACTCGGCTCAGTGTTGGACTTCATGGCAGAGAGGGGAATTGTACGCGTAGTGAGCTCCAAGGTTTCCGCTAGCAGGCGAACACGAATCTTCTACTACGAGCACCTGAGCACAATTCCAGATGTCAGGCAATTGAACGCCCTCGACATGACTACAAGGACATCCATCGGCGTATTGGATGAGGACTACGTCACGCAGAATCTGCAAGGCGGCTCGCTGATTGTCATAAGGGGTAAGTCTTGGACTGTTGTGAGTGTGAATGAAGATGAAGTCCTCTGCGCACCAGCAAGCAGCGTTGAGACTGAAGCACCACATTGGATTGGTGAGATGATCCCGGTCCCGTATGAAGTTGCATCTGAGGTTGCTAAGCTCTGGGACTCCATATTGAGGAAACCTGATGCCGACGCCCGGACTTGGCTGCAGACTCACTACGGGATAGATCAAACGACACAAGACTACATGATTCGAACAGTAGCGGAGAGTCATGAGTCATTGGGTAGGTTGCCGTCTGCAGACACTGTCTTGGTCGAGGACTTCGGGACGGGTATGGTCATTCATACCCCGTTCGGCACTAGGGCGAATGAAACCCTCGGTATTGTTGTGGCGGCTCTACTGACAACGAGCATTGGGGTTGATGTGGGTGTTGAGAGAGACCCTTATCGAATTCTCCTGACTTCGACGGCACGGCTTGACTTGAATCGTGTTGTTGATACGCTCAAGGGATACACAGGCAATCAGGTTTCGACGATACTTCGACTAGCAGTGAAACACACCCAGACATTCGCCTCCCGATTCATTCATGTCGCTCGTAGAATGGGTGTGATTAGAAGAGACGTGAGGGTCAAGGACATCCCGGTCAGACGACTGATAGATGTCTTTCAGGACGGACCTGTCTATGAAGAGGCGATGAGAGAGGTCCTCCATGACAAACTGGACGAGAGTATGGTTGTCAATCTGTTCGACCGAATCTCATCTGGAAATGTGGAGGTCTATACTGTAGTAACCGATAAACCCTCGCCACTTGCACGCTTGATAATTGAGGAGAAGAGTCGCTTCGAGGTGCTAGGTGAAATCACTGATGAGAACGAGATTCTTCGGCTTGTGGAGGCCAGACTTCTCACGAAGCAGTTCAGGTTAGTGTGCATGGCGAATGGAGACTGGAACTCGGTCCGGACAATATCCACTTTGGACGAGACTGTGTCCTGTCCAAGCTGTGGGTCAAGGATGATTGCAGCCGTTTCTCCAGATGACTCAGAGCTCTCTATGATGGTGAGATCAGTCAAAGCCGGTGGAGCTTTGCCAAATGACAAGAGGAAACTCTACACGGCCGGGGTCCTGACAGCAGAACTCGTGGCAACATATGGCAGGATTGCCCTACTAGCGCTAGCCGGACGCGGGATTGGGCCGACAACAGCATCTCGTATATTGCGTCCGGGAATGACAGACAGAGTCAGTCTGCTCAGGCAGATTGCAGAGGCGGAGCGGAACTATGCCAGAACAAGACCATTCTGGGAGTGAGAAGCAGAAACCCATGGTCGTATTCGCTGGGCGAAGCAACGTGGGCAAAAGCAGTGTAATGAGAGCACTCACAGGCAGAAGACTCAAGGTGGGCAAGCGTCCTGGGACCACACGATGGGAGAAAAGCATTGATCTCGGAGCCGTGCTCTTTGTGGACACACCGGGCTTTGGTCACATGGCTGGACAGGGGAGGAAGGCCATTGAGCGAGCAAAGACCGCACTCGTGCAGAAGCTTGAATCTTGGAGCAGTCGCCTAGTCTTGACTGTGCTCATCATAGACATCTCGCTGTTCCGAGAGCTCGTCGAGAGGTGGGAGAACAAGGGAGAGATTCCGATTGATGTGGAATTCTACACTTTCCTTTCTGAGATATCTAAACACGTGATTGTAGTCGCTAACAAGATTGACAAGCTGCCGAGTGGTAACAGAGCAACGGAGATAGAGTATCTGCATGACAAGCTTCCGCAGAAGGGAAGTGCTCCGGTGATTGTCCCTATTTCGGCTAAGCAGGGGACAAACATCGTTGAGCTCAGGAGAGAGATAGAGAGGGTCCTGCAGGCTGAAGGTCTGCAGATGCCCACTTGGTGAGTGTCTTGCACAGTCTACTTCTTCTTGGCCAAATACAGGACAACACCGATTACAAGAATCGTGGATGAGATCAACAGCATCGGCATGACAGCTGTTTCAGGTTCTACGAGGTCTTCGGAGAGCCAGCTCAGCATGTTCATGAAAAGCCGGGAATTGTCCACTGCATAGAACCATTTGAGCTCGGCATTGGGCAAATCAAGAAGACGGCCCGTGAACATGATTGTGGAGCCCGATATCACAATCCTACTGTTGTTGTACTCAAAGGCGGAGAGCCACGGTGGGAGTGTGCCGTTGATTGCCGAATAAGAGAGCGGGCGTTCTTCAAACTCGGTCAGGCTCATGTTCGGGAAGGATATGTTAGCGAACGTGTTAGGACCCTTCCTGAACTGAGCAAATGAGGTCTTTGCACCTCGTGCAAGCGAACTCTCCAAGAACACTGGCTTCAGGGTGGCGGTCATCAGAATCAGTTCGTTGATGTCTTTGAAGATGGGATGACTTGAAACCCAAGTCGTGGGGTCGAGCCGTATCACCCAAGGATATGTGTTGTTCAGGGCGCGTTCATAATCAAACATTGTGTCGGCCCAGAAATTGTCCGCCCCAGTTGCATTGATACTGAACCTAACACCAGTGATGTTCAGCAGGTCCAAGAGCCTGTTGACTGCAATGTTGTCCCCCAAGTCTTGGAAGGGCTGTTCACCAGCCCAATAAGTGGAGTTCGAGTCTATGTTGGGATCGCCCAGTATCATCAATGAACTGCCGTTGTTTAGCATCTCTACGACCGACATGGCTTCTGACTTGGTAAACTCATAAGTCCGGTCAGGGGACGCAAGAATCAGGACGTCCACATCCTTCAGTATGGTGTCATTGATAGGAGAATCCTCGTTAACGCGGACTACGTATCTTGTTGATGCATTGACCATGTCAAGCATCAGTTTGAGCCCCTTGTCGGCGTCGTCCGCTGCAAACTGTGGTCCGTGAGAGGCATCGTATAGGATGACGACTGGATCAAGGGGGGTCTGAGCGCTTGCGGTACATTCTAGACACGAGAAGACAACCATGAGCGTAATCACGGCCGTACAGATTTTGGACATGTTATCAAGCCGCAGCATTGCTCAATTCGACCTAGGTGCTTAGATGCCCAGCGTCATCAGAAGGCGTTTTTTAAAGTTATCCTCAGCGGGCGTGTCTTTAGGGCTGTCTAGTCAGTCCTTCTCCATACAACGTGCATCTTCCTTCTCTCGCCATCTGTCGAATCGATTGTTTCGTAAGACCCTCTGACTTCGGCAATCTTCTGTGCAAGGATGTGGTAACAAGTGTCAACCTCCCCTGCAATAACGACCGACTGGTAGAAGCTCCTACAGCTGCAGTAGTTCTCTGGGATTACTAGGTACTCACGTTTGACACCCCGGACAACCCATGCAGTGAGCCCACTTGGCTTGAAAAGATACTTGACGATGCGCCCTTCTTCGACTGCTCGCAATGCCTTCACGAACCGCATACCATACTTGCCTCTGAAGTACTGGATGTCGGCCTGCGTCAACTCCTCTCGAGCAAGGAGTCCGACCTCATGAGCAGTCAGGACCATCTCTAATCACGGGCCTCTTCACATGACGATGTTAAAATGCTCCGGAATCCAGACAGCACATCGATGGAAACAGTCTTTGATAATGGCTGCTTGGTAGTGCACACTGATATACTCACTGCACTTCTAGTGTCCGATATACATTTGGGTTTCCATGACGAACTGTCCAAGCTCAGTGGCGTGTCATTCCCCTCGGAACACCAGTCAATGCTCAAGAAACTCAAAACCATGATCAGGAAGCATTCAGTAACTGTACTCTATATCATAGGTGATTTGAAGCACACAATCTTCCCTGACAGCTCTTTCAACTGGCAGACTATCCCGGACTTCATGACACAACTATCAGAGAATACTGATGTGGTACTGATTCCTGGCAATCATGATGGTGCGATTGAGAGCTTGTTGCCCAGAAATATCATAGTGGCAGATGTGAGAGGAGTTGTGCTTTGTGGAACTGATGATTGCTCCATTGGGCTAATCCATGGTCATGCATGGCCGTCACCAGAGGTCTTGCGTTCACGAGTCATTGTGATTGGGCACAGCCACCCTAGCCTGACACGAACAAGAGTAGTGTCAGCGCGGTTGCCCGGCAGACAGACTCGAAGAAGATATGCTGGACCACTGCCAGTCATACTCCGTTCGAGATTGGACAAGAACTGCCTTCGAGAGATTATCGGCATTCCTCAGGATCATGAGGATTCCGATGGGGTTCTGGTAACCCTCCCGAGCTTCAACACGCTAATCTCAGGACTTCCACTCAACCAACAGGGCGCTAAGTTGCAGGGACCTCTGTTTGAGAGTGGATGTGTTGACCTTCCTAGGTCCGAGGTCTATAGTATTGATGGGTTTTTCCTTGGCTCAGTTGAGTTTCTGCAGGCACGGTCGAACGAAACCATTAAATGACTCCCACCATGAGTCCACCTTGGCATGGGTCGGTAGTCTAGCTTGGCTATGATTCTTGGTTCGGGACTCGATGGTCTTGCGGCCCACGAGCGCAAAACCAAGAGGCCGCCGGTTCGCAGGAGTTGACTCCCAGCTCTTGGCCGAGAAATCCGGCCCGGCCCACCATGACCTTGTTCTGCATGATGGGGTGTATCTCACTCTTACGGACACAATGAAACCGAAAGCGTAGTGCGATACTCATACCCCGCTTCTTGAAATCAATCGTTCAATGACGCATGGCATAATGCCGAAGAATAAGTTCAAAAGTGGCGAAAGGCAACTGCCGAAACTAAACCGCAGGAAGAGAGAGAATTGGGTCAGGGGTCCGGCAAGGGAAAGGTCATTCTGTTTGGCGAGCATTTTGTAGTATATGGGCTCCCTGCAGTCGCAGCAGGCATTGCCGCGGAAACCACTGCGGAAGTAACGAGGACAGACACGCCAGGTTGGACTATTGAAGACCTGAGACCAGAAACGCCAGGCTACAAGGTGGAAAAGGCAGAGGAGCAGAGAGTTTCGACTGACAAGGTCATCCACCATCTGGGTTTGGATCTCTCCAAGAGAGGAGTCCACATCAAGCTCGGAGGAAACTTGGTATCTGCGTCTGGCATTGGAGCTAGTGCTGCCAACTGTGTTGCCCTAGCCCGGGCACTGAACGCGGAATTCCAGCTCGGTCTGACTGCGGACCAAATCAATGAAGCCGGCTACGAGGGTGAGAAAGGCTATCATGGAACACCCTCAGGAATAGACAATACAGCATCAACCTTCGGAGGGCTGATCTGGTACGTGAGAGATCCTGCGGGTGGTGCGCCCGTGTTTGAGAAGCTGAAACTCAAGAAGCAAGTGGGATTGGTCATTGGGTCCACGGGACTGACAGCAAGTACCAAGAAAGTCGTTGATGATGTGGCAGCAAAGAAGATTGCCGATCCAAAATGGTTTGACTCCATCGTGGAGGAGTACAAGGCTCTCGTAAAAGAAGCCCGTGAGTCTCTGCTTCGTATTGACCTGAAGAAGACGGGCCGGCTCATGAACAAGAATCAGGAGATGCTACGTACGCTGACTGTGTCCTGCCCGGAACTTGAAACCTTGATACAAGAGGCACTGCGGAATGGTGCATTGGGTGCGAAGCTGACCGGGACCGGGAGAGGAGGATTGATGATATCTCTTGTCCCCGACAAGCGCACCACTAATCAAGTCGCAGGGGCGCTGCAAAAAGCAGGAGCCGCTGCGGTCTGGAAGACAACCTTTGGACAGTGAATGGAGTTGCACTGACATGATTCTGGAAGACTACATCAAGAAGCTAGCTGCACAAGGCATACTCAAGGCGGTACGCAAGCCCATCTCGAAGAGATTAGAGATAGCCGGGGTTCTCAAGGCTCTAGAACCTACACCCGTGCTGCTTGAGAGCGTGAAGGAGTCTGCGTATCGCGTCGTCGGCAATCTGTTTTGTACCAAGACACAGATTGCAGACTATTTTGGCATCAGACCTGACCAGATGATACCCACTCTGGCTAGTGCAATAGAACACCGAAGCCCTCCGGAGAAGGCAAAGACGGCCCCGTGCCAGGAGGTTGTTGAGAATGTAGTGGACTTGGATCGGCTGCCCATACTCATGCACAACGTGATTGATGGGGGGCCCTACGTTTCTTCTGCTGTTGTCGTTTCCGTTGACCCCGAGTACGGACAGAACCTAGATTTCCACAGAGCGATGCAGATTGACAAGAACCACATGGCAGTGAGAGTTGTCACCGGACGCGACTTTCATAAGTTTCTTGAGAAGAATGGAGAGGTCGAGGTCGCGTTTTGCATTGGCAACACACCAGAAGTTCTCGTCGCCGCGGCGACGTCAGTGGAAACGGGTGTGGATGAGTTGTATATTGCCAATGCTCTGAAACCAATCAAGGTCACAAAGGCAAAGACCGTGAACTTGATGATACCTGCGGACTGTGAGTTTGTACTCGAAGGCAGGGTGTTTCAGAAGGAGAGACATTCTGAGGGGCCATTCATAGACCTGACTGAAACAGTGGATGTGGTACGACAAGAACCAGTCTTCGAAGTGAAAAAGATTACCCACAGGAAGACAGCTATCTGGCAGGCGCTGCTTCCAGGACGTCTGGAACATAAGATACTCATGGGGATGCCCCGAGAACCAACTGTCTACAGGAAGGTCAAGGAACGTGGGGTCGAGGTCCTTGACACCAGCATTACCCCGGGCGGCGCAAGCTGGCTGCACGTCGCTGTGAAGATAAGGAAGAAGAACCCAGACGACGGTCTGAAGGCGATTGAAGGCGCATTTGCAGGGCATACGAGTGCGAAGCACGTCTGGGTCTACGATGAGGACATCGACATCTACAACGAGCAAGAGAGAGAGTGGGCGATGGCGACCCGCTTCCAAGGCGACAAGAGCATGCATGTAAAGGCACGGGAGCCGGGAAGTTCACTCGATCCTAGTGCCGAACCCGGCACAAAGATGACGACAAAGATTGGCTTCGATTGTACAAAGGCTCTAGAAACAAAAGGAAAGGGGTTCGAGAAAGCAGAGTTTCCCAAGGTGGATCTGAAGCACTTCTTGGAGGACTGACAAGATGCTTGAGCTGAAGCCAGAAGAGAGAGCAATGCTTGATGGAAAACGTGGCAAAGCAACCCGTAAGGCAATGGAGATAATCACGTCGCTTGGTGAGATATATGGAGCAAAGCGACTGATACCGGTATCGAGTGTTCAGATTGCTGGCGTTTCATATGACAACCTCGGCGAGCCAGGTCTCGAGTTTCTGTCAGATATGGCGGCAGATGGGCGAGTCAGAGTACTGACAACACTCAATCCTGCAGGCATGGACCTTGAGGACTGGGAAAAGCACGGTATCAGTCCCGACTTCGCAAAGAACCAAGAAAGAGTCGTGGAAGCCTTTGCCAAGATGGGAGTGATGACCACCTGCACATGCACGCCATATTTGGTCGGCAACCTCCCGCATTATGGTGAGCATATTGCTTGGGCCGAGTCCTCTGCTGTGTGCTTTGCCAACTCGGTCATCGGTGCAAGGACTAACAGAGAGGGGGGACCAAGTGCTCTTGCTGCTGCACTCACGGGCCTGACAGCTGAATATGGACTTCATATTGATGAAAACAGGGTGGCAGAGGTCAAGTATGAAGTTAGAGCAACTCTCAGAGGCACTGACGACTTCGGACTGCTCGGTCAAGTGATTGGTGAACGGACAAACAAGGCGATACCATTCATCACCGGTATCTCAAAGGCCACAACTGAAGACCTGAAGTCTTTCTGTGCATCAGTGGCGACCTACGGAGGTGTTGCTATGTTTCACATAGAGGGAATCACTCCCAGTAGGACTGCAATACCTGAGAAGACAGAGGTCGTGACCCAAGAGGAGTTAGAGAAGGCTCGCGAGAAGCTGGATGATAAGGGTGCAGAGATTGACTTCATTAGTATCGGCTGTCCGCATGCCAGCATAGGAGAGATATCTCAGATAGCGGCAATGCTGGATGGGAAGACAGTAAAGAATGGGAAGACCGTGTGGATAACGACGGCCCGGCCTACGAAAGACTTAGCAGTCAAGATGGGTTACTATGACAAGATTGAGAGGTCGGGTGCGTTTCTTGTGAGCGACGCCTGCTGTGCAGTTGCGCCATTGAAGGGACGCTTCAAGGGTTTGATGACCGATTCCGCAAAGGCATGCTTCTACGCGCGCGGAAAGAACAAGTTCAAGACCGAGATAAGGACGGTCGAACAGTGCATCAGGGAGGCGGTCGTGTGAAGCTCTCTGGGAGGAAGGTATTCAAGGGCAAGGTTTCAGGAGAGGCTCTAGTGACCACCCAGGACATTTCGTTCTACGGCGGCTGTGATCCTGAAACTGGTGTAATCGTTGAGAAGGGGCATCAACTTGAAGGTAAGTCCGTCTCCGGCAAAGTCTTGGTCTTTCCGACGGGGAAGGGTTCCACGGTTGGCTCGTATGTGCTCTATGCCCTGAAGAAGACAGGCAGGGCACCTGCCGCAATCATCAACAAGGTGGTTGATCCTGTCGTTGCTGTTGGCTGTATCATCTCAGAGATTCCAGCAGTTGATCAGATAGAGATTGAAAAGCTGCATACAGGCCAACGGGTAGATGTGGATGCAGATTGTGGCATCGTTTCTACCCGAGAATGAGAAACCATGGGTTGACAATAGCTGCCTAGAAGTTGGACAATCTTGGACCCTCTTCTGTATGGGCTTATATAGCTCCTGACTGGACTCATCTCTGAGGTTGACCCGACACAGACGGGCCTCAAGGAGTATGACCCCAGTGCCGTTTCTGGGAGGACAAAGACTCCCGTGCCCAACTTCGTCCAACTGACAATGAACGGTCTAAAGCCGCTGTACCTGAGGCTCAAAATCTTCCGGTGTAAACGAAGGCTCAGCGTCACCGGTCAGATCACCGCGCTCTGTAAGCACCTGCTTTGTGATTAGATAGTACACGAGTGCCAATGCCTTTCGCCCACGGTTGTTGGACGGAATAACGAGGTCAATATTGGCAGTCACGTTGTCGGTATCGCAGAGCGCGATGACTGGGATGCCAATTCTGGCTGCTTCAGACAACGCTTGCTGGTCAGTACGAGGGTCGGTCAGGACCAAGAGATCCGGCTCCACGTATGTTCGGGGACCTGAGATGTTCGGGTTGGTTAGTGTGCCCGGAACAAAACGCTCAGTGAAAGCGTGTGCTCCGATGTAGTTGGCAAATGACTCCACTGGTCTCTTACCATAGACACGTCCCGAAACAGCGACAACTCGGTCAGCATTGAATCGATTGATGAACTTGCCAGCGACCCGGATTCGCTCGTCGGTCTTCCTGACATCCAAGACGTATAGACCGATTGGTCTCTGCCTGTAAACAAACGGCTCCATGTCCTGCGTCTTCACCTGTGTTCCTATATGACAACCTGCAGCAAGGTACTTGTCCATAGGTGTCAGCAGGTCAATCTCAGCTACGTTTCCTTCACTCATGACTACTTGGCCTCCGTTGATTCAGATGTTGCGAATGCCATGAAGCTGTCAATTATGTCAACATGGGACAGGAGCATCCTCCTGCAGCAATAGCGATGAAGACCGAGCCTGTCCAGAACGACCGCCGGGTCCTCGCCTTGTCGGACTTCTCGCTTGAACTGTTCGTATTTGTCGGCCACAACCTTTCCACATGTGAAGCATCTTACTGGGATTATCATCTTGTGAACACATCACCTGTATGACTTCTGGAAACGAGATCTCGCCGAAGGCCCACCAAACTTCTTTGGTTCAGTGCGGCGAGGATCGCCAACCAGCATGGTCCTGTCGTGCTCGAGCATTCTCGAGCGGGCCTCAAAGTCTTGACTCATCTCTATTAGACACGTGGCTATGGACATTCGGACGGCATCTGCCTGACTCATGAAACCACCGCCACGAACACTGACCCGGATGTCGTACTTTTTCCAGCCCTCACCGAACAGGATCAGCGGTTCCTGTATCCTTAGCCGTGCAATCTCAGGCTCGATTATCTCAAGCGGTCCTCCGTTCACCCTGATTCGACCACTGCCAGTCTTTATGGTGGCCTTTGCCAATGATGTCTTTCTCTTACCAGCGGTTACGACAACACGCACTTCATGCCACCTCCAGACCAGTCCAGCCTAGCTCATGGCTCAAATCTCCCATCGTCACGTGCTTCCGCCTAGGGCTCCTATACCGCAAGTCTTCGAGAACCGTCTTCTCCTTTCCTGTGAACTCCTCTGGAACGCCAATGAAGACATGGACTCGCTTGTATGCAGCCCTAGCACGTGGTGTGGACCACGGCAGCATGCCCCGCACCATTCTGCGAAACATCTTATCAGGGCGTTTCTCATGAAACGGACCCTTAGTCGGGTTTGCTGAGTTCCTAATCTCTCTCTTCGCCTTGTAGGCGTTGATCACTGTCTTCCTGTCTCCCGTTATGATGGCTTTCTCGACATTCACAACCACGACATGCTTTCCCATGAGGGCGGCCTTCGCCACCCTTGCCCCCAAACGTCCTGCGATTATGCCGTCCGCATCGAAGACTGTTACAGTTTGTTCACTCATCAAAGCCACCTTCATGTAATGATTGTGATTCCAGTCCCCTTGGGAATCTTGTCGAGAAGCTCGTCAATTGATATCAATGAACCACCTGCACCAACTATGACGGACCTAGCAGAAGCGGAGGAGTTCAGTGCAGCAACAGTGACCTTGTGCGATATATTGCCGGAACCCAGCACTTTTCCAGGTATGACAACAACATCGCCATCCTGTGTATAACGTGCAATCTTTCCCACATTGACTGCTGCACGCTGCCTCGTGGGGCGAGAGAGTAGTTCGGCAACCCGCCTCCATATCCTAGCGTCGTGCTTGGTCGAGATCTTCTTCAGCGCGTTGATCAGGGCGCGCGTATTGGGGTCTGTCGGTCCAGATCTAACCATTCTTAACCACCTCACAGTGAGTTCGCAAAGTCAAGGGCCACACGAATCCGTTCTTTCAGAAGGTCAGCTGCTCTCTCGACAATCTCATCTGGCGGCAGTGCTCCTGAGGACTCCACTTTGAACAGGAAGCTGTCCTTCTTTGAATCGATTGTGATGGCGCCAGATTCACACTCCTGGACACAGGCCTCACACATACTGCAGTCCAACGTGTTCTGCGTAGAAACCTTGTCACCATCCAGTTTCAGGATCTTCTTCGGGCAGACCTCAACGCATGCACCACACCGGTCGCATTTCGCCTTGTCCACGCTCACAACTGGTACGTACTTGTAAGCCACAGTGGCAACTGGCTGAAACTTAGCGTTCTCAGTACCAGTCCCAAGACGAGCATACGCTTCAACAATCAACCTCTGGTGTCGCGCCAACTTCACCAATGGAATCTCTCCTGAAGCCGGGACTATCTTCGGGTCCTGAGACTGCAGGTCTTTCGAGTATACCACGATCTCTTGGTCAGCGGCCTCCTTCTCAAGGGTGAGAGTACACTGGCAAAGACTGCAGCCCTTCCCCTCACAATCGCACTCCTGAGGAAGGTTGTAGTCGTCGAGTTTGGTCACCAAGGGGATTAGTCCGAGCCTGTGTGCCAGAATCTCGTCGTACATCACGCTTGTGTTCTCAAGTACGAGCACCTCGTCTATGGCCATTGCTGGCAGCCGCGTGAGCATGGTCCGTCGAAGAGCATTGGCGAACGCGACATCTGCACCCTCTACCAGAAAGTGAATTGTGTCACTTTCTCTGTGGATGATTGTAATCTCCATCTTCTCACCTGAACGCGTAGGTGTTCGGCTTACCCAAAAGATACTCCTGCCCGGACGGACTCGCCAAAAGACCGGATTGGCCCTTGAGCTCACTCGCCCGTGCCCTGGGTGGTTGAGCGGAAATGTGTCATGCATAAAAGTGTTGCTCTAAGACTCTCAGGCTCGTGACTACGCGGCCACATGGCACATCTGTCTGAGCCCATCAACTATCACTCTGTAGCCGTTGACCCTCTGCTTCGGGTCAATCGCAACCATGCCGTACGTTGGGACTCCAAGCAAGTCTTGTACGGACTCCGGTCTCATCGCACCAGATACGTCCTGTTTGTTGGCTATTGCGATGACTTGAAGACCCGCTAGCTGTTCCCTGTACTTCTCAAGAAGCTGACGTGTCTTCAGCACTGCCTTGGGTGTGCTCTCGGTGACCACAACGACCATCTTACTGCCCTTTATCAAATCAGGCCACAGAAACTCGAAGTGGGACTGGCCACCCATCTCAACAAGCGACACTTTGGTGGTACTATCTAGAGTAATGGTGCCACAGTCCATTCCTGCAGTGGGCACATAGTTGGAGTCTAGTCGTGCTGCCTTGTCTGTGAGCAGCTTAATCAAAGTGGACTTGCCGGCGTATCCAGAGCCCATGAGAGCGACCTTGACATACTCGGTCATGCGACGCGACTCCAATTCGTCCTGAGTTTCAAGCAGCCGGCGGACATATCAGACGTCGTGTTACTCAAGTAACACTTGGACCGCGAAGCGGACTGGCCAGACTCTTAAAGCGAGCGGAAGGACCCCCCTCCGTGGCAGGCGTGCTGAACAGAAGCGCTTAACAGTATGAAAGGAAACCGTTGAGGGGGAGCTGACAGGATGGCATCCATTTGTCCCGCCACAGTCATAGTTGCCAAGAACGCACTGGACAGGCTGGACAGCATCTTGGATCCATATCGGCATGTGGTTTGTGTTTCCGACGAGGTAATCCATGGGGAGTATGGCGTTCGGTTAGAGGGAGTCGTCAAGCGCGGTCTGAAGTGGCTGATGGCATCAGACTACAAAGATGGGGCGCTTGCTCGAGATGAAGGCGACGTAATCCTTGGGTTCGGAGGAGGACGAAGCCTTGACGTAGCCAAGTTGCTGGCTGTTGAGCTGGGATGCGACTGGGTGTCAATCCCGACCGCCGCATCTCACGATGGCATCGCTAGCGATGTCGCATCAGTAAGTCAGGACGGCTACAAATACTCAAGAAAGTGCAAGAGACCAGTTGCAGTCGTCGCCGACCTGTCTATCATGTCAAGGGCGCCTCCTAGACTCAAACTGGCTGGCACCGGCGACGTCCTCTGCAAATCATCGAGCTTGGCAGAGTGGAGGCTAGGCAAAGAGAATAACGGTGAGTATTTTGATGAGTCCGCCTACCGTGTTGTTGAGTCCGCACTTGCGTCTGTCATGAGAAATGATAGCCTTGAGGTCTTGGTCAAGGCGGAGATAGATGCGGGCAGGGCAATGTGCATGGTCGGCAGCTCAAGACCGTGCTCAGGGACCGAGCATGCAATCTCCCATGCGATGGACAGGCACAGTCAGGAGCTACATGGACTTCAGGTCGCCTTTGCGACACCATTATGTCTCTATCATCTGAACCAAGCGGGCCATACGAAACACAGGGCTGACGATCTTCTCCGGATAATGCGAAAAAGGGGGTTGCCGTCCTCGTTGGCGGAAATGAAACTTGCTGCTGATGTGTTTATTGATGACATTCATCATGCTTTAGAAATCATGGAGAAGAGGAAGAGATACTCGGTTCTCAGAGGCATCGACGATAGTGGGCTCTCTGAAACCATCGCCACACTCTACTAGATGCTCCAGATGTTGAACTGCTTCGACAGTTTTAAAAGAGGCCGTCACGAGGGCGACGAGAACATCCCGGCAAACGGGCGACCCATCGCCCGTATGCATTACCAATGAAGTGCGAACAGAGGTATGATAAATGCCAAAACCCAGTTTTGTCGAGTGGGAAGCCACCGAGGAACTTCAGAAGAAGGCCCTACAGGCCGTAGAAATGGCGAAGGACACAGGCCGAATCAAGAAGGGCATCAATGAGGCCACCAAGTCGATCGAACGTGGCATAGCGCGTCTGGTGTTGGTCGCCGAGGACGTTGAACCACCCGAGGTGATAATGTACCTGCCCGGTCTCTGTGATGACAAGAAAGCACCCTATATCTTTGTGAAGAGCAAGAAAGACCTTGGGGGCGCTGCAGGTATAGAGCGACCCACTGCGGCTGTGGCGATTGTTGTTGAGGGAAAGGCAAAGGACCTGATCACAGAGATAGTGGACAAGATCACAGCTCTGCGAAAGTAGGACCCCAGGTGATGTTTCCATATGAGCAAAGAAGAAGAAGCTCTTGCGATTCCGGCTGAAGTGATTCAGTTGTTGGGTAGGACTGGTGTAACCGGGGAGATAACACAAGTACGCGTGAAGATAATGGAAGGCCGGGACAAGGGACGAGTCCTCACAAGGAATGTTAAGGGCCCAGTGAGGATAGCGGACATACTCATCCTACGGGAAACTGAACGTGAAGCCCGGAAGATGAGGAGGCGCTGAGCTTGGTCGGTATCCAGAAGTGCGTCTTCTGCGGCAGAGACATTGAACCTGGTACTGGTATGGCTTTTGTCCAGACTAAGGATGGAAGTGTGCTCTGGTTCTGTTCCAACAAGTGCAAGGTGAGTCGGCTGAGGAGACACATGAAGCCTAGGGACACAAAGTGGACCCTGAGCTATGAGAAAGGCGGAAAGGTCAAGAAGTAGACCGTCATATGTCCAAGCTGCCCAAGACGATTGGAATGACTTTGTCGTCCAGTCTATGCCTTTGCAATCTCCTCCTCTATGAAGTCGCCAATCGCACGCGCAAGCGCTCTGATCTCGCCCCGACTGACTCCGGCTGAGTCCTTTGCAAGCAGCTGTTCCAGCGACACAAGCACGTCTGGCGTTAGATGCTTCTGCTCGATTGATGTCCTCACCAAGTTTCTGATTTGGACCGTGTAGTCTGAATCGCCAGACCTGTATTTCGCAATGTAAGCCCTTGCTTCCTTCTCTGCAGTATCAGACTCTCTCAGGCCGCCGTCCTTCGTCCACAGAGCAATCTCCGTGGCCGCGGTTTCAGGAGCATCAGACGCGTGTGCAATGTTGATACCAGCCCATATACCATAGCGTCCTCGAAGGGAGTCAGGTGCGGCCTTCTGAACAAACGTAGCGCCAAGCGCATCACGAATCCCTTGAATTGTCTTCTCTCCCTCAAAGACCATCGCAAGAACTCGAGCAGATGATATGAAGTCAACAAGCCAAGGAAAGAAAGGCTTCCCCTCATGGACTGCATAGTGCTTCCTTGCAAGGGACTTATTGACTTTCATCTCCTTGAATGCCCTGATTCTGTAGCCTTTTGCCAGAAGCGCATCAACCACTAGAGCACCCACTCTTCTTCGTATTGCACCATCCGGCTTGATCACTACTAGCGACCGTTCCAACTCTTGCACCAATCCTGTAATGGCTGAGACATGAGAAACGTGACTGTTCTCCGTGCCGCTTCTGGCAAGGACCCGTTATTTTAGGCTTGTGACCACACATGCGGTGTCAGCATGTGGTGGTCTGAATACTGAGCGACACTTTCATAAAGTACCCGTGGGTGTCCGCGTAGCGCCGTCTTGTGAGGTGTCGTCGATGACGCAATCCGATACAGGAAGAAAGCCCAAGCTCCGCTCCCCAATCGTCACGGTCCTTGGTCATATAGACCATGGCAAGACATCTCTGCTCGATAAGATGCGCGGCACTGCTGTGCAAGAACGGGAAACCGGGGGCATGACCCAGCATATCGGTGCTTCATTCTTCCCGACCGAAACGATTGTTTCAATATGCGGAAACCTCCTGAAGAGCACAAAGACGGATCTCTCCATTGGAGGGCTCTTGTTCATTGACACACCCGGGCATGAAGCGTATCTGAACCTCAGAAGAAGAGGAGGAGCTGTCGCAGACATCGCAATACTGGTCATCGACATCACCGAGGGAGCACTATCGCAGACCTATGAGTCGCTCAAGATACTCCGATCCGGACGCACCCCTTTCGTTGTCGCAGCAAACAAGCTAGACAAGATTCCCGGTTGGACGACCAAACCAGGCATGACCCTTGTCCAAGCAATGAAGGCTCAGAACTCTGCGACCAAGAGTGAGGTAGACAAACGACTCTATGAGATTGTAGGAGCGCTCTCAGCAAATGGCATAGACTCGGAGCGTTTCGACCGGATAACAGATTTCACCCGGACAGTCACAATCGTGCCGACCAGTGCCAAGACAGGCGAGGGAATTCCTGAACTACTGATGGTCCTAGCTGGTCTCACACAGAAGTACATGAAGGAAAGACTGAACGTAGTTACTGGTCCGGCGAAAGGGACTGTCCTAGAGGTCAGAGAAGAAACGGGCCTTGGCTTGACATTGGACACTATAGTCTACGAGGGCACACTCAAGAAGACAGATACCATCGTGGTGGGTGGCTTGGACGACGTGATTGTCGCCAAAGTGAGAGCTCTCTTGCTGCCAAAACCACTCGATGAGATTCGCGACCCGAGAGAGAAGTTCGCTAGTGTTTCCGAGGTGGATGCTGCGGCAGGTGTCAAGATAGTAGCACCAGACATCACTGGAGCCTCAGCTGGAGCCCCACTCTATGCTGTGGACAGACCAGAGAACCTAGAATCTATCAAACAGAAAGTCCGCGAGGAGGTCAAGTCCATACGCATTCAGAGGGACTCCTCGGGCATAATACTCAAGGCAGACACATTGGGGTCGCTGGAGGCTGTGACACAGTACCTACAGGACCACAAGATACCGGTCAGAATGGCAGATGTCGGCCCTATAGTCAAGCGTGACGTGCTCGAGGCAAGAGCGGCCGGAGACACAGATCCTCTAAATGCTGTCGTACTCGGGTTCAACGTCAAGGCGGCACCGGAGATTCCAGACTTGGCCGCTGAATTTGGTATCGAGATATTCCAGAGTGATGTTATATATCGTCTATTTGACGAGTATAACGCATGGCTCATCGTCAAGAGAGAACAGGCCAAGGCAGAGTCTCTTGGCTCAATAGTGCGGCCTGGCAAGATAGAGATACTGCCTGAGTACATCTTCAGACGTAGCAATCCTGCTGTCGTCGGAGTCAGGGTCCATGGCATGATTAGGCCAAGACTGGGTCTGATCAGCTCTTCGGGCAAGCGCGTGGGTTTCATCCTTCAGATACAGGATCGAAACGTGAACATTGACGAGGCCACGGACGGCATGGAGGTCGCGGTGTCAATCAGGGGACCCACCGTAGGCCGCCAGATCAAAGAGAATGAGGTGCTCTATGTGGATATGCCTGACAAGCACGTCATTGCCGCTCGGACGAAGTTCTCGGGGGACCTTTCGCAGCAGGAGATTGATGTGCTTGAGGAGATAGTCCAGATCAAGAGGACAAGCGGCGGCTTTGTTTGACATGTCATGATTGGAATTCTGTTTCATTCTTCTGGGAAATCCAAGCAGGTATCAATTGATGGGGGCTTCGGAAGCCTTAATTTGACTCGGCCCAAGACCATGAAGTGCAGCGGGTAGGGTGACTCGTTTGCCGCGAGCGCGACCACATGGCAATAGTGGCACCAGTAACCCGGCAGAGTGTGAAACCCGACCCTAATGAGAATCGCTGAAGGACTATGACGAGTGGTCTCTGGAGTCTGTCACGGCGCCAGTGGCAGTTGTAGGACTGCTGCCAGTGCGTTTAGACTTCCGAACCGGGTCAGGCCAGGGATGGAGCAGCTCTTAGGAAGAGTGGTGGAGCCCCAGAGGAAGCCGCTCCGAGAAGAACTGCGAGGATTGTTGGGGAAAGGACATACGACACCAAAGGAGCCGCTGCACCTATTGTGACGCCTACTTCATTCCTCTGCTAATGGCGGGAAGCGCCCTTTTGGACTTCTTATGCGCCGTCGCTGTGTTCATTACAGTAGACATAGCATCACCATGCGAGGGTCTATGACGACCATCTCGATAAAGGAAGACACGAGGAAGGAACTCCTCAGGATTGCAGGTGAGATTCAGAAGAGAACGCATGAAAGAGTGGACTTCGACACTCTCTATTCGGATTTGATGATGGAGAGGCACTTGGATGAGAAAGGAAGAAGACGCAACGATTGTACTTGATGCAAGAGTCTTGATTATCCAGACTACAGGTGAGTCCTCGGTGAGCATACCAGCTGACAGAATCGCTGAGAGCAAAGCCACTTCTGTCTGAGAAACAGGCGGCTACTACATTGAGCCATATCATTCTTCTAGTATCCGAGCACCTTCCCTTCTCAGTACCCTACAGACCTCATCAATGATATCCTGTTTGGCCTGGCTGCCTACGTTCCAACCTCTAAGACCCCTAGTCACATCTCCGGCTATGGTTCCATAGGGCACGGCCTGCTCCCTGACGGTTCTCCTAGGCAGGTCCATCACTGGGACATCCGCTAGAGGCTCATCCACGCCCACCTGACCAAGGTGGACGACCACTCTCAGTGTGAATCCCAGGTCCCTTGTTTCGGCTTCGGCGCTGACCAGCTCCATCTCAGGCCCACTCGCCTCTGGCTCAATCTCAGACGCCTCATGGTCCTCAAGGTCCGCCCTCTCCGCATCACTCTCCTCAGTGTCAGCGATGATTGCATCATGAAGTTTGGCGTACTCAGACAGTCCAGCCGGGACTCTGACTCCCTTGAAACCCTTTACGTCAATCTTGAGGTAATGCCGGGTTCCTGCAGTCACATCGACTATCTGTTCGCATTCAGCCAACAGTGCGACATCATAGATCCCCATGGCCTCCGTTTCAAGACCGCGAATCTGTGACTTCTTGTCGACTCCATCTAAAGTGACCTTGAGGTACTTACTCGCCCCTTGGTCCATGAGTTCCTGATCTACATTGATCACCAGCTTGGCTTCACGGCCCAGCCTTGTTTCTAGTAGCTCACTACATGTGCGGGGTACGCTGTAGTGATCAGGAAAGAAGCTATGTCGATGTATCAGAGGTTTCAGGAAGGTCAGGCTGATCCATTCTCTCTTTCCTCTGGACGCCTCCACAGGAACATCCTTGTACTCAACGTCCTTCAGACAGTCCCATCTTAGATGTATGTCATCGCGAGTCACAGGGTATTCGCCTGTCCGTTGAGGATGCCTCAAGAAACCAATCACTTCGTCAGTAGATGGGGTTTCCCGTGTATCCAAGACCTTGGCTTCGGAGCCTGTCTTCTCCCGGAATTCCACCCTGTAGATGTTTCTCCCAACATCGATGGTGAGCAGGCACTTGACATCCCTGATAGTACCCTTCCATGACTTGGCATCTCTCAATACAATGTCTACTGACCGATTCAAGTCAGAAGGAGGAGAAGATGGTCTGAACCCTTGGATTTCGACAGATGCTTCAGGAGTCGGTGTCGAGATTCTTAACCAGCGGATCGGGTGACTCTTGTGCTCTGGTGGTGGTCCATACTCCAGTAAGCCGATGCAAGACCAGTCCTCGCCAGCTTCGCCCTCCACTCTCATCCAGAGCACATCCTGACCTTCAACCGATGTCAATAGAATCGGGCTTCTGCTCCAGGTCTTCAGTGCAGTTGTCGCTGTTTCCCTGATCTCTTCGGGGTCAATCACGCACCGATGCCAACCTAGCCTAGGAACAAGTGACCCTTGGTCGAGAACCAGCCCGCCCACCATCGCCCCCTTCTGCCTGTCAGGAAACACCAGCCAGACGTTGACCAGTTCGTCATGCTCTGCCCAAGCAGCCTGCCCAAAGCGTTCAGTCAGCTGTGGTCTAGCGGGTTGTGGAGCCTTCTTCAATGCCTTTGCTCTCCATAGTAGGTTTGAGTAGATGGCCTGAAAGTCATATCGTGAAGTCAGGTTGCCATCGGAGGGGTGCTGCGGTCTGAACCCCATCTGATATAGCTGCCACTCTGCAACAGCCGACCAGAGCTGTATGATGGACAAGGACAGGGTGTCATCAAGGACGCTCTCTGCAACAGCATAGACTGCTAGGAACAGGTTGTTCCCATAGAGCGACATGATGTCTTCACTATCTCCGGTCAGTTCATGGAGCGCTCTCCTGTTCTCCGAGTCCACCTCTTCGACCAATGCCAGCCTAGTCTGGTCGAGCAGTCGCCAAGTGTTTCTTCGCTCTGCATTATTCAGGATGTGTTTCTTGACCTGCCTCAACGCCTCAAGAAGACCTGTTTCATCTCGATGTTCATGCAGAGTGTTCTCACAACAGTCAATGATGGCATAACAACAGTTGTACAGATCACTGGTCGAAGACACCTGCTCTTTCAGAAACCTCGCTGCATAGAGTAGCCTTCTGAGCTCGCCGCGTCTTGTTTCCAGTGTGTCGATCTCTGAATGCTCAGTTGATGTCGACAGGGGAGGTCTGCGAGAGACCTTCTGCCAGTCCTCGACATACTCGTCGGGTGATGGAATGCTCCCGTACTGCCACCCTCTTGTAGCCTCTGAGAGCCCGAAATACTTCCCTTCCGACCTGTTCGGTTCAGGAGGAGGACGATCAGGGCAGAGGTGCATTCTGTCTGTCAGAGATGCGGGTTGCCGGGCGGAGGCCAGAGAACAAGATTCGGCCTCTGAGCTCAGTCTCTCCTCCTGCCCTTTCTCGGAGAGAGGTTTGCCTCTCCTTGGTCGTAGTAGACTGGGGGCTAGAGTCATTGCGTCTTGCTGCATCTGTCCGGGGATGTCTTCTATGGGAGAACCTGCACCTGCATAGACACTACTCAAGGACACCGATCGACCGTATGCGGGCTTGCGTGTCCCTGTGGCCTCGAATACTTCTGACTGTTTCACGGTCTTCTCTCGTCCGAACCCCCCACGGAACTTCCTGACCCAGTTCTTGAGATGAGGCACTTCGACCACCGTGACCGATGGTGGTGCACTTGTGGGAGTGTCTTGGATCACCAATCGGACGTCAGTCCTGCGAGGGGCCTGCCAACCAATCACACGGGGTGCCAAGGGCATGTTCCAGATTATCTCATCAATCTGTGACTGCCTCGGAGAGTCATACGGTAGCGGCTTCACACAGTGACACTGATACAGGGGGTTCATTCTTGTGTGAGGGGAGCCTTTGTCCGTCCAGATGATGTTGGCATTATTCTTAGGGAGAGCACTGAGCAGGGTCGTTTCAAGGACCGCAGTCAGATGCGCTCTGTGTCGTGGGACAAGCTGAGTCAGTTCGGTCCACCCACTGACAACGAAGATCGTTTCTTCCCCCTTCACCCGCTTTGTTGCGGACCTTAGAGCTTTGAGTTCCAGCTTCTGACCTGCAACAAGGTAATCGTCAACTTCTGAACCAAGCCGAACAAACTCGATGTCATTCAGCAGACGGCTGAGGTCTCTGTACTGCGAGGCGGCGATCTGTTTCTTCGTATGAAGGGTCTCCAGACCGAATCTCGCTTTGATGAGTCCATCTGTCGGGTAGTCATCGAGCAGGTCTAACCAGAGGATCTTGGGCGTGCGCTGCGATGCCTGAATGCACTCGTTCAGATGGTTGAGAAGATGCCAGTTCATCGAAACCCAGGCCGCTGGGCCTCCGAAGGACGTCGGTGATGGGACAGAAATGTATAGCGTGAGCAGTCTATCATCTCTTGTCCTGTGTTCGAACGGATCCTCAACAGACACGTTCTCCTGTGGCGAGACCCTGCTGACCAGACGTGACAACCCTCGTGAAGGTGAAACAATGACTGCTATGCGTGGTGGCTTCGCTAGGTCATCTTGGTCGGCCTTGAGCGTGTGACACGTCCACTTGGATGCATTCGACTCAAACGATTGCAGATTGCTCCGGAGATACTCAATCAAGCCTCGAAAGGCGTCGAGAACCTCGGAGCGATTCTGGTCTGTGTCAATAAGGACTACTCCCTTGCACAAGGAAGCAGGAGAGGCTGGGTCGTCGGGCACCATCTCGCGATACTCTTGGAGCAGGCCCTGCTCGTACGCTCCGAGTTGGTCAAGTGTGATCCTCGATGGGCCAGAACCTGTTGCTCCCTTCCACTCCTCCTCAGTGAGTGCCGTCTTCCACACATACGAAACGGGCACTCTGCCGTGCTTACGATTCTGAGAGTAGAAGTTGAAATCGACCGCAGTCATCGTCTTCAGCTCAAGCACCATGACCGGTGTCCATACTGCCCTGTCAGAGAAGCTCCTTCTGACAAAGAAGACTAGGTCGGACTGGCCCCTGCCTACTGGGGTTGCAACAGGCAACTCGGCGACGAGCAGAACTTGACCGGGTCCGTCAAGCATGGTGTCGCCTGAGAAGACGACCGACCTCAGGGACTGAGGGTGGTGAAGGCCGGAGAACAGGACCCTGTGCCAGTCATTCCCCTCTTTCTGAATGAGGGCCGTGACACGGTCCATGAGCTTTGAAACATCCCGGTCGACGATGAACCCCCGGTCAATCATGTCAAGGATGCAGGCGCATTTCTGTCTGGTGCCTTTGTCGTGCGCGCGTTTGAAAGCCGCCTCGGCCTTGGACCTCAGAAGATCCACTGTCTGCTTGGGAAATTCCTCGTCAAGGGTCCTGGTCACGCCCTCGCGCTTTCCCGCGTTTCTCCCGTAGAACGTTCGGATCTCGAGCGTCAGCCTCCGAAGCTCTCTGTCGGCATCGGGCCAGAAGTCCTTGCGGCCTGTGCGCCCGCCTGTGTAGACCCAGTCGAGAAAGGGCTTCAACCTGTGGACAAGGAGGCGGATGTAGGCGTGCGCATCCGGGGGCGGGACATTGTGGATGAAACACTGCCGACAGACCTCGATCACGTGCGCCCTGATCATGTCGACAAAGTCCATCTCGGGGAGCCTCGGGTGTGAGAGGAGGAACCTCGGCTGTTTGGCGTTCCCCCTGTAACCCGCCCTCCAGTAGGTCTTCGTAGCCCTGCCGGCGGGGAGCCTCTCTGCAAGCGCCTGCGGCAAGACTCGGGCGGTGCCATCAGGGTACTTCCTAACCTGAAAGTAGACTGGATCAGGGAACGGGTACCTCGTCACGGCCAGCTCGCGCAGCACTGCACCCGCGTAGTTGAGGAGCGTGTTTAGCGGGCCGATGGTCCCCTCGCTCCGAGAGTAGACTCGCTTGTACTCCTTGTTGCCGTATGGCTCTGTGCTGTACCAGAGCATGTTCAGGTAGAGGCGCCTCAGGTTGGACTCTGCGTCTTGAATCAACGTGATTGCATCTAAGCTGGGTATTGCGTCTGTCCTCAGGTCCTGTTTGAGTTCGCTCCATATCTTCTGAATAGCGCCATAGAATCGCGCAGTTCGTTGGTCATGTCTTCTCCCAGTAAGTCTTGGTATGGCTGCTAGCCCAGCGTACAGTGATGCAGCTAGAACTTCATTCGGCTTGAAACTTTGTTTCTTCCGTTCCACGGAACTTGCCTAGCCAGAATCCTGCGGCATCAGTATATAAATGAGCCTAACCTTGTTGGATTACTTCTTTTGGTCAATGTGACATCCATAATGCTTCGTTGCCCTTTACAACTCTTCATACTACCTCCCTCGTACTAAGTTTATTAGCAATCGCGTCAGACTACTCTACGAGTTCAAAGCCACTCTTGCAGACAAAAGTGGGAGTGAACTCACTGCCAAGACAGGTCAGAAGTTTATTAGCGCGAGGCGAAAGTGCAACGGCACGAACCAAGGGAGTCACGGTAGCAGTCAAAGTTCCTATACTGTGGAATACAATGACTCACAGAGGTCAACAGAGGCTGAGACAGATCGTTGGCCGTGACACTAGGGCAATTCGTGCGTTCCTCGGAGTAATAGAACACTATGAGAAGACGCTGTTGACGGGCCCAAACAAGAACCACATCTCCGACACGGAACTCGACAAACTCACAATAACGACAGCCAAGGTAGACCCTAGATACAGCCGACGTCCGGTTGTGCCGCACGACATGAAGGCCCGTTTTCCAAGGATCTCCTCAAGTGAGCTTGTTGAATGCAGACAGACAGCCATTTCGATGTACGAGAGCTATCTGCAAGTAAGAAGCAAGAGAGGGGTGAAGGCAGTGCCGCCAACTCGTGCTGGCCCCTGCCGAAGACTGCCCCGTTGGATATTCTCTCAGAGGTTCAAACTGGTCCAGAACAGGACATGCGTGGCTAGATGGTGGTTGAATCTCCGGGACTCATTAGACTCGGCATCAAGAGGACATGGATACCACGACAGGCTTCTGATACCTCTTGGAGTCGCCCCGTTCCATGAGAACCAGCTCAAGAGAGGAGAGGTGAAGGCCTTACAGCTCATCACGAACACCAATCGACAGTGGTGGGCAGCTTTCGCCGTCAGAGTCCACCTGCCGGACAAACCACGCAACGATCTACCACCAGCAGTGCTTGGTATCGACCTTGGAATCGAGAGAGCAGCATGTACAGTCCTTGCCACTCCCACCAAGGTCAGAGAAACACGCTACTTCGGACAATCACACAAAGCAGAAACCATCACGAAATACGATTATCTTGTTGCAGAAGTCCAGAAGGAGATGGACACCCGCAGGAACAACGGACAGGACTGGGACGACTTAGCACGAAAGCTTCGGGAGATGCGTTCGAAACGCGAACATGTTGCCATTGAGTACGACAAGGTGCTTGTCAGACAGCTTATCGACCATATCGTGGAACTCTCCCGGAACTACACTCTCTATGTGGCTCTCGGAAGACTCAAGGGAATTCGCAATTCCGCGCAGAGAGGTAACTTCAAGGGCCGCAAGTTCAGGGGCATGGTACATCGATGGGCCTTTGCTAGGATTGGGGCAAGCCTCCAACATGGTCTTGCGCAGCTCGGTTGGCCCGTTAACGGAACGAACGCACGGTTTCGAGTGGTACCTGAGAACTGGACCTCGATAATGTGCTGGAAGTGTGGCTCCAAAGGGAAACGCCCTAAGCAGAACTACTTCGTTTGCCCAGCCTGCGGCCATAGAACGAACGCAGACAGGAACGGAGCCATCAACATCGCTGGGCGCCTCATCATGCTCACGGAGTCAGTGCATTCTGTGAGAGGACTGGGAAAGTGGGCCGACTCTGTTTCAGCAGGGAAGCGCTCACGACCGAAGGCCCGAGGAAGAGCCCTTCCCGGGAAGTCCTTACTCCCTTCCAGTAGTGTTGTATCGCACTCTGGGGAGTCCGCGGCTGTTCGCTATGTCCAAATGGACCTTCGCGTTCTCGGTGACGAGGACGGGATGAGCGATCATGACCCAGCCGCGGTAAGAACCGTGGAAACACTCTCTGCCGCTGGAGATGATACGCCAGCAGATAGGCAGGAGAAAGAAGTCAGGTCTGTAGGAGGGACCAAGTCCCAATGATCACAAACGAAGCTTTCGTCAGCCGCTGTGGCTTCTCGCCATGGACGGAGATGGTGACATCCGACGAAAGAAGGGCAGAACACGGAAGTCTGCTGCATCTGAGTTCACTCACCTCAGCAGCTGGGTCAGGAACCCTCGTGCGTTACCTCTCGGCGAGGTGAAATCGTGGGATTAAGTTCGAAACGGCCAAAGCCCCCTTCGCCCATAGGCTATGGGGATGCGAAACAGTGGTAAAGCGGATTGGAAAACATACCGAACGCAGCAGTCCATTGTGTCGGATTTGACTCGATTACAGTGACAGGATCAAAACATGGCTCGGGCTTAGTCGACGAACAGTCCATAGGAGCGCACCACCTGTGATGACAAGCTCCTTCTTTGACTGCTGCGCTCTCAGGAGAACGAAAACGGTGGCGCTGGGGGAGGGAGTTTCCGGTTTCATGTTAGTCATGAATCCTTTCGAACCCTCGAGTCTTTCGACACCAACTGTCAGCAACGCTGCTCTTTGTGCAGCGCCGTAGCGGGCTGGCTCCGTAGTGCCCCAGAGCCCCATAGGGGCTCAGACCTGGCTCGGAAACCCCAGCGTGACCGAGGGCTTTGGACCTGCATTTCACATAAACGTTTTGTCAGAGCTGGTAGGATGCCGACTAATCCTTGATCCAGACCAAGAGGCTCAGTGCTGTGCGAGGGTCTTGCTTCAATCATCATGCCTATGTCCCTCTCTGACACTTGTCAGCAGCTGGTCGAAACATGGTCGACCATTGGGTGGAGTCCCGACAGATTCTCGGTGAGTGAGAAGAGCAAGACAGGGAAGTGAACTGCAATTGTGGAAACAGAACATCGTGAAACGAAAGCTCATTGGTGTCCCGATTGTCATGATTTACATGAACCTGCTCTTGATTCTATGGCCACAGTCGTACGATGGGGCCACCATGCTGAACCTGCTCACAGTTCTGCTGTTCAGCGTGTTCATTGGGGGCGATGTGCTATTGCGGCCGCTCTGGGTCGGTGAAGAGAAGGATCAGTTCAGGAGGAGCACCATCGTCATTCTTCTGTTGTTCCTTGCAGTCCCGTTTCTTCTGTATCTCCCCTATATAGAGTATCAGGCAGTCCTTCAGCAGTTCATCCCCTCCTCAACCGCTCTAGTGGTGGGCGTCATCGGCAACCTCGTGTTGATGTGTGGAGGGGTCCTGATGGTCTGGAGCAGGATCCTCCTCGGACCGTCTGACACGCCCATGATTGTGATCAGAAACCACCATCAGCTGGTCACCCACGGGGCTTATCGACATATCCGTCACCCTCTCTACATGGGCTATATCCTGTTGCTGTTCGGTTATGCCTTCGCTTTTGATAGCCTTCTCTGTTCCAGTCTCATCACTGTTCTCATGCTCTCCTTAGCCAAGAGTAGAATGGATCTGGAAGAGAAACTACTGCTGGCTAGTCTAGGGAGGAGTATGGTGACTACATGAAACATACAAAACGGTCAGTCCCCAAGATCTATTGAACAGCATTTCGAGAATCCAGAGCCAACTCCGAGATTGACCCATGCTGGTCACTGATGATCACACGCTGAGTGCTTCACACAGGCCTGATTGCAGTTGTGTTCTCACAACCTTTCGTGGAGCACAAGCGGCATTAGATGGGCCGGACTCAAGAACGATTCGTCTGATGGGACTGTCGGGGGCTCGTGCTCTGTCCTGCTCTCGCATGCCCGCAGACCTCATGTGTAGTATGACCCGTGTGAACGGTCCGTAAGCGTACCTCGGCTGTCAGAACTGATATTAGACCGCATCAGTCAGGGGAGGACAGCTATCTGGACGACATTGACAGGACAGAGGCAGCCGCAGAGCACATTCATGAGGCCATTGGTATTCGCAACGACCGCGGCACTTGCTTCGGACCAGGACTGACACTACTTCTCGCCGTCACGAGAGCCTCACAGAAGACTATAGGAGAACGCAGGAATGGGTAGGTCATACTCTGCAGTGATCGCAGCAGTGCTGTTGCTCTTGTCCGTGTGCTCTATGGTGCCGTCGCTCATAGGCGCTCAGCCGGTGTTTCATGAGGACACGCCGGGGCCGACGAACACTACGGACGATGGCACAGGGAACAGGGATGTAACACTGGACATGATGCACTTCTCGCCCTGGGCGTCTGCCGAGGACGGCATCTACTACGTGGCGCGCAGAGGCGTCGACCCCATCGCTTACTTCGGAGAGTCTGAGGTGTGGTACGTCGTTGGGGACACGCTGCTCAGGCTTGGGTTCCCGGGGAGTGCGGGAGTCATGCCTGTCGGTGAGGAGGAAACGGGCTCTGTGACAAACTACATGTTTGGAAATGACCCGAGTGCATGGAGAACGGGGCTCAGGGATTGTGCAGTCCTGAGATACTCGGACATCTACCCGGGGATTGATCTCGTGTACAGGTTTCTCGATGGAAGCCTCAAGTACGAGTTTGCTGTTATGCCTCGGGTGGACCCGTCGCTGATACAGATGAGGTATCCGGACGCAGACACGATTGATGTGAATGATGATTCTGTGGCTGTGGCGATGAACGGGGTCGTACTCACAGACAGCGGACTCACGGTATTTCAAGAGGACAGCAGGATTGTCAGTATTGAGTGCGCTTTCGAACCCCGTGCTGACAACACTCTAGGGCTCTCAGTCGGTCAATACGATGTGACTCGTGAGCTCGTTGTCGATCCTCTAATTCTTATTCACAGCACTTTCCTCGGGGGCTCAGGCTACGACTCCGGATACGCGATTGCCGTGGAGAACGGTTTCGTCTACGTAACTGGCGAGACATACTCCTCCGACTTCCCGGCAATCAATGCCTATGACTCAGCCCTCAGCGGGGACAACGACGCCTTCATTGCGAAGCTAGCGGTCGACGGTCAGTCTCTTGTCTACAGCACTTTCCTCGGGGGCTCAGGCTACGACTTCGGATATGCGATTGCCGTGGAGAACGGTTTCGTCTACGTAACTGGCGAGACATACTCCTCCGACTTCCCAACAATCAATGCCTATGACTCAGTCCTTACCGGGGACGGTGACGCCTTCATTGCGAAGCTAGCAGTCGACGGTCAGTCCTTGATCTACAGCACCTTCATCGGGGGGTCCAATCGGGAAGGCGTGAACGGAATAGCTGTTGAGAACGGTTCCGCTTACGTCACGGGCTACACATCTTCCTCGGACTTCCCGACCGTAAGTGCTTATGACTCGACCTTAGGCGGGTCTAGCGATTGCTTCGTCACCAAGTTCGCAGCTGACGGTCTGAGTCTGATATACAGCACCTTCCTAGGAGGGACAGGAGCTGGTTCCGAGAGTGGACAAGGGATTGCCGTGGAGAACGGCTCGGCCTATGTCACGGGCTATACGCAGTCTTCGAGCTTCCCGTTCGTCAATGGTTTTGACTTCACCTACGGTGGGGGCATCGACGGCTTCGTGACCAAACTGGCAGCCAACGGTTCGGCTCTGGTGTATAGCACATATCTCGGCGGCTCGGCTCAAGACATGGCATTCAGAATCGCTGTGGAGAACGGATTTGCCTATGTGACGGGTTCCACAGACTCATCCGGGTTTCCGAGTGTCAATGCATACGACTCGACTCTAGGCGGGACTCGAGACTGCTTCATGACTAGGCTGGCAGCAAATGGCTCGGCCTTGGTCTACAGCACGTTCCTCGGGGGCTCAGGCCAAGAAGGAGGACTGGGGATTGCCCTAGAGAACGGCTCGGCCTACGTGACGGGCTTTACAGACTCATCCGATTTTCCGACTGCCAATGCGTACGACTCGACCTACGCCGGTGACTATGATTCCTTTGTGGCTGTCATCTGCGATGGTACTGACACTGACATGGACGGATTGATCGACTTGGTGGAGGCCCTTTACGGCACGAATCCATTATGCATCGACTCTGACAACGACAACTTTCTCGACGGGTACGAGGTCGCCTATGGCTCCGACCCGCTGGACCCGATGTCCTACCCTGCCATGCCGCAGGCATGGTACGATGCTATCTATCATGACCTAGACGGCAACACGACCCTGATTCAGTACCTCATCGCGTGGTCCAACGGCAATGCGACGCTTCTGCAGAGTGTGATGCAACAGATGAACGACAATGCCATGATGCTCCAGCAGGTGGTGTCTTGGCTTGATGGGAACCACTCTGCCATCGAAACGCTGTTCACCGCTGTCAATGGTAACGCGACACTGCTCATACAGACGGTGAATGCGCTAAGTGGGAACAGCAGCCTGATCCAGAACCTAGTCGGGTGGGCGAGCGGGAACACGACACTGCTGCTCACAGTTGTGCAGCAGCTGGATACAAATGCCACTCTGCTTCAGCACGTGGTGGCATGGCTTGACGGAAACCACACGAGTATCGAGAAACTCTTCTCCTATGTAGAAGGAAATGCAACACTACTCATGCAGGTCGTCAGTGCAGTGGACAACAACGAAGCCGAGCTTGACCTCCTTGCCGCACTGGTCACGCGGGACGTAGCCGCACTGTCGCAGTTCAATGCCAGTCACATTGAGGACATCAACGAGATACGGGCAGTGTTAGACATGCTCGGTGTTACGGTCGGGGATACAGACTACGATGGGCTTGATGACCTCGACGAGATAGCACTTGGAACAGACCTGCAGTGCATCGACACGGACTGTGACAATCTCAACGATGCCTATGAGGTCAAGATAGGCACTGATCCAACAGATGATGACAGTGACACCTTCCTTGACGGTGCTGAGGTGCTGGCAGGGACGGACCCTCTTGATGCACTCGACTATCCTGGCCATACCGGTACGACCACTGTGCCCCCGATGGGGATTGAGCTCGTCGTCATTGTTGGAGCAGCCGGCTGTGTCGGACTCATGGTATTGTTAGTGCTAATGAGAAAGAGGACAGGGACAAGGGCGCCTTCCTGAACGAAGAGGTACGGCGAACGTATGAAAGCGGTGCAGCGGCCTCTGCTGACTTGACCATTCCTAATCTGTCGGTTGGAGACCGCTACATCTCCCAAAGAGATTGTGGAGATGTTGAAAAGGTGGGATGGGTTGGAACCCTGAATGGCGTTGGGACAGGAATCCTAGGATGACCTATCCTATGAACAGGCGCACCCCGCACACGGGACACAGCACCACATGGTCCTCGACCTGTGTCGCGTTCGTGAGTTCAAATGACATCCCGCACTCTGAGCAGCGGAACATCTCAATGCCGCCCGTCTGCTGCGCAGGAAGAGCATGGCGTGTCATTGAGGCGAGTATCTCGCTGTCTTGGGCCTCATCGACGGATGCGATAGGATGACCCTGCGCCCAGCGGAACGCTGCACAGAGCATGAGGACGACGAGTGGGAGCATGAGGACAGTGTAGCCTAAGAACACCTCGTACGATGAGACGAGCAGAGTGCCGTATATCACAAGGACGCCTATCACTGTCAAGAAGAGAAAGGCGGCCCACCGGGCAGGACTTGTCGGTTTCTCTTCCTGACTGTCTGTCGAGTCGCGTGCACTGTCACCCATCATAGCGGTCGTGGGCTGGAGAGTCCACGAGACGTAATCAGTATTGCGATTGAGGGCTGTGAGCATAGCATAGAGTACTGACAGCGATGATGATCACTCACTGCTCAGATGGTGTGATAAGAAAGTAGAGGAACGCGGGCCGTGCGGCCCGGTCCATTGTGTTATTGTGCTTATGCCCTTGGGGTGATGTCGAGCACGATACCCACTGCGACGGTCATACCCATGTCACGTACTGCGAACCTGCCCAGCTGAGGCATGTCCTTGTACTTCTCGAGACACACCGGCCTCAATGGGATGAGTTTGGCGATCATGCTCTCGCCCCTCTTGACAAAGTCGGGGTTCTCCTGGATGACCTGACCCGAACGCTGGTCGATCTTCTTAGTGATCTGGTCGAACCTGCATGCTACTTGGGCAGTGTGGGCGTGGATGACAGGGGTGTAGCCGACAGTGATCGCGGTCGGGTGCTGAATGACCATCACTTGGCCTGTGAAGTCCGTTGCGACCGTGGGAGGCTTATCAACGGGTCCGGCGACGTCTCCACGGGTGAGGTCCTTCCTCTCAATACCCCTGACGTTGAAACCGATGTTGTCACCCGGTATTGCCTGAGCCAGTGTCTCGTGGTGCATCTCAATAGACTTGACTTCACCTATCTTGTTGGGTGGCATGAAGACTACCTTCTGCCCTGGCTTCATGACTCCGGTCTCGACACGGCCGACTGGTACTGTACCAACACCCTTGATCGTGTATACGTCGTTGATGGGCACACGCAGGGGCTTGTCCATGGGCTTTGGAGGGAGTACGACTGCGTCGAGGGCCTCCAGCAGACAGGGTCCGGTGTACCACGGCGTCTTGCCAGGAGTCTTCGCCTTCAGGTTCACAGCATCTAGCGCAGAGGTCGGGATGAACGGGATCTGATCGACCTTGTACCCGATGGTCTTCAGGAAGCTTCCGACCTCTTCCTTGACCTCCTTATACCGAGCCTCGCTGTACTTGGCCTCATCCATCTTGTTGATACAGACGATGAGACTGGGGACACCAAGGGTCATTGCAAGGTATGCATGCTCCTTGGTCTGACCACCAGGACCAATGCCGGACTCGAACTCACCGCTCTTGGCAGACACGACCAGCATAGCGACATCAGCTTGGGACGCGCCAGTTATCATGTTCTTGACGAAGTCCCTGTGGCCGGGCGCGTCAATCACGGTGTAGTAGTACTTGGGTGTCATGAACTTGAAGAACGCAATGTCGATGGTGATACCACGCTCTCGCTCCTCCTTAAGCCTGTCAAGCGCAAATGCCCAAGCCTGTTCAGGCCGTCCAAGACGCTCCGCCTCAGCTTTATTGGCTGCAACGGTCCTCTCGTCAAGTGCACCGGCCTCGTATAGAAGTCGTCCGGTTAGAGTGCTCTTCCCGTGATCGATGTGTCCAATCACGACGAGGTTGAGGTGCTCTTTTCCTTTATCTTTGCTCGATGTAGCAGGCGCCGCCGCTGGTGCTGCTGCGGCCTTTCCTTTCTCTTTGCTCGGTGCAGCAGGCGCCGCCGCTGGTGCTGCTGCGGCCTTTCCTTTCTCTTTGCTCGGTGCAGCAGGCGCCGCCGCTGGTGCTGCTGCGGCCTTTCCTTTCTCTTTGCTCATATGACCTCAACTCAGACTAGGTTGAACTGGGCGGGAGAGAACTGGTGCGGGTTTAAACCTTACGGAATCCATCAGTAATCGAACTCACACTCCCCGACCTGAATCCGGCTAGTCAGTTTCTCATTCCTTCGGGGTCTACGGATCTCGATCAAGTTAAGCACTTTGTAGCCCCGCTTTCTCAGGAACGAAACAATGACACGATTGTCTGGACGAATCCAGTTGTACACAGTGTCGCCACCGTTCATTGTAAGTTGGACAGAGTTGGACACAGGAGTCTCTGTCCTCCCAGAAACGGCACTGGGGTCTTACTCCTTGGGGCTGGATTGTGTCGAGTCAGCCTCAAAGAGATGTCTGATTCGAGCCATTCAAGCCCCTATTCGAAAATGTCCAAGATTACCGAATTCTCAGTATCTGTTGTCCGCCCTCCCAACTGGTAGCCGCGAATTGGTGTGTCTTATGACCTGGGCTGGTCAAAGGAAAACCCTAACGATAGTTGGAAGAGACTGGCAAGACTTGCCAGATTCGTAAACTGCTGGCACCAACGCCTTCTAACGAGCTGATCTCGCTACTCTCTCGCGCTCGTCTTTTCTGGAGACGGCGAAGCTTCCTAGGTCACCCTTGAATGCGAGGAGTATCTCGTCGACAAGACATTCCTCAAGCGACTTGGCGCTGTTGTGTGAGGATCTCACAGCCCCGACGACAATATATCTCAATGCAACGTCCACCCTCCGCTGTGGGGCCACATCCACGGAGCGGGGATAGGCCATACCACCATAGGAGATACGAGTGGTGTCCTCGGCGGGAGCCGCATTCTCAATTGCGGTCACCAAGACCTGTATGGGGTTCAGGCCAGTCCTGAAGTCTATCATCTCGAAGACACGCCTGACGAAGGCGATTGCCTTCACCTTCTTGCCAGCGTTACGTCCAGTCCGCATCTTCTTGTCATGACGGTCGCCTGCGTTGAGGACCTTGTTCACCAGACGCTCCACTATCGGTACACCAGACTTGTGGAACCTCTTGTCTGCATGTCGACCCGCAGTGTGGGGGATGAGCACAGGCTTCAGTGTGATATACCTCTGGAGACCGACGTCCTTCACTTGGACCTCTGTGGAGTCCCATTTGCCGAAAAGCAGCAGATGGAAAGTGGCATGTGGGGCTCGTGCCTCAGGAGCCTGAGTCGACTCGGTCTTCTCTTCTTCTGCCATGATTGTCACCTAACGTACTGGCTTCTCGACCTTGCCATAGATCAGCGATTCAAGGCAGACACCATTGACCTTGGTTATGCGCCACCTGACACCGGGGAGGTCTCCGAAGGCGCCACCCATAGCGCCACCGATGCCCTCGACAATGACAGCGTCGTGTTCATCGATATACTTGAGTCCTCCATCGCCAGGTATGAATGCAGTGATCTGCTTGCCGTTCTTGGACAGTTGTACTCTGACTGCCTTACGAATACCCGAGTTGGGCTGCTTGCACTCGACCCCGACCTTCTCAAGGACTATCCCGCGTGCCTGAGGAGCTCCCTCCAGCGGGTCGGTCCTCTTCTTCATGCCGAGCATTCTGCTCTTGTAAGTGGACTTCTTCCACTCGAACTTCCTCCGCCTGGAATGAAGCGGCCTAGCAGCAAACTCACCGAGTGGCGACTTTGAATGAGTCAATTGATCTACCTCTTAGCTCTCAGGATCAAAACACGTATGGCTCGCCCTGAGGGGGTCAGACCACCCGCTGACCCTTTCCTTAAAAGCATTATGACCCGGCTGAGGCATTCTCTGCAGCTTTGAGCCAAGAGAGGAGCGACACCTCAGGCTCCGGTCAGTATCAGGCAATCACAACGTTGTCCAGATCAAAATGACGCCGTACAAGGATGCGAGCTCGAGCAACATTCCTGCCCTCACGTCCTATGGCGACCCCTCTGTCTTCAGCCTTGACCGTCACGCTGGCAACCAGACTCCCGTCCTTGTGTTCGACTATCTTCACGCGCTCGACCCGGGCTGGGGCTAATGCACTCTTGACAAAGTCCTCTGCAGTCTCAGCCATCTCAACGACGTCGACCGTTCGACCAAACGCGTCAGCTGCGGTCCTCACCCTCACACCATCCCTGCCTATCGCCTTTCCCAGCTGTTTGGCACGCACGACGAATATCAGGCGCTCTCCGTCGTCATCACGCACAACGTCTACAGCAGACACTCCAGTTATGCTCTCGAACGTCGCAATCAGGGCCATGTCATCCATGGACAGCTTGAATCTGGGCAAGAGGGCTCTCCTCATACCATGTTTAGGATCTTGGAGTCACCCTGTTTTATGATGGCAATGGCGGAAACCATGAAAGGTTTCCCGACGACTTCACCAAGGTCCCAGGAAGTACCCTCAAACCTGTACATCTTGGTTTCGGTAAGACTGGCATAGCGACTGATGTCCTCGTACTCCTCCTTACGGCAGTTGGAGGCCACTACCACCAGTTTCACAGTACCAGCGCGGAGCGCCTTTATGGATGAGTTTGCTCCTATCCTGCACTCACCCGTGCTGACTGCACTTGCAATCGGTTGATTCAGGCTCAAGTTCAGCGACCTCGTTGAGTATCATGTTGCTGTGATCTCATGGACCTAGGACTAGTAGTGCCATATGCTATCCGGTTTTAATGCTTGCGCAGTGGAACACGCCTTCACTTCTCAGTGACTGGACTCTGTGGGTTCATCAGCAAGTCAATGGACCCAGTGCCAAGTGGGATGAGCTGTCCGAGTATCACATTCTCTGTAATGCCTTTGAGCGGGTCCTTCGTCCCAGCGATGCCTGCGCCAAGCAGGTGTTTGATTGTGACCTCAAAGGCTGCACGTGCCAGGGCACTGTTCTTCGAGCCAGAGATTCCATGGCGACCGATCTGTCTGATGGCACCATCGGCGGTCATCATGTCCGAAACGAGCAGTATGTGTCGGACATCGACGTCCAGTCCTTGCTCCTTGAGGACGTTCATGGCCTCTAGGACTATGGCGTTCCGAGTGGCTTCAATCCCAAGGACAGTGTAGATCTCCCGGAGGTTGTTTGTGTATATCTTGTGAGGATTCACACCCTCCACTTCTAGGGCCTCTTGGAGGTTTGAGCCCTCTGTCAGAAGGACAAACTCGTCACCCTCCTTCCGTATCACAACGTGAGTGACGTCGTTTATCCCCTTGACCCTGACCTCGCGAATCTTCTCCATCAGACGTTGGAGTTCCGCCAAGGACTCACTGGCCGGATAGACATAGATGATGTTCTCCTCGCCCTCGACATCACCCTTTGCCCTTATCTTGTTCTGGATTGCCTCTACCACGTCTTCTGTCGAGAGACCCTTGTCCTCCATCATCTCAGGGTCGAGTCTTATGACAATGGCCTGTTTGAGGAGGTCGATTGAGAAGTTGCTGGCGACACTCTGAACGAGGACCATCTCTATCTTCCGCGCGATCTTCTTTGCCTCAGCCTGGTCCTGTGCGATGTCGGGCGCCAGGTGTACCTTCATGGTTGGGGTCGCGGGGTTGTTGCGCGCGTCCACTATCTCAATGAGCCGGGGCAGACCTCTGGTCACGCTCAGCTCTGCAACACCTGCATAGTGGAATGTTCGGAGCGTCATCTGAGTACCGGGCTCACCGATGCTCTGTGCCGCGACCGTGCCCACGGCCTCACCCGGTTCCACCATGGACCGCTCGTAGGAATCGACCACACTCTCGCAGATGTCATCAAAGTCCTTCTTGGTGAGGCTCTCCACTGCCTTGACCTTCGCTTCAAGCTCAGTGAGGACCTTCGGCGGAAGCCTGTGCTCCTCTCTCATCTGCTCAAACCGTTTCTCCATATGCTTCTCTAGGACTGCCTTCGACATCAATCAGCACCCCCTTCCTCTGTCCTCTTGCCGACCACTTTCTCGATTGCCATGTCTATGTTGACAGAACGCCCATGGTCAGACTTGCTCGGATCCACCCCGTCATCGCCGAATCTGAACTGAACTATGCGTCCGGGAGCGGTCCGTACAGTACCATCACTCTCGACCTTGAGGTCTTGCAGTGCAGTCATGAGCCTTCGCTGCATGTATCCCGACGTTGAGGTCCTGACTGCCGTGTCGACCAGACCCTCCCGTCCTCCGGCTGCGTGGAACCAGTATTCGATGGGGTCAAGGCCGCTCTTGTAGCTGGAGGTCACAAATCCACGTGCACGAGCACCGAGGTCGCCGCGCTCAAAGTGTGGCAGCGTTCTGCCCATATAGCCCCTGCCGATACGTTCTCCTCGCACAGCCTGCTGCCCAACGACTGCAGCCATCTGAGAGAGGTTCAGTCGAGACCCCCTCGCACCAGTCTGTGCCATGATGACTGCTGAGTTCTCCAGACCGAGATGCTCCCCAGCCACTGCACCTGCGGAGTCACGGGCCTCGGCAAGGACCGCCCGAATCCTCTGCTCAAGTGTCTGGAGCAGTGTCTGACCGGGGTTCGCCTCCAACTCGCCTCGTTTGTACGTTTCAATGAGCTGGTTCACCTTGGTGTCAGCCTCCTCAAGGATGACCTTGATCCTCTGCATCACCTCACGCGGCAGAGTGATGTCGTTCAGGCCCATGGAGAAGCCCCTGTCAGTTATCAGTCGGATCAGCAGCCGACCTAGGGAGTCCAAGAATATCCTTGCCGTGGTCGGACCGTGGTCCTTGACTATGCGATGGAACAACGAGTCTGCTTCGCCTGCACCAAACCCCTTCTCATCAATGACCCCGAAGAGGAGCTGACCGTTCCTGATCACAACGTAGGCGTCACTCTCACAGTCCTCCTTCTTGCACGTCTTGCACTTTCTGCAGATGTTGGCCTTGAAGGACATGTTGATGTCACGAGGGATGAAGAGACTGAATATCTGTTTCCCAGTCCACAGCTGGACAGGTGCCTTGACTGCAGGCTCGGGCAACTCGCCTGCGAACTTTGAAGTGGCCATTAGCTGGTTCACTTGGTCCAGTGTGAATAGACTGGACCTGCGCGTCAACAGGAACGCTGCAGAGATGTAGTCCTGAAGAGCGCCTATGATTGGCCCTCCATACCTTGGGGACAGGATCTGCTCTTGGACCCTCATAAGGACCCTTGCCTCGGCCCGAGCTTCCTCCGACTGTGGGACATGCAGGTTCATCTCATCACCGTCAAAGTCTGCGTTGTAGGGTGGACAGACGTACAGACTCAGCCTGAACGTGCGATTGGGCATCACTCTGACTTCGTGAGCCATGATTGACATCCTGTGCAGTGAAGGCTGCCTGTTGAACAGCACTATGTCCCCATTGTCAAGGTGGCGTTCCACGATGAAGCCCGACTCGATTGTGTCAGCTATGATTGTCCTGTCCTTTACGAACCGCAGGTCCACCCTCCGTCCGTCAGTACGGATGAGATAGTTGCAGCCCGGGTGCCTTTCTGGGCCACGGAGCACTAGCTCCTTCATCTCGTCAAGGTTCCACTCCGTCACTCGTTGAGGGATTGTGAGTATCTTTGCGATCTCTTCAGGCACACCGACCTCATTCATGCTGAGGTTCGGGTCAGGGGAGATCACAGTCCGAGCAGAGAAGTCAACACGCTTGCCTGACAGGTTGGACCGGAACCGGCCCTCCTTGCCCTTTAGTCTCTGGGCTAAGGTCCTCAACGCACGACCAGACCTGTGTCTGGCAGGAGGGATGCCGCTGACTCCGTTGTCAAAGTAGGTCGTGATGTGGTACTGTAGCAGCTCCCAAAGGTCCTCCACTATCAGAGCGGGAGCCCCTGCATCTAGGTTCTCACGCAACCTCTGGTTGATACGGATTATGTCAATGAGTTTGTGACTGAGGTCGTCCTCGCTCCGTACGCCCGACTCCAAGGTGATGCTTGGTCGGACAGTGACTGGTGGGACTGGCAGGACTGTCAGAATCGACCATTCCAGTCTTGCAGCCTGGGGGTTTATCCCCAGAAGCATGTAGTCGTCGTCCGGTACGTTCTCCAGTCTGCCTCTGATGTCAATCGGGGTGAGCCGCACTGATCCGGCCTCACTCACTTCGTATATGGAGGTCGGCTTCTCGAGTTTCAGTTTGAGCTGTTCTGCACCACAATGGGGGCACTGCTTTGCTTTTGCGGCTCGCTTGAGGATCTCCTTGGACACACTCACTGTCTTCTGACCGGCATCGGGGTACTTCTTGAACAGCCTGACAAAGTGCCTGATCTCATCCTCTGAGATGAGGATGCGGTTGCACTCCCTGCAGACGGCCCTCAGGACCTTGTGAATGACCTTTGAATAGCCCTCGTGCATGACAGGCCGAGCGAGTTCAATGTGGCCAAAGTGACCGGGGCAGTTCCCGACACGGTTTCCGCAGGTCTTGCACCTCTGACCGGGATCAATGACACCGAGGCGCGGGTCCATTATGCCGGACTCTATCGGATATCCGTCCTCGTCGTATGTGTCAGCGACCACTATCTGAGCGACAGACATCTTACGGATGTCGTCTGGCGACAGGAGACCAAACTCAATCTCGTCGACCTTCTTTGTGGTCAAACCAGACATCATCTTAGATCATCTCCTTCAGTCTGAGTCTACATGCCAGTCCCAATGACATCATCTCTTGTATTAACAGTTTGAACGCGTATGAAACGACCACACTACTGATCTTCGCTCCGCTGCCGCATATCGGGCAGTAGTAGACGTCCTTGTTGCGGTCATAGACGCCTATGAGTCCGCACTGTTCGCAGACCAGCATGTTACTCTTGTCGGACTCATCGAGCAGTCTGCCCTTGAGCAGCATTGCTGCGCCATGACCAATGAGGACGTCGCGTTCCATCTCACCAAACCTGAGACCACCCTCACGTGCACGGCCTTCCGTCGGCTGCCGGGTCAGGATTTGGACAGGACCTCTCGCACGGGCGTGAATCTTGTCAGCGACCATGTGATGCAGCTTCTGGTACATGATGCATCCGATGAACACGTCAGTCTTGAGCTTCTCACCTGTGATACCAGAGTACATGACCTCACGGCCATTGTGCTGGAGACCATGACTCTTTAACATCTCGAAGAGTTCCTCTTCAGTCACGCCACAGAATGGCGTCGCGTCCTGTTGTCTGCCAACCACGGCGGCGGCCTTGCCAGCAATCATCTCGAGGATCTGGCCAATGGTCATCCGGCTGGGGATGGCGTGTGGGTTGATCACGAGGTCTGGGACTACTCCATCCTCAGTGAAAGGCAGGTCCTGCTGAGGAGCTACATAGCCAATCACACCCTTCTGTCCGTGACGTGATGCATACTTGTCACCGAGTTCGGGGATTCTGAGGTCTCTGACCTTGACCTTCACGAGCCTGTTACCATCAATCGTTTCAGTCAGTATGACACCGTCCACGACGCCAGACTCGCCATGACGGACTGCGACAGATGTTTCTCTTCTGTTGGGGGACTGGATTTCGAACTCAGAGTACTCCTCAAGGAACCTGGGTGGTGAGGTTCGGCCTATGAGGACATCTCCACCCTGCACCTCGACCTCGGTCTCTATGATACCATCCTCGCCCAGATTGCGGTACGACTCTGAGGCTCTGTATCCACGTACGCTCCTGTCAGGGACCTCGAACCTGTCCTCTTGTCCACCAGGGTACTTGCGCTCCTCACTCTCATAGACACGGGTGAAAGTGCTTCGGCCTAGGCCCCGCTCGATAGAGGCCTTGTTCATGATCAGCGCGTCCTCAATGTTATACCCCTCGAAGGACAGTATTGCCACTACGAAGTTCTGTCCTGCGGGACGCTCCTCATAGCCGATGGGGTCCATAGCCCGTGTCTTGACAAGGGGTTTCTGCGGGTAGTGGAAGAAGTGTGCGCGGGTGTCCACTCTGAACTTGAAATTGGACGCAGGCACGCCAACAGACTGCTTTGCCATTCCAGCCATGTACACGTTGCGGGGCGACTGATTTCTCTCAGGAAATGGTATGAGCGCCGCAGAGATTCCGAGTATAGTTGGGGGCGCTATCTCCAAGTGTGTTGTGTGAGGACCGATATCGCTCGCGTACATCGCTATGAGTGTGTTCTCCTCTTCTTCGGCGTCAAGGAATTCGACGGTTCCATTCCTGAGAAGGTCCATGAAACCCCACTCACCATCCTTAATCATCCTGAGATGTTCATCCGTCAAACGACTTCGACCATTCTCAACGACGATTGCCGGACGGCGGACTCGGCCTGCATCGCTGTTCACTTGGACCTCATGTGTGTCCTCATAGTAAGCGATGTTGACCTCTTGGTCGATCTCTCCTGTGCGTCGTTTCTGACGGATAGTCTTGACTAACACTTGCGGAGCAGGATGAATGCCCACAAGGCGACCATTCAGGAAGATGTCAGCACCCTTTGTACCACGTCTGCCCTTCAACCGCTCTATGGGCTCTACCTCGGCCTTCAGTAGGGCTCTCTCTACAGCCTCCTCAATTGTGCCCACTGAGATGTATGCCATCATGGCGATGTTCTTTACCAGACCACAGTTTGGCCCCTCAGGGGTCTCATTGGGACATATCTTGCCCCAGTGTGTCGAGTGGAGGTCTCGCGCCTCAAAGTGAGGTTGTGACCGTGACAAGGGGGAAACTACTCTCCGCAGGTGTGACAGACATGAAATATAGTTTGTACGGTCAAGGAGCTGAGAGACACCAGCCTTCCCGCCGACCCAGTTGCCGGTCGCAAGCGCGTGCTTCAGCCTCTGCGTGATCACATCCGCCCTCACGGCAGTACGAATGTTCGGCTTGCGGCCCCGTACGGCTGTACGTTCCAGCTGATACTTGATGTCACGGGTGAGGGAGTACAGTGCTACTCGAAAGAGAGACATCAGGAGGTCGCCTGAGAGCTTGAGACGCTTGTTTGCATAGTGGTCCTTGTCATCCGCCTGACGTTTGTTCAGGACTAGCTCCAGCAGACGCTCGACCATCTGACCGAGGTAGTAGGCCTTCTGAAGCCTGTGCTTGTCCTCGGTGCCAATGTGGGGCAACAGATACCTGTCCAGCACCTTCTCGGCTCGGGCAAGACGGTACTCCTTGGTCTGTCCGACAGCCACACGCTTGCCAATGAAGTCCAATGCGTTTATCCTAGTGGAGGTTTCACCTTCATTCTGTGTGGCATTGATTGGTGCAGATTGCTCGATCGTGACAATAAGCTCGTTCCGGATTTCCTCGTCATCTGAAACCACGTCTGCGATATCTCTGTCAGACTCAAGACCCAGTGCCTTCATGAGAATGGCTAGTGGGATCTTGCCTGGTACAGATGGGAAAGACACCCTCAGTTCTCCCGTACGCTTTCTCTCAATCGTGACTGGTGCTCTGAAGCCGCGAGAGGTCGAGAAGACTTTTGCAATGTGAGTATAGCTTGAGCTCTTGCTGGCCTCCTCAATCAGTATCCTGTTTGGCGCCAAGTCTTCCTGTGTGACAAGTACGCGTTCAGACCCATTGATTATGAAGTACCCTCCAGGGTCCTTGGGGTCTTCTCCATGCCGTATGAGTTCCTCATCGGACATACCATGGAGGAGGCATTTCTCACTTCTGAGCATGATGGGCAGGTCACCGATGTAGATTCTGAGGGTTTCCATTCTTGTTGTCACAGAACCCTCTTTGCGGACTGGAGTACACTCCAAGTGCATCTTGCTCGCATAGGTGAGGTTCCTGATTCGCGCCTCGTTAGGAAAGAGCGGGTGCTCGCTGCCGTCTGCCTCCCTGATAGACGGTGGCTCGACAGTGATGACACCAAGGTCAACAAAGTAGTCCTCGACCTTTGGGCTCAACCTGCCGACACTGGCAACAATCTCCTGCAGCTCTTCGCGAACAAACCTATTGAATGAGTCCAAGTGTTGACCTACAAGGCCAAACTCGGAGAAGTAGGCCTGCATGACCGGCCAGTACTTGTCCCGTTCTTCTACGACCAACTTGTCACCACACCTTGTTGGAAGAACCGGGGCACTACTGTCAGCAAGATTGCTTCCCTATGCATGAACCCAGAAGTCCGAGTTCGCTCGCCGCAATAGACGCCCCGTTCGTTTTGCCTTGGCAGTGGTCCACCCCCACCCATCATGAGAGGCGTGGCGGGCTAGGCGGGACTTTCAGACGCCATGGAACGTGTGCGTCCTTTGAACCCGCGGCCTTCAGGTTAAAAGCCTGCAGCGCTACCTGGCTGCGCCACTAGCCCCCGATAGTCACCTGTGTGCCCTATGGAACATGCTCTGCATGAAGTCATCCTGCAAAAACATGATTCATTCGGAACGACACATATGGCCATGCATGAGTGGGAAGCAGCTCTGCCTGAGCAGCGAACCGGAATTCTGTGGCCATAAAAGTATTTCCATGTAACGAACTTGCTGTGGTGTCTGGAAGGGCTTTCCGTCGTCTGCTGCGCTCGGATCATACTGGCAGGTCTCTGTGGTCCAACACTTCCTCTTGTTCGATTGAGAACCGATTTGTACTCCGACAACTTTAATAGAAATGCTGGCGGACCAGCCATTCGACTCGAGGATTCAGGGTCTGGAGCCGGATGAGTCGAGAGTGCCCCTGTAGTGTAGTCCGGTCTAGCATAGGCGACTGTCACTCGTCTAACCCGGGTTCAAATCCCGGCGGGGGCGCCACTACTTCTGTGTGCCGTGTTCATTCATGTCTGGCTTGTCCTAGGCATGATGCGTCCAATCGTGACCGAGATAAGGAAGCAAGCTGAACACTTGAGGAGTGGAATGATCAATGACCGAGTTCCTAGATACTTGCTATAGAGCAATCAGGGGACAGGCATCATCAATACCAGCTACTATAAGAACTGTCAGAGAAGATGACCTGAAGCCTCTTTCGGGCAGACAACTCATTATGCTTCTTGGATGCGGCGATTCATACGCCGTTGCCGAGTATGGTAGGTGGGCACTTCTCACAGCTGGGTTTAACGCAATCTCGGTGTCGCCGCCCGAACTGCAGAGACTGCATGTCAGCCGGGACTCTGTCGTTATCGGAGTGAGTGCTTCTGGCCGGACTCTGGCAACAGTTGAGGCACTCGAGTTCGCCAAGTCTGGTGGTGCAATGACCATTGCTCTGACAGACAATCCGCAGGGGAAGATGGCACAGCTCGCAGACAGAGTGTGGCAGACCAGTTCTGGATTGAAGTCATATGAAATCAGCCCGTCATCTACCACCACAAGTGCACTCACATACCTTCTTGCACTCGCTGCAAAGCATCCAACAGCTGACCAGAGCAAGCTCCAGCATGACATAGGCATCTTGGAGTCGAAAGGGGACGAAATCGTGCGCTGGTCAGAAAGACAGGGCATTGCCATCTCCAAGCTTATCGAAACAGGAAAGGTTCTCTACCTGATCTCTGACGGGCCCAACTACACAGCTGCGCAGATCGGTATGATGAAACTCGACGAGTTTTCGGTTGTGAAGGGCATCGCAGCATTGAGAGAGGAGTTTCAGCACCACTACAACATGTCAATCGACAAGGACGAACGAGCGGTGGTCATTTCAGACTACCCGGTCACACCAAAGGATGAGAGATTCCTCATGACCCTCAGAACCAAGCTAGGCATGCGCATCTATGCTCTCAACACTGATGATGGACTGGGCTTGCTTACACCACTGGCGCAGACAATCCCAAACACGATCGCGCTTCAGGTGGCGTCATACTATGCGGTCTTGAAGAACGACCCCAATAAGCAGGGCTTCAGACAGCCACACGCAGGAGCATTCAAGATCTACTGAGGCTGTCCCTGACTGGGCCGACTGCACAATAATCATGATACTGTCCCCGGCTCTGTGTGTCGTGCTGACTGGGGCAGAACGACGGAAGACTCGCTGATTCTCGTTTCACATCATACCCCTGAAGAAGCCACCATCGATCAGAAGCAGCGCCCCATGTACATAGCTGGAGACTGGACTCAGCAGAAATGTGCAAATGGCGCCAAACTCTTCCGGTCGACCCATCCTACGCAAGGGAATCATGGCCTTGATGCTCTCCTCTGACTGGGACTTCTTTCCCTTTGACTTCGCCATGATCTCTTCGACACGTTTTGTGTAGATGTAGCCGGGGCAGACAGCATTGACGCGGACCCCATCAGGCCCAATCTCATCGGCCAGTGTACGCATCATTCCTATCACTGCGGGTCGCATTGCATTGGAGAGAAGCAGATTCTCAAGAGGCTGTTTGACCGAGATAGATGTGCTATACAGTATTGATGGACTCTGCGACCCTCTGAGAAGAGGCAATGCCTGTCTAGTGAGCCAGACTGCGCTCATAAGAGTGAGTTCGAAGGATGAGTACCAATCATGGTCGGACAGGTTCAGGAATGCCCCCGGGGGCGGGCCACCCGCATTGATGAAGAGCCCGTCAAGCCTCGGACTGATGGACCTCACGCGCTCCACGAGCGAAGTCACACCATCCTGTTTCGATACATCGGCCACGACGTACTGAGAGTGATCACCGAGGTCAGAGACCGCCTTCTTCAGGGACTCCTCAGTACGCCCGCAGATGATTACTTCTGCACCTTCACCCACAAGCGCTTTTGCCACGCCAAATCCCAGACCGCGAGACGCCGCGGTGACAAGCATCCTCTTGCCGTCCAGCTTAAGATCCATGTTGCGACCACCACCAATGTGGAGTGGCGAGTAGAACATCCAGTGGTTGGATTTGGAGTCATTCGGCCCCTCTTGTCACTTCGGGCTCGGTGCGTGCGCTCATGATGACCTCCAGATGGAGGAAAGCTGCACTCATACGTTCAAATGCCGTTGGTACCTTGAACTCGCCCACCCCAAGGGCGCTCAATGCCTCTTCCACTCTGGCAGTCGTCAGGCGGGGGTTTTCCTTGGAATTGAAGGCAAGCAGCATGCGGTTCTCCTCAGTTTCTGGCATCTTGAACACAGAATGGACCCGAATGCCTTGGCCCTCTAGACCCGATTTTATTTTGGCCTCGATTGTGTTCATCTCGACAATCCACCGAGTAGGAGTTCGTTGGTAGAATACTAAAAGACCTGTAATAGCGGAGTAATACCGTTCATTGCTGGTTGGACGGGGTGGAAACAAGAGGCTGCGTCCACCCAGAAACGGCACTGGGGTCGCAGTCCTTGAGGACAGATCGTGCCGAGTCGGCCTCAGAAATCAGTCCAGCCATGAGCCCTTCAAGTTTCTATTCACGAACGAGTATAGGCCACGTCTGTCATCAATGAGAGATTCCCTTCCCAAAGACATGCCCTCCGTCTGCCGGGCCAATGTTACTGTGGCGATACGAGAATTGAGAGTGAATGGTCGGAGCGGGGAGATTTGAACTCCCAACCAATGGATCTACAGTCCATAGCTCTCTTCTGGTCCCGGGCGACTCGTCTCAGGACAGCCAGATTGAGCTACGCTCCGTTGTCCCCGGATGGGCTTTCAGTAGAAATAAAAACGTTACTCAGCTGACAGATGTATCAACACGTCCGTTCGTCCTCAAGACACAAAAAGCACACTGCAATTACAGTCCTTCATATGACAGGAGGCACCGCCCTGCCCGTAAGACCAATAGAAACCGTGTTTCCAACCGCTGAGGTCAACAAGATAGCCGAGAAGGAGTCAACGGGCTTTGGACGACGTCACTATCGACCAGTGTACGTTATGCACAAGTGGTGGGCTAGGCGGCTCGGATCTGTCTTTCGAGCAATCTTGCTCTACACGCTTGCAGACAATCGACTCAGTGACTGGGATCAAGACCCACACAGCCTGTGGGGCCTCTACTCACGCGACGTACACCTCACTGGCAAGGTAGTACTCGATCCGATGATGGGTGGCGGAACCACAGTTGTAGAAGCGCTCAGACTAGGGTGCAGAGTGATTGCAGGGGATCTCAACCCGGTTTCATGGTTCGTCGTGAAGAAGGAGATTGAACACATCGATCCATGTGCACTTGAGGATAGTCTCGTCGAGCTGGAGCGAGATGTCGGCACTGAGTTGCGCAAGTACTACAGGACTGTCTGTCCTGAGTGTGGAGGCGATGCAGAGGGGATCTACTACTTTCACTGCAAGGAACTGGAGTGCCTTGACTGCGGCTCCTTGGTGCCCTTGATGAAGAGCTTCTTTTTGGCACGGCTGCCTAGTGGGGCAGGAGATGTGGTGGTCTGTCCTTGTTGCTGGGAAGTGTTCAAGACTAGCGACTCTGCAGCCCAAGTCAGCTGTATCAAGTGCGGTACTGAGTTTGTACCAAGAGATGCATCATACACGTCAGAGCAGGAGTACTCCTGTCCAAATGATGGATGTCGTCCCGCGAGAATCGTTGATGCCATCAGAAACAAAGGTCGGCCAAAGGAACGTATGTATGCCATAGAGTTCTACTGCAGGGCTTGTGATGAGAGCAAAAATCCTAGGCTGTCGCGGGGGCGAGGATACAAGAAGCCCGACACATTTGACTACGAGAAGCTAGAACAGGCGAAGAGAGAGTTCGAGAAAGACAGAAAGAAACTGCCAATTCCGGATGCTCGCATTCCGATAGGCGTAGAAACCCGTCGTGCCTTGAACCATGGGTACCTCAGGTTCGAAGACCTGTTCAGCGCACGTCAGCTGCTTAATCTCGGTAAGATATACAGGTGGATTCTGAACCTCCAAGACTGGAACCTGAAAGAGTTCTTAGTACTTGCCCTGTCGAACTGCCTGAAGTACAACAACATGTTGTGCAAGTATAACGCAACTAGGGGTTTCATAACGGACATCTTCAGAACTCATTCATACTCCCCCTCAACGATGCCTGTAGAGGGCAATTGCTATGACACCCAGAAGGGAAGAGGGCCGTTCACAGCATTTGTCAGACTCATCATTGAAGCAAAGAGGTACTGTGAAGCCCCCTTTGAGAGAGTTGCTGTGGGGAACAACGGCATGAGAACCGTCCACTTCAAGACCCCAATCATAGCTCAAGTTGCATCAGACTACAAGGATTTCCAAGAGCGCAAGAATGTACTGCTGATTTGTGGATCATCTTCCAAGATAGATGCCCCAGATGGGATAGTTGATGCTGTGATCACGGATCCCCCGTATGCAGACAATGTGATGTACTCGGAGCTGTCCAACTTCTTCTACGTCTGGCTCCGACTCGCATTGAGAGAGAGGTACCAGCACTTCGTAACAGAAACTGTGCCATGGGAAGACGAGGTGATATTGAATAGGGTTCAGAGAAAGGGTGACAGGGAGTTCCTGGAAGGACTCACTTCCGTCTTCTCCGAAGCGAACCGGATGTTGAGAACACGTGGTCTCCTCGTTTTTACGTTCCATCACAAGAGCCTTGACGGATGGACCTCTGTCCTTCAGTCGGTTCTGAACTCAGGCTTCCTTGTGACTGCGGCCTACGCCGTGAGGAGTGAGATGAAGACGTCGACTCACCTCCATCTGATGAATAACATCAAGTATGATATCATCCTTGTCTGCCGAAAGAGATCTCAAGAGCCCGCACCAAAGGCGTGGAGTGCAGTAAAGAGATCAGTCGGTCAGGCATCGAAACGGATGATAGAGGATATCGAAGCAACGGGGGAGAAACTCAGTTCTCTCGATATGTTTGTGATGACTCTTGGCAAGTGTCTGGAACACTACTCCAAGCACTACCCAAACGTCTTCGAACAGAGTCAGAGAGTGGGTGTGAGAGAGGCACTCAGCTCCATCGTGGCTGCCATTGGGTTTCCTACTTCGGGACCTGCACCTTCAGAGGTAAGCTGAGAGCTGGGGAAGAAGACCAAGCCCCAATAGGAGGCATAGTAACAGGAAGCCGATTGAGGCCAACAAGACGATGGAATCGGCATGATGCCATTCGGGAGTTCGTAGATACGTCCTGCGGTCACTGTAGCCGAAGCCTCTGCCATCCATTGACAATGACAGGGCTTCAACTCTTGACAGAGCAGAAACAAGCAGCGGAAAGAAGGTGTAGCGCGCGGCCCTCAGGATTTTGGAGATGCTGCCGACTTCTATCGAAATGCCTCTAGACCTTTGAGCCATTCGGACCGCGTCGTTTTCAGAGTCGAACAGTGGCAAGAACCGGAGCGCTATCACGAGAGCAAAAGCATACTTGTACTGAACCCCCAGCCTAGTTAGGGAGTAGGCGAGAAGCGTTGGGTCAGTGACCGAAACGAACAGCATACTGGAGAGGACCACCACGAGAAACCTGATGGCTACTGCAAGCCCCTTCTCAACACCGAAGTCCGTGACAGGCACAAATGGGCCCAATTCGCCCAATCGGGGTATCAGGAAGAAAAGGACTGAACCGTTGGCTGTGACAAGAATCTGCAACAGAAAAATGAAACACGAGAACACGAGAAGGAACCTCATGCGACCACGAGTCTTATCTAGATGAATCTTGGCGACTCTGAAAGCCGCCAGTATGACTACAAGGACGACCAGACTGAAGTGCCAGCTGGGCCAGAGCATGATTCCCACCAGAACTAGGATGAGACAACACATCTTCATCCCGGGGTTTAGTCTGTGAACTACTGTGCCCTGCTCCCTGAACCCAAGCCGAGAAACCATCTATGAAGCCACCTCCAGTATGGAGTACTCGCTTCGTCCAATCGCCCTTAACCTCTGGAGTACTGACCTAGGAGGACCGTCGAGCAGTATTGACCCGTTCTCCATGAAGATCAGGCGACTGCAGTACCGTGCCGCAAACGATGAGTCATGAGTTGCTACCACACATGCTCCGCCTGTCGAAGCTCTTCTTCCGATGATTCCCAGTATGAAGTCCCTACCCTCCTCATCCTGCCCTGTGAAGGGTTCATCGAAGAGGTATAGCTCTGGATTGTGGACAGTGGCAGAACACAGGTTCAGTCTTCGCTTCTGGCCATGGCTGAGAGAGAAGGGGTTTCGATTCTTCAGGTCTGCAAGTCCAGCCTTTCGAAGTTGCGGCTCAAGGTCAACAGAATCCGTCAATCTCAGCACATCGCGTGTGAGGGTATACTCTCTCCAGACAGTCTTCTCGAATATCTGGGTGTTGGGGTTCTGAAAGACGATGCCGACCCTCTTTGCCCTGTCTCTCCTTGGCACGTTCCTGATTGGAACTGAGTCAAGGCGAACTTCACCCTCCAGAGGATTAAGCAGGCCTCCAAGCAGACCAATCAGAGTAGACTTGCCAGACCCATTGTCCCCCATCAGGGCCACTGTTTCTCCGGAGTACACAGCCACTGAAACCCGTCGAATGACTGTCTTCTCTTCGTAAGCGAAGCTCACGTCAGAGGCCTGCACAATCGGCCCTTTCCGGGGGTATGCCGCCGGGCCATCCGACGAAGCTGATAGTCCCCCAGATTTGAAACTGACATCTGGTTTCAACGAAAACAGCTTGCCCTTGGACAGCGTAAGGACACGATCAGCGACAGGTCGGACCGCGTTCAAGTCATGCTCGATGCAGATTACTCCTAGGTCATTTCTCTTCATGTCTAGCAATGTCTGCCTCAGCTGAAGAACTCCCCTCGGATCAAGGCTTGATGAGGGCTCGTCCAGAATCAAATAATCCGGTTGGCATGCCAGCATGGATGCTATAACGACCCTCTGTTTTTCGCCTCCTGACAGAGCGTAAGTGGGTCTGTCAACCAAGTGAGAGGACCCCATGGAAGATAGAGATGACTCTACCAAGCGTGAGATCTGCCCGGGTTCGACAAGATAGTTCTCAGGTCCAAATGCGGCCTCATCGGAGACCTTCAGTGTGCACAGCTGACTCTCGGGGTCCTGTTGCACTAGAGCCACTCTGCGGGATATTTCTGCAAGTGAGAGAGCAGCCACATCACTTCCATCAATAAGCAATTGACCTGAACACTCACCACCGATCGCACGTGGTATGTAGCCGCAGAGAAACTTGGACAGAGTGGACTTTCCTGACCCAGTGGGGCCAGTCAAGATTACTATTTCGCCGCGTTCGAGTGTCACGTCGACTGAGTCGAGCACGGGTCCTGTCCCATGGTAGGAGAATGTTACGTTTCGCGCTTCGAGCATGCAGTCCCTCGCCTAGAACACCCTAACAGCAGTCACCTGTCTGACCCACATGGACCCGTCATAGTCACCAGCTATCAACCACAGACCTTCATCTGCCTCAGTCAGCAGAAGCCTTGTATCAATCAAGGCTGCCTGAAGATCGAACAGCACTGTGTACCCGTCACGACCTATCACGCTCAACATAGATGCCTCAGGTCTTGGGTTGGATTTCATCAGAATCGTGCTAACAAGTATGCCCGTATAGTTGGCGCGGGGCAGGTGAACATAGGCCCCTATGAGTTCAGCCTCTATAATGACTTCCTGTCCTGTGAATGCTGATGGTACGAAGACATATGGATTGTCCACATACCCGAAGACCTCGCAGGAATAAGGGTCGGAGAAAGGCTCTGCAACAGCTACAACATAGATAGTGGAACCAAGGCCGAGGAAGAGGAATAATGCTACCGCAGGGAGATTCCGGTAGAGGACCGTCCTCTTCGTCCTTGCTCTTGGAAGTGATGGTTGGACCTGAGCGGTGGAGAGAACTAGGCCGGTGTCGTACAGGAAGTCCAGTGCTTGCCAAGCGAAATAGCCTGCGAAGATGAAGCCGGAGCAGAAGGCCAAGACAACTATCAGCATTATGTAGTAGAAAGGTGCCCCTGCAAAGTAGATTGCCTGAAAGACCAGCACATTAGAGGCTGTAGAGAGGCCGCCAGCCAACCACCACACCATCTTGCTCCCGGGACCGGCTCTTGAGGGGCTGCCACCCAAAGCAGCTCCTCCATCAACAATGACGCCCTGAACCAGTGACACGAGTACTATCACGATGCCATGGGTGCTCCCAGTGAAGAGTTCCACGACACCCTTTAGGAGCCCAGCGGCTGTTCCAGCTCCGTTCTTCGGTATCAGCAGCCGAATCAGTACTATCCAAAAGACATGGAGCCCTGCCATGAACTGCCCTGCTCCAAAAGGCACACCAAGAGCCATGTTGATGAGATTGCCGAGATAACCCACAAAGGTGCTGAGCGCACCACCGAGAGACGATAGGACGGCGATTGTGACTATCTCCCGGGTGTTCGAGGCGGCGTCCCGGTTGATGCTCATCCATGAACCACCTCAATCAATACGACATTTCGCACCCACTGGGCACCCGCAGAAGGATATGCATGGTAGCCCAGCCCAGGTGTAGATGTGGCCATGCAGTCATCATTGCTGTAACCGCCATCAGGTGCAAGCATCACAAGCCTGGGGCCTTCTAGCCATGCTGGCACGATTGTAACATTGAACTCAAATGCAAGTATCATGTCACCTTGGAGCATGTGCCAAGACTCATTGGGGTAGACGTTCCAAAACGAAAAACGTTGTTCGAAACCATCGAATGCTGAAACTCTCAACAGGTCATCTGTGGTCATCCCGCCCACCAGCTCGAGCAGATCAGAAACCCTCACGCCGCTGTAGACTCCCTGTCCGCGCCAGTTACCATACTGGTTCTGGAAAGAAGACAGACCTGTGATTCCTTGCATTTGTGCCAAGTCTTCCACTGACAGGACGACAGCCTCCCCGAAGCCTCGTATGACGACACGGTCGCGTTCTATGACGGGTGGCTCAAGACTCACAGGCTCTATTGTCGCATCCGAACCGCTGAGAGTCACATTCGTGTAATGATATGTGGCGTTTTGGTCGATGGAATACAGATCCGTACCAGCACCGCCTGTGATGACATAGCGGACACCGTTCTGGATGCTCTGATTGAAGACGTGAATGTGGCCGGTGAAAACGATGTCGACACCTGACATTTCAAAGATGTCCATCAGTCGTCTGGCAGTCGTTGTGTTCGAAAGCCCGTGATCTCCGCTAGGGCGTGGGTCGAATGGAGGTATGTGGGTGAAGACGAGCTTCCAGTCTGCCAGTGACTCCGACAAATCGTGTTCCAGCCATGCAATAGCCTCTTCGGAAACATTGTCCTGAGAGGTATCAAGGACTGTGATGTGCGAAGGCCCTACATCGAAAGCATAGGTCGGCGGGCCGAATTGGTCAGTGTACCTAGAAGCGCCGCCCATACGGATGTCGTGATTGCCTGGCGTCAGGAAAATCGGCAGAGTCAGATTGTCGAGTGCCTTCACGAAGCTGAGATACTGATTGTCTTGCCCGAAAGGCGTCATGTCTCCACAGTGGAAGACAAAGTCCGGCCGCTCCTTGTTAGCAGCCGCAACGACTTGCTGTACTCCACCTTGGTATCCCTGTGAATCACCAAGAACATAGAAGGTCAATGAAGAGTCTGACATGATTGCTTGAGCCCGTACAACTGCAAGTGTGGCCGTTGTACGCACTTCGACAGTCACAAAGGAACATCCAGTACTGACCAGAAGGATTTGGGCATCGGAGTCTATTGTCGTCTGCTCAACATCTATGTTTGAGATATTCAGCCTGTAGATTCCCAGTCCAAGCTGTGTACTCCACGTAATCGTGATATTGAGACTGAAGCTCATTGCACGGACTATGGCCGAGTCTTCTTCGGCCCTAATCACAAAACCTCCCTCGACAGACAGACTTGGCGCAGCTCTCACAGACTGAAGAGTGGACAGGCCGACGACTACCAGACCTGCCGCAACGAGTAGAATGGACAGGATGACTGCAGTAGTCCGTAGTCTAATCATCAGCGGGTCCTCTTCTGCTCTGACTGATATGTTTGGTCGGACATATCACTGCTTTGATGGCAATATGAAGGTTAGGGAAGAGTGTCCATTCAATCGCCCGACTGCACTGGTGGGCTCCAGAAACAACTGAGTTTCAGAGTCCTAGCCGACTGGAATGCCTTCGGCTGCAACGCGTTCTGCAAGAGCAAGGAGTGTGTCGTCCCTGCGCCAATGAGCAGTCTGTTTCAGCGTACTGGAAACGGTTTCAATGAACCGTCCATCGATGACTCTACCACGACTCGCACCACGCAGGTTCAAGTACTTCTCAAGTAGACGCCAAGCAAGAGCCCTCTTACGTACGTCAAACACAGGCTCAGTGTCAAGGAGGCTTGCACTGATGCCAGCGATATCAACGATCCAATGTCCGGGCTCCGACTCTTCAAAGTCCACACCGAAGATTGCTCCATTGTTGATTATGAAGTTCCGTAAGCGTGGGTCACCCTTGTTCCGACCCAGAGTCATATGGTACTTGTAGTACCATTCAGCAAGCCTGTCAATCATCCCGGGCTCAAAGGTCCGGTTTATCCGCTCGACAAGGGTTTCGCCCGGGATGAATGACATCAGAATGACTCCATCTTGAGCTCCTAGGACTCTTGGTACGGCCAGCCCCTTCTGATGGCCTTCCCGGAGTATGTGGAACTCATTGTCAAAGCGATCCATCACAAACAGTTTTGCAACTACGTGAACAGAGGACACCCGCCCACTTGGCCAGACTCTGAGAAGAAAGACCACGTTCTTCTTGCTCTTGAAACGCTGAAGTGGACGCGCTCGGACCCGAGGACTGAAGGTCTGCATGAGGAGAGTTTCAAGCGTGGTCAGACGTGCAGGGCTAAGTCTGATGCCGTCTACTCCAGTGAAGTCATCACCTAGCTCCTTCAACAGGTCCATAGCATGGATTTGGAACCCGCATTCGCTATTAGTCTGCCGAATGAACCAATCAGGTTTTAATATCTGGAACTGTGGAGCACCTGCGACCGACATGAATGACAGAGCATGTAATGCAGACAAGAACAGGCAGCAATGCAGTTGCAGCTACGAAGACTGCTCCAGACAGGGCTTTTGCTGCGATTGCCTCCGTTATCACTGGAAGAACCATGAACTCCCAGGCTGCCTCTTTCCGCCAGACGCTGAGAAGACATATGATCGTTCTCTTGACCACTTCCTGAGAGTCTGGAGCAAGAAGGCACCAAAGAATCGGTGACTCTCATCAATTCGACAACTCGTGGCTCTTACTTTGGAGGCGAGTCTTGAACATCTGAGTAGAAGTTGGACAATCTTGGGCATTTTCGAATAGGGGCTTGAATGGCTCGAACCAGACATCTCTTTGATGCTGACTTGACACATTCCAGCCCCAAGGAGTAAGACCTCAGTGCCGTTTCTGGGAGGACAGAGACTCCTGTGTCCAACTCTGTCCAACTTACAATGAACGGTTCAGATTCGGCAACGGAAGTCCTTATGAGGCAACCTCGGCCTTGAATTGGCGGGCGCGTCGTCTAGCCAGGACAGGGCGCCGGCCTTCGGAGTCGGATGTCGCAGGTTCGAATCCTGCCGCGCCCGCCACTTCTCATCATACATGTAACAGCATAGAGACTATCGTGTAAGACCAGTCAGTCGCAAGACGATGGCTTCGCTCGTCCGAGCTCAGATGAATCAAAAAGCCGCTTCATCTTTTCCTCGTTGGGCCTACGAACAACTCCTCGATCCGTGATGATTGCCGAGATGAGACCAGGTGGAGTGATATCAAATGCGGGATTGTAGACTTTCGCAGTTGGCACAGTGACATACTGGCCATTGATGATTCGAACCTCGTCTGGATGCCGCTCCTCAATCACAACGTCCTCAGGTCTAGTTGCCATGTCGATTGTAGACATGGGGGCAGCTACGTAGAACGGTATTCTGTGGTGTTTTGCCACTATGGCCATTGTGTACGTGCCGATCTTGTTTGTCACATGACCAGTCCTGAGTATTCTGTCTGCACCAACGACACAGCAATCGACCCTCTTCTCGCGGAACACTGTCCCAATCATCCCATCAGTTATGAGTGTCGTATCTATGCCGTCCTGCATAAACTCGAACACCGTCAACCTCGCACCTTGCTGTCGTGGGCGGGTTTCGGCTGCATAGACCTTGATGTTACCGTACTTCTCATGTGCCATACGGACTACAGCACCGACAGTGCCCAAGTGAACGGTCGCGAGAGAGCCAGCATTGCAGATTGTCTGAATGGTCGATCCCGGTTTGATTAGAGGAAGCGCATTCTGACCAATCCGCCTACACATCCGGACGTCTTCTTCAGCGATCTCCTTGGCCTCGTCAATCAGTGCTTTGGTGATCTCACCTGCAGTCCCATCAAGACCTCTGGCGGCTTTCAACATGCGGTTCGTTGCCCAAGTCAGATTGACTGCTGTCGGACGCGTGTTCAGAGTTGTTGCAGCCCGCTCAAGATGACGGAGCAGTTCATCTTTGGTCCGGGCATTGCTCTCCAGTGCAGCCAAGGCCATTCCCATACCTGCAGCGGCGCCGATAGCCGGAGCTCCCCTGATCTCCATTGCCCTGATTGCGTCTGCTATGCGTTCGTGACTGGTAGTGGCAATGTACTTGACCTCCAACGGGAGTCGGGTCTGGTCCACGAACTGCACTCTGCCGTCGTCAAGCCATTCTATGGTGCGGAACATCTTTGAGCCCTCTCAAGTGCTGTCTTATAGCGTGCTCTAAGACACTAATAGTCTTCTGACCCACCACACGTATCTCAGCGGTCAGTCCTTCGCCAAACTCCAAGCTCTTAGGCTGCACCCCCAAGAGAATCGTTTTCCCTCCAGTTTCTTGTTCTAGGTACATCATGAGGAAGGAAAGCGGCATGTTGTGTGTGCTTATTGTGATTCCTCTCCCGCCTATTTGCTCCTTAGCAACGAGCTCGACATGTCCTGGCGGCTTCTGCATGTCAGCCGCGTCGATCAGAATCACTCGTTGAGCTCCAAACTCCGCCAATGGACGTGCAAAGGCCTCGGGAACTGACCCGACGTTCTCTATCATCAAGTCCGGGTGCTCTATTCTTAGGCCACTGATGATAAACAGTCCGACTCCGTCATCGGTCCTCAAGTCGTTTCCGATTCCAAGCACGGCGATGCGCTTCCCCCCTGACATGAAATCTCTGAGACTGCCTTCAAGAGAACGGTATGACATGCCTTGATACTCCATAATGCGTAGGATGCTTCTCGCCAATCGTTTCGACGAAGGGTTTTTCTCGAATCCGTTGAGGTCTTCGTCTACTAGGCGAGAAATGTTGCCCCATAAAGATGGCGAAGAGCCCAATCCGGAAGACTTGGACAATGCCGAGGAGGAGATTGTCGACCAAGAGGAGTCCCTAGAGCCAGCGGAAGAACCTGCAGAGGTCATCTTCAGTGAGGGGCATGGCTATGTTGCAGGCGACAACGCTGACAGGATATCGCAGCAGGGCTTCTATGGGACTCGTTTGGATGATGGCAGACTCCAGATTGATCCCGTTGAGATTCTCCACCTTCTGGAACGGAAGAGAGTCTTTGTGAAATCTACCAGCGGGGATTCGATTGAGGCAAGACATGTCGTAGATGGACTGCTTGATGATGACCCAGAACTATGGACACGTTATCTTGTGTACCGCGACCTTAGAAGTAGGGGTTATGCGGTACGCCAAGGGTTTGGTGGAGGTATAGGGTTCAGGGTATATGCAAGGGGTGACAGGCCCACCGAGAAGACAGCCAACCAGCTTGTCTATGTACTCAAGGAGGGTGAACCCATTGCGCTCCATGACCTAGATATGGTGACAGAAGCAGCTTCTGCTGCACGAAAGAAACTGGTTTTCGCTCTCGTTGACCAGAACGGTGAAGTCAGCTTCTACAAGGTTTCCCGGACAACGCTGCGTGTCCTGGGTGGTGAGTCTGAATGACGAACAATGTCGTAGTGCTTGATACCAGTGTCGTGGTGGACGGCTGGGTATCAGAACAGGTTGAATCAGGAGAGTACAAGGGATACCGAATTGTGATACCAAACGCGGTATTGGCCGAGATTGAGCATATGGCAAACCAGAAACGGGATATTGGCAGACTCGGAATGAATGAACTGGAACGCCTCAGGGCTCTTGCTGAGAACGGAGCGATTACACTGGATTTTGTGGGAGAGAGACCTTCGTCTCAGCAGATTCGTGGGTCACACAGTGGAGAGCTCGACGCACTGGTACGTGATGTGGCCTCTAAGATGAACGCGACATTGGTCATATCTGACAGCGTTCAAGCGGCTGTAGGCCACGTTATCGGACTTGACGTAGTTGTGATAGAGAAGAAACGAGCGCGTTCGATAGTGACACTGGAGGAGTTCTTTGACGACCGCACCATGAGTGTGCATCTTGTGGAGAACAATCCACCTCGTGCGAAGAAGGGAGAACCGGGAGACTGGGAGCTCGTTGATCTCTCAGATCACATACTTACCTACGAGGAACTTGAACAGCTAGCGAACACGATACTTGAGAGAGCGCGTCAGGATAGAGCATCATTCGTGGAGATTGAGGAGCTTGGAGCCACCGTTGTCCAGCTCAGGAACTACCGGATTGCCATCGCACGCCCGCCGTTCAGCGACAAGATGGAGATCTCCGCTATCCATCCAATCACAAAGCTCGACATCGACTACTACGGTCTCAGCCCAAAGCTGATGAACAGGCTGGAAACCCGTGCCGAGGGGATTCTGATATCGGGCTCGCCGGGCTCCGGGAAGAGCACTTTCGCGGCTGCGCTGGCCGAGTTCTATAGTAAGAAAGGAAATGTCGTCAAGACGTTGGAACAGCCAAGAGACCTTCAGGTCACTGACGACATCGTTCAGTATGCACCACTTGAGGGCAGCATGGAAAAGGCCGCTGACGTCCTGCTGCTCGTACGACCCGACTATGTGGTCTATGATGAGTTGCGCAAGGACTCCGACTTCAAGGCTTATGCGGACCTCAGATCGGCAGGAGTCGGTATGGTGGGGGTTGTTCACGCTGGGTCTGCCATCGATGCCATACAGCGATTGATACTTGGTGGCAGAGTCGAACTAGGTCAACTGCCTAGCACGGTTGACACGGTGCTTCATATCGAGGCAGGCCGTGTCGCGAAAGTCGCCGCACTCTCTCTCAAGGTGAAGCTTCCAACTGGCATGAGCAGTCAGCAGAGAGACTTGGCAAGACCGGTCGTGGAAGTGCGTGACTTCGAACGAGGAGCACTTGAGTACGAGGTTTTTTCGTTTGGGGGCGAGAAGATCGTCGTGCCTGTAAGAGGAGAGAGCCGTACAGTCTTCGGAGCGCCTCAGGCAGCGGTCGACCGCAGGACACCGGGAGAGAGTGTGCCAGTCAGTGTGAGCTATTCTCACAAGAAGGTCACGATATATGCGGGCAGGAAGTATGCCAAGATGCGGCTCGATGTCTTTGCAAACGACCAGTACATACTAGCCACCGTTGTTGGACGCAATGGTGAAGCATCAATACGAATCAAGACAAGACAAGGGAGTGCACTAGTCGATGCCCTTGAGGAAGGCGCAACCATAACAGCAAAAGTAGCACAATGACTGGACATGGTTCTGCTTGACAAGTGTCAAAGAACTGCAAAAGCTTTAACAGCCTGCCGCAAGCCAGTTTCTTGAACGGGCCCGTGGCTCAGCCAGGATAGAGCGCCAGCCTCCTATTCAGCAGTCGACTGAGGCGATAGTTGGTGATCGCGCGTTCAAATCGCGTCGGGCCCGCCATCGAATCTGACTATTTTCTGAGTACGTACGACTTTGTATCGGTGCCTACATGTACTTCGTCAGTCATACCTACAAAGAGACCGGTTTCCAGAACACCCGGAATCATCTTCAACTCAGTTGCCATTTTCCTAGGGTCATCGATTGGCTTGGAAAACTTCAGGTCAAGGATGAAATTACCATTATCTGTTATTACCGGTCCCAGCTTCCCTTGTGCCTCACGCACGGCCGAAGCGATACCCATCGCTCCGAGCCTTCTCCTGACAAAGCCGAGTGAAAACGGAAGCACCTCAATTGGTATCGGAAACTTTGCCCCGAGCTGCTCCACCAGCTTCGACTCATCGATAATTATGATGAGTTTCTTGGAGGCCGCTGCGATAATCTTCTCTTGGAAGAGTGCGCCGCCTCCTCCCTTTATGAGGTCCAAGCGTCGGTCTACCTCGTCGGCTCCGTCTACTGTGAGGACCAGCTCAGGATTGAGGTCGAGATTAGTCAGGGGTATCTTGTATTCGATTGCGAGTTGGTAGGCCTGATAGGAACTGGGAACGACAGCGGTTTCTGTTTTTCCCTCCGAGATCAGACGACCAAGCTCTTTTGCAAAGGCCGCAACTGTGGAACCACTTCCGAGTCCCATGGCTCCTTTCGCAGGAATCAGTTTCAATGCGCTCATGGCTGCGTTCGTCTTTGCTTTCGACAATCGGCGTCCACTACCCACGTTGAACTGTGTGTGACAGATCAACTGGCCCACTCAATAAGGTTTCCGCGAATCGTCCCCGGGATAACAATCAAGACAATCAGGCAGAACCGCAGCAACCTTCTCCGCACTGAGGGGGACTTGCTTTGGGACGATAGTAGACTGCCCACCTTCCATCGCCAGCCTTAGAGATGACTACATACAGGCGATTCTTAAGGGATCTGGCCAGAAGCACGGCCTCACTGCTGGTCTGACACATGTCAGCCAGCCTGTACACTTGACCACCCAGCACATGCCATTTCTCTACTGACATGCAACTCCGTCTTGATTTTGCCTAATAACTACGGAGCCTAACTATTCTTCAATGGTGCCCCCGTATGGTAACAGCAGGATTTCACGACTGCGGGTTCACAACAGCTGCCTTGAAGCTGAATCTTCTTGGACGTTTCTGCCAGAGGCCTATGAGGAACAGCCGCGTACCATTCACTCAGGCCAACCTGACAAGACTGCCGGCTTAAGCAGTGTGACCCCCATGCTGTTTCTTGAGAGAATAGAGGCTGTGCCCGACTTTGTCCAACTGACAATAAGCGGTCGTTCAGGGAGGCCTTCTGTGCGTTCGGTGGACTCACTGTCTTGTGAGCAGATATTGCGAAATCAGTCGCCACCCATGAGCGCCCGCAAGCGCTCCATCTCTGCAAGCATCTCTGACTGGAGCGAACTCTTGCCACCAGCCACTCCTCCAGCCGGTCTTGCCCCCGGCGACACACCCGGTCCACTGGGCTGCAACAGACTGCCTTGTGGACTTGAAGCGGGACCAGAAGGTCCGATACCTGGCGGACCCCCTGCACTAGGGGCTCCGCTTGGAGCAGCCCCCGTCACTGGTGAACCTCCTGCGGGCGGACCTCCGGATGGTGGACCCCCAGCGGGTGGACCCCCAGACGGCGGACCTCCGGATGGCGCACCTCCTGCAGGTGGACCCCCAGACGGCGGACCTCCGGATGGCGCACCAGCAGGAGTAGCTGCAGCTGGGCGTGCGCCTGCAGAACGAACAGCACTCGGCACACCGACGCTGGTGGGACCAGCTGCCTCAGTATCATCTTCGACAGTCGTCCCAGACATTGCAGCTAGCTTCCTGAGATAATCAGAGCGAGCCTTGTCTACGGCAGAAGATGTGTCAATGACTTCCTTGAGTTCCTCGTCTTTCGCGACCGCTGCACGTACTACCTCAAGTCTTGCCTTATACACCTCGGCAATCTTGCTCTTCATTGATTCATCAATCTCGCCCTGTTGGGTATAGTAGTCAACAGCGGACAGTGCCTGCTGAATAGCGTTCTCTTCGATCTTGAGAAACACTAGGGCAGCACTAGGGCTCTTGATGAACTTGAGTTTCCTAGCACCTGCGATTCCTCCAGAAACGTCGCCTATGGAGGCTACGACCCTCGTGACTCCTTCAGGCACACTCTTTCCGACACCACGGACGCGACGTGCCAGAAGTGCGATGATTGATATGAATAGGATTGTGTATATTATGAAAAACCAGTCTCCTGGACCGAGGGGTATGCCCAGTGCCTCGAGTGGCTGGGCGACAAAGTAATCAAAGAAACCATAAATCCAGACGAATATCAGGTCCTGCAACTATTATCACCTGTGGCACGCCGTCCATTGCAGCAGTGCTTTGTGTGATATTTTAGTTTTCTCGTGGGTATTGTTCCTTTGTATCACACACGGCGTTCTGCTATCTTCCGAGGAAACAACGTCAGGGTCTATGTCTACATCAGCCCTCATAAAGGTGTTCTTGATGAACGTCATCAGACTGCCAACATCGGTCCTAGATTGCCCTCTTGCAGCTGGCAACTGTTTCGTCACTACACCCAGACAGAGATTCACTTAAATCACCACTGAGAGCCTGTCGCTAGGAGTGACCAACCGTGAGCCTGTTTGACCCGTCAACAACTTACTACGTGATGAGCGAGAGAGTATGGAAACGCGGGAGTGGTGACATTCTGGATCGAGCTGGGGTCAAGATTGGTTCGACGAAATGCACACTGCTGCCCATGCGAACTCGAATTGAACTGAAGAACCCCGACGATACTATTCTCTGCACGATTGACACGAAGACCGTGAACTCGCGCCCCACCTATGATGTTAAGGACTCCGGTGGTAAACTCGTCGGTCGAGCAAAGAGAGCTATGCTTGCGCTGAAAGGCTCAATGCGTATGTATGGCCCCAATGATAACGAACTGTACAAGGCGGAGGGCGATGTGACTAAGCGAAGCTTCATCATCACAGACTCAAAGAATCGGGACCGGGTCTATGCGACGATCGCGAAGACAGACAGATGGCGAAGTGTCTTTCTGCCCAACTTGAGACTCGGAAACGAATACGTGATTCGTATTGAGGACCTAGAAGCAGACAGACTCATTGTTCTTGCCTATGCAGTCATAATCGACAAAGCCTATCATGGCAAGTAGAGAGCAGGTGGACTCCTCTGTTCTTGTCCCAAACTGGTAGTCGTCTTCAAGAGTAGGCTTTTATACGCAACATAGTGAGAGCAGTCTAGGACTGCCCCAGTTGCATAGACCGGTTAGTGCACCTGACTTGTATGTGGAGAGGCATTGACCTCTCAACTACGTCATCAGGTGGTCGCGAGAAACGTCTGCTCTCCAAGCAGGCGATCGCGGATTCAAATCTCGCCTGGGGCTCCATCTCCCTCCCTGATGTCGATTGGATTCTGTGCATGAACTGCAATGGGCTGAAACCGTGAGGCAGGGCGGATGGGCACCGCCCTAACCATCCAGTCACCACTGTGATTGCCGCTACTTCATCCTCTTCGCTGCGTCCTCGAGTGCAGCAATGAGCTCGAGCTTCTTCCCCGTCAGGAAGTTGATGGTCGCACCACCACCTGTGCTTATGTGGGTGATCTTGTCGGCGACTCCTTTCATCTGTGCAACGGTACCCATGTGTCCTCCGCCCACTATGGTGACACCCTTGCACTTGACTATTGCATCCAACACCTTCTCAGTCCCGGTGGCAAATGGCGCCTTCTCGAAGTATCCCATCGGTCCGTTTGCGAACACAACGGCCGACTGGCTTACTGTCTTGGCGAATCTATCGGTTGTCATAGGACCAATGTCTAGGAGTGGAGCACCCTTCATCTGGTCCAGTTTGCACTCGACTCGTTTGCCGTCCTTCTCTACTGCAGCATCGCTTGGGAGTCCTATGACCTTCGGATACTTGTCCAGAAGCTGTTTCGAGAGCGTCAGTGATGACTCATAGCCCTTGATTGGGGCTGCGTACTCCTTCGGAATAGTGCCTTGTGCCACAAGAAACAGAGTTCCAACAAGACCTCCAAGGAGTGCATTGTCCACTCTGCCAGTTGCCAGCAGTTTCTCCAGTGTCTTGACCTTGTCTTCGACCTTGCTTCCACCGAGGACTAGCGTCCATGGATGCTTATCTGTCGCGGTGGCAGCCGTAAGAGTCCGTATCTCCTTCTCTACGAGCCGCCCTGCCACTGAAGGCAGCACTGCCGTGAAGCCGACAATTGAGGGCTGGGCTCGGTGCGCCGCTCCAAAGGCATCGTTCACGAAGAGATCAAACAGAGGATAGAGTTCCTGAACTATCGGCTCCTTCGACAGCTCCTCGGGTGTGCCAGTCTTCATCTCACCATCAAAGTATCGCGTGTTCTGGAGGACCAGAAACTCGCCCACCTTCACCTTCTTGATTGCGTCCTTTGCCTTCTTGCCAAAGATGTCATCAACAAATGACGCTCTGAGGCCCTTCTTCTTCAATACCTCGGCATGCTTCTCAAGCGATGTAAAGTCCTCATCACTAGGACGGCCTTGGTGTGCCATGATTACGACCTTGCTCTTGGTGAGCTCCTTCAGTGTCGGTAGAGTTGCCACTATCCTTGAGTCATCAAGGATCTCTTTCGTCTTCGGATCCAAAGAGCAGTTCAAGTCAGCCCGCACAAGGACACGTTTTCCTGTGTATTCCACATCACTAAGCGTCTTGAATGGAAGTGTCAAGTATGTTCCCCGCACGTTGCGTCAGCTTGCCCTGAATATAGGCATTGCCGTCGCGCCTCGACATGGTTGTCTGAACAGCATTAACAGCAACTGCACTGCGAAGTGGTAGACATGAGAAAACAAAACGCGCTGTCCGTTTCGGAGAACTCATGAGGAAGCAACAGGCAGAGATAGACACTAGAACGGAAATGAGCTGCGGAGCCTCCTAGTTTCAGCAGGAAAGCGAAACCGTGGCTTTCGACAAGCACCTAGGAGTAGGGTCGGGAAGAAGAGTGTGACCCCTTCATTCCCGATGGTGCCGCAGGAGGGCTTCGGTCCCTCGACTTCAAGATATCGCATCTTGGCTTGGGCATCAGACTAATGACCCCAGTCTTGTCCCGCGAATTCGGGAAGATTATGAGTCTTGCGCCCCACCAGTCTAGGCTACTGCGGCAGGTCTTATCAGACTTCGATTGACCCGACCGGCATTTACGATTCGTTATTAAACCTAGCTGGAAATATGGAAGTCCGCATGCGTTAGAGAGGTTATCTCCCTTCGCTATCTACGCGGATGACTAGAGCAACAACTTGTCATGCCACTGACTAGTAGACTACTGCTGATCGCGCCCTAAGCCAGCTATCATCTATTTCCATAGTGAGTGAAACTCAGCTGCAGTGCTTTCTTGGTCATTGCATCGTGAGCAATTGGGACGTTGACAGACACTATGACGCCTTGGGACCGAGCCACCGCCTAGACCTTCGTGCTCATGGTGTTCTGACCTGTTTCGGCCAGTTGACTTCTCTCGCCTAGTGTTTGCACGAGTGGTTTTGAACTCGTACAAAAACGACAACTGTCTTACTGCCCTGCGAGAATTCGTCGCACTTCAGCCAACAGGAGTTCCTTCACCGTCTTGCCATCAGCCCGACCCCGCACCTCTTTCATCACAATGCCCATCAGACCGCTTATGGACTCCTCACCGTGCTCGTGTATGTACTCGACTCGAGCATTGACTATCTTCCTGACTAGCAACTCTACATCATCATGACTGATTGCTCCTAGGTGAGTGACTGCAAGCACTTCTTGTAAATCACGGTTGGGGTTCTGAGCAAATTCTCTGAGGGCTGCAGGAATCCCCTCCGGAGTCATCGCGTTTCTTGAAACGGCTTGGAAAACCGATCTCAGGTGCCGCTCTTCAAGACGTTCGACCTGAACCCCATCTCGCTGTAGACTCACTACGGTGTTTTCCAGAGTAGCCGCCAATAGTGTCGGGGAAACGGCGGTGTCTTTCACAAGAGCCTCAAAGAGGTCTAGATTCAATGAGCGGGCCATCTGTGATGCCATCTCATTGCTGAGTGAGTACTCCTCCACGAAACGTTTCTCCTTCTCCTCAAGGGTTTCGGGCATCTCTTTGGCGATTCTCTTAAGGTGAGATGAAGTCACTTTCACAGGACGCACATCGGTCTCAGGATACATTCTCTCTGCACCAGGTCGTGGTCGAGCGTACTTCGATGTTCCATTTGGAAGCGGAGCCCGAGTTTCAGCAGTTACGCCGTCAAGTGCAGCACGAGCCCTCCCCAACACGGCCTGAAGAGCATCCATGCAGTTCTTGTCGGGGGCTGCGACGATGACTACGGCATCGTTGTCGCCTGCGCTCATGCTTGCTCGTAGTCTAATGACCTCAGATGCTGTTATGCCATACTGTGGTAGTTCGTCTGTATGGAAGATGCCACCAACCCCACCCCAGAACTTGGCATAGTCTGAAAGTTCTGTGCCAAACCTCCGTTCTGGCTGCAGCTCAAGCCCAACCAGACCTGCGAACCCCGGAAGTAGGACCGCAAAGACAGCGCCAACAGAATTCAGGACCTTCCTGATGACTTTTGATTCGGTATCCACAAAGACATCACTGACATCTCGGGGGGTTCTGTCAAACTCATCGTGTGTGATTCTTCTCTCGAGGAGCACATCACGTATCTTCAGGAGACCTTCTTGGCGGAGAACCTCGAACTCCACGGTTTTCTCTAACAGGTCAAGCTGTTGAAGACCCTTGATTTCGATTACATTCCCACCCCTGATGGATACGTTTACGTCCTGTCGGATTGTTCCAAGACCCCGTTTCACCCTGCCAGTGGACCTGAGAAGCAAGCCGATGGCTAGCGCCGCATCCCGAGCTTCTTCTGGCGAGCGTATGTCGGGGGCTGTGGCAATCTCGATCAGAGGAATACCAAGTCGATCCAGGCGGTATGTCCGCGTGTTCGCGGCCTCATCGTCAGCTGTCTTTCGAGCTGCATCTTCCTCAAGGCAGATTGTCTGGATTCCAATGGGCTTGTTCCCGACTACAATGAGTCCTCCACTTGCGACCA
>Ga0315284_10000231_pt1 | contig 77291 bp, 119 predicted proteins | sample YL17G09_16_MG_FD_203696 | JGI IMG/M metagenome (GOLD analysis project Ga0315284, IMG submission 203696) | Sediment microbial communities from Yellowstone Lake, YNP, Wyoming, USA - YL17G09_16 | ecosystem: Environmental > Aquatic > Freshwater > Lake > Sediment | place: USA: Wyoming | collected... | reverse complement strand
TGAACCTTCGCTGGAGAGAGCACAATCAGATAATATTGATGCCTTTGCTTCTGGTTTTATCGTCGCGTCCCCGGGCAAAACACACGCAGTAAACATTGCTGTTATTGCTTCAGTTTCCATCATTGCCTCGCCGAGCAGCTCGCAGGCTGCCAGCATCGACACAAATGCTTCTGCGCCAATTACTCCTTCTCCGGAGAGAATGTAATCGGATAACATGGATGTCCTTGCTTCAGATGCCATCGTCGCCTCGCCCTGCAAAACGCATGCTGGAAGCATTGAAGTTGAACCTTCTGCCATGATTGAACTCTCCCCATCATGAGAACAGTCGGATTCCATGGCAGTCTTGGATTCTGCATTTAGAGCCGACTCCCCGCCCATATCACATTCAACCGAGGATAGCCATTTGCCAACTAAGCCAACCGGCTGGCCATCCCAGTAATCTAACGGATTTAGGCATAGCCCACTTACGACACCCCCATCCCAATGCTCAAGTGATCCATCGAATATCATGAGTGGCTCAGATCATCAATATAGATCGATCCTGCGCTCCCCTTAAGAACGCGGATTCTCAATACATAAACTCCAGACAGTGGAGTATCATCCGCATCTGCTATTATTGAATATTCCTGATAATTCGTGCTTAAGTTGCTGATTGCAGTCCAATCCGTAATTTTGGTTCCCATGAAGAGGATGGCGGCATCAGCAGACCCATCGAAGGCGGCAGACTTTTTGGCGTAGAATTTTAGTGAACGGGCTGTGCTGACATTAGCCGGGAACTGGAAATCTTGGATATGATAGTAGCTCGTAGACCCCGGAATAATTTCTAAACATTTTCCAGAACGAGCGTCTACAACATTAGATTTTCCTATTCCTCCAATGGTTACAGTATAATCAATCCCATCTCCGTCTAGATTTTTCACAAAGAAAGCACGATACAGAGGGAGATCGTATAGATATGGATCTTTGTTGTAATAATAAGCGGATAAACCAAACGTAGAAAGGCTGGGTAGATTGACGGGATTATACATATATACAATTCCGTGCGTATAGGAAGTTATGGGTGAACTCCTGAAATCGCAATTAATGAAAAACGAGATTCCTGCATAAAAATTAAATAAGGTCAAATCAAATACACAATTTTCGAATACAGTGAAACTCACCTGATAACCATAACCACCCACAAAAGCAGAGTTTTTGACAATACAATCTGATGATAAGATGTAGAGAGGTCTGATTGTGCCAGTAGTTGCTGAATAATGGTGATTAATAGACTGCGAACCCGACGTATCCGCAGAGAAGCTAATGGGCATCGAGCCAGGATTTAGTGAGTATATATAATCCCAGTCATACGAATATCCACCTATATAAAATGAATAATAATATCTTAACATCCCAAGCTTTTTAAGAGATATATAATTTTTGGAGGAAGAATATAACCCATATCCATATCTATTGGTACCAGATTGCCAATACATCGTAAGCCCGGTTTGTTCAGGGGACTCTAGTGATAGATCCCAGCCCCCTGAAATCTTCAACTTACTCGATACACTTGAACCGCTGGCGCTGATTTCCTGTACGTGCGTTGTGGTTGCTGCTGCCCCCCCGGTGTCCGTTACGCCAAGCTTCAGACCCGTTGTAGTATCAGAATAACCCCGAAACTTTGATGCAAGCGTTATTGTCGTTGAGGTTATACTAGAGATCTCCCACCAGACATCATAATCAGCAGCATTGAGTGTCGTTTTGCGGATGAAATCCTTAGCTGCCAGAACACCAGTGAGATCAACTGACGTAGCCACGGTTGCACTGCCATTCGTCCAAGTCAGAGTGCCGGAAAGGGCGGATGGAGCTGCACTTTTCGCACATCGAACTTCATCTCCTCCAGTGAGACCTTCACTGGCTCGGGTGATTGTTTTATAGGGATTGGTACGACTGCCGTCACCTGTAGTATCGTTGCCGTTGGCGTAGTCGCAATATTTTATAGTCATCGAGACTTAATCCAAAGTTATCTTGAACTTCCCTGTCTCTATGGTTATAGTATCTCCAGACGTAGGTATTTTTTGGGGGTCGAGATCTCCGAAGGCGAACGTGTTCGAGCCATCAGTTAAGAAGGCCTTGGTCAGTGTTCCCCAGGGTCCGCTGGCCTCTGGAAACACTATAGGTATGAGGTTGGCCTTGGTTCCTTCGTTAGCTGCCCCCCACGTCACGGCATCGTTATCGACTTCGACCCTTGCATAACTATATCCCACCGGTTCGCCGGTAATAACTCCATCCTCATCCACTCCTGTACACAACCCAACAAGAAGTGTTTCCGGGGGGGTGGAGAAGGGTGCTCCGCCAAAAGCGTGATCAAGCATTTTGTCTTCCAGATAATTACAATATCCCATCTAGATCTCTCCCTTACGGTTTCCTTTTTCCTTGTCCATTTTTTCGTTCTCGCGAGCCTTCTTTTTCAGTGCCATGCATATCGAGCAGATTGGATCCTCCAGAGACTGGAGATGGCCATTACATTGCAGGAAGAACTTGTTTTTGAGCATCGAGACCCAGGCGTTTTCGGAGCATGTTCTTCCTAAAACTTTGAACCTCTTCGAATGTAGTTGCCCTGGCACCAAAGTGTCTCACTGCATCGTGGTAGACATTCTGGGCCTCGTGGAGTTCTTCTTCTGTGACCAGTTCTTTTTCGATGAGCAGCATATAGAGACCGTTTATGGCCGACCCATAGCGATCGATAAACTTCTTGACTAGCTGTTCAGCCGTAGTCTCGTTATCTCCTTGGATGACCCCTTTCACTATGAGCAGATCGATCAGGCCATCAATGGATGCTGCGTCCTCGTTCAGAGTCGGGACTGGTTGGTAGGCTTCTTGTTTGGGCTTCCTGTCAAGCTCCTGGAGATCCTTGATGGTCTTGGGAATTTTGCTCATGGGTGATTCGTCCAGTTGGGCGCCAGGGAAGAGCCATTGAAAACTCCTTGCCAGTTCTCGTCTACGAACCTGGTGAGGAATGCTTCCATCTTTTCCGGTCTGCAAGTGCGCACTTGCTCGTGAAACATGAGTTCGTTCAGCATGTACCTCGCTGCTTTACCGAGTTCGACCGTGTAGTTTAGCGCATCAAAAATCTGGTTCCTGGTGTCGGGTTCAGACATCAGGGATATCTGGGTGACCATCGTACTTTCGAGAACCGTGCCCTCGCCAACAAAGTGTCCTTCAAGCATTCTCATTTTAGACTTCCTCTGTTACGATTTACGATTTACAATTTTGATTTACGATTGCTCCGCCGATACGCTGACCAGGCCGGAAACGTAGTCTCCGAACGCAAAACCTACACGTATGTATCTCGCAGAAGCAGGAATGTCGACGACATCGTAGCCGTTCTGAGTATAGGTCTTCCAGGTTCGCCATGGTCCGTTTACACCTTTCTTGACCTGGAGGGAGAGGGTGCCATCCCAGGACTCGCCATAGAACTCTATCAGCACCATCCCCCGTTGGGGCTGAAGGTCGGCGATCCATTCGTCCTCTCCTTCCAGGTCGCCCTCTGAAAAAATTGCTGGAGGGTTAAGGTAATCGTTACGGACGGGGATAGGGTTCCCGGAAGAGACGTCTACGTTGCCTACCTGGAGGTTAGCGTTGGCATTCAGGTCGTCTGGGTCGGGCTGGGTAGCCCGGACCTTGTTCGTTTCGCCATCTTCGGTTTGGTCTATAGATCTGGGGAATATATACCCTGTCCCAGGCTCTCCATCACCAGAGGAGACTTTGATCTTTTTTAATTTACCGTCTCCATCTAACCAATCAGCTTCCGTCATTTGGAATTCTCCAGTTTTTAAGCTACTAAATTACTCCCGCAAGAAGGAAAATACGGGGGAGGCTGGGTACTCCCCACCCAACCCACTCCCAACTACGTTATCCTAGTTTAGCTCGCTCCCAGGCCGGCTATGAGCACGAAGACGTCATCAACAGATGTATCGTCCTCGCATTCCACCGTGAACCCTGCTGTTCCGATGTTGGTTATGGAGAGACCCTTGTCTACAAGACCTAGACCTGCTTGAGCTGCATCCTTTAGGGTTGCTACGACTGTGTAGTCGTCGTCTGCCATGTCGGTGTCGTACCCGAGGCCATCGAAGCCGAACTCTTCTCTGCCCTGTCCCAGACCAAGCACCGTCTTGAGGGTGCTGTTGCCCATGAACAGATATGATACATGGCCGGCCACCTTGGAGGTTATCCGGACGTATCCGTCGTCGTCCTCGGCATCAACGAACTCCGTCATGTCGCCGTTTATGACGGCTGCTATCTCGGACGCATATACCTCGCTGGCATCATCGACGTCTCCAGCTCCATCAGTGTACGATCCATAGTCCGCGCTGATCTGTAGTTCGTCGCAACAGTCGTGGTCGTCTGCCGCAGTTATCCTGATCAAGGAGTTCTTGCCGAGCGTTGGCGATGTTATGACGTACTTGTTGGTGTCGAAAGCGACTGTAACTAAGGCCTTCTTTTCACCCTTCGCCTGGATCTTTTCCTCCATCTCGGCCGCTATCAGGAGGCCGGTAACGCAGCCCGTCCAATCGCATGTCACCGTTTCGGGTTCGTCGTCGTCTACGCTGATCTTGAACTTGGTGTCCGTTTCGAGCGATAGATCAGTCAATGCGGCTGTCCCGCCTGTCTTTTTGCCAGCAGAGAAGTTGACTGTCGCAGTCTTCTCGCCTTCCTCATCTACTTCTACGAGAATAGTCCCGCCATCGCCTACCCCTGTGAGGTCGAAAGGTTCCTGCTCGGTCCCCTTGATTGTAGCCTTCGAGCTTGCCTTGAATATGACGGCAAGGATTCCGTCTATGAGGGTTACAACGCCATGTCGTAGGACTGAGGTCTTCGCGTCTGCCAGGAGATCTTCGTTGACGGCATCGATCTGGTCGTCTACGTACTTCTTGGTGGCGGCATCCTGGTTAGCTGCCGGATCTACGACGTTGTTGATCTTGTGGGTGCTCAAGTCAAGTGCTCCGGTCATCGCAACTGTGCCGTCCTTCTTGACCATCAAAGCGCCCACGTCGTCAGCATACTTCTTGGTCGCAGCATCCTGGTTGGCCGCTGGATCGACTACGTTGTTTATCTTGTGTGTGCCTAGGTCTAGTGCGCCAGTCATGGCTACGCTGCCGTCCTTCTTGACCATGAGGCCGCCTACGTCATCGGCATACTTCTTCGTGGCTGCCTCTTGGTTAGCTGTCGGATCGACTACTCCGGAGATCTTGTGGGTGTTCATGTTCAGAACGCCCGTCATGGGAGTCGTTCCATCGACTGCCATGAACCCGGTTCCAGTTACTATCGCGTCTATCTGGGCTTTGGTGGCTGCATCCTGTGGATTCGTCCCGTCAGCTACGTTGACTATCTTCTCGGACCCCATGTCGAGAACGCCGGAGAACCTGAAAAATAGGCCGGAGGTTATCTTGGAGACTTTTCTAAGAAATCCCATTGTGAATCGCCTCCGCCTATTTAGATTCCGTATGATCCAGAAGGCATGAACAGGCCGGCTGTCGCGTCCTTGACCATGATCGTGTTCTCAAGCCAGAGCTGGATGTTTAGCTCGTGAGTCTTGTCCTCGAGGTATCTGTGGCTGTGGAGGCCAAAGTTGTTGTCGAGCGTCTGGCCGTTCTCCATCGGTACGAACTCTTTGGGCGCGTACTCTGGGTTGTACGTGTAGTACATCGTCGCGGGAGTTATGCTGCGATCCATAGCCATGATGTCGCCTTCGGTCAGGCCGTACTGGACCTTATGGATAGTCGCGCCCAGCACTGGAATATAGATACTGTCCATCTGGGCCTGCGGCATACCGAACAGAGCCTCCCTGGTCGGCCTGTCCACGTCCAGGTTGATCAGGTGCCGGAGCATCTCGGCAAAGTTGTCCTTGTGGACGAAGAAATCGGTTGCCCTGTAGCCTGGCGCGTGATCCTCCATGTCCTGGCTCATCAGGATCATGTCGTCAACTGGGTTGGCCGTCTCCGCAGACCACTTTGCGACTGTCCTATCGTAGAACTTCATGCCGCTTGTCTCTCTGTCAACGCCTTTCGTGGCATTGGTCAGGGAAGCTATGATCTCGCGGTTCATGTACTCGCCCATCCAGTTGATGATTCTCATCAGCCTCCGGCGGACCATGTCCCGGTCGGTTCTTGCGAACCTTCTCGCCCTCTCCGTGAAGACTACGCTCCATCCGGCCTGAGCCACGATAGCCGAGATCTCCTGGAGGTCAGAAGCTGTCACGACTACGAACTCGGCGCCAGATGTTCTCTTCCTGGGGAGTCTCTTCTTCGGATCAGTGTCGGCGGAATACTGTTCCCTGTAGCCTACAATGCTTTCGGCATCCGTCTCGACCTTCGGGATGAAATCCAGCCACTCCATCGTCTTAGAGAACTTCTCGATCATGAAGCCCTCTATGAACTCCTTCTGCCAGATGTAGTCGTTAGGCAGGCCATCGATATCCTTGTAAGTGTCTACCATCTTCTATCCCTCCTAAGTGACTACCTCAATGGTTTGCATCCCCACTCCAACCAGGACAGGGGCCACGACGTCGACCGAAGTAGACCCGGTTATGCGGTGCAGAGGCACAAGCTTGTTGTTCGTCCCTGCTCCGTACATAAACTTGCCTGCACTCTGGTCCCAGGCAAGAGATGCCGGTACTCCGACTGCCAGCGTGTATGCCCCGTCGTGGTCCTCGACGGTGACCTCGAGGGTCATCATTCCGACCATTCCGACCGGCTCAATTGTAGCCTTCCGGAGGTTCTTGCCAGCCAGCATCAGGCCCAGGTCTGTCATGGCCGCAGCAGGACAGTCCTCATATGGATGGATCTCAATTACCCTAGCTACATACTTTGCGCCGCTGCCGGATATCTTCTGGACTACAGGCAGACCGCCCGTTGCCACATAGGTCAGCGCAGCGTTGTCGAAGAACTCGACGAGCTCCCCCTCGACTATCTCTTTCTCAATTGCCACCTGGTCTTCTCTCTTGAGGCCAGTTCGGCTGAATACGGACGTTGGCGTCATGTTGCCTTCGAACAGCCACGCAGTTATGCGTGTCATGCCGAGACGTAGATCGCCAGCGACCTCACCAGTTAATGCCATTTATTCCCCCACTCTCCTTAGAATTGTTTCTATATTCGTTGCGGAATGTTATCTTATCAACCTAGAACAAGCGTGAACATGATTTGTCACCTTCACATTCAGATCGACGTTTTCAGTTCCTTCTCCATCCGTTTCTTGAGCTCCAGGTAGGTCTCGCCGCCACCCTTTGTCGGAGATGGCTTCTGAAGCGTGATTGGTGTCGGAGATTTTACAGAAGGGGATGGAGCTGGAGACGGTGCCGGAGTTGGAAGGGTTACTGTCGGTGCGGGAGATGGTGCGGAAGGAGCGCCTTCGATTGGCGTAGCCCCGATTCCTGGGTTGGTTACATCAACCGCAGGCTTCGAAGAACCTACGATATCGCCCACGATACCCTGGAGGATGTCCAGAGGCATCGTCTCGTACCTGGCCATATCCTTCAGGCCAGGCATGGCCCCCTTCAAGGCGTCGATCAATATGCTTCTGGCAACCTTCTCAGCGCCATCCGTCAGGCCGGCCTTCTTCTGTAGGTCTGCCAGGGATAGCTCCATCTCGCCTATGATATTTTCGAAGGCCTTCTTGGCCTCTTCTGGGTCTACTGTTGCACTCCAGGATATGCTGATCTTCCCCTCTTCCGTCTTGTTGACTACAGGATAGAGGAGCTTGTCCGGAGCTTTCTGACTTTTCTTACTCTTCTCAGATTTCCATGCCATGTTCATATTCTCACCGGTAACCTCATTAGGAACTGTTTCCTCCACTGGAGCTGCTTCGACCGGGTTCATCAGAACTGCTCCGGCTTTCCACTGCTCGACGGCCCAGTTCAGGATCTCTACGATAGAGTCTGCATCGCCCGCATCAAATGCGTTCGAGGCATTAGTCAGGATCGTGTTCATGACATAATCCATCGCCATCTCGAGCTGTGAGAACATCAGTTCTTTGTCGGTCAGAGCCGACTGAGCCTTGACGTACTCTTCGAGAGCTTCTGGTGATCCGAACGCAGGCTTCGCGGCCGGAGGGGGCTCAACTGATCCTCCACCACCCGGCTCGTCCTGATGACAGGTCTTCGTAGCAGGATTCTTGGTACTCTTCTTTCCCATTCCCATCTCCACACCTTCTTGTTTCTCGTTCAACTTCAACTTCAACTTCGATTTCGCAACTATTGGATTCGCTTTTGCGTTTGTTTTTGCTTTTAACAAACAACCATCTTTAATCTGACACGCCCCGATGGGCACGATAGCAATATGATCATAATATATTTTTGATACTGTATATTTATAATTCTTCTCGTCGAATACGCCTCCATTTTCGTGCATGAAATCCACCTGGCCTACGGAGACGCCGAGAGGATCGCCTTTCTCCAAACGTTCCAGGAGATCTGGCGGCATCCTGTTCTCCCAGCCAGCTATGAGAACTTTAGTGCTGGTGGTTTCATCATCGAATTGGACGCCAATCACTTGCCCTAGAGCAACGTCCGGATAATTCGGTTGAGAATCGACTTCAGGATGACCCCACAAAAGGTACTTGCCCAGTAGAGATGAGGCCGCACCCTTGAGGACTGCCGCAGACTCGAAAACCTCTTTCCAAACCCCCTCCTTGATGGCAGTTGCTTCGAGAAATTTGAGCCTGAAATTCTCCGGATAAGTCACCGAGAGTCTCATCTCGACTGCATTAGGTTGGATATTAGTATCCTGAGCAGGCCAATCACCTAACTGAACTAACTTGATGTTAGTAACGTGATGTGTCCTTGAGACTATCTCGGCCATGTATTTTGGAGAGCCCCCACTCCCCTACCAAAAATTGTTTTCAGATTATATCCTTTTTTGCGCGATGGCCCTATAAATACGTTTTTTCCCTCTTAGCTTACTTCGTTCAGGTTGAAACCTACTGGCGACTGCGGTTCTGGTATCTTCTCCTTTTCGTCATACATTACGCACTGATGGAAGCGAGCGCAGAGCGGAGTACATTCGCCGAGTCGGAAGATATGTACTCCTCGTTCGGATCGGATTTGGATGCAGGCACAGTTGCCACTACTTAGAACATCGTTTATGGCTAACTTCAAGGTGCCGTGCATATCTTCGTCATTCATATACTATCCCACAAAAGCTTTGCAAGTTCGTATTGCCTTTTTTTATAAAACGAGCCACCAATTAAAAAAGCAATGCTCGATAATTCAAAGGCGACTTCAGACCTCAGTTTATCAATAACCTCTGAAATCTTTTGCATATGTTCACCTCCTGTTAGCCTCGACGGCTGCTCCCTGGCGTTCGGCCCTGGCGCGGGCCCTCGAAGCACCTTCTTTATCCCCCTTTTTATAAGTGTAGCACTTTCCTTCTTCGCCCCATCGGTATCCCGGGCGATTGTTTTCTGAGCAGGATCTTACTGGCATACTGTCTCCTCGTTGCAAAGCTGGTTGCGATTGGTCGTAGTGCATTTGTCCCCTCGGGCTCTTTTGGCCGGGCATACACCAAGATCTCCAAAGCCCTTAAGGGCTTCCCAGAAAATACAATTGCCGCAGATCTCTAGGCCACCCTGGTTCATGGGCACGATGGCCCTCATGCTGCTCCACATTTTATCTTTTCAAGCCGCCTTTCGACCATCTCTTCGGTCCACATGAGCCCTTTCAAATTGAGATGCTCGGAAATATCCTTGGGCGTCAGGCCGGCGTTGGTCAGATCCCAGATTGTGCCGCTTATTTTTGAGGGAGTGACGAATCTCTCAGGAGTGTCCTCTTTCTGTGGCCCGCCATCTGCCTGCAGCGCTGCGCATTCCTGCACGGGTTCGGGGTGAGTCTCTTCTATGGGCGCGGGGATGCTCTCGGCTACGTTCGCCTGTGTGGGAACTTGCTTTTCAATCGTCTGCCCGACCTTCTCGCCTATCTTCCGGAGCTGGATCTCCTTGACCCGCTGGGAGATCTCCTTCGGGGCAAGATCGATGCCTTCTCGCTCAAGCTCTGCTGAGATCTCCTTGCATGTCGGCCGGGAGTACATTTCCATGATCCGCCTATCTAGGGCGGCATCGAGTGTTTCGAGAGTTACCTCAGAATCTACCTCTTCAGTTATCTCCGGAATCGCCTTTTTCTGACGCTGTTTACGGGCCATATATGCAATTCTTCCCCGCACCCGCTGCCAGGTGATCATGATGCCCTGGGCGGCACGCTTCCCTGAGATTTCTCTCGCCGTCGAGCCTTCAATATTCAGACGCTCGATCTCTGCATCGATCTCGGGAGTCATGTCTTGGTCCCACCTACCATACTTATTCCTCCCGGGCTCGGGGGATTCTGGGGTCTTGGGGGCAACTTTCTCCTTTTTTTTAGCTTTAGGAACCTCTACGATCTCTGGATGAGCGACTTGCGCTGGGCTAGAGTCGGGGGAGCAGGGTCCGGCCGGGACTTTCTCAGTTTCTTTAGAATCCTGCTCGGTTTGGGGAGAAATATCATGCGGAACTGTATTCCTGGGTACATTAGGCACCGTGGCCGATGAACCTATCGAGATGTCTGTATCGCTTTTTAGTGCTGCAATCATGCTGAGAATCCTGGACGCATCGACTGACTTAGATTTTATGATAATGGTCACATCTACATCCATCGTCCCTCGCAATAGTATTTGATCTGTTCTGGCGTGAGCTCCTTGAGAGCCAGATAATCATCTTCGAGAAACTTCATGCCTCGAAAGGCCCTGGCCTCAAAAGACTCGTCGTAATCCATAACTTTGTTCATATCAGACCTCGCGTTTGTCGTCTTAGGTTTAGAATCGTGCGACTGTGGACGTGCCATTCCATGAAGTCGTTTGTCCATATCACGTTGCCTTTTAGGTACTGAAGACCTTTGAGGTTTAGCAGATAGCTCTTCTCGTCGTCTTGCATTGGCTGCATCTCGACGGGATGCCCAACGAAGTGCTCGACGAGCCTTCTTGCCGCGCCTAGTGTCGGACATTTGTAATCAGTATCCCTCGCGAGTTTCATTTTTGTAAGATATCATAATCGGGATTGGTTACAATGGCGATCTCCATGATCTGCTGCAAGGTCTTCCCGGATGCCACGAGCTTTTCGGCTGCCAGGATGCTCTTCTGGTCGTTGAGAGGGAGATCTTCAAAAGAGTCTGTACTATCGACCCTCTGTGCAAGAGCCATACGATCGTCCATCGAGAGGCCTAGCATAACCATGATGTCGATAACTTTAGCCACCCTACGACTTAACTCCGGATTCATTTATTTACCTACCACGTATAGAGCTTTGCGGTTTAATATAATCATGTATCCATTTTGAGGCACATCAATCGCATCATATCCATACATTAATGCTACACGACCAGGATCGGAAATTATATTTGAACCTGCTGTAATTTTACTTTGCAACTTGTGAATTGTATTAAAATCAACGCCCGCGTCTTGCATGGCATGTACTTTCTTGAACATTGCATCAGTGTATCGTGAGTAATCCTTGGCTACCAATTTCTCAAGATCTTGAATTTGAATTGCCTTTGCGTTTTTATCTAATGCCATTCTTATTATACATTTTTCGTTTCCTTTGGCAAACACATCGGCAACAATTTTTCCATAATTGCCCCAATCTTTGGCTGGTATCCCTGGGATCTCCTTATAACCATATGCTGTGTAGGTTCCATTCCCCCATACGCCTTTGCCACCAAAATATTCTCCGTTTATAAAATCATTTGCATATGCCTCGTTTGTAACTCCTCGATAAAGTTCTCGATGTCCAGCTTTTATTATCTCGTCAAGCTCTTTATCGTTTACTTTTATCGGAGGGAGGTCGAAACCGGCTTCTTTGGCCAACCCCTCAAGCACCGTATCGTTTGGAGTCGCCGTCGGAGTGGTTTGTGCTTCACTCATTTCTTTTAGATATCGATTAACTGTAGGACTCTTCTCAAAATCTATCTCTTTGCTCTCCAGAAGCGGCATGGGAACGTCTATCCCTGGTGCGGCCATCTCTTGTGGAGGGGGGACGTCGACGGGCCTGGAGGGGGGCATCCTCTCTTCAGCTTCCTCCACCTCTTTCGCAAGCTCCTCTAGCGATTTCGTGTAGTGGCCTTTGGGCCTGCACCGGCAGCCATTGTGGGCTGGCGGCGTTGGGTCGTTGAAGGTGAAGATTTTGCCATTTTTCTCTCCACACTCCGGACACATCCGTTCGTCTTCCGTAGCTATCCATTCCCAGCCATCAGCTACGCCGCCCTGCTTGAGCCTGGAGACGTACCCCTCGTTTCGGAGTTTGTAGGGAACTACTTGAGAAACCATATCAGCGTAGGATTCAGCCGTGAACATGACCGGATTCTTCCCGGGACGTTGGATTTTGACTGGCTCGTTCTTGAGGAAATCGGGGATGCTGGACCTGAGTTCCCTGGCGATGTACCCTGGAGATTTGCCTTCCTCGATCATCGTGGTTAGCATCCCCTCTACTTTCGAGGCCAGCGCCTGGTTATAATCTTTCATGGGTTGCGTCATCTGTTTAGCAACACCTACCAGCCGGCCTACGTCTGGGCCCTGGAGTTGGGGCGGGTAGTACCCGGCGGCCTCTTTGGTTGCCTGAGCGAACCCGTAGCCATAAGCTCGTTCGAAGTGTTCGACCAGGTTAAGCTCGAACCGGTTGTTCAGGCCGTCGAGAGCTTTCGCAATCTCTGGGTTAGCTACGGGTGTTCCAACGTTGACCATGTTAACCAGGCTTTCTTTAGCATGTTCGTCCTGCTTCGTTTGGCATATGATGCGGGTTCTCGTTTTACATAACGTCTGTAATACCGAACGGCTGCGACATCAGAGAAGGTACGACCGAAGATTTCGAGTACCAACGCCCTGGCATGGTAGAGCTCGTAGTTCTTATAGAGCCACGCCCCGGGGCTTGACTTCCTGGCATCTTCGTTCGGCTTGGGCATCGACTACCCCTTCGACTGTGGTTGAAGTTTCCCCTCCTCGGCTTTCCTGGCAACCTCTTCGATGAACCAGGTGTAGCTATCGAGCAGACCGGCCTTGACGCCCGCCTCCATAGAGGGCTGATCCTTGGGGAGGGTCGGATGGTCCGGCTCGGATCCGGGTTGGCCGGGCTGGACGTCGCCGGATAGGGGCTGGTTCGACCTCTCTACGGCCGGCATGAAGTAGTTCGGCGAGGGAGAGACGAGGGGCTGCAAGGGTTTGAACTCATCTCCGCCCACGACGTCCGGAAGGCCTTCGAGAGATGACAGGCCGTCTCTGAGCAGGGCCCGGGACTCGTTTTTGGTCAGCAAGCTACCCTCGTAACACGTCCTGGCAGCCGTCGCTATAGAGTTGATCGCCGTTGCCTTGGCAGTCTCAGCCGCCTGGACGGCCATGAGTTCTTCAGTATCGTCGCGCTCGTAGTCCGTGTAGAGGTTATCCCAGTCTTTGGGAGACGTTGCCCAGCCTCGTTGAGTGAACTCCCGTTTCAGGAACGTGATGAGGGTGTCCTCGAGTGATCTTAGGAGCCCTCCGCCTATGCCACTTGTGAACCGAGAAGTAACACGACCAATCGCATAGGTGGAGCCTTCCTCATAACCTAGCAACGACATCGGCACGCCCATTGCCGAAGCTATCGCCCTATTGCACTCCTGCGTTATACCGAGGATCTGGACGTCTGGAGAGTTGGCGCCGCCCTTCTGCTCGAATGTGAGATCGCTGGTATGGAAGAATATAGCATCCGGTTCGACAGGTAGTTTCTTGTCAAAAGTCGGGCTCTCTTCGTCCTGGTCTAGATAGTAGAAACTCTCTTCAATCTTGTCAAAGAGCTCCTTGCCTTGCCTTTCCGCCAGAACTACTCGTTCGTCGTCTGTCCCGGTATACTGATTAAGATCGCTCAAGAGGGACATGTCTACGCTTGCCGTCCACCTCGGGATCCCCATACGGACCCATCGTAGGTAGTCGGTCATGATCATCAGTTTGGCTTTTACGTAGACTACAATCGAGTCGTAAGGCGATTTGCCCCAGATGTTATACGTGTCTCGGCCTAACTTGTCCTTGCAAGCGTTGGCTTCTGCATCCCAGGCAAAATGAATCATGTTCGCGGGAGAGAGGATTATTTCAGGCAAGATCTCATCATTCTCGACCTCTGGCCCCTCCACGCGGTTGGGATCGATAGGATACTTCTCTCTGTTAACGTCCTTCTGCTCGTTAATTATGTAATAATCCGCCTCGGTGATCAGGATACTCTTCTTCTTTGTGGTCGTGAACTCCTCGGAGACTATCGTTATTGAATCGGCCGGCAGGATCTCGACATCTTTGATATGGTTGTCTACGTCGCTTCTGATTATCCTAGCGAACGCATTGCCCCGGACGAAATCTTTCATCAGAGGGAACAGTTTCGAAGTGAACTTGAGTTCGGCCAGGATTGAGTTCACGCGGGCAAGGAAATCGGGTGAAGGCATATAGGACGGATCCACTGTGTCGAGTGCCATGCCGAGAAAATTTCGGTGGATCATCAGAGAGATATAGTTCCTGGCGATCAGTAGCTCTGGGTCTAACGATTCCATCGACCGATAGAAGGCAAACCTGTTCTCTGGTGAGATCTCCGTGATCAGGAACTCTCGGATGCCTTTACCTATGATCTCCTGGATCGCCAGGATCTCCGATCCGCCTTTGGATCTCGAGAAAAAAGATTTGATCAGCGGGAAATCAGTTCGTTTTGATGACCTTAACTTAGCTGGTTTGTTTGATGCTGCTTTTGCTACAATTTCTATCGCCCCCACTCCGGTTCATTAAGATTTGTTTTTCAGCGTCTGATGCCATATTTTGTGAGATGGGACTACTTAAATTATGTCCACGTAGGTAGGTTCGAGCGGTTTTGGGATGTCCTTGGGCTTTTCGTCTTGCTTTTGCCTCTCCCTCTTCTGTATTGCTCCGAGCCTGGCGCCGGCACACCGCATCCAATGGAGAACTTCTTGGTACGTTTCTTCTGACAGGATCATCCCTTCGTGAAGAATCACTGTCTTAATTGGCCATAGTAAACTATTTGGAGTGGGCCAATTGAGGGTTACATTGCCATCATCTTCGAAATACCTGGGCCCGCGTCCGTTTAGGTAGTCTCTTGGGAGCTCATTTAGTCGTGCCACGTTGAACCATCGTACTATCCTTCGCTTCTCTTGATAGGGGTGAGGGAACATCCCTGCCGCAAACATAATCTTCTGCGTGTGGATCTCAGTCAGACCGGATGGCCTAACGCCTACCTCGAGCTTTACGGGGAGATCCTTTATCGGTTGCGTGGGATGAGCAACATAAAAGTTGCCGTCACTAACCTGCCAAAGCGTGTTGACTTGGTGCGTGTGCGTGTGTGGGTCCCTCGTTTCTTTGGATAGGCATGGACTGCGCCAGGGCTCGCTGATGTGATGCGCGTGTGGGCGAATTATTTCTCCGACTGGGCAGGGACTGCACCTGAGATCAGATACGTGCCTTGGTGGCTTGATCTCTTCTATTTCTATTCTTGCTACCATATTTTTAACCTCTCTGATTTAAATCACATTTTTTAATGTCTCTATCACATCTGCCGCATCAAAATCTGTCATTCCGTGGAACATCGGTAAAGAGACGATTGATTTATAAGCGGCATCCGCTACAGAACATTTTTTATAATAACCTAGATTTTTATAATATGGATGTTCATAAATCGGAATATAATGAACGTTAACGCCTATGTTTTCGGCGTGCATGTCCGAATAGATTCTTGATTGAGACGATTTTATAATATTGAAATCGAACCTAACAGGATAGAGGTGCCAGGACGAGATCGAGTTCGATCGCTCCTTCGGCAACACCAGACCCGGTATTTTTTGAAATGCGTTATTATAGATGGCTGCTATCTCCCGACGACGTTTTAAATTTTCGGGGAGTTTGCGTAGTTGGGAGATGCCAAGCGCAGATGCGATATCAGTCAACCTGTAATTATATCCGAGATCGGTCATTTCGTATTTCCACGTTCTTATCAGGTTTCGTTGCCTAAAATCAAGTCCTATTCCGTGGTTCCTAAAAAGAGTCAGACGTCTTGCAAGATCACAGTCGTTGGTTGTAACCATCCCTCCTTCTCCAGTTGTTATATGTTTTACCGGATGAAAAGAGAAAATTGTCATGTCACTAATTCCGCCAATTGGTTTTCCCTTATATTTGGCTCCGAGGGCATGACATGCGTCTTCTATCAGAAGAAGATTGGAATCTTCCGCGATTTGAGCTAAACTATCCAGATCTGCGGGATGGCCTCCATAATCCACTGCTAAGATGGCCTTGGTTCTTGTAGAGACTAAATCGGCAACCTCGTTGGGGTTAAGATTGAGTGTATCATAACTTACGTCTGCAAAGAGTGGGCGTCCTCCCTGGTAGAGAACGCAATTTGAGGTGGCGCAAAAACTTAGCGGAGAGGTCACAACTTCATCGTCCTTTGCGATATTTGCAGCGTAGATGGCCCCATGGAGTGCTGCTGTCCCGGAACTGAAACTGACTGCATATTCCGCTTCGACTACATCTGAGAAAAATTCTTCAAATTCTATTACTTTCGGGCCAGTTGTTATGAAATCCGATCTTAGAACTTCGTTCACGGCCCGGATGTCATCTTCCTCAATCTTCTGTCGTGCATAAGGCAAAAAAGTTTCCCGGGTCATCGTATGGCTCTCCCGAAAGCGAACAGAGCTCGTTTCTCTTTCCCGAGACCTCCGAACACTTCTTGGATGTAATATATGGCCTGGCTCATGGCATCTACCTGGTCTTTGTACGTTGAGCCTGGGAAGTTCAGCAGTTCGTTTATGAAGGCGTGTGTCCAGGGAGCTTTCTTAACGTAGACGTTGCCTGACCTGAAAAGGGGGGTAACGGATGAAGCCCGTGACTCTTTTGAAACGACGGGGCGAACAGGCACAATCCCCCCGATCTTCTCCGATAGCACGTCGATTATGGCATCGCCGTTTGCGGCTTCTTCTATCAATTTTGAAGTGAGACCAGGATAAAGAGCGAGCACGTTGATTATTTCGTCGAGACTTTTGGTGAAACTCATCTTCTCCCTAACCTGGTAATCGAAGTACATGTTCGGTCTCTTCCAAGCCCAAACCTGGATTGCCACAAAAGCCGACTTGGGACCGCCCTTGAAGGTGGCATCTATTGACATAATATAGGCTTCTATATCGGGGGGGAGGTGATCGTATTGCTGCACCCAATCTCGTTCGAACATCGCGCCTTTCTTGGGGGAGGGGCGTTGCTGCTGTTGCGAAGCGAAAATGTACTCAAACTTTTGGTACTCCTTGATCTGCTCCATGCCTTCTCGTTCGGGCCAGAGCAGATCGCCTTCTTTGCGGGATACTATGAGCCTCTTGTTGCCGATAGGCGAATAGATGTCCTCGTCCTGCTCGGAGATGAGCGGGATCCTTAGTAACGTCCAGCCTTCTCCCTCGAGCACATGACTGTTTAGATCCATGACGTCCAAGCCAGTGAGGTATCCAGTCATGTCGTTCTGGTGGAGCCTCTGCTGGATTAGGACTATAGATCCTGTTTGTTTGTCATCGAGACGAGATTGGAACGTATTTGAGTACCAGGTGTTCGCCATCTCCCTCATTGCTTCTGACTCGGCCTCTTGAGGGCTCGTGGGGTCGTCGATAACCAGCCGGTTGCCACCCATACCCGTTACCTGGCCGCCGATTGAGGTCGAGTACATAGCTCCTTTCTTTGTACTGACGAAATCGGCCTTCCTATTATGATCTTCCCGGAGCTTTACTATTTCAGACCAGTTCATCCTGTACCAATCAGAGAGGATGATGTCTTTGCGCTTTATGCTTTGCAGGACCGACAGGTCGGAGGCATAGCTTGCGAACACCCACCTTTGGGATGGGATATGGAGCCACTCCCAGCACGGCCACATCTGGCTTACGAGGGTACTTTTCGCGTACCTTGGCGGGATGTTTATTATTAGGCGTTTGATCTCGCCGAGAGTCACGGCCATCAGATATTCGCAGATCAATTCGATATGCCAGTTGGGGAGAAACGTTGTGGCCGGGTTTATTATGGGCCAGGCAACAGTCGTGAAATTTAGAAGGTGCTCTTCGGATTGGTACTTCTCGTCTTCCTGGAGTAAACTCAACGTGTATGGATTATTCAGAGAGGATTGTTTACACGTTGAAGCGGCCATGGAAGTTTTACTCGCGGTCGGTTGTTTCAAACTCGCAACCAAATTTCATCTTTCGATTCTTTTTAGCCTCTTTTAGCCCCATTTTTCGTGTTCTTTTTGTTTTTTGCCAGCTCACGGAACTTGGGTCGCACAGAAGCCCCGGGCAGATCCTTTGCTTTTTTATCCAAAAGCTCTAATATTCGGCGTTCCCGTTCTTCAGGCGAGAGAAACATTAGCTCAAGTGGCCCTTCCCCTGGCCCGCTAACTTCGATGTTCTGGGTGTTCATCCACTTGTCAGGATCGCTGCTCCTTAAGAACCTGGTGCGGTTCACGAGGAAAAATATCTGGGCAGTAACGTTACCGCCGACTCCAGTAGTGTACAGAGCATCTGCCATAGCAGCCTGCTGGGTCTTCATCGCTGCTCGGACTTTGGCATCGTAAGCAGGATATTTGGCCCTGTACTCGATTATGTAAGACGGAGAGACGTCCAACACGTTACAAGAGTGCATAAATGTATTCCCCAAAGCGAGCAACTCCAGAAGCCTCCCCTTTATCTCCGAGGTGATCTTGGAGAACCTCGGCTTCTTAGCGATTACCTCTTCCCTGACTTCATGTCCCGAGGCACGTAGGCTCTCCACAACCTCTGGCGACGGATCGTGTAGAAGCATCTCCTCGCCGTTAACTATCAGAGTGTACTTCTTAGCAACTTGTCCCGGTGGTGTTTTTTCTGGTTCCATTCATAACACGCTCAGTTATTTTTTTGCAAAATATTGTGATTTATTAGGATATATCGAATCAATAAAAGCAGGTTTGTAGACAAAGACCACATATCTGTAGTTGGGGAGGCTGTGATCTAAAAAAACATGCCTGGAGAGGGTTTGGAGACAAAAAGATAGCATCTCCGCAGGGTCTATATAAGTAATCTTCTTATCTATGAAATCGACGTAACTTGAGAAGCAATCAAAGGCAATCCCCTTTTTAGCGGCCGCGTACATAACTTGCAGCTCATCCAGCAACTCCTCTTTTGGTGATTCGTTGAAGGTCGTGATGGCAACCACGTAATCCGTATAAAGAAATTGGAGATTGTCCCGTAAGCGGCCGTGATAAATAGCAGTTTCCGGGTGCTTCTGTCTGGAGAAGACGACCATATCCCTGAGAGTATCATTGCCAGAGTAGAGAACTCTTCGCCTGTTTTTCAGGTATTCCTTGAAATGGCATAATCCGCATCCCACTTCATGAACACGGATTTGATCTCGTTCAAACTTGAAAAGCTGAAGGAACCTTGAGAACATGAGATCCTGGGACTGAGGACCGTTGTACCCTACCGCCCTGGGATCATCACTAAATTCCCTGAGAGCCTGACTATATTCAGCCGGTTCCATGAATTACCTCTGTTATGGCATACTTCTCGTAGTCCATGATGAGATTCCTGCTGGTCTTCGGGCCTAGATTGAATAGCATGTCTATTACTGATAATCTTGGCACGAAGATATTTAAATGCTTGTAAGAGATATCTGGGAATTCGTGGATCAACAGATCTTGGCTAGTCTTCTTAGAGAGATCCCAATATTTCAATGCGTTCTTCGGGACGATAATCTGATCAGCGCCTACCGAACCGGCTAGATCCTGGACAAGCTGCTGGTTTTTGGAGGTGCATCCTAGATCGGACATGTACTTGATATCCGGTTTGAAATCCAAGACCTCCATTAGAGTTTTCGTTGACCTCATATCGATATCTAGCAAAGAGTTTGTAGATCCCCATATAGCAGAATAGATATCCCCTGAGACGCACTCATAATAGGCTGCTCTGCTATAGGCGTGGTGGATTTGACTTATGTGCTGCTTGCGCCACGCTCCAACCGAAGACACTTCTGAGATCTTGGATTTCGATGAGGCGCTGACAGGAACGGTAATCCATTCCCACCTTTTGGGGTTGCTGCTTGTGATCCTGTTGCGATTCTGCCATTCCTCTTTTTCGTACTGGATCTCATCCATCACAAGAAAGACGTCAGCTTGAGACATCATGCCCATGAAGCCATACCAAGGCAGATAGTTGGGCTGGTTCATGAACACTTTCAAATTATGCCCTCCAGGGCTTTCTGGATTATGTTTTTCAAAGAGTTCGCCTTCTCCCGAGCCTCTTTCGAACTCTGGAAGGGGATGCGGATCACTGCGACCGGCTTGTCCTTGACGACCATGAAAGAGAGGAGCTCGTCCCTCTCGTCTATAAGCGTAGCTGCAATCTCTTTCGCTATCGAGAGGGACATGGCGTTGATCTTTGCGTTACGTTGGGCTTCATTCTGGATGGATTCGAAATCCTCGCTAGTTATCACAGGCATCAGAAGATCATAAGGCATTTTATGTATATCGAGCTTCGTGGGATCGAGGTTCTGCTGCTTGATAACTTTCAGGATGCTCCCTTTGCGGAGAGTGCCTTTGATGGCGTTCAGGTTGTTGACGAGGTTGAATTCGTCTTCCTTGGATTTTATGGCTCTACGGTAGACAACTACGTGTTCTTTTTTGTTACCATTTGCCCTTGAAGCCGCTAGTCTATGACGCCCGCCGAGAACCTTATATCTACCCCCCTCGATAGGCCGAACGGTCGGGACGTCTACCATTCCACGCGATTTGATTTCGTCTCTCAAACGCTGGAACGTGTGATCATCCTCTTCGTTTACAGACAATTCGTTGTCGTCTACAAGATCCAGATCTATCTCTTCCAGCGAGAGATACGTATCTTGGGCTGCTTTATTATTTTTAGTCATAAATTTTATACTCTAATGAGAACTCTTCGCTATGCCTGCCGTTGATATGCGACTTCCAAACGCCTTTTAATAAGAACTCCCAATCGTACCCCCTTGAGTAACGCTTCTTTAAGTTATCTCTCAGAAGGCGTGCATAGTAATCGTAATCTTTGAGGGCAAGTTTACACATCTCAGCACCCTCTCCAGGCAACTTGAATACCAGAGGCCAATCCTCGTCCGGGGAGATGTAATCTCTGTTCCATTTTGCGCCCCATATAACAGGTATAACTCCCCGACTGATTATTTCCATCATGCCTGTTCCAAACCCCTCTATCAAGGGGGTGATAAGGATGACCTTTGCAGAACCAGCTTTTTGCCAGAAGCTCTCTCTATCTAAGTTGATATTGACTTCGGAAAGAAGTTTCTGTGCCTTTCGTACCTTGCCGGTATTTGATGCTTTTGCAGTAGGGACGTACATCTCGGTCTTGATTCCAACTGATTCCAAGAGCACAAGCGTCTTCAGTGCCAGATCCGGTTGTTTAAGAGAATTGTACCTTCCTGTCCAGATTACTTTGTCTTCCTTTTCAGACCAGGGACTATCATCGTAGGTATATTCTACGAAGGGCAGCAGCGTTTGCTTCACTTTAGCACGAGGATAGAACTTGAGGAGATACTTTTTAGCAAGATACATCTCGTTTTTGAGCTGGCCGACTGCAAGAGTAATGTTATCGTAATGCCCTAACATCCACCAGAAAGGATCGAGGTAGATCGGATTAATGTCGGATAGTTCTCCTTCGGGGATTTTGGGGTTCATTACTATTATCGGTTTGGTGCAGAACTTTCTTGTTTTCGAGGTCATCTTACAATCAATAGCATACGCCATAATAAGCACTACTGGATAGAACCCACCTATAACCATCATATCAGCCGAATCGAATAGGCCGTGCATATCTGCCATATTAACTAGAAATTTATATTTCTCTGGAAGGCTGAGTTGCTTAGTTCCCGGATCGAAAAAATAAGTTGACCCCTGAAAAATATTATAGTTTTTCGAATTAGTAACAAGAACGTGCCTGGTGTTGAGGAGATTTGAGAGGCTTCTGTATTTCTCCATGATCGGTATCATACCTTCATTTTCTTCGTTTCCGGCCACGAGCCAGAGCACTTCTTTTGGTTCTTCGTTGAGCATTTTAGAAAAACACCATGAGAGTCTGCTGGCCTTGCCTTGTTGTTGGGGGGAGTGTTTCTTTTTTAGGCAGGATCCCTTCCGAATGAACCTGACGCCTGATGCCATCCCATCCAATCTTTTGCACTTGCGAGCCCAGCATGCGATGGCTTTTGGGATGGCCGCAGAGGAGAGTAAAGGGGGTTTTTCTTTCCCATCCCTCTGGCGTGTGCTGATCGGCGAATGCTGGAGGGATGCCTCTAAATGGGGTTTCGTCCAGCGTTCGCGATTTTTGGGGGATGAGATGTTTATGGACCATCCAGTTAAGAGCGTTCCCTAACGAATTTGTGGGCACGTAGAGGCCCGGGAGATTTTCTTTCAGCTTCTCGAATATAAACTCACGGTTGTTGTACCAATACTCGTCCGACGTTGGGTGATAATTGCAGTACGTTTCAGAGAGACCTTTTCCATGGTGGGGGTCTATGCTCAAGAGACCTGCGTAATCCCCACGGTTCGCCATATCTATCGCTGCCCATATTTCGCTTGGATGAGGCCATAGATCTTCAAATATACCGCTGATTAAGAACCTCTGTATAGTAGATTTGGGAAGCCTTTTTTCAGCTTCCACCAGGCCATTTATCCACCCCATCCGGATTGATTTGACGACTAGCGATTTCCAGAGGCTTTCGGAGTAGCCTTCGATATATTTTATAGGTCTCTTTTCTTTAGCCACCGCCCATCACCTTTTTTAATTTTAGTTGGTATCTTGTATGTCATTGTTTGTATTTATATATTTCTGTCGTGATTTCTTAAGAATTCTTTGACTCCATCGAGATCCATGCAGCAGCGATCGGACGTGTAGATAAGACCTTCTTGTTTGGGAGAATTATTATATCTCGAGAAACTGAACCTCCTGTCATTTGGAAGAATTATATATTTATTATTTTTGAATACTGTCCTGTCCGCTTCGTCGGAAGAGATAAGCTTTTCGTGAACCTTTTCGCCATGACGCCTTAATATGATCTTGATCTCTGCTTCAGGAGCGATCGCTTTTGCTAGGTCACATATTCGCATGGATTTCATCGCCGGAACGAAAATTTCTCCTCCTGCACCGCCTACGCCAGCCGCAAACAAGATGGCATCTTGGATGAGGAAAAAGAACCTCGTCATGTCTGGATGAGTTAACGTCAAAACCCCTTCGCTTTTTTGCTGGTGAAAAAGTTCCACTACTGAGCCCCGGCTGTTGAAAACGTTCCCGTAACGGACTGTGAAGAATTTCGTGTGGTCGGACTTGAAGTTGTACTGGTTCACTAGCCGCTCCCCTACCATCTTGGTAGCTCCGTAGAGGTTTACTGGCTCTACTGCTTTGTCCGAGGAGACGAATATCAAAGAGTCAACGTCGTTCTTCATGGAGGCTTCGCAAACGTTTTTCGTACCTAATACGTTGGTTTGGATGGCTTCGTCGGGGTTCGTCTCGCAGAAGGGAACTTGCTTAAGTGCCGCTGCATGAAAGATGACGTCAACGTTACGAGTCACAACTGAGAGTTTATCTTTATCCCGGACGTCTGCAAGAATATAGCGATATATGGAGCTATCGTTTTCTGGAAACTCTTTCTGAAGATAATGCTGCTTATACTCGTCCCGACTCAAAACGATTAGCCGGCGAGGCCTGAACTGGGGGAGGAGTTTTAAGGCTTCTCGACCGAATGTCCCTGTTCCACCAGTTATCAGTACGTTTGCTCCGTCGAGATCCATCACCAGTGCTCCCTTAAGACCATAAAAGATTCTGCATATTTTGAATAGCACCTCGAGCCAGTCAGTATGGCATCTGATAAAACAGCAGCTTTTGATCGTGGATGAGGCATAGGCCCGGTTTCGGAGATGTACATTGATAGAGCTTTAAGCTTCTTTTTAACGTGGCTTTTCGAGAGGTGAACGAAGAATTGCGGACTCCACTCAGACGGATAGAGGACGGCCGTGCTGCTCAAGACCGATCCTCCAAAGACGTTGATCCGTTCTTTCCAGGGCCTGGTGGCGATCATAACTGCTTCGCATGTGCGTCTGTGATCGATGTTTGCACAACCAGGATAATGAGTGAATATGACTTGCGGTCTTACGTGATTTATAAAAGATTCTACCTTTTTTATGATATCCAAACGTGGTAGGGAATCCATCTCGTTATCGGGAAAAGAGTCGAATGATAAGATACTTGATCCAAGAATCTTGCTGGCTTCGATTGCGTAGTTTTGCAGAATGTTTACCTCTGAAAAATCGCCTGTGCGAGAGACCGCGCCAGTTGAGAGAAAAAGGATGTTTACAGATGAGCCACGCTCTGAGAGTTTAGCGATAGATCCACCACAAAGAAGAACTTCATCATCGGGATGCGCTGCGACGACGAGTACTCTCTCCGGAGATTCGAACATCGTCTTGATATCTGTTCAGGATACGACTATATAAACTTTCTGATCTCCACGTCGGCTTTTATCCGATCGCTATAGAGAGCAGCACGGCTGAACTCAAACCTAAACCCATCGAAATCTATGAAGGCTTTAGGATACCCCTCAGCATCGAGCATACGAATGTGATCGTGTAGTTCCAGTAGAGAAGAGGCCGTAGAGATTTGGCTTTCTTCAGGCCTGCGTCTTTTGAATACTGTTACATCTCCGGTTTGTAGCCTCGGAATAGGCCTTTCGAGAGAAATTTGCCTGATCATTTCTGCTGCAAGACGTGTTGCTCGGAGGTATATCTCCTCTGCGTTCCCTTCTAGGCAAAGATCTTTTTGAAGGTAGACGGGGCCAGCATCGAAGTCGCTTGTCATCCGCAGTGCTGTGAGCTTTGTCTTCCGAAGACCTCTGGTTATCAGGTTTTGGAGAGGACTGCCTCCACGACCAAACGGAACATCTGTCATATGAAACAAGACACATTCGAAGCCATTTACGATTTCGTCAGGAACCTTTTTGGAATAGTGGAGGAAGAAAACCAGAGACGGTTTCACTGATCTGAGGTGGTCAAGATCGGGGGCATCTAGGAAATACCACTCACCAGGAAACGTGCAGATCGTCTCTTGATAAACTTTTGTTGACCACGGGGAGCTGCCTATTACAATGTATCTCGATATAGCTTCACCACGCTTTTCACTATCCCACCATAGTTTGCACTTTGGGCACATGAAGATACCCAGCCGGCACTCCGGATCCGTCTCCACGAAGGATGCGCCTGGATCGCCGCAACGATCACATTTTTCCATGAGACCTCAAAAATGGAGGGGGAATTAAGGGGGAGCTACTGACCCCAACCCCATGTAGAACGTGTCGTTGTCTGTGACTTCCAGAGTCTCTTCTGCTGTGAATTTCCAGAAGTCGTTGCAGTCTCGACAGTGGCTTATGAGGCCTTCCCACTTCATCTCCCGTCCGGTCCTCCACAGGGCCCTTCTTTGAGCATCGAATAGCGCGTGCCATTTCCCGGCTCCGTAGATCTTGTCGAGTATTCCCTTCGTGTCTTCGTCCTCGTCCAGGAAGTTCTTGTATAACTCCCTGGCCTGTGCTATCTTTTCCTTTTCTGCTCTTGTGAGCTGCCGGAATGGTTTTGCCATGCTCATGCACTCTCCTTTCCCGCAAGGATATTCTCGATTGCCTGGAGCTGGGTCATGCGGCTGTTCAGCATCGCTTTCTTCTTGTTGGCCTTTTCGACTGCCTCCTTGAAGGACTCGTTCAGGCCTTTTACAATTTCCTGAAGGCTATAGCGTTTTATGGCAGCTTTGGTATCCATGTCGGTCGCAGTATTGTTGAAATGGCTATGCTCCCCCTGCCACCGTGACCAATCGCCTTCCTGGGTGAAAAGAATAAACTTGCCTGATCTTGTCAGCACGAGGATATCCCCTTCGTACCACCCTCTGTTGTCCCTATCATCAGAACGCTGTTTGGTATTGTTAACCAGGATCAGCCCCTTCTCCTCGGAATATTCGTACAGCCACTCTTTCGTTTGATAGCCTATCGAGTGTCCGTGTACCTGGATTTTGTAGTCCATGAACCTCATCATCGGGAGGAGATTTTCGACTATCCTATCGAGGATGACGGTCTCCTGGTCTATCGTGGCCGTCAGTATTCCTTCTACCTCTCGTCCCATCTTTTCCAGCTCGCCTAGCTGGCCTATGAAGCTCTCTATTGCTTCCATTTTTTGTCACCTTGGCCCTTCTGGGCCACGACAGCCGCCGGATTCGAACCGGCCTTGCGCCGCCTTGACGGACGCTGCCCACGGAAATAAATATTGGTTTATCGGATATTAATGTACTTGTTTGATCCACAGGACACGTCCCTTCTGTGCAGCCTCCATCATGGCATCGTGCTCGTTGGCTTCATTGAGTGTTATGATCCGGGTGTAGCCTTTGCGTTTGATCCTGGCCTCGAATTTCATGCCGTTGCCTCTTTCGGTTTTGACAGATAGTGCTCCACGGCCAGGACGTGTTTCTCGTCTTCTCTTCTCATCTGCTCCGCCCGGATCTCCAGGACCAGAGAAGATAGCTGCCGGTCTGTGAGACATTGCAGGCCGGCCAGGATTGAGTCGTAGCGGTTCATAGGACCTCGGCTATGGTTGCGGTCGGTTTCTCCTCTACGTCCACGAAATCCAGGGATAAGCCTTCTGCCGCCTTTTTGAACTTGGCCGCGTTTAGATCCAGCAAATTCGTGAAGTTATGCTCAACTGCCCAGGATTTGGCCTTCTCTGTATCGTAATTGAAGATCTTCACGAGCCTGATCCCTACGCCGGGAGCTGGCTTCTTGTTTTTTGTCCAGAAGTATACCCCAATCGTCATCTCCCGAAGCTTGTTTTCCTCTGCCTGGAGAGCGACCTTGATGCTATCGACTAGCTCGATTTGGGAGCGATTCCCTTCCTCCCAGACAAATCTAGCAGCATCCAGGCTAGACTTCTCGACGGAGAAGCGGTTCCTGGCTTCCCTGACTACCTGGATTTGCTCCTCTAATTCAGATATCACCCCACCGTCTTGTTGGTCTTGGTGGCCCAACTCAGACCCGACTCCATGCAGGGGGCATTCTGGATGAGGAAGGTCACCACATTTGCATAATGCCGCATCCCGCGCATCCAGATCCTCGTTTACGCCCATCTCAAGCCACCTCCTCGCCTACTATGATCGTCTCCCTGTACCCGAGCTTCCCTGAGGGGCCTGTTCCCAACGTGTACGTCCCCGGCTCCAGGTCGAGCTCCGCCTTGAGATCCTGGTCGCCTGGCGTGTAGGGCAGTTTAACGAACCCGTTCGGCCCCTTCATCCACCACCTTCTCTGCCCGGTTGTCTTGCAAGCTTTCTTTGCTGGCTTGGATAGTGCCGCCAGCCTGAACAACTCAACTTTCACCATCTACCATCCCTCACGTTCGATAATGTCCCTGCACATATTTATGCAGGACAAAACATCTTCATCTGTATATCCTCTGCCGTATCCTGGCTCGCCCTGGAGAGGCTGCTTCGCTATATGCCGAACGAATATTATCGACAGCTCGCTTATGGATTTGAGCTGCATTTTTCTCTCCTCCTATCATATCCACAAAGAAATATCTCAGCGAACTCCTTGAACCGCTGTGATCCGGCGCCTGTCGCCTGGTTCACGGTTTTGCACAGGTCGTCTTTAGATCGGCTGAACTTTAGGGCATCTAGCAAAGCCACGTTGCACCCTAATTCTAGCGCACACAACATCAGTTCGTTTTTGAGATATTCGAAATGCTGATCGTATGGGCCTTCAAATGGTTCCATCTTCACCACCTATCTTATCCCATCCCAGGATTCGTAATCGTCCTCGCTCTCGTCGCTGAGTTCTATGCAATATGAATCCTCCATCATTGCCTCGTCTGCCCTAATTGCATCCATCTCGATATCGTTCACGTTTCTGCCTCCTCGAACTCTATCTTCGGATTGTTTAATTTTGCATAATTCCCGTAATATTTTTTCGCGGCTTCGTTATAGGCGTTTGCCGCATCTTTGATATCGTCAAAAAGACCAAGGGATTTCAGTTTTGGTTTTACCATAATCATTGCCCGCCATTTTTTCATTTTTGCGTGCCAATATACACCTTTATATCCACTTGTGTTATTTTTTTGCGGCCCTCTGTTCGCGGCGTTTTGTGATCTGCTTGCAGGTCTTAGATTGCATTCGCGATTATCTAGACCATTGCCATTAATATGATCAACGCCTTTTATTCCTATTATTACATTGTGCATTCCGATACTATTCTTGTGCCCTTTACAACTATAACTGCGGGTTGCATACAAATAAACATGCCTTTTAGTTACGTGCCACTTATATCGATTCAATCGTTCGTAATTCCAATCATCCACCATTGTTACATATCCCTGTGTCAAAACAATTGTTTTCATTATTCACATCCACCAAAATGCTTCTAACTTGGGATATATGTTTACATTCCAGGCCAGCCCTGGCACACCTGAGCTTGAAATGTGGACAGGTACAGGTTGCCACCCGGGGATCTAGCTGGACCTCGTAGAACTTTGATTCATCCTTGGCGCTGGTGACCTTGAAGAGTCCCTCGTCCGAGTTTATTATGGAGACTTGCATCTCAGTATCCCTCCAGCGTTTTGATGAGCCTATCCTGCCCTTTCTCCAGGCGCATCACTTCATCGCTGTTCCACCAATACTTGCCCTTCTTGTTGAGCTCGCCAATCCGCATCTCGTTGCGGATTATCCATTTCTCTATGGCCTTCTCGTCCATCTTAGACCACCTTTCCGATCAGCCCCTTCTCGCAGGCCTCGTTTAACGTGTAGCCGAACACCAGGATATGGGACGTTGCTGCCATATGACCCCGGGCAGCCGCACATGCTGTCTTCTTATTTTTTGTGCGCAGGAGTGTTTTTTTGCACTCGTGGCAGTAGGTGACGGACTTCAATTTCCACACCTCTTTGCAATGATCTCGTTGTACTTCTCCTGCTCTCCATAGAACACCAGTATATGGAAATAGCTCGTCTTGGGCCACCTAGCGAAATCGTCCCAAGCATCCACAACCTTCAGGCCCGGAACTGCTCTTGTCAGCTTATAGCATACGCTTTTTGGGGTATTCCCCATCCTGTAGAAATAGCTGAACTTGGCCTCTATCGTCCCATCGCGCTTGAAGGTTACGTGATCCGCTCCAGCACAGAGAATTGCATCCTTGAGCTGCTCTTTGATCGCCTTTTTGCCCTTGGCATCTATTATGTAAACGTCATCCTTTTGATTATAGGCCATCGCCTTTTCGCCTCCTTTTTAGCCAACCTATCCCCCCACCTATTAGGGGATAAAATGATTGGTTATGATATATATACATGGTAGGTATTTATAGTTTTCTGTGAATCGCCGTCTAGCGGAAATCAAAATCGAAAAGGGTAAAAGGCGGCCAGAGGAAAAGAGAATCGTCATCGGAGCTAAGGAGGCTGAACCGATGACTTTGGTTTGACCCTCTGGTCGCCACGTTGGGTTAGTTACCGTTTCTGCCCATGACGGTCGCCGCCGTTGCTGCAAAGGCTCCTAGCTTTTCGATTGCGTTTTCTGTTGCCCTCTCGTCTCTGTTGCGAAGCGCCTGGAGACCTTCTATGCAGAGGGCCAGGAAGATGTCATCGACCCTCATCTCTTTGTCGCCAAGCCTTGACCCGGCGTACAGAAAAAGACCGTGGGCGATAAGGAACATCGTTCCGCTTATCTTTTCATCGTCCGTCATTTTTCGACACCTGTTTTTGATGTCTGCTGGCTGTCTAGGCTGCCAGCACCGTCAGGATCTGTCTGGTCTCTCCGGCCATCTTGCCGAACTCGTAGCTCCTGTCTGGCGGCATCTGTTTCGCTGCGGCTGTCATGCCCTGGATTATAGCGTAGGCTGAGTCTCTGTCGTCCGGCTCGACGGTCTTGTCGCTCATCATGCAGTCCAGGATGAGCTGGACCTCATCGTCGGTTATCTTGAACTCTTCTGCTACCTTCTTGACGGAGACGGTAGGCACCACCTTGATCTCTTTGGATTCCCTGAGCTCCTGGGCCCAGACCTCAAAGAGGTTATGGTTGACCAGTGTCGAGTTCATGACATCCCTTACCTGGCGGTGCCAGAGCTCGGCGGCCAGCTTACGAGTCTCGGGGGAGAATATGCCTTCGTCCAGCTTTTCGCCTCGATGGATCTTTCTGAGTACCGGGGATTTGATGGCCCTGTTGATGCAGGCCCACCTGAAGAACCCGGGCTCGATGCTCATCGATCCGGCGCCGACCTCGTTGTTCTGGACTATAAGCATCGCGCTGTACATGTCGCCTTTGCCTATGTCGTACTGCTGGCCTTCGTCTATGAGGTCCAGGTAGATGTGTGTTTCCGAGCAGTCGGCCTTATAGAACTGGACAGGCTGCTCAGTCGTCAGGCGCGAGTCGTTGATGGTCTTGATGCTCACGGCGACCTGTTTCAGCATGTCTAAACTATCATAGGCAAAGAAGCTCGGGCTCACCATCGCCCTGAACCTGTCGCCTACTGTGCGGACCATCATGCCTTCTTTGTCCCTGTACCAGGAGTTCAGGTTCGTTGTAGCCAACGGGGACTTGCCGGCTCGTAACATATCGTCATGATATCTACGTGGTATGGGCGTGCGGTCTACCGATTGCTTCTGGGCCCAGTTGGTCGGATGGAATATTTTGATCCCCTCCTCAGTCGCTATCTCCAGCTCCCACTCGTGGGCATCGTTGGTCGGCTGGAAGGTCATCTTCTCGCCGGGGGCCACGTAGTCTACGCTGTGGTCCCTGATATCCTGGAGGTGCCTTATCAGATCCGGGAGCATCTTGCGGTCGAAGCTGCGGTCGTCCATCCTTACGGGCATATCGATCTGAGATAGATCGATAGTTTCTGGGGGTCTTACCCCTACGTCGTCCATTTCAATCTCACCTATACTTTTTTTCAGCAGTTGTATTTCGGTATCCACTTCCAGAGAGGAACTTCCATCCAGTAGTCCTCGCCATTGTGGGCCTTCCAGATGTTATTCTTGAACTTCCAGTACCAGGAGCCTACCTTGAACCTGGTGGGCTTCAGCTCGCCGGCCGGAGTGACTATCGTCGCCGGACCTCCGGAGCAGGAGACTACGCCGGCGTCCCTGTACTTGCTGGCGTTGAAGCAGATACTGAACTCTTCTTGGTCCTGGTCTACGCAGCCTCCTAAGAATCCGATCGCGCCACGTTTTGCGATCGACCAGCTTTCGGATGCAAGGATAATTGCGTCACCGGCTCTTGGCCCCCTGTCTGGAGGAGAGGACTTGATGAGCCGGATGTCTTTCACAGAGAAGTCTTTCCTCATGCTTCTGCCTCTTGGTCCTGGTCTTGTCCTTGTCCTTGTCCTTTGGTCTCGGCCACAAGCAGCCTTTCGATCAAGCTGCTGGTCTGTTGGTCGAACAGGTAGCGTTCGTATGTGGTTCCCTGGCGTTCGCACTGATCGCTACAGACTGGATGCCAGCTTCCCTCCTCGAAAGAGTAGATCCCCGGAATACGCATCCCGTTTGTCGGTTCGGGGATCTCGGCGCCGCAGACGTAGCAATCCGTCTCTGCCAGGGCGAACCCGGGACAGGGGATGGCCGCATCTTCGATTCGAGGGAGGCTGAACCCGAAGGCGTTCATGATATTTATCGTAGTCTTGCAGTAGCTCAGGATGAAGTCTCGTTCCTCAAGGACCGCTAGCTGCCTCTTGATGAGTAGATTGTCGCGGCACTCGCCATTCGAAGGCCACGCGGTTCTGCACATCAGACAGCGTTTGTGCATTTTCATACTTTTATCACCTCAGAAATGGACATCGAACGGGATTACCCAGAGCGGCATATCCGATCTTGGGTCGGCTATTCCGCTTCTCTCGTTGTGCTCAAGCACGCGCCATAGGTCGAATGGAGTTCGGAGTCCCGAGCCTTCTTGGTCGTATAGCCAGATTTCAGATCCTCTGTACTGCCCGAGACAATGGCAGTAATATCTGAACATTGAGACATTGTTGACTATGCTTAGTTCGTTGGCATCGATTTCCACCTGGTCGAGGTTTGTCGATTTGCGCTTTTTCTCTTTGAAAAGCTCTTCGTCGCCATAGGTCGTTAGGTAGGCCCGGACGGTTTTCAGGTTTTGGTTGAATTCGCGTTTTATGGCTTTCATACCGTCCATCACAAATTTCAGGCCGGCCCTCGATTCGCACTTGTGCCTCCTGGTGTAGACTTGCTGGACAGCCAGGATTTCGCCCCGCCTATCTTTGCCGGCTACAACCCCGCCCTCCTCCATGAAATCTGTCCAGTAGTCGAATGGCTCTTGGTTCTCACACAGCTCATCCGCCACGCCTCGTGCTATGCCCATCGCCTCTTCCGCGTCCTCGGCATAGACCAGGACCCGTATTACCATGTGCATTTTAATTCACTCCTCGTTGTCGTAATATTTCACACGAATGCTTCGTAGTCCTGCATATTGGCCTCTTACTGGTCCACGGTTCAGTTCAAGACCAGCTACAGCACAATTCCCGCTATCGAGAAGATCGGCCAATGATCGAAGCTCATCGATGGTCTTCTGTTGGATTTCGAGATCGTCTGGCCCGAAAAGTCCCAAGAGGAATTTGGCTCTATCCTTTGAGATTCCTGTTATCCTGGTTACCCGCATCTACCCAGCCTCCTCGTTCTCATATCCGTAGCTGACCATTCCCTCGACAAACTGAAGCCACATGAGTTCCCAGTTAGCACTTTCGCGGCAGACGTCGCATTCTATTTTGCCACCAAATCTCTTGTGCTTTTGCAATTGGTGGATTGACCAGGACCTGTATGGGGAGTCCTTACAGACGTATTCGCCGGTTATCCATCCAATGGGACAATCCATGCACTCGTTATAAAGGAGACATAGGGGGCAATTTTGAACCCCGAGATCCTGGTCGCCATAGTACACAATATCGTACCACTTTTGGGCGGATCCTTTGGTGGCTTCAATCTCTTCCAAAATTTTGTCGAGGGGCATCTACTCCACCTCCACGTATTCCATCACTACTCGCAGGGCCTCATCATAGCTTCTGCACGAGGTTACCTTTTCCATGAACTCGTTCACCTTGTTGCTTTGGCCGCTCGCCCTCAGAGCACGGCCGACCTGGCCCATTATAGCGAAGACATTTCCATCCTCGCCTATGAGCTTGCACTTCGGTTTTACCATCTCCATCTTATTCGCCTCCTTTTACACCCTCATCTCGGAAAGATACCAGTACCCCCCGATTATGAGAGAGAACATTCCATAAATGAAAATGATGGGCATCTTGGATCGCCTCACTCGGCCGGCTCCATGCCGTCGTTTTCCAGCCTCGTTATCACCTCTCGGAATGAGTCCATGACTCCTTTTCCGAGGAATCCATACCTGTCGGAATCGAAGTTGCCCAGGATGTAACCTTTGAAGTAGTCTTCCTCGTTGGTTCCATCGACTATCTCCTTAGCCTTGTCCATGAGTTCGCTAAGAGCCTCTGCAATTAATTCGAGATCTCCTGCCTTGGCATCCTCATTTGTTCCAAGGTAATCGAACTCCTCCCCGTCTATCAGGCTCATCTCAGACCACGTCCAGAACTCGGAAGGCCCTGATCTCCTCGCCGAGCTGTATTTTGGCCTGGCTCTTTATGGCCCTCAAGGTCTTGACCGGAATCGCGCTTCTGAATCCGGGGAGCTTTACGCCTCTACTTGGTGGGATGTCAACCTCTACTTTCCCGCTGAATTTGAGACCCCTTACAGTCTGGACCTCAACCTGGTATTTCATCGCCTTTTCGCCTCCTTTTTAGCCAACCTATCCCCCAACCTATTAGGGGATAAAATGATTGGTTATGATATATATACATGGTAGGTATTTATAGTTTTCTCTCCGTGTCCAAGAAGACCCCATCCTTCAGGGCGGGGATGAATTGGCCCCACCGTTGCCGCAAATACCTTAATATACCATTAAGCATAATATCTCTATAGTTCCCTGGTAACAGGCCAGGAAACAGATTTCCGCCTTCGCAAGAAGGTAGGGCACTTCGGACAACCGAAGAGAGACGGTGAACGGAAATCAATCGCTTTGGAAGGCATGAGATCCGCAAGGATCTGGGCCGAGTTAAGCAGAAACGACTTAACCACTTAACGGCGTCAAGCTCTCCGTCCAAAGCAGGCTGCCGGAATAATCCCAGGATTCGCCATCTGGAGTCAACCAGCCGATAGCGACACGACTTTTTGCGTAGTCGCAAGCCACATCCTTCAGGGTGGGGTAGTTGACAGTTTTCTGATGATCGTTCTATCTCAGAATCAGATGGAAACTGTTGCGTTTTGGTGCTAAAACACAGTCGCCGCTATGGGTTCATTTAAATCTGATTTAAGGCCATGAAAAATCAGAAAAGGTAATTGGAGGTGGGGGGATGAAAAAAAGTGTCTTAAAATCGATTTTAAACGAGATCGCTAGATATTTTTTTATAATGGAGACCCCCGGTTGAGACACCAACCTTGCTCCCGTGTTAAGTATCGTGTACCAACTGGGGAAAATCAAAGCAGACTTGGCCTGAACTTAGTAGTCCTCCTTTACGCTATCGTACTTGAGATAGGTACACTTAGGCACGCTGAATGATCTGCCACCTTTGAACTCCAGGATTATGCCGGCTATATCGGGGATGCGGCCCAGGCGCCGGCCGAGACTCGTTTGTGCCTGGAAACATCCCATTTGTACCATAAAAAATTTCATGTAGTCGGGAAGGATACATGAACAGTGGTAATGACCGAGTATTATGATCCTGGCGGCTTCTGCGGGATCGTCCTCAACGTGTGCCTCTGCAAGCTTCTGACACTTATATGATCTGGCGTAGGCCGTTCCACCGATTCCGTGGTGCAGTGCTATCTTCAAGTCGCCCACGAGGAAATTTGCGCTATGAAATCCTCTGTGGATTATGTCTTTCCTCTTATTGCTTATTGCTTCGCCTATGTCCATCCCGGAACGCCGATATAGAGACTCATCGTGGTTGCCGCAGAGAAGCTCGGTCGTTATCCCATAGTCTGGATAGTTCTGGCAAACGTACTCGCAGATCTCGTCTGCACCATGTCGGAAGACCTCGAACTCGTGGCCTTTATAGACAAACATGCCGTCGCATATGTCGCCGGCATGGAGGATCGTGGTTATGCCCTCGTCTGCGCAGTGCTTGTAGAACCGATGGAGGCTCTTGAGCTGTTGGTACTTGGACCCGAGGTGAGTGTCCGAGACGCAGCCGATCTTGTATGTCTTGCCCTTCACCGGATCGATGTCGAGGTCGAATGTGTACCCCTGCTGGAGGGGGGTTTTGGTTACAAAATAGCCGGAGTTCTCGATGAGTTTGATCGCCGACTCAACTTCTTTTTTAGAGAATTTCTTTCTATCGGAACCGTTACCAAGCGGCGCTTTCGCCGACAAAAAATGTCCTAAAGAGTCACGTTTCTGCTTGGTAAACTGTTTGTTTCCATTTTGGAAACGACCTTTGGCGTCAGTATCCAACGTCTCCCCCTTGAAAAGGTATGGATTGTTCGTTCTTTCGCGGAAACTTTAAAGCTCGCCGGTTATAAAATTGTGCGATGGCCCTATAAGTCGTTTGCTGCAATTCTAGGGCCGGAACAGTCTCTTTTTTTGGGTTTTGCCCCGGAGAGAGACTTCCAAAACACTTTCGTACCGCACTTAGGAAGTGATGGTCGGCAGAGAAGGGGGGACTTCCTAAAACAGTATATTAAGAACGATTTTGACGGGAAGAAACATGGCAGATAGTTAAGTTTTGGCTAGAGAGATATAATCCTCTATAGCCTCGAATATGCTTTTGAGGGGCATTTGGAGCTCGTGAGGTAGGGGTGTGGGCGGGGGAGGGGGCATATTCTGGTAGTCTTTGGAATCGGTGAGGTGGGAACCTTCGTATGGCTGCTTATTAGATAATTTCAGAAGTCTTGTTTCCTGCAACAGCATCTGGCGCCAATTTTAATTTAAATTCGAAAAAGGGCTCGAACGTTGGGTCGGATGAGAATCGTGGGATCTTGCGCAGCTCACCACTTCCCTTTGGTTTTATCCAATCTTCTCCTACCTGAATGAATCCTAGATGGGATAGGATCTCTCTCATTTGGTAGGCTGGCTTGAGGACCTGGATCTCGTAGCCGTGGTTACCCAGGTTTCGTACTAGACGACTGAAGTTGCCTTGCTGTCGTTCAAACAAGTTTATGTGCTCTATTATGAAGGTGTCGCAGTCAACGTCGAATATGCAGTTGAACATCACAGGTCATCCAGTTTTATTAGATCGCTAGGACTTATTGAGGAGATGGCCAATCTAAATTGTTTCTTATCCCATTTGACAATTATAGGATGGGATTGGATCATCGGCCCACCAAAGTTTTTGTGATCGTATGCTTTGATGGTGGATAATCTTGGCCTTAATCCTGTGGAGAAGCCTGTTATCGTTCCTCGTTCGCACTCTGGAAAGGGCCTGGATCCATAAGCTGCTCCTGGCAGGAATAAAACTTTATCGCCTATCTTGAAATTTGTTTGCATTGTTTTCTCCATTCAAAGCCGCTTGCCGGAGTCGAACCGGCGATCTTCCGGTTTCCTGATTCAGTACAGGCCGGGCGCTCTGGCCTACCTGAGCTAAAGCGGCATCCCATGTTAATAGTAAGAATATTCTCCACTGCCCAATCCGTGGATGACGATAGGTTCAAGCGTCTTTTTGCCGCTCGGATCTTCGTTGTTAGAATAGGCTCGTTGATCCTTGGTTTCGTTTTCCATTTATCTTTCCGCCCAAAAAAATTAAAAAACAGCGGTCGTCACCGCTGATCATGGGTTTTCGTCAACGTCCCCGGAGTTGGTCAGCATCTGACCACTGAATTTTGCCATGATGACTGCCTGGATCAGGTCGCGGTTGTCCGATTTTGCCAAGGCAAAGTGCCAGGGATCTATGGGGACGATAGCTGTGAATTTGCCGTCGCTTTTGGCTATTACTGCGCAATTGTCGCCGTACTCATAAGTTGCCTTTGTGCCAGTGGGCAGCATCCTGGTGAGAACATCCTTCACCTGTTCCGGGGCCGGAAGCGAAGCGAACACCCCTTCGCCCCTGCACTCAATTGAGACGTGAGCTGATGCTCCACCGGTCGTCAGGAGCTGAACTTCGGGGCCTATAATTTGCTTTGATACCACACCCTCAACTGGGAATTTCATAGAGATACCTCCAGCCTTGAGGGAGATGTCTTCAGCCGTTGCCACCATTGAACATGCTGATATGAGCATGATCACCAATCCAACCATTGCTTTTCCGTACATTTCTATCAAACCTCTCTGTTGCTATTTTTTTGTGCCCACCTTTATTCTTATGGGATGATTTGGATTTATGAACGTTTTTAGTATTTAAAAGTTCCTATAAAACAGCCGGTTATATCAATTTGCCTTATCCATCCTCTGTTCTGTGATCATATATCGAATATCGTATCTAACATCTTCTTCGCCAGGACCACGGCGCCATCCTTGCGTACATGGAGGAGCTTGTCCCCAGTGTCAAGCGTGTAAATGGCTACTCCGTCTTCACTATCTCCTGTGTGTCTTGCGCTCCTGGCGTAGATCGTTTTGCCATTGATACTAATGGTTACGGTGATCATGTCCTATACCCCCACCTCAGGTAGGACACGATTTCGTCCCAGGCGTCGGTGATGAGGGTTGCGCCTACGTACATAGTCTCGAACTCGCCCTGCACTAGGCCGCCTGGATAGTATATGAGGCACTTCTTCCCGAGAGCCTTGGCATATCCAAATTCGATATGCGAGGATTTAGCGCAGGGCATTATCATGAGGAGAGCATCGCACCATTCAATCCTGCCTATGTCCTCGAAATAGGCTTCTACTGTGCGATGATCCTGGACAAAGGTCTTGGTATTTAGGTGAGCCCGAACCGATGGTTCGATATCCTGCCAGCAAAAGGTATGGTGTCCATTTGACGGGTCGGTGAAGTCCTCTACCTCGATGTCTTTCTTCCTCAGATCCTCTGCTACCTTTCGAACCATAACAATGTTCTTCCAACTGCTTGCCAGGTAGACTTTCATCTCTTCTCCTCCAGGACATCTCTAAATCTGCATTCTTCCTTGCTCATTAGGCACTTTTCCACCGATTCGTCACACCTAAAACCTACGATCCCGTTGGAGATCTTCACAATATATTCAGGTGGAACCATAACACCATCCCCATACCAATAATAGGGAAGGTGAATATCAACCGGTTTGATGGGCTTTCTCTCAAGATCAATCTGCCCTCGTTCTAAAAGGCGCTTATAACATATGAAAAGCATTTGCCTAAAAAAGAAGCACGAACATCCTGGCATCCAGATTGATAACCGAATAATAGTATATGCCAATGGTTTATAATATACCGGAATCTCTGCCCATCTTTGTGTTGTTTCTTCTGAGGATAGATGACCAGCCATCTCCCAAAACTCGGGCATCCGAGAAAGCAATAACCAATTATGCGGATCGTCGCTATCTATCAAGATTTCGCATCCTCCAGGGCATCGAGACGCTTCTTGATGGCGACGATCTCTTTTTCAAGACCTCGTACCATGCCCACAATAGTGGGTCCTTGTCTTACCGTGGAATTCTCAAAATCAATAACAACTCCTGCATCGACTTTCATCTCGCTCATTTCGCATCCTCTTCGCGCCAGGGGGCTAAATCAGGATATTCCTCGGCAAGTAGATGGCGGGCTTCATCCTTGTCGCCCCATATTGGTTTTGCCCGCTCGCACACCAGCGCCTCGCGGAGCTGGGAGAGTTTGGTATCACTCTCTTCAATTTTCTCTTCAAAATCTTGGATAGATGCCCCTAATCTGGCTTCCGCTTCGATTCGTTTTAAGGTATGCTCATCGATCTCGACCCAAATCTTCTCGATTTCGGCCAGGGCTTCTTTCAGATGTTCAAGGAGATACTTATAAATAGCCTTCTGTCTTGCTCGGGCATCGGGCGTATCTAATATCCCTCGGATTTCTTCTTCGAATATTCTAGCCGACTCATCATCACAAAGTTCTCGCACCCGCTGAAGCCAAGCGTCGTCAATGGGCATGGTGTCCTCCGATTTGTAATTCAGGGTCTGCATATGTGTACTCTACTACAGATCCTTGGCAGAATTCACACGGCCGTGTGGGGTATATCCCGCCAGGGAATTCTTTTCCGCAGTTCTGACATCTCCAGAAAATTGCAGTCATCGTTCCTCCTGCTTCTCCGGGCCGAACCATCGGAGGAACGCCATCCATCTACTCAAATTTGCTCGGCGTGTGTGGTTACTTTCACGCATTTCTCGAATCTCCTCTTCGGATCTCATGACTTGTCACCGGCCTCCGCTGCTGAGGATCCTGGAAAATTACAGATATCAGGACCTGCTAAAAGCTTATCTGAGGAGCGGTACCAATCCCCTTCTCCCAGGAATATATAATCGTCCCACTTTCCACTTGGTTCTCCATCACACATCTCAGTATATCGGACGATTCTACCATCAGTGAGCTTGGCGTATGCGTAAAATGAGAAGAGATCATGGCTGGAGCAGGAAGATAGATAAACATCGTCCTGTTTTTTGGAATAGTAGATCTTGTGCGTCATGGCTTATCCTCCAGTGCCTCCATTTGGTGAGGAGATTCCTTTGTCTTCTTTTGCTCGTAGCCATGCGATCTCTTTTCTAGCGTCGTCTCTATCTCCACGCAGATCCTTGATCTCCTTATTTCGAATATTTAGGGCCTCTGCTATCTTCTCGTCTATCCTTCTTTCGACGTGCAACGCAATGGATTCGAGTAGGGTACCAAGAAGGCTAACTTCTGGTTCCCTGTTTTGTGCCTTGGCTTCACTGATTTCTTTAATTGCTTCGTCTATCTTTGTCCTATCTATCAAATCTATCACCTCCCGTTCTCATTGATTATCATCAGGTATCTGTCGGCCTCTTTCCGGTCGCTCTCCTTCTCATCCTCTGGCAGGTCTTTATATCCCGTTAACATCTGACGGGACCATCTTTCGACTGCCCAGGCCGGAATCGTCACCGTGCCGTCATCGTTCATCTGGCATTTCTTGAATAGGTACTTCATCCAGCCGCTCCATTGATCGTGTGCTAATGCTGCCAGGCGTTCGCGGATATCACTTTTTGTGGGGGGAGTAAATAATATGCTCGATAGCATCGATTTGCTAGGGGGCATTGGGTAAAGGGAGTAATCGAATTGCAGCGGTGATTCGTCGATGATGCAATCCGGTTTTGCTGCATATGCTGAGTGACCTGAGTGATAATATCTTAGTCCTTTGATATGTGTTGTTAGCTTGTCGGTCATTTCCGTATCCTCACTGGTTTCATGATCTCTGCATCCTCAAAGTCTTTCTTGCCGACCTGGTGGAGGCTATCGTTGTAGTCTAGGATGTAGTAATTGCCCTGGTCTATGAACTTGAAGTACACTATCGTCTGCTGGCCGTCGTCGGTCGTGGTCGTCGAAATAGGGACGCTACCGTTAAGAATTGATATCAGGTAGGCCAGGAAGGATAATACGGAGATGAGTGATGCGATGACTGCTAGAATGTCACGTTTCTTGCTCACGTTCGCCCCCGGATCCCCAAGACGCGAAGAATGGGAATCATCAGGAATCCTGCTAGGAAACATGCCACAATCGCGACGATCTCTGCCCACGATAGAGCCCAGTTCATGCTCGCCTGCCTATGATCCTTATGGATCCAGTTCGTTTGATCAGAAACGGTAGGCCGAGAGGAGCTAACGTCTCGTACTCCTTCATGATCTCGTTGGTCTCTCCCAGTGTCAATAGCTTCTTGGGGCTTTTGTTTATCGGGCATCTGAGATGGGGGTGCTCGCTGGTGCCAAACATTCGACAGATCATCGGCCTCTTGTCGTACTCGTCGCATTTGCCTTTCTTAAGATGTGGGCAATGGTGGAAGTTCGTGGTGCGGCGTTTGTGTTTGAACCTCTCGGACTCTATCTCGAGCATCGGGACTGCCGCGCCGCAGCACTGAGAGCAGCCTTCGAGACACTTGAAGTCCGGGATCCTGGCGTAAAGTGCGTCGAGCCTCTGCGCAATGTAGACTTTCCCGCAGCCTTCGCATATGCCGTCCTTGATTTGCATTTCGGGACAACATGTACCCGGTGCCGAGCGCAGGGATATGTCCTGTGATTCATTGTGCTGGGCGGTTGATCCCGGGGGAGGGGGGGGAGGTGCGGAGGGGGGGAGGGGGCCTGAACTCAAGATACCTCCGTGTCGTCTCCTCCAGAAAGTAGGCCGGGTGGATTGGCTATATCCTCTGCAAGATCGCCCGCTGGTACATCCTCTCCTGGCGTTACGAGAACGTCCTCGAACTCGTCCAGAGAGACGTGCCGGCTGTCGGTGAGGAAGATGCTGCCTAGCATGGCCGCTTCGTCCTTTTCGGCTTTCTGGGCCTCCTTGAGGTATCCTTTGATGTCGCCAAGAAGCTGTGAGATCATCCTCAGCTTTTTGTTCTTGGCTTCCATGTCTCCACGACTGTCGTAATTGATGTGCGATGCCTTCTGTGCCGTTTCCATAATGGCGTCTACCGCTTCGCCTAGTTCACTCATTCTTTCAATCACTCCTTACCGTAATTTTGATTCGATAATTGCGCTTTCAATCTCACCCTGGAGCTTCATGTATCTTTCCGGGCACGCAAGCATGATTAGCTTGTTCAACTGATCGCGGTTTAGGATTGTGCGGACCAGAACCTTTTTGCCATCGTGGCGAGCGGTGATATATTGCTTTTCAGGCTGGTTGTCGCCTAGTATTTTTAAGAATTCCTGGTACACCTCCTTTTCTGCATGAAGCTCGACTATGAAATCTTGCTCAATATCTCGCCAGGCAATTGTTTCGATTTGGATTTTGTCGTCCAATCTAAACCCACCTGTTTATTAAATAAGTTTTTATGATATTTAAAGTTACCTGGAGATCATAGTCAGTATCGATAGTTTGATCAGGAATATGGTCATCCGCATCGCTACTGGTGAGACCATGATCTCAATCGCCACTGGATGGCTCAGGATCTTCACGAGGCGAATTGAAGCCACGCAACCTCAGACCGTATTCAACCGGGTTCTCCCTCAGATAGGACTCTGCGCACGAGAGAGCACTGAAGAGACTTGGAGTTCGAAGGACTGTTATTCCTTTTTCGTTTGGCTGCCCCACGGCGCGATCTACAAGTTCGTAGATGTCTGAATTGCTATCGTAGGTCAAGACGAGGGCGTTGTCGGAGGACATTTGCACCTCTGCTTGTTTAATTCCATGAAGTCGTCCCACTTGAGGACCACCAGCGTTTCGCTGCGGTTCCTTTTGATCACTAGGAGAGGATTGAGAGATTCTTTGGCTGCGTTCCTGGCGGCCTGGTCCCAGGCAGACCAGACGTTGAGCCGTTCTACCTTTTTACATTCGACGGCCCAGGGAAATTTTTGTCTAGCCGCACCGGATAGGATTATGTCGCAGCCTGATGAGCTCGACGGAGTGGACCGAACGTCTATCGGAGAGATCAACATCTGGTCGCAGATCTGGTTGCGGACCTCGTTCTGTAACGAGCGTCCTTTTGCTTTAGCTGATCTTGGTTTCATGGTTTTAGATATAGATCGGGACGTCCCATTTTGATTTCACTTCTTCTGGTGGCTTCTTCTTGTTCCACGGAGGAATGATGAGATGGAGGCCGTCATCTGTCTCGATGCTCATAAAAGGGACGGCAGTACATCCTTCGCATGTTTCGGCGCCACAGGAGTCGCACTGGCTGGTCATACTCACCAGAAGTCTCCATCCTAAATAAATACCCTAATCAATATGATTATTAGGAACAACCATATTGTCGCCATTATAATTATTATCCCAAGCCAGATAAACTCTAATGGTGTTAAATCCAGTTCATCTAAGTATTTCATAGTTCGGTATCATCTTCCAGCGTCGGATTGTTGTGTTCGCTGATTAGGGCTTCGAGCAGGTAGAGATAGTTATGGAGATCGTTGAACTTCTCATCTTTGGTCACCTGTGGGGTGGATTTGCCCTCGTTGCAGTCCCGGACCATATCCATTATGCTGACGAAATGTTTCACCATCATTCCTAGACATGCGTCTTCTGGAGTGTTTCCTAGAATCTCGCCAGCTCGCCGGAAGTTCCATAGGCGGTCATGTGAACGAGAATACTCTTTCCCCTTTGGCTCCAGCACTGATAGACATTTAGCCATTCGACAACCCACTATGCGCATGAACTCTTCGTTATCCATCAAAAAACACCTCTGTTTGCCGCAGACTAAAGAGAAGAAGAACCGGGACGAGCAGTCTCAACGGATGAGTGATCTAAGAGCCGACCAGGTTTTCCGCCGGCCCGGATGCCACCGGACGCTTCGCCAGCGGAGGTGTAGATATCGAAGGGATTCGACAAATAGGGTAAGTCGACTTGTTCTGCTCGTCCCAGGTCTTCTATGCACCTCCTGAACTTATATCTTTTTCCGTCCCTGGTTTGAAATTCCAGAACTTCGCGCCGGCTGCGATTAGAGCACCCCCAGCTAGAAGGAATCCTATACCGAGAGGTATTCCTATTAACGTTGCGATCATCCCCACACCAACGAGTATAAAAAAGAACCCTCCCAGGATGAGAACAAGGGAGACCGCAATCTGAAGCCCTCGTTTGGTTTTCTTACCGCCTTCAGAAGCCTCCGCCTCTTCCAGCCTGGCCGTGAGCTTCTCGCCGGCCTGCCTGTCCAACTCCAGTAACTTTTTCACCGGATTCATAACGGAAGTTGCATCGGTCATACTTTATTTCTTTTTCTATTAAATTGTCATATCGAACCCAAAGATGCGTTCTACTGCTACCGCATAGGTTCCGCGAGCTGCGATCTGGAGTAACTTGAATTTTTGGTTTTTATGAAACGCGATGTAGGCTCGATCTGACTCTGAATACGTCCACTTGAAATCATTAATAATTGTCCATGGAGGTAGGTTTTTCGTGCCCACCTCCGGGTCTAGCCTCTTCAGGTAGATATGTTCCATCGGATAGGGGAGATCGCGACTATCTGTAATCTTTGTGCAAATCATCCAGATTAGGATTCCACCTATCACGAGTAGACCCATCGATTCAACTGGGTTCATGTCATACCCCCCGCTCCTCCCAGTATTCAAGAAGCCTCCGGTGTTTCTCCGTGGTTCTCCAAGAATGGGGATTACCGTAGGGCCCCCTATTAGCCAACCTGATAAGACCCCGGAACTTGAGCAGAGTCGCTGCATTTCCAGGATTCATGTTCTGGACGACATCTTTCAGAAGAAAACTCCTGCCATTTGGCAGTTGCTTTACTGCTTCTATCAACCCGTGGGCTATCATCGCCCTGCTTACACCTGAAACGTTACACATGTTTGCTAACCACCTTCATCGAGAGAGATACACAAAAACAATCATACCAATCCAGCAGATCAGTACCGCAAGTACCTCAACCAGATCGGGGATATCGTTGTCTTTTTCCATTCCGTCATCCCTTAACTTCTGCATCTTTAGACCTCACCTCTGGCCCAGGCCAGCATATCTATCTCGTATCCTAGAGGATTGGAGCAACGGACTTTGATCGTGGATGCGCGTCGACTGATCTCTGGGAACTTTTGCTTGACTACTGCGATATGGATGCAATCTTTGTCCTGGTACATGCCGTGCATGAGGAAGCCGGTACAATTGCAGACCCAGACACCCCGCACGTACTCCACACGGTAGCACTTGTCGCCGTCAGTCGACTCTACCATGAAAACGTCTATATCGATCCGCTTAATGAGTCGCATTTAGAGAAGAAATCAGGATAGGCCTCGACAGCGATCCTGGGGAAGGTATATGTGGTGATACAATTAGAACCCCAAGATCTTATCCAGAAGTCACTTTAGTTGTCGTAGCCTATCCTGATATCCTTGTTCACCTCCGCAGCTTATATTTTTTTCGCTTTACCTCTCTAGACGATGGCATTTTCCACACCTTCGTGTCTCTGTGAACCTCATCATTTTCAACTTGCGATCATAATATTGCCCATACCAAAGTTGTCCACCACAGTAAGAACATGCGTTGGGGTCCGTGATTTGATCTTTGGTTAGAAAACTAAGCGCGCCTTTCTTTGCCGCTTCAGCGATCTCCGTTTTATGATGATTTTGCATCTGCCAATCCCTCCAGGGCCTGTTTCACGTTGTCTAGCTGGTCCGGCTCGTAGACGGTTGATCGTTTGCCTTTTGCACGTTTGCGAATGGAATTAATCCCGAAATGGGATAGCATTCGCGACATGAGGGATACATTTAGACCAGATCGTGCAGCAACGTCCTCCGCTTTTATATCATTTCCACCATCAAGCTCGTTAGCCAGAATTCCAAGAGCATCGTCCAACTTTGGCTTGTACGTCTGGATCTGCTCAACGATAGATGGGTCCGATGTGTTTTTTGGAGGCGGCGATGGCTCCTTTTGGGATAGATAATAAGCTACCTGGCGTTCGATGAACTTATCCAGGCCTACCAGGTCGTTGAAACCGAAGATGTCTTTGAGTGCGTGTTGCATCTTGAGACGGAACTCTCCGTCCGGACCTCCGAGATCCAGGTAAAAGTAGATCGCCCTGTTGATCACGTCGTCTTTATCTAAATTGGCTTCCTTCTGGAGCAGATCGAGTGCCATCACTAGCCGCTCGTCCGCCTTGAAGGTTATCTTGTTTATCATATTATGCGTGCCCTCCTTCCGTTTTTTAATTCTATATAGATGCCATTGCTACGACATCCCGATAACTTTTGAGGATCTCCATCTTGATAGCCCGGACGCTCTTTGTTCGGATGTACCCGAGATGCTTTATGCCATCTATCCAGCCGCGTCTGATGTGACCCTGGAAGGCCCTGGAGATCTGGGGCTGGCTCATGCCTGTTGCGGCTCGAATTGCATATGACTGGACGACCGCATCGTCTTCGACATCAAGCATATAGAGCAGCACCTTGGCTTCTTCGGGTCTCATGCCAGTGGCTACAAAGATTTTGATCAGGTTTTCGTTGATACTGAGATCTTTGGCCATCAGACAATCTCCTCGATTGCTTTTCTGGCCTCTGACAGGAGCCTATGCCGATAGTTCCAGAGGGCAGATGGAACCAACCTGTACGCCTTCATCGGGCGACCTAGAGAGCCCTTGATCTCGCCGAACTCAACCAGACCTAGATCGACCAGGCGCGTTGTGGCCCGACTGATCTGGGACTGTTTGTAGAGCAGCTCGTCGGCTATCTCGACGGTCGTCTTGAACTGAGAGGCATCGAGAACTGCAAGTATCCGGGCCTCCGTCTCGTTGAACCCGATCTTCTTCAGCGATTCCAGCGTGACTGTATTTTGTTCCATCATGATATTCAAGGTCAGTCCTTTAATTTAATATTTTCTATGGAAGAGCGTTATGGAAACGAGTAGAACCCGTTTCGTGGCTCAACCAATCGCCCATCCCTCCTCATCCTGGAGATGATATTCCTGGCTCGGTCCTCGTCTATACCCTGCTGGAAGGCTGCTGCCAGGATCTCCTCTTCGGCTGCTTTGCCCTGGGATTGCCGACCTAGTTCTCGGATTATGCGTTCTACGACTAACGTTTTGTCCGATTCCGTCTTGGGAGTTCCCAGGTCTATCACGCCTACGTCGAACAGGCCGGTCTCCGGGTCGACTCCGACCTGTTTCATGCAGTATTCCGTCAGGTCGATTGCCTTCTTGGCATCCTGGCCATCGATAGTCGCAGAGAGTCTGAGCCTTGCAGACGCGGATGCCAGCCTGTAGAGAGCTTCGAGTTGTCTCGCAGTCGTTGGAATGGGCTGGTTGGGTTTGCCCCCGTACTGGCCCCTCAAAGACAGCCAGAACTCTTTGATCTCCTTTCCGGCTTCTTCCGAGAGTTCGGGGAAGATGTTTCTCCTTGCGTAGGCTATGTATTTGCGAAGGAGCGCCGGTTCTATGACGGGAGCTTTGGATTGCGGATGGGTTCGCACGTTCAGGATATGATCAGCGAGTTCGCGGTCCTGGTCTTTGTCGGGCACGTCCAGGCAGATAAAAATTAGGTCGAAACGACTCAAGAGCGTGGGGAGGAGATTGATCTGGTCGGCTATTATGCCGGCTCGATCGAACCTTCCGGCAGTAGGGTTCGCAGCGGCCAGGACGGAACAGCGGCAACGTAGAGTCGCGGAGATGCCTGCCTTTGAGACACTTACGGTTTGTTGCTCCATGCCCTCGTGTAGCCCCTCTCTATCTTTCTCGTTCATCTTATCCATTTCATCTATACAACAGATGCCCCGGTCGGATAGGGGGAGAGCGCCGGCTTCTATAGTCCAGCGACCGTCGCCATGCTCGTCCTTTACTGCGGTCGCAGTGAGCCCGGCCGACGTGGTGCCTTTGCCGGAGGTGTAGAGGCCCCGGGGAGATATCTTTGCCATGTACCTGAGCATCTGGCTCTTGGCTACACCAGGATCTCCTACGAGTAGGACATGGATGTCGCCCCGGTTGACTGTTCCGTCAAAGTTCTTGACTTCTGGCGAGGAAACGAGTTGAAGGGAGAGGGCCTCCTTTATGACATCGTTTCCGTATATTGAAGGAGCTATTGATTGCCTGAACTGGGCGAGGACGTCTCCTTTTTGGGCCAGCTTCAGGATCTCGGCCTGGTCCTGCATGGAGATGTCTATCTCTTCATATTCTTGTTCTTCCATCTCGATTGAGACAACTTTCATGTAGAGTTCGAAGTAGTTCGATAGGGCAATATTGCCTGGTTTCCTGTACGAGGTGATTATGCCGTTGACTATTACGCGGTCGCCGGGGTTTATTGTGCCTGCTATGTCTCCTTCGGCCTCTATCTCCAGGATCTGGGGGATGGATCGGGCTCCTATATCCTCGATGGATTCTTGCAGACGCAACCGTTGGGCATCGATGAAACGACTCTGGTCGAGGAGTAACTTGAAGGGACCGGCCCTATCGCAGGCATCGTTGTCGCAACGAATGTTCTTGTCGTCAAACTGGAAGCCGGATTGAGATTTGAAGAACTCCTGGCCGCACCTCTGGCACCTGTACATCGCTGAGACTATCTTAGGCCGGATCTCCGTCGCCGTCCGGACCATGCCCTCGATAGCTATTAGTTTGCCGACGTGTTCCGCTCGGAGCTGGCTGGCACGGTATCGTTGGGTTAAGGGGAGGTTGAGGATACGAAGAAACGTGTTTTCATCGAAGGTTACGTCAAGCGGTAGGTCGACCGAGCGCAGAGCTGTTTGGGCATCACTGAGTTCCTGTGGTGGCGATTCGAGGATACGATCCGCCATCTCCGGGTTGAATATCTCGACGTCCCGGAAGTTAACGTAAAGGCTACGTCTGTCCGGGAAATGCTCGGCTAGATCCAAGACTTTCGGATAATACCTATCCGAGAGGAATTCCTCCCACATATTCAACCTGTTTGCCCTCCTAAATCTGCCATGTAGTTTAATATGGTGTATTGATATTTATGGGTTTTGGTAGCTTGCCTTGAGAATCTTGTCGAGTTTTAGTCGGTGGTCGATTGCATTTACTTTTTCTTCGACACGTAAGAGCCTTTTATTGATAGAGCTCTTTTCTTTCAGCTCGTTGAGTTCATTTTGTAGCATGGATACTTTGTTCTCAAGATCACGTAAATACTGTCTGTCCTCCTCTATTTCCTGAGCAAAAACGGCCCGCGTTCTCATATCAGGTATATTGATCGGATACGAATTACTTTGATCGTGTCTCACGCAGACACGCACATTCTCTACTATATCATGGTCAATCATATCGTATCGAAATACAGGCATCTTTATCACCTCTATCTCAGAGGATACTCTCTCGGTCTGCTCTCCTGGTTCGGTTTGATGGTCATTTTGCCTCACTAACTTTCGATCTCTCCTTTTTCTGTGATGAGATCCAACCTGCTGTAATCTTTGGGTTTGTCCGTATATATTAGATTGGACATCTTTCGCTTTACATCGAGCCTGGTCTTACATCTCGGACAGGCTTTGGGAGCCTTTACCCGTCGTTCCCACCTATACAGGCATTTTGGGCATTTTGAAAGTTTATTCATGTCGGGAACTCCTTCGGTCTGCTCTCCAGGTTCGGTTTGAAGTAGACCTTCAGGCCGAACTTGCGGGCCTGGATCAATAGAGACTCGACCCACATCCAATCCGGCTGAAATGCCGGGGAGGAGCTGACCTCACTCTGGCCGCCTATGATCATCCAGTCGAACATCGACAGGTCGTTGAACTCCAGAGGTTCGAGGAGAGGTTCGCAACTGAGAAACTTCACCGGAGCCTCAAGATCTCTGAAGACCTCGCAGGCCTTCTCTACCCGGGCCTGGACGTCCACAGTAGTCCCTACCCAAGCGTTCTCCGGCCAGGTTGTATCCAGGAGCCTCTTTGGGTTCTTGGTCAGAAATATGAACGTCCACTGGGGTGCCTCAGTAACTGCCAGCATGACACGTTCGATCCAGGTTTTGTCGACCCAATCACCGAAAAGATCGGCCATAGAGCAAACGAAGACGTTCTTATACCCAGGCTCTTCTATGGCGTTCTGCGGAACCTTTGTGTTCTGCGGAGCATGAAGGCGTTCGGGAATGAACGTAGGCTCGAAGGTATGGTAGAAACGCATGGAGATGTCCCGGGCATAACAGTAGCTGCATACACCTTTTCCATCCGGACCCAGGCAACCAGTGACCGGGTTCCAGGTGTACCGAGCCCACTCGATGTTGTCGTTGGTCAGGTTGAACTTGGACTTCTTTTCAGCCGTCCGTTGAACCACGTCCCAGATGTTCTTGACCTCTGGTGCTGTCACCATTACGGGCTTTCCGTCAATTGCCTTTTCTTCTGCCTTCTTTACTATTTGCCTTGCCATCTCCCGGCGAGTTTTTTCGTCTTCGCCAAGAAGTTCACGGGATGCTGTTTCTGAGATGATTGGCCCTTTCGGTTTTAGGGCTCCTTTCAGTATTTCACTTTTTGCCACTTCTTCTTCGAGAAGGGGCAGGATTTTATCGAGAAACTTCTCTATCCTTTCGGCCGTCTTGGGATGCTTCTCGCAGAAGTTTCCGCAGCGTTGCCACTTGTTGTAGAATTCGTCACATCTTACCATGAAATCACTCCAAAATTAGTTAGTCTCTTCTAAATGATACGCTCGCTACTGCGTGCTTATTGATAACCTTCTCCCAACCTCCTTCGCTCACCAGAAGCTCATACTTCCGATAGCCGATGAGCACGGCGATTACTGTCCTGCCCGAGAGGAGCTGGATCTCACATTTCTTGCCTACAAAACGTTGCAAAAGGGGAGGTGATAGTTTTTCGTCAGGATCGTTTCTGTGCTCGGCCATAGTTGTTCACCACACGTCGCCGAAGGGAGGCGGCCATCCTACATCCTCATCCGATGACTTTCCTTCGATGGAGGTATCTTTTAGCCAGAACTTGATCTCCATCAGGCCGGTGAATTTTATATACTTGCGGCCTTTGGTCTTCCTCTCCACCACGTATCCATGGCCAGCTTCAAATTCGCCTGACTCTATTTTGTCGGCAAGGCCACGAAGAAACTTGATAGTGCTGATATCCCGAAGATAATATGTCTTACTCATGGATGTCTCTCTCAATCTCCTTCCTGGCAGCCATTGCCCTTGCGATCCTCTTCGCTCTCGCAAGATCATCACAGTCGTTCGAACATCCGGCTAGAGGGTCTACAGGTTCTAGTTTCATATTTCACCAATCCTCCAGAATCTCATCAATAAACTCTTTGCTCGTTATCTCTATCCGTACCTCTTTACCCTCGAACTTACGTAGTGCTTCGGTTAACGCGGGAAAGCCTAGCAGTTCGACATCACTTAGGCCTATCACGCCTACAATACCCCAGACTTCTGTATAAGGATCTTCCAGAGTTGGTTCGGGTTCTGGTTCGAGCGGCCTGCCTTCCCAAAAATCGCCTTCCGGCAGGATATCGATTCCACAACGGATCTTTCGCAGATCTTCTAGTCGTTTCAGAATCTGGGTCATCTCCGATCTGAATTTGCCCTGCGATTTCTCCATCTCGTCCAGAGCTGCCTGGACCCGGGGGTCAGAGAATTTCAGTCGCATTTGATCCCACCTTCATCTCCTCGATCAATTTCTCCATCACCTCATCACCCTTCTGGTAGATGTGAACCTGAATCGTCCTGGACGCCAGCCTAACCAGGTCTCTCATTGGTTGCGGCTTCTGAGTCGTGAGATAGGCATCGATGAGGGTTTTGATCTGCTCCTGGACCTCCCGTTTGATTTCCTCCAGCTCGTCTTCTGGAAAGACGTCAAGGATTTCGAAGACCAGCGCCAGCTTCAGTCCCTCCAGGCCCTCCTCCAGGTAGTTATCAACAAACCAGATAGAATCGTGGTGGGCGAGGTTATCCCGTTCGAGGATCGAAGTTACTGCGGCCATCGTTTTGACGACTACGTTCCAGGCCTGGCTCAGTCCCAGCTCGTCCGTTATCGCCGGAATTAACTTCCGCATATTGAAATCAGCAGAAGAAGCCTGTCGTTCGTACACCTGGTCAAGTTCTTCGTCGTAAAGTACGAAACGCAGGCCCACGGCCTTCAAGGTATCCACCGGCTGGTTTAGTTCGGCCGCAAGCTGTTCTTTTACCTCTGAAAAAATAGTTTCGATATCACCATGTAGCTCAAGCTCTCGCATGAACTATAGATATCATAAAATGTTATATAAACTTTTGCCCTATAAAAAACGATAGAAAAGAGATTAGATCTGGAAGAGGACTCCCTGGAGAGCCTCCAGACGTCCTTTTGCAAGGTCGACTGATTCCTGGTCTTTGGATATAGCCCTAAACTTTCGACCTATGTGCGCGGCCATCAAAGACATGATGTGCTCTCCTAAGAAGGGGTCCAGGACTATATCACCCGGTTTGCTGACGCGATTGATTATTTGAACCGCGCAATCTTCTGTAGACTTGAGGTTCTCGCTGCTCCGCACGATAACATCCGAACCTCCCTGGCGTATCCCATTCTTGGCCAGCAGGACGACTGGCAACCAACTCGACCTGATCTCGTCGGGTTTGTCGGTGGTATGGCTGAGTAGGTTTGCAATCGTCCAGACATAGTTTAGATCCTCTGGGATATGGGCCAGGATTTGTCTCAGACCTCCTGGCGTGGTTTGGAGTGCCATCTGTCCCTCTGGGCCAAGCACCCTGATAGAGTGCTTGAGGAAGGCCTCCAGATCGATTCCTGGCGGGATATGGGACACTATCGCCGAGATACTGCCCTCGGTCATGAGACCCATGAGCTCCTCATAGTCGCCTACCTCAAACAAGGCATCGAGCTGGACCTTGGCCTTCCTACCTCGTTGGATCGTCTTCTCTTTGTAGAGTAACTTCTCAGCCTCTCGGACGGTCTTGGCCTCGCCGGCTTCGATCATCTTGGCAAGTTTCATCTGCTCGTCTGGAGGGGACCTGGTCAGTCGAAGAACTTCCGCCTTTTGCATATCCTCTTTCTTCACCAGATCTTTAACAGGTCCCGCGAGCCGTGTCGCTATCTGGACTTCCTGATGGATAGTCCTGGGGGTTACGTGACGTTTGGCAGCCGCATCCTGAGCGAATCCTTTCTGCTTGAAATCATTTCGTTTTGATTTTGATATATACTCCTGGCTGCGTCTGTCTCCGCCGACCTTTGTCTCGGGATATAGTATCCCCCAAATGATTTTTCGGCGGGCTAGGGCTTCGCCTTCATCGATGAAATGTAATCTGGCACGCATGAGGTTCTCATCTATCTGAGCCAACTCCTGATGCAGCATGTCGAGATCAATTACGGTGGCCTCGATCTCGTCCTGTTTAAGCTCCGTCCTGGCTGCTTCCAGGCGGTGCCTGCCGGCGACAAGTCTCCAGGGTTCTTTGGCATCAGGAATATCGTTTTTAACAATAGTAATAGGATAGAGCAAACCTATCTCGCGGATGCTATCAGCAATCTCCTTTACCTTCTCCAGATCAAGAGCTCGCCTAGATGCTGGAACGTAAACATCAGATACCGGGACCTTCATTATTTTCGACCTCTGGATAACCTAAACCTAGAGCATAACGGCTATTTAAAAGTAACTGATATCTTGCAACATTTAAAATTAAAATCAGATGATACGGGGGACGGGGGCTTTTCATCATCTGTAAACTTGTTTAATTAGTTTTGATATAATATTTTTTAGCGGTGGGATTTACTTTATTTATTGTGATTATGTAAAAATTTTTGAAAAATGGTCTTTACAAAAATCGCTATTGGTAGGCGCTGCTAAAATTTGGGTTAGTGTTTGTTTATTTTATGTGGTAGATAGTCTTGTGTTAATCTCAAAATGTTAAGTGTTATGATTGTTTGGGAGTGTGTTATTATTGGCATATTATTTTTGGTGGGGAGTATTTAAAACGCGCCATAGTATATAGGAATGGCTTGAAATCGGTATTGGTAGGTGCTGCGTGTGAGGCTCGTGATTGTGAGTGTTACTGGTTTTGTGATATATAATGGGGGGGGTAAAAATGTGGCTGAGGATTCTATTAGAACCGAAAAAAGACATTTGACCCGGACACCTGGTTTTTGGGCCGTGCCTTGGGGGAGCCGGGATACCAAGTTATCGGGTTCTGGTTGAGCGCCTTCGGAAACTAAAGTCTGATAGCCTTTTCTGGCCGTCAAACCTGATCCTTCTGGTTATGGTGGCAACCCTGATAGGATCTTCCCAGACACCAGACTTTAGTATCATGAAGATACTATTTGTGGATTAGGGATATTTATACTTTTTGGAGGGAGAAAATAGTTTCGCAAGTATGATAAGTATTTTGAAGGTTACCAGTTTAGTCTCTTTTCTTTTTTCTTATTTACTTTCTATTCCTATTCCAAAATAATACATATATATAAAACACGTAAATTCAACGTGTTTTTTCTCTTTTTTTGGGGATTTCCAGGTTTTTGTTTTGCCGCTATTTATTTACAAATTAGTTATCATAGTTCTGCAAGTATTGGTAACAATCGTTATTGCTCCTCACTCCTGAGCTGGATGATCTTTTGGCGCTTGTCATGAGGCATCCTTCGTAGGATTACTTTGTTGCTCAGTGAGGAGACTAAACGCGAGAAGTTTGAATCTTTCATTCCTAGAAGCTTCTTGGCTTGTGAATAGTATATCTTTCCGCCGGATCCGGCCAGCATGAGAAGAAGAGCTTCAGAATAGGTATTATCCTGGTCAGATTTTTGAGGTAAAGATGACCTGAGAAGATGCCACATCTCCCGTCGCGCTTCGGCTTCGCATCGCTGGTCTTTTTCGCGAAGCTTCTGCATGTCGTCGAGCTGGATCTTCAGCTCTTCGATATGCAATTCCAGCTCCTCTGTCCTATCAAGCGCCTGGTTTAATCTGGCTACCAGGTCAATACTTTGCTCGGCAAAGTTATTTATATCATTAGGTGCAAGGTCTTCTTGCATATTTTCGTCTCCGTCCTGGCCCGTTGCGGGGTCAGGCATTTTCTTTCATTCTTCTTATCGCCATTCTGACCGCATGGCTACGGTTTTCGAATGTCCCTTCCAGGATCGCGGCGTCCAAATAACGCAGCAACCCCCGGTTCACGGTTACGCTTATTTGGTCCATATCCCTTTTTTTCATCCTATTAAGTTAAGCATGATTGGTATTTATATTTTTCCCCGCTCATTCTAAATAATCGATAAGCGCCGCTTCTCTTTTGAGAGGTTCGCATAATCCCATTGAGTTCACTATCTCGACGGCGGATACGATGTCGGTTGTCCTCAATATGCCTTTTACCTTCAAGACGTCAATAACCGCTTCGAGCAGAGCACGTGTCCTGCTGAGTTCGGCGCTGATATCGACGGTTGATGACCGTGTGATATCAACCGAGCTGTTTCGCATGGCAGCGTTTAGCGGAGTGACTTGACCAGCTCCCCCGGATTCGGTCTCGAAAGCGCCTGATATCATAAGAACTAGAAGAGGAGACATTACCATAATGCTTTTCCGCCTGGACATTCTGATGTGATCCTTTTCCTCTATCAACCAAAATCCCTCAAGGATTTACATGGATATATCTGATATTTTAAGATATCTCAGATCAAAAAAAGGTTGAACGTTTTGAGGGTATACGTTCAATTTTAACACCGCCAGTAAAGAAACACAGGAACCCCTCGGGGGCCCCTGCCAACACGTCTATCAATTAGTTTGTGTCTCTTCAACGATTGGATGGCGTTTTCCGTCGTCCTCTCGTCTATAGCGAGCATGTGAGCTACTGCCAGGATCGATAGAGCACCGTCCGGATCCGTGGACAGCGCTTCCAGGATCTTGTCTTGAGCTACGCTCATCTTGAGATCAAATCTGGAACCTGTCCGGTGGAGGCCACTTGCGAGAGACGTTCATTTCCATCTCTGCAAACATGAACCCGAGTTCTGCCGTGTCGAGATAGATTTCAGCCACGTCTTGAGCCGGTATTGATACAGGTGTCCTCTCTTTCACGGCCTTCTCTCTGGTTACGCGAAAGAGCTCGCCGTCTCTCTCGACCCTAATGTACCTGGGAAAAGAGTAAGCGTTCCCGGGCGCATGGAGGCCTCGGAAGGCATGCAAAGTTACCTGGAGGCCTGGCTGGAGGATTTTGAGGAGTGCGGCGATCTCTTTTGAATTGAACAGTCGGAAGGAGCCGAGGATCTGGCTTGTCCTGGGATAGTTCTTCTGGAAGTAGTCGCTGATTGCTTCCGTCGAGCCTATATCGATCTTCCCAAACTTCAATCACCTCACCCCGCGCCTTTCTTGGCTTTGTCGAGTGCTATTTTACCTTCCTCTAGCGTCGTGCCAGCAGGCAGTATCATGAGGCCATCAGGCAGGCCCGCGTTTACTTCTGCACAGAACCCTAGCCAATCGTCCGGCGTTTTGGGAGATTCTGTGACGTTTAGATAGCTTTCAAGTGCAAACTTTCCTACAAGTTCTGTCTCAGATTCTGTCGCTGGTTTTCCGTTTTGATACTTATAAACACGGCCGGTGAAAGTTGCGTTTCCTCGTTTGCTATCCATCAAGAAGAGGCTGTTTATGCTCGCTGGATTGTTTTCGGATCCTGTGATCACCGTTATTTCAGCACTGCCCGAGAACTCGCCGCTAATATTGAACGCACCGTAATAATGAGCATATCCAGCGCCTCGAGACCTGACTTCGTATCGATTCTTGAACTTGCTGCCACCACGTGCGCCACTTATCTCGACATAACCTACGAATTCTTCTTTATCATCGTCTACCCCCCAGACCCTATGTGCCTCGTAAGTCAAATTTGCATTCTCAATAGATGCTCTGTCCATCGTGTTTCCCGTATAATGCTCTATATCGACTGTACCATATCCAGAAAAGGATTCTTTGAGAACGTTTGCATAACCTAAATAGCCCATTACCCAAAGTCCCCCTCCAAGTAGTATGGCAAAAACTACGAGGGCGACTACAAACAATCTAATCGTCCTATAATCACTTCCGCCATTGCCGTCCATAAAATCATTTCTCCTTTAAATGTTTTTTAAGGTGTTCTTGGGATTTATCAAACTCACATCGTGCTCGCCTAACTTCCTCGAAAAGCGCAACCTCTTTCGGATCGTCAACCATCTCGTCAAGCAGGTCTTCGGTCTTATCCATCCAACCATGAAGCCGTCGCCAGCACTCCCACCGTGCCTTCGCCGTTTCGAGCCACTTCTTGCACGAGTTATCCCACATTATGTAGAACACGCTGAATCCGAGTATCAGGACTACGAATGAGATGAATATCCCTATTGTGTCGTTCATTTGAACTCGTAAGCACCATTTTCTACCATTTTTGTGGTTAACAAAGCTTCTGGAGTTGGAATTTTACAACATCCAAATCCGAATCCAACATCGATATCCAGAAGTGCCCAGTGAGTTTCATCTCCATCACAGAATGCAATCTGATCGTCTCCTGCGGTCATGATACTGCAAAAGACCAGCAGACTTATGATGAGTGCGAATCTGTGCATACCCCCTCTCTATCATGTGTCAGATTTTGAGATCTTCTTTGAGTGTCATTACATGATCTTTGATTTCGACCGCCTTTAGTCCGATCTCTTTCCATTCCTCCGTCGTGATCTTGTCGTCTGTCATGGCTGCGGAGAACATAACAAGTAGCATCGACATGTCCCGTAGGATCTCTGCCGCTTCTTCCATGAACGTTACTGCCTTGCTCCTGAGCTTGACAAGGGCAACTCCGCCCCCCAACGCAACGACAACCGCCAGGGCGGCCGTTAAAAGTGTCGGATAGTCCAATCCTTCCATGTTACTCAACCTCTTCTGGTGTTATGGCGCCAGCAACTATCTTTTCATCGTTCTCTATATCGAACTTGTCGCCGAACTTGACAAGTTCTGCTCCTTTCACTGTGATCTTGAACTCCTGGATCTCGTCCAGGCCCACAAATTCTCTTCTGCTGGAATAATCGATGTGGATGAACTTCTCTATATCGGAATACTCCACATCGAGACCTATAGCGTATGCGTTCAGACAATCCCTCAACGATTGCTCGACATTCGCCAAGAGGTCCTCTTCCGGAGTATCCGTCAGTTTAGCCTTGAAAGAGATGCTCACATAAACGAGCTCTGGCATGATGTAGAGGTAGGGAGGTTCGCCGAGCCCCATCAGGATATCGTATTTGTTGTCATCACTATAATCGGCGCTTATAATTGTAGTTGCCAGGTCGGTCTCCTCTTCCAAAGTTACAGGCAGGATTAGGCCTCGGGGCGTCCTCTCTGGAACATGAACCGACCCGCTACGGTTCCTTCCGAGAATGTCAAGGTAGCTGATCGGTATTACGTCATCGGTGTTCGCTGTGGTCTCAGTAGGTCGGATGAAGATCTTCCCGCCTTTTGTATCCTCCAGACCGAACTGATTTCCATCTGGTCCTAGACGAGCTCCAATTACGCCTATGGAGGTGCATCCTGCGGCAAGGTTCTCCCGGATAGCTTGCCAGATCGCGGCTGGAGGATCCTCTATATCGTCTGATGAGTCGACGACTATCTCGACGTCTCCGAACCCCAGACTGAACACCTTGACTTCCCTGACTGCCGAGCTTATGGCTTTGATGTGCTCCTCGAGTGTTTCGACCGTAGCCCTGCCGGGCTGCCAGACGGTGTAGACGTAGCGATCCGTAAGGTCAGCGTCAGATTCGAAATCTGTTCCGCCGTCAAATGGCAGTCGGTTCTCGACCTGGTGGAGGCCAGGGATCGGCGTCATGATGAGGTCAATAGTGTAGGCGGCGACGTTCCCCCGTTCGCCTGCCTCCTGGGCCCGGGCATCCACTGTTACTTCAGTTTCGTCCTGCAAGAGCTGGCACGAGGCGATCGTCACAAAATAAACCGGACCATAAAGATCAGCATCCCTCGCAACTATTGTTCCGGCAGGAATGCTGATCGTCGTAGGTGCCCCATCGACCCTTTTGAAAGTTACCTGACCGACTGACTTGGCTCCAGGATACCTTCCATCTGGGAGCCGATCTACCACCAACGCATCCAACGCCTTGCCTGTCGCCGTCATTATGGATAGGTCTAACCCCTTCTGGTAGATTGCTTTGTACAATAGGTAAACCTGGATGGCAATGGCTTCCGTCAGGATGGAGTTCATCGAATAATCAGAGAAGTCCCTGATGCCCGGATGTCTCTTCTGAAGATAATATTTGATCTCGTCTACGATTCTCGTAGGTGTTTTAATCTCGTTCATCTTATCTCTCCTTCCAGACTGCGCCGAATCCCATCTCTCTCAAGGTAGTTCTGACCTGTTCGTAGAGTTCCTTGAAGCCCTCTTTGTCTACCCTAAGAGAGACCTCAAATTTACCTATCCAGGCATACATGGTTACCTTGTTGCGTTGGTCCTCGTCCTGGTTAATCACCAGGTCGATCTTCACATCATAATCTGGAAAAATCGATTGGAGTTGGTAGAGAGCATCCGATCTGAGGTGTTTCATGTTCTGCGACGTAATGGGCTTGTGCATATAATCGTGGATCACACAGCCTATGGTCGGGTCGAGACGTTCTCCTTTATGGGTGCCCATCCAGATGATTATCCGTTGGGTGATGCACTCTTCTTCATCGGTTACGACGTCTATATCTCCCTGCGAATTTAGGACTAGGTCTCCCCAGCCGTGGCATCTGCATATCCCTGTCTCGAATATTTTTCCGTTAAATCTCATATCGCCGAAAGGCATCGTTCTATTCCTCCGGGGGCGGTGGGATTAGGCTGCACGATCCAGTGTTGGCGGTGATGTTAACCTCGTCTCCGCTGATGTTAACTACTTGCGAACCGGATACGCCTACTGTTGTTCCTATCGTTTCGATCACGTCGGCTTCGAATCGTATCTTTGGTCCACGCAGAACTATCTCGCCGTTCTCTTCGATTATTATAAAACCATTGCGTCGGTTCAACTCTATCTTGCCGTTTTGGTAGATCTTGACATGGGCCGCATTGACTAGATTATCGATTTCGACCTGGCCGGGATAAGCAGACTTATCGCCATATAGCAATACCCGAGCTCCTTTCTGGTCGTCGGGGCCGGAATGGAGCTCGATTGTCCCGTCTGGGAAATAATTACCGTGAGATCGTGCCTCTTCGGCTACCTGGTTCTCCCAGTGGATCAGGCCGTCTTCGTCGAACCAGAGCGTCGACCCGCAGTGATGGGTGTACCTGTTCCTCCAGGGCTTATCTCGAGTGGTGTCCGACTCAAAGGAGAAGGCTTTCAGATTGCTTGAGTGCAGGATCTTGTCTATGTGGTCGCAGAACTTGCAAGATGGCGTATCGTGGCCCTGCTTGCAGTCCAGGCAGAGGACATGATCCTGGAATTGGTGCCAGATCTTCAGACAGTCCGGGTGCTCGGGAAGAGGAAAGTCAACATAGTCTTCAAATCCGCCAAGCTTGGTAGGCATTTTATGTTTAGCCCACTTTATAACCATATCCGGGTTCTTGGCCGTGCTATTCGGTCTACACACCGGCTCCTGTTCGATCGATGGGACCGTGCCGAGGATGTAAGCAGTATTCTCATAGATCCATGCGAGAAGTACCATGTCGCCTATCCTTGGGGCCCAGGTTTCACCCTGGAACTTGCCATGATTCCTCTGTAAGCATAGGACTCGTTGACGCAAAACTTTGTCTCCTTCAGATCCCTCTCCCTCTTTGGGGATCATCCGGTTCTTGAGCAGGACCTCGACCCAGTTGAAATCCTTGTCGCCCTCCCACGGTTGGCGATGAGGCCCGACATCCTGGACTTCGCAGATCTCAAACCGACCTATCATCCGGTCGTCGTGGTTAGCTGAATTGATGTTCCTGTCTCGGGCGTTCATGTTAAATCCTTTCCTAGCAATGCGGCAGCTTCATTTATGGTAATATACGAAGCCGCCTCTTCATCACTCAGCCGGACGATGTTTCCGTTGGCATCAGTCCGGTATGCGCCAACGTCATCGAACTTGATTCCGACTGCGTCCCATTGCTTTTCGGCTTCTTTCGCGGTCTCTCTCCCCTCGGATCCAGGGAAGAGTTTGCTTATGAGATCGAGTAACCTTTGTAGCACTTCGTTTGGCATATTATCAAGTTTGTCGGCGTCACCCTCCAGGTCATCGCCAGCACCTGATAGATCTCCATAAGGACTTTCGGCTGTCTTGATCTGGGTCGAAACTTCGAGTTCTGTAATGAGCCCTTTGGTGGAGTAATCGACTACTCGTCTCACGATTACGCCAGTAACGTTGCCCACGACAGGAATTGGTCCATCATCGCATCGTGTTGGGAGAATATCTGCTCCGTTCCGTGGAGAATATGTAACGTAGGCTCCCGGTGCGGGGCATATGCCTACAACTATTGGTTTGCAATGGTCCTCAAACTGTGAAAAGTAAGCCAGAAGATTTTTAGCCATCTTCTCGCATGTCTCCTTGTTGGCTTCCGGAACGTAGACGGGCGGAGCTTCAATCCGGCCGTTAGCTGCAAAAGCCTGGACGTCCTCTTCCTTGGCTCGATGGGTCGGGTAGTGAGTCGGGATCTCTGCGCCGATCTGATCCGGTCTGTAAGGCGTACCTCCAATCACCTGGACAACGTTTGCATAGCCTATCAGTGCAGCAGTGTCGTCTCCATTGAGAAGGTAGCCGTTCAGGTATTTGGCATATTTTAGGATCTTGGGATCCACATAATAGAATATACCGTACTCGTCTGCGAAGTACCATGAGCCCGTAAGATCGGCAAGGGTTTGAAATGCGCCCAAAAAATCGGTACCTGCTCTATAGATCAGATCTTTACGCGGGAGGACTGATACCTTAGTGTCAACAGGCGCTCGCCCTCCTTTGTACTCGAACTGGTCAAGCAGATCGTTAACTATGAAATCGATAGGCGTCCCTTTGTGGTAAGTTACGTTTTTGGGAAGGTTGCCGGACATGCCCCCGATATAGCATGAACCTTCTATTTTGGCAATCCTCTCATCAGTGGATGCTTTCTGGACGTCTCCCTTGAATAGCTGGATTGGAGGATACCGAGTCTCCTTGCATCCACCGTTAACGTTCCTATAGGCTGTTCTAAGCACAACGCACTCGATCGTGTCGTTAGGGGCAAATTTGCCACGCCATCGAAGTTTGGTGTTCGATAGCTGGATGTCTACCTTGTCCGGGTCTTTCCTGCAATCTATCGTTTGCTCGCAATGGATCTTCATGACCCATTTAGATACGTCGTTACCTCCGATAGTCATCGTGCAACTAAGCATCGTAGGCCTCTTTGAGATTGAGCACGACGTTTTGCTTAGGATCTTTCATGCCTTTTGGTTGCGTGACGTCCTTTTTCATCAAGTACATGCAGGCGGTTTTGAAATAGGTTTTTACGACGTGAGGTCCTGCTTTCATCTTCTCAACTTGCTCCAAAAGATCCTTCTGCTTGGTGGCAAACGATATCGTGCAGTAATACAGTCCGTTTGAAATGGTACATTCCGTCTTGGGTCTATCACCTGGAGTATCCTGTTCTTCGACCTTATTCTCCTGGCTCCATTTGATTTCAATAGGGTTCGTCCTGGATTGGTCGGGATTAACCATACTTCTTATCCCGAGTTTTATCGACCCTATCTCTACCTGGAATGGATCGCCATAGCTATCTATCGTCGACTCGAACGGATTCGACAGCCCGCCTTTGTCGTTTAGCTGCATGAAATCAACCCCTCAGATACCCTAGTTCTCTCAAGATCTTATCCGCGATTTTGCCTTGTAGCTGCCACATCAGATCCTCAAGGTCGAATTGGCTTGCAATAGTGGCCTCCCCGATCAATGGAGAATTGAAATTGACGCTAATCACCTGTCCAGGCTGTTTTTGGTCACCCTCCAGGAACGGACGTGAACGTTGGAAGAGGTCGAGGTCACGTAGGGCCCTGGCAACAGCTCCCGGGCCTCGTATAGTTTCGGCCATCGGGACGACTTCTTCAATCGGACCATGGACCATCATCTTGCCGGTTTTGGTAATCGTGGCTCCTTCCTGCCCGCCGAATGTCCAGAGGGTTTGATCATACTTAGGATCATACGCCTCTACAATGTCCTGTTTTGGTGGAGGGACAAATGGCTTCTCGTCTATGATGGGTTTGATATCCTTTGGAGTGGGTTCTATAACCGATTTAATATCCTTCAGCACATTTCCTATTGGAGCGGCTTTTGTTTGGCCTACTGGATGGCCTTCCTTTGTAAACGGTCCTTCGTAGTCCACTCCGAACCGAGCTGCTAATTCGGTTGCTATTGTCCCGGTGATGAGGTCGCCAGCATCGGTCTTGTACCAGAGGTTAGGATCATACTTTTTACTGGTCTTTTCGGGCTCCTTTTCGGGCTCTGTCGCGCCGGGTGCCACCACCCCACCAGGTTGCTCGGCGCTATCGTATATTGGAGTGATCCCGTTTCTAGCCATCGCAAGTAAGGCTTCTGGTATGTCGGAAAAATAACCAAGCTCTTCGAGTAAGTCTTTGATATAATAATTTCCAGCACCTCCGAGGATATTTGACGGTTTGAATTCGCCCCCCCCGGCTAAAGGCATCTCGACACTTTTTCCCCCCCTCGTCACTCCAGGTTCAGGAGGCTTTGTGATACCGAGCGTTTCTGACAGCCATACAAACATATCGTAAATCTTTTTGATGAAATTGGAGACCGGTTCGAAAACATTCAGTAAATCCTCCAGGATTTGCTGAATAAATTTCAGGACGTTGGTCGAGAGTTCTCCCCAGTTGACCATCGATGTCAGCAGCTTTATGACGAGAGGAAGGGCGATACCAAAGACCAGTCCAAGAGGGCCGAGAGCTAATGCAAGTGGCAGTTTAATCCCGCCCATTTTTCCTAGATTCATCAGTATATCCCAGAGGGACATGGCAAGTTTGACCCCCTTCTCCCATAAGGCAACGGCAAAAGCGATCCCGCCACCTATGATCTCGCCTACCTTGATCCCCTGGAGCTTCTCCCAGGCTTTCTGCAATAGGTCTGTGCGAGTGGCTACGTAGATCAATATGGTCGCCAGGATAAGGAGAACTGCAATGATGGGATGGGCTGCTAGAAGAGTCATGGCAAGCCTAAGCCCCCCTATAGCGACGGAAGCTACGCCGGCAGCGACTGAACTTATCCCTAAAGCAGTTGAAGCACTTAGCAACGCTGCCGCCATGATGATGCCAGTTGACGCTATGGCTGCAAATCCTATGCTTATGGCTATGACTGGCCCGGCACCGGGAACGTTCTGCAGGAACTCGTTGAAGGCTTCGAGGACGTTGTTAACTGCGAAAAGAGCTGGCTTAAGGGAATCGCCGAGAGTGGTCGAGATATCTTTTATCTCAGACTTGAATTTATCGATGGGCTCGAGATCTACATTAATGTCTTGAAGAGTTTTACCTACACCGGGGATCTCTGTCTCCTGGCCCCATTTTGTAAACTCTTTGACGAATTCTTGAGATACTACGTCCTCTTTTGTCATCCCGGGATGGGCTCGCATAAAGAACGGATTCTCCATCTGTTTTTCAGCACGAGCTTGGATGGCATCTACGTCTATCCCCATCCCCGGCAATTCCCTCTTGATCGTCGATAAACGTCCAGTTGCCAAAGATTCCATGACGTTTCCGAGTGCTTCGGGCGATGCCCGTTCCCGGGCTCCTTCCTTTTCAAGTAGAGTGAGAAATTGTATCTGGTCTTCGGTTGAGGTGCCTCGGAGGTATTTGGCAGCAGTTTCAGCAAGCTGGCCTCGTGTGGATTCATCTGTATATCTTAATTTTCTTCCTTGTTTTATCCATGGAGCGTATGCCGCCGCCGCCTCCTCGCCTCGTGTTCCTTTGATTGTTTCTAGGTTGGCCTGGACGCCTGCGGCCATGTAGATCGAGCCTATGGAAAAACCAGTGCTAACGGCAGCTACTTTTTTGATGTCGCTTTCGATGTCATTCCAATTTTTCTTAATATGCGCCGTAACGGCACTTGATTGAGCGGCGACAGACGCCATAGCCGAATTAACTAATCCAAACCCGGCGGCTAGTTTTGACGTAGCAGCGTGGCCGATCGACGAAAGGGAGCTAAAAGCGGAACTCATAATCGTCGAGTTAGCCTGGAGCTTGAGGCAACTCTTATCCAGATCATGGATCTGTAGTTTTAGCTGGTTGAGTGATGCAACTGCTTTAGAAGTGTTGACGTCAATGGACGCCCGGGCCGTCATGCCGTTGACGGTCTTGACGTTCTCTTTGAGTGCCTCGACACGCTGCGCTACGTCAGCGTTCTGGATAGCCAGCCTGATGATGAGATCTCTGAGTGCCATCTGACGACGTCCGCGCTAAATCTAACTCAATTAGGTCGCAGGCTCAGACTCCTTCTTCCGTTGCGGTTCTTGCTACGAGTATGGTTACCTTTACGTCTGTCGCATCGCTTTCGTTCTCGAACAGGATCACGTTCTGGGTTGGTCCGAGGATCTTGACCAGCCCGGCGCCTATTAGCGGAAGTGGCCCGTCAAGGATTTGGGGATCGCTGTCGTCTACCTTGAAGGTGAGATCGGAGTATCTTGTGCTCGTTATAAGCAACCCCAGGACATCTCCGGTCTCGCCCGGCTGGACCTCGACAGGAACCGATGATTCTTTGGGAATCACGACCTCGATAACGTCGTAAGCTTCAGTTTCGAAGAAGCCGGACAACGGGAAACTTGGCCCGCCTGCTACGGATATCTTTATATCCCAGATTACTTTCATTCCTTTTCTACCCCCTGGTCTTCGTCTACATCCTTGCCATCATCATCATCCAAAATCTCTACCAACTGATCATCGATAGCTCGCCTCATACCGGCCTGGTTCTTGCGGAGCTGATCGAAATCTTTTCGCCATGCCTTGTCACGAAGCTTATCCATTTTTTCGATGATCTTCTGTTCTATCGCCATCCTGCGTTCTTCCTGGGATTCTCGGAGTTCCTCGAGTTTCCCGGCATAAGGCCCTTCATCGTAGTATATCGCTTGCTTGACCTCATTCATGAGTGTCATGTCGTGGCCTACGGTCTGGCCGGAGTCGGCGCCTAGTTCCACGATTGGACCAAGTCCAGCGTCCATGTGCATCTTGTTCACGGCGATTAGAGAGACGAAGGCCAATTGTGTCGTGGTTAACTCATCAATTCTGTCGGCGAAACGGTATCCTGTAGAGTGGACGATTCCGAGGAGCTGTCCTTCTGGAGTGCGAAAAAATCTTCGAGCTCCTGGTATTTGACATCAAGAAGGCTCATGATCTCTATTCCGATCATCATTTTGCCGAAACCGATGATGTCGTCTACCATCTCCCTTACGTCTTCCTCGTCTGTCTTTGGAGCAATCCCGAATTTGCAGAGCTCGCCCAGAAACCGAGTCATCTTTGGAGTCACCGAGATATCTTTGAGATCCATCTTCTTGAGCAATGCGGGCGGGATGTCTCCTGAATCCTTGATCTCCTGGATTTCATCTTCCGTTAGCTTATCCAGATCCAGGCCGCCACCAGTGATCTCGTCTATGGTGTAGCCGGTTCGTTCCGAAATGGTATCGAGCTCGCCGCCACTCAGAGGCCGTATGGTTACTTCGACACCTCCATAAACGGGCACCGTGATATCCTTCCTGAATTTAGTGCCCATTCCGACGAGCCGTTTCGTAAGCCTTATTTTGGCCTTGGCCTGCATCTCTTCAATCTTCTTCTTGTTAGCCATTTTTAATCCTCTCTAAATTATATAGTAGGAATGATGCCTTTACTTAGGCAGTCTTCCCATTGCCTTGAACTCGTGCCGGGTTATTACGGTGTTGTTCTCCGGGTACGTTCTGCCGCTGCTCGTCACCTTGCAATAGATCAGGGCCTCGATGAAGTCTCCGTAGTCAGCCGAGCCGCTTGCTTCTCTCTTCATCACGATGATGTTGAAAAACAACGCCTGGCCTTCGTCGCCCTGGTTCTCCAGGAGAGCATGTAGTGCCAGCCGTTGCCATTCCGACATTGCAGGCTCGCCGCTCTTCAGGAACGATGCGTACTCAAAGTTGCCTGTGATGGCGATCTGTTTGTCAACGATATCCCAAGGCAGATGCCCGCCGCTTCCGTACTCCTCGTCTTCGGTGAGGTTCTTGGTGTACTGGAACGAACGCAGCTTGAAGTAGACGCCAGCGATATCGATGATGATGTCGTTGAAGGCCGTGGCTTCCTGGTAGTACCCTGGCGAGACCTTGGGTCCCAGGCCCGCGTACTGGGCCAGGGAACCTGTCCTCCGAGGATCAAGAACTTCGCTTCCTATTGTTGCCATTTTTGATCACCCCCCTCCCTACTCCGCAACGTTGCTTGACCAGTATCCGACACTCAGTACGGTGTGGAACCTCTGCATGTGACCCACGCACTGGAGCCAGAAGTCGATGTCAACCTTGTTTCGGTCTAGCGGGTTGGGCAAGACGGCGATCGAGTAGTCGTCCAGGATGCTGTGCTTGCACTGTTCCTCCAGCAGCAACTCCATCGTGGACTTGACCCGGCCCATGTTCTCTTTTGTCCTTCGGGCGTGGTACATCCTCTTGACTATGCTGTTCAGCAGAATCTGGTTCCAGTTGATCGTCCTCATGTCGACGCATTTCTTGAAGTTCTCGTCGCGGTTCGTGGTTATCGCTGCGTAAGGCTTAATTCCAGCTTCCTTCTCCAGGACATCGATGCCGTTTGCAGTCAGTTCCTCGCGGTCAGTGTCGCTGAACTGGTAGAGCAGGTTGTTCCCGATACCTTTCAGCACGTTGATCTCTTCTGAAGTGCTTGAGCCAAGCTCTACAGCCGCCTCCATGCCGGCTCGGGCCGGTGCGAGGCTTCGACCATCTCTGTGCCAACCGTTGCCTATGATCGTGAACCACATGCTGTTGTAGCCCGTCGCCAGCTCCAGGATCTCGTCTTTGGTAGCGTATGGGTTGGCAGACATGTAGCCCAACGTCGGCGTCCACTGGTCGGCCATCCTGCTCAGGTAGCCGTCCATCATTGGGAAGAGCTCGTCTCCGCCAGGAGTTAGCTCGAACTGTGACGTGGTTACGCTGGTCGGTATTACGCCTCCAGGAAGTTTCAGAGCGGACTCGAAGGCCAGCACCCAGTCGTCTCCGTTAGGTTCGGCGCCGTCGTCTCCACCTTCCATCTGGGTTATCACGGGTTTCGGTAGGTGAGTTGATCCGATCGCCGGGACATAGTTGGCTATGGCTGAATATCGTGTCTTGGCGGCGAGCTGAAGAACGCTCTGGACGTTCGAGATAACTTCGGGTGGATTGAGACCGTCAGTCATCACTACACGTCTGGTCTTGTGCTTGACGCCTACTATGATCTCGTTTGTCTTGCCTGGCTTGTTGGACGAATGGAACAGGACTCCTCCCGTTGCCTTGTTGATATAGGCGTTGTTCTCGCCGAGGTTCTGCTCCGCGTATACTATCGTCCTGGCCACGCCTGCGACTGTAACATAGTTTGCATTGTTCTCGTCGATGTCGTCTACCTTTAACGCATAGGGCCCGGCGGTTCCATCCCCATTGAACCTCTCTTTGTTCCATGCGGTTACCAGGCTGTCTTCAACCTTGATTACCGGAACGTTACCATGTGTGCCTGCCGAAGGTGCTACGAAGGTTCCTGCTTTGACGTTGTTGCTATCGAAAACGTCAACGTCTGCCGTGGCATACCCGAGGCCCATTACTCGGAACCCGTAGACCGCATTGACACCCTGATCGAACATCATCATGGCAGCATCTACTAGCGGACCAGCGCCATAATACGAGAGAGCATCCCTGCCTCGTGCCATCCCGAACATCTCCATCGCAGGGCCTCTGTCGGCATAATCCAGCACTACACCTACTCCACGACCGATAACGAGCGATATTTTGCCTACGCTTAGTATCTCGGCCGTGTGGTGGATGTACTTGAATGGATCTCCAATTAACATTTTTTCCCCCACTCTCCTTGAAAATTTTAAAGAAAATAATAAGTCTATTCTTTTACTGGGATCTCGAGTATCCTATCTAGCGCCCTCTCGTCCCCCCCGTACCTCTTATAAAGTCTCTGGAACGTTGCCTCGTCTATATTACCACGCATCTTGTGGTCAATTAGCCGAGCCCTCAGAACCTGTTTTTCTGCCATACCGATCATTCACTCCTTAACTAATATGCAACTCATCGCAAAGCCTACCGTCTTTTCGAGAACCTCCTGGAAAAGATGAAGCGGATCGCTTCCTGGAACAGTTACATCAGCTCCAAACTTCATTATTGCAGGCTCATCGCCTAGCCAGCAGATTTCGTATTCAAATAATAAATCGAAGATGGCCCTATAGATCTTTTTCGATGATTTCTCGTCGCGTTCCGTCAGCCTGATCCGATTGGAGAGGACTTCAACGAAACAGAACCCGTCTCGTCGGAGAGAGAGCAGCTGGCGGTTCTTGAAAATCTTTTTCAAGAAATCGTTTGACATGTCGTCTAGCTGTCTGGAATCGTAAGACCTTAACCCGATCGAGATCGTGAGCTTGTGGTGCTGGCCGTACTTCTCATCGTAGTCTCCGTTCTCGTTGGGGAGAATGCTCATTGGTGCAGCGCCTGCCCACCTCTGGATGGGGCCAGCAGAGAGGTAACTTATGCTCATCGACGGAACCGGATAGCTACCCATATAGTCGGCCGTCTCTATAAGCTCCAGCTCCTGGCCGGCCAGGATCGTGGGCAGCCAGGCAAGCAGTTTGTCTTTTGTCTCCGAGCCTATCACGATATCCTCGCGCTACCCATCATTGGTCTGCGGCCGCGTCTGAAGGTCGATATCATCGCTGCTATTGCCTCGTCTGAAGCTTGCTTAAGGGCGGCCAGCTTTTCCGATCTCTCTCGTACAATGACATCTTCTGTAGGTTGCCACCGGTGTTCGTCTTGGTCTATCTCGCCAGGAAGGTCGTGGACTATGTGGTCTGCGGTGGAGAGATACGACAGGTAAGATGCCAGCCGGAGTTTTGCCTCGTCTACTATAGGTCCCGATGCGCCTCCTCTATTGATGGCGTCTATCATTATCCCGGCAGAGGTCATGTTCTGGGTGATAACCGCATCCGATAGCTCTTCTTTGTCCGGTATATTCAGGACGTTTCTTACATCTCCAATAGTTAGTGTCATTCGAACTCGCTCCTGTCCTTCCCCCAAGCATCAGTAGACCAGTTCTCCGGTCGGATGTCCAGCTCCTGCATGATATACTTCTCGAACAGCAGGAACAGCAGCTCGAAATAGGACTTGACCATATTTGTGCTCATTGAGAATCCTTTGGCGAAAGTATCCTGCACAGGCATATTCATGATGAACTTGTGTTCAATGGCTTTTTGGGCGAGGACGTCCATATCGAACACATTTGTCCTATTGAAGACCACGATGGCGTCCATGTCGATTGCTTTGCCTGTTGTCTTCATGACAGGCGCCCCAATGAGCAACCCAGTTTCGAGCGTTTTCTTGAAGAGACCGTTTGACTGCCAACTCGCCTGTTTTGTTGCCTGTAAAAGGGCATCGTTTTGGAATGTTTTGGTACGTATTTTTTTTACGTTACAGTTGACGTTGAACTCTTTTTTCCGAGCCTTTAACATATTGGCGGCCACATCAAAGCTGAGGTTCATCTCCCACTTGTCAGATCGTAGCCAATAACCGTAATTGTGACATGCGGGACCAACCCAAGCCAACTCAGCGTAAGAATCCTCTAAAAATGCACCACCGATTTCGTATTTCGATAGATCGGTAGAGAAAATTTTAGCAGTGGAGAGATCGACGTCTACCCAGACATCGCCACCATCAATCGCTTTTTTAAAAGAGATCGTATAGCCTCCTCCGCTTTGGGCCTTTGTCTGCGACGAAATGAGCATGAAAGTCTGGTTTGTCGTTCCTGGAACGTAGACCTGATAAGCATCGAGTCCATCCGATATGTTATAAGGCTGGGTGAATTTCGATGTCCACCCCCAGTATCCATATCCTTCTTCGTACCATTTTACAAAGTGCTTTAAGGTGTTATCGCTCAAGTCGTGGGTCTGTAGAAAAAATTTACATTCTTCTATGGTTTTTCCATCTACTCGCGTAAGAAGGATTTTTTTGATCATATTAGACGACCAGTTGGGGAGCCACGGACGATATGCAATATTCCAGGCGTATTCCCCAGTGAAGTTCAGTCCGAAATCATCGCTCATTATCAGGTCAGTGCCACAACCGACATATACTCTTGAGTAATATCCAGCTATGGCAGGATACACATTTGCACCACAGTCGTAAACTTTTGACCAATCTACTGCACGGTTTGACGATCTCCAGATGTACCTTCCGTCGTGGGCCAGCAGGATATCTTTTCCTATCTGGCACCAATCGTCACAGCTTATCGCCTGGCTCGATATTTTTGTCCATTCCAGACCCTGCCTTACGGTTCTGTACCAGCCGTTTTCCGCACTTGCCAGGACCATCCCGAAGTCCATCTGTTTCATAGCGTAGATCTTGGAGGGAGGTGTCCAGACGTCAACCCAATGCTGCCCATAATCAGGTGTGCGGTAGACATGCTGGCTGCCGTCGTTCATTTCTACCAATGCCAGATGGGAGGGGCCATAAGACCACACTGTAGACAGAACGGTTTTTACATTCCCGGGGAATGGCTCGGACTTGAACCATTCTTTTTGCGTGGGATCGAATGAGACAAGAACGTAATTGGTGTTCGGCATCTTCGTAATTACTACTGGTATCAAACTACCATCACCCCATCCGATCGCCTGTACTGTTCCGTGACCAGCCTGGTGGACATCTGCCAACCAGTTGACCTGTGGCTGAGAAGCCTGGCCGAGACCCGGAAGCTTTTGAGAGCATCAAACTTCTTGATCCTGGCACTCATGTTGACTGTAGCCTCGCCCTGGATAACTAACTTAGAGCTCATGAAGAAGACACGTGAGAAGGGTCGTGTCATCCTGGTATCCATTGTGATCGATTTTGGTATACCCATCTTTTGGATGATCGCATCAATAGGCAATCCTGTGGACTTGGAAATCTTGAGGAGAACCGACATGTAGATACTCTCGTCGTTTGTCATCATAATGCGTGTCGATAGGTTGAATTGAGACAACGCAGTCCTTTTCAGAGTACATCCGATAAGATACTCCAGGTGCTGTTCTTTCTGGACAAGCGCATCCATCTCGAAGTCAGTCTCATCCGTATCTACAATTCTAGCGTCCAGGTTGAACGTGCAGCCGAAAGAGCTCATCAGTGCAGCATCCATATAGAACCCAAAGGAGTTCACGCCTGCTAGGTGAGCTGACATCGAGAAATCCAAATAGGAGAGGTAAATAAAGTAGCTGACTCCTGCGGCAAGCATCCTGTCCAACGTGCTCTCGATCAGCGATCGGAACTTCAGGGCGTTCCTTAATGCTTTGTCAGTCAGGAAGTCGACTCGAACCGTGGCAGGCCAATAGGATTCTACAAGAGACCCACCTGGTTCGTCGACTATGGTATCAAGGGTGTTCTCGCAAGTTGATTTGGTCGCGCTTCCTGTGATGACCCCTATGTTCGTCTGGAGTCGTTTTCGATAGGCCTCATCTGTTTCTGCCTGCCTTCTAGGAAGCTTGTAGACTTTACCCCACCTGTCGTCCAGATTGTTATCGATGGCGTTCTCGATTTTGTTGGCCCATTCCATCGATTGGATCTCTTGCTGGACTGAATCGAACTGAGTAACGTAAGCACGAGCTAACGAATCTATAATTGAAGTCGGGACGAAGGGTTTAGTCATAATGGCTGACATCGCCCAATCCGTTTGCAGCCGGAACATCGATGTTCTCATTCTGAAGGAGCGCGTTGGAACTCGTTTTAGCAATGCGTCCGCGTCCCATGTGAAATTAAATATGTCACATACTGCTGCCGAAGCGTTGAACGTCTTCTCAAAAGAGGTTTGCACCAGGCCATCTACTGGATATGTAAACTCGTCATCGCGCCTGATCGTAGCTTGCATCTCGAACGTCTTGGGTTTGGATTTCGATACGAGCGCATTCATGTTCCAGGTTTTGGTGTACGTGACCTCGTGAACTAGCGTGTTGAGAAGTTTCACCGGATAGAGGTAAACGTACTGTGGCTCGTTGCTAGTTGATTGAAGATCAACAGTCACAGTATGCAAATGGGCATCATAAGCAGCTAGATTGAGCACACCTTCGGTATACTGGGCGTTTGTATAACTTGAACTTGCACCAGACAGAGACTGATGATCGTGGTCGTTGCTACCTGTTTGTGTTGGATTGCTATTTGCACTTTCGACAAGATTACCGTTCCAGTTTACAGAAGACCAGTTTGCTGAAGGTGCAGCATCTACAAAGGCTATGATTCCTGCTTCGGCTTTTAGCGTCGTTGCAATCGCATAATATAGGCGGGTTTGAATTCGTGCTGGTTTTATGGTCTTTGCAGCACTTGAAAAGCTGAACGTATGCGAATGAGAGGCATTTGCTGCATATTCAACCGGATCTTCCCCCTCATAATAGTACATCTGCGAAAGGAGGGCTGACATCGCTGCGAGTGATCCGGAAGCCGTGTGCTGGTGGGTTTCTCGACCACCGGTGGACCCGGGAGAGCCTAGTTTTATCAATTTGCCATCTGGTGCGGACAACCTTGCAACTTCTGTCCATGCGGCTAAACTTGCTTCTGAAAGGACAACCGCGTTTTGGGGGATGCGACGTTCTGAGAGTTCCCATTCGGTCAGGTCCATATAAATTAGAGATAACGTATAATAAGAGGGATCGTTGTTCTGGGCGTCGCCACTCGCAGATACGCCATGGCTGTGCGTGTTCATTGAATATAGCCCCGTCGCTCCCCCAAATCGTCTGTAGGCATTAAGAACTGGAGCGTTAGAACACTGTTTGTTGGCTACTGTGTGTTGATGTGTAGCATTGCCTCCTGTGGTCCCATGACTTGCTACCTGGTTCGTAAACTTCAAGTATTTCCCGTCCCAGGTTGCTTTAACCTGGTACGGAGCTGGCGGAGTGGATCCTTTGTACAGGAAATAGATGCTGGTCAAGATAGATCCCTCCGCAGGATCTCGTCGTCGCCTATCTCTTGCTCGTAGTTACCTTCAATACCGATAACATGTTTTGTCTCGAGCCAGGAGAAGCACTTGAGCTCAAGGTTCTCAATTTCGACCAACCCCTGGATTCTGCCATCCTCAAGGCAATCCGGGCACTCTACTTTACCGTCGCCCTGGAAAAGAGGTTTGGTTTTGATCTCGCCTTTGGGTTTGGCTATAAGCCCGCATTTGGGGCAGAAGACCTCTGAGCCGTACTTGTATTCCCCATCGCGTTTCCATTTTATACCGCAGTCGAGACAATAATATTCACCGAACTTGATCTCGCCGCACCTATGGCACTCCCATTCGTTTCTTATACCACAGGCGGGGCAGACCAACGGAGCGCCTCCCTCCAGCTGGAACTTGTTTTTACATTTGCTGCAAAGATAGTAATACGTGAAGTGGAGCTCGTTAACGAGATTCCAGATTGGTTTCTCGCCTACCTGGATAATCTGTTCTGCGTGATGTGTGGGGCCCCAGAAGAAACGTCTCTGAAATTCGACCTTCGTTATAACCTTATCCTTGTTTAGATCTACTTTGACCTTTGGGCGACTGTTGGGAACACCGAATTCGCCCCACTGGGCCATAAGGTCAGACAGTTCCTGGTAAACCGGATACAGGATTACCTGAGTTAGCTTGTCAGGAACCGGGAGCCAGCTTCGGGGCTCGCCCGTGTCCAGATCGAACTGGCACTCTATCGTATGGCCATCTTCGAGCGTCCTGACCCAGAAGTAAACCAGAAGCGGCTTATGCACTCCTGGAGCTATCTCAACCATTTAACCTGAAATATATAAGCGGTTAAATCTAAATCTCGTCGTATTTCACCGTGTAGAGCTGGTTCCCCTTTGCACCTTGTGTGGCATCGTCTGCGACTTTGGCCTGGTGGACTACTGAAAATGTGGCACCGGTGGCGTTGGGTCCATAAACGCTGTTGTCGAAGACTAGCGGTGAACCGGACGTGCATGAGTCGGCATCTATCGGGTCTATCGTCTGTCCTTTGTAGTACGGATGGCCCACGTCGGCATCTTTCAGGTAATTGCCGAACTGCCCCTGCGTTCCTGTCGCCTGTGAGTAGCTCCCAGCCGGGCATCCGTGAGGTGAGCTATCTCTTCTTCCGACAATGATCATCCCGCCGGTTCCCAGGCTCCAGTCAGTCTTTATCGTGCCGCCAGTGTAGAACCGGAAGTTCGATAGCTGCGTGTAGGTTCCCGAGAACGCCATTCGGTGGTGTTTCCAGTAGCTGAAGTAGAAGCCACTGCTCGGGATAACGAGCGGATAGGAATTGCCTGGGTCCGCCGCGTCGGTGGTACAATACCGGCCCACCGTGACGGTTGTCCAGGAAACGGAAGCCCCGTTTCCTTCTACAATACTTACTGATGCTGTCATAATACAATACCCCACTCTTGATTTTGATTTTGTTTACCAGATGGCACAATTAGTGACTTCCTCCCTTGCCCCTAAAGGGGAAGGGCTTCCTGCTTCAATGAACAGACGCCTACCTGGACGCATGCCCAGGCCGGAGGTCAGTTCTCCACAGGCAATCCCCCTCAGTCCGAGGGTTAGGATGTTCAGGGCTGCGTTATGGTCGCGGTCCAATCGCAGACCACAAACGGGACATCTATGTACCCTTTCAGATAGATCTTTAAGTACAATCTGGCCGCAATCCGAACATCTTTGACTTGTGTTTCTAGGATCAACTAATACCACGCTTTTGCCAGCTCTTTCAGCCTTGCTTTCCGTGAAGCGTATTAGTTTCCCCCATGAAACATCTTGGATATGTTTCGCTAGGTGATGATTTTTCAACATACCTGAAATATTCAGATCCTCAAATACAATTAAGTCTGCTGAATTAACCAACCTCCTAGAGACTTGGTGCTGGAATTCGTCTCGCAAGTTGGTTACACGTTTGTTAATCCTATTAAGCCTGATCTGGGCCTTCTTGCGATTCTTGGAACCAAGTTTCTTGCGGTGCAAAGATTTTTCAGCAGCCCGGTTCTTTTTCTCAGCTTGAATGTAATATTTTGGGTAATCGAAGGTCTGCCCTTCAGACGTGGTTATTGCATGTGATATTCCAAGATCCACTCCGAGGGCTGTCTTGGGTTCCAGTTTGACGGGATCCTCCTGCTCAGTCACAAATATTATGAACCAAGTTCCCTGACCATCTCGTTTAAGAGTACAAGTCTTGATCTTTCCTTCAATCTGCCTGTGAACAAAAGCTCGGATTGTTCCTGGTAGTTTGGATAACATTAATCTGGTACCGTTAAGCTTGAAACCAGATTGCGGATATGTAAATGAAGTGTATCGGCCATATCCTTTGAATCTCGGATAACCTTTCTTCCTAGCCCCTTCTCGAACACGTCTGAAGAAGTTATCCATTGCCTTATTGAGTCTTCGAAGAACATCTTGTTCCGCCTGCGCTAGGACACCCTTTAGATATGGATTATTCTGTCTCTCTAGGGTTAAGATGGATGCCTGGTCCTCATAAGATCGTGTGATGCCCTCTTGCTCCCACATATTCTTTCTGTCTGCCAAAGCCATATTCCAAAGATGCCTACAAGTTTCCAAGGTTATACCTAAGATAATCTCCTGGTGCTTGTTAGGGTAGATCCTGAACTTGTAGGCAGTTCTCAAGTTGTATCCTCGCGATAATATTTTCTGGCAAGTTGTATTATCTTTTTATCTTTGCCGCATATATTTATGAGCTCGGCAAATAAAGCGGATCGTTCCTTTCTTAGATCGTTTTGCTTGTTTGTCTTATTAATAGTTTTGCCAAAGAGGGTTCGCCTATTGCTTACTCCTCCCATGACCTTGATATATCGTCTCCAAGTAGCTTTTCAGCCGCGTCGAGAATTCTGTCCCCCTCCTCGTCGCACGTTGACCTCAAGAAGGATCGTTCCGGGATGTTTCCAGGCGGATAGCCAAACTCGTGTACTCTTGCATACTCGGCTATCACCTCGTCAAATATCCCGACCTCACATTCGATCTCGTAGGGATTCTCTTTCTTCATTCTCCAATCAATAGATCCGACCATTGCACCGGAATCTATCAGAGTTTTGCTGGAGCCCTTGCGTTTGATCGTTGCCGGCTTGTTGGGCGGCGGGATGTTCGAATGGATCTTCTTTATGATGGCGCCGGCCAGCTCCTCTCCAGCCATCTCCAGGATGGCTCCGGGATCTAGAACCGCCATAGTCCCAACCTCTTTCTTTTATTTTTGTAAACGATATACTCCGACAGACCCTCTCCTCCGAGCGGTTCCTTCGGTGGTTCGTCAAAGGAGCTGGGCGGAATGGGTCGTAAGGGAACCTTTGCTATCCTTATGTAATCAGATAGATCTTCTCTCCAGAAGCGTTCCTTCGTTGGCTCCCTGAAGGAGTTGGGAGGGATTGAACAGTAGGGGAACTTTATCCTTTTCGGCATGGAGATTAACTTTATCCTTTTCGGCATGGAGATTAACTTTACTCCAAACCAGAGGCTCGACGTGGCGGTAATTGTCGAGCCCGACAACATAGACGATTTTCCTTGGATCTTGATGGAGGAGATACCCAGCATAGTGCACTCGCCCAACATTGCTGTTAGTGCCTCTGCAACTATAGTCCCCTCACCTGGAATGCGTGTTCCGGCCATCATTGACGCTATGACTTCTGCATCTATTGAACCTTCGCTGGAGAGAGCACAATCAGATAATATTG